>Ga0315285_10008530_pt1 | contig 10498 bp, 7 predicted proteins | sample YL17G09_36_MG_FD_203698 | JGI IMG/M metagenome (GOLD analysis project Ga0315285, IMG submission 203698) | Sediment microbial communities from Yellowstone Lake, YNP, Wyoming, USA - YL17G09_36 | ecosystem: Environmental > Aquatic > Freshwater > Lake > Sediment | place: USA: Wyoming | collected... | reverse complement strand
AAAGACCGGCCGGGGCATTTCTGGAGATTCGCTTCATTCACATGGTCCCCCCTCATAGAGGATCCGGACTGCGTCGTGCTGTTCCAGGATGCGGATTCCCGGATCAATGAACGCGGGTTTCAGTGTTTCGATTCCTGGATCCGGAAAAGTGTGCATCCTCTGTTTACGATTCTCGATCATCCAGAGCACGACCGGGGCATCGCGCTGGGCAATTTCGGAGTCAACGTCGGCATGGCAAAAAAGATAGGGTTCTTCGACGCAATTGAAGCCACAATGCCGGCCTGGCTTGCGAACGTTCCCGCGGGGGCTCGGCGCCACGATGGAGAGATTTCTGACGAGATTTATTTTCGAGAGTGCCTGCTCGCCAAGTTTTCTCGGTACCTTTGGGTGGACGATTTCCGGTCGTGGGCGCGTTCTGGCAACAGGGTAAAGGTAACGTTTCCTCCCAAGCCTTACGACGGCCCGTTCATTGGCGAACAGATTCTCTTGGACGCCTGCGGGTGCGACATCCCCACACCGCAAAAGCGCGCACAACGCGCAGCGTCATTTCGCAGATGAACTCCGACGGCCTCCATTCCTGGCAGGTGGCGCCCACCGAATCGCTGTTGGGCTCAATGAAGTGCCATAATGTCAGCATTAACGCTTCTTCTTGCGGGGTTGGCAAAACTTGGATGACGGCGGCACTCCTCAGACATTATGATGATCCTACTCTTGTTATCGCTCCTCTTGCTACTCTGGCGTCTTGGGAGCAGGTTCTCGGTTCCATGGGCACCTCGGCAACGGTGCTCAATTATGAGCAGGTCAAAAAGCCTGGGTCGAACTATGGAAGTTGGATTGACCCGCGGTTCAACAATCGAAAAATTTGGCAGTGGGACCCCCAGGTCCGTTCCATCGTGTTTGACGAGGTCCACCGATGCAAGGGAGACACCAGCCAAAACTGCGAGCTTCTCATGGGAGCCAAGCGGCAAGGATTGCGGACCTACATGCTGTCGGGGACGCCCGCGCAATCGCCACTGGACATGCGGGGCCTTGGCTACGCCCTGGGATTTTACAAAGGGGACGAATGGGAAAACTGGGCCCGCTGGTGCTTCAACCACGGGTGTATCAAAACACCTTACCGGAGCATGAGGTTTGTCGGGCACTACGATTGGACGGCTCAAACAATCATGGCGGAGCTTCACCATGCCATATTCCCGAAATTCGGGGTTCGGTTGCGTGCCGAAGACATTGAAGACTTCCCCGAAACGCAAATTACGGCAGAATCCTACCGGGTGCAGGACCCCGAGCGGATGCGTGAGCTGTTCAACATCATGGCGCTGGCAGTGGAACGGTGGAAGCTGAAAGGCACGGAATATCGGGACCTGGAGCATCCGTTGACCAAGATGCTGCGCGAGCGCACGCTGATCGAGTTGTTGATGGTGCCGACGTTGGCTGAACTGACCTCTGACGCCGTCGATGATGGGCGCGCCGTGGTGATCTTCGTGAATTTCAAGGAGACAATCCGGGAACTGCACACGCAATTGCAGAAGGTCTTGAACCAGCCGCCGTTGATGTATCACGGTGAAATGACCGCACGGCACCGGGAGTTGCTGGTCGATCAGTTCCAAACGGACGAGAATCCGGTCATCATCGTGCAAGTCGATGCCGGCGGGACCGGCTTGAACCTCCACGACGTTACCGGGCGCCGGGCCAGGTCCGTTTACATTGTGCCGGGGTTCTCCGCGCTGAACCTGTTGCAGGCCCTCCGGCGGGTGCATCGCGACGGCGCCAAGACGAAATCGGTGCAGCGTATCGTGATCGCTGCCGGGACTGCCATGGAGTGCGTCCGAAGGAATCTTGAAAAAAAGATGAATTGCCTTGACGCGCTCTGCGATAATGATTTACTTTCGGATAACTTGAAAATTGAAGGCCTAATACCAGCATGAATCCAGCCCACGTTTCCAAAGAACTTCTCGACGAAGCCGTCCGGGACTCTCTGGTCGAGCAAATCCTCGCCGCGGCCCGCAAACGCCAGCACCATCCTTTCAGCGCCTCGAAGCTTCAGGCCATCGAGGCCTGTGTCGGGTTCGATGGTGCGGACTCCGAGAACGATGCGTCAGCCGCCGGAACGGTCCAGCATCACTCAATGGACACCGGAGACCTTCGGTGCCTGGACGACTACCAGCAGAAAATCGTCCGTGGTTTGGCAGGCTATCGTGACCAGGTTGTCGCCAAGTTCAAGGTCGATTACGGTAGCAAGTCCCAAGTGCTGGTTGAGAAATACGTGATCGTTGACGATGAAACCCTCGTCCCGGGCGTCGTCGGGACTTCTGGCGGGTTCCTCGACCTGGCGCTGATTGGCGAAGCCAAAACGCACGCCAGGATCCACGACTGGAAGTTCGGAAAGTGGGACATCGAACCGACTGAAACCAATCTTCAGGGTTACGTCTATGCTTTGGGGCTGCTGCGGGAAAACCCCACTCTCGAATCGGTGACGGTCGAGTTCGACATGCCCTACCTGCGGACGAAGGACGACCATACGTTCACGCGGGCCGATTTCCCGCGCATGTATGCCCGGGTGAAGCTGGCGGTTGCGCGCCGGAAGGCGGCGGAGAAACTTCCTCTGTTGGCGCGCAAAATGATCGTCCGGGATCTGGTTTGCTGTTTCTGCGCTCACCTGGGCACCTGCCAAGCCATCGCCAAAGACGTGTTGAACATCAGCGCCAAGTATGCGCCAATGCACGTTCCGGCCAACGTGCTGCCTTCGGTGATCACTGATCCGTTGCAGGCCTCTGCGGGGATGAAGTACGCTCGTTTGATGACGGCCTGGGGCAAGGGGTATTCCTCTCAGTGCGCGCTGAAGGCGGCGGAGGACCTGGCTTTCATGCCGGAAGGTTTCCAGCTCGTCACCCGAGCGGACCGAAAGATCGCCGACATGGCGAAATTCGAGGGAACGCTCACCGGACTGGGGATCTCGCCTGGCCAAATCCAGGATGCCAAGTCATTAACGTTGACGGCGGCTACGAAGCTCGTCCGGGCGACCGCGCCGCGGGGGTCCAAGGACGACACCGAAAAGGCATTCTTCGAGGCCGCGGAGATCGCCGGCTTGATCGGCCGGGAGGATCCTATCACTTTCCTGCAAGCCAAGCGAGAGAAGCTCGACGAGTAGGAGACCCGTAAACCCAACACAGAAAGATAGATACATTATGGCCAAAATCGCATTCAACTTCCCCGCTGGAGCGGCCACCGCCGCACCGCCCACCGCCGCACCGCCCACCGCCGATCCGTCGGTTGCCGGACTCGCGCGCATTATCGCCGTGCCGGACACCACCGATCCGGTGTCTGAAGGGCCCACCATCGACGTGCAAAGCACTGTCGCTCAACAATCTGCGCCTCCGGCGGGGACCGAGGAAGAGGTGATGAACCGAGAGATCGCCGAACTGAAGGTCAAGCTGGCCGCCGCGAAGAAGGCCATGAAGGCCCAAGTCGCGCCACTAGCCACCGCGCCGGCGCCTGTAGGCACTGAGGCTGCGCCGCCGACCCCCGCCGCCCCTCCGGCACCCTTCGTGGCTCCGGCGGCGCCTGCTGCCTTCAGGAAGGGCCCCCGGAAGGCTGTTGTGCCCGCCTCGGCCCCTGCGCCGGCTCCTGCCCCTGCCCCCGCGGCTGTCCCTCCTTCTGCACCGGTCGTCGAGCGCGCGCGCCCGGCCATCGCGACGTCTGCCCCCCAGGCGCCGGAGTTGACCACCCGGAACGTGCATCAGATCCACAACAACCAAGCCGTGGCCACCCGCGGAGCGATGTTTGACGATGATGGCGCCGCGGATATCGAGTTCTCGGACCTGGTTGTCCCCCGGCTGAACATCGTGCAGAAGGTCGGCGATCTCTCGCAGGTCTTTGAACCTGGGACGTTGGTTCTTGGCAAGACCCTCGCACTCGATCAGCCGGCAAAGCTGGTCGTCGCCTCCTTCATGCCGAAGAAATACGTCGAGAAGATCGAAGGCGGCGCCACCATGGGCCGCATCGCCAAGACTCCGCAGGAAGTCGTGAACATGGGCGGGACCATCGACTATAACGAGGCCAAGGAGACCAAACGGCCGCTGTTCCAAACTCTGGCCACGGCGCTGGTCATCCTCGAACGTGGTGTTGACGACCCCGAGGCGGCTTTCCCCTTCACCTATCAAGGAAAGGGTTATGCGCTGGTGTTCTGGTCCATGAAGGGCACCGCTTACACGAACGCCGCCAAGGTGTTCTTCACCGCCCGCAAGACCGGTCTCTTCAAGACCAGTCGGTCCGCGATGATCTCCGGCTACCTCAAGCAGTGGGTCCTGCTTGAAACGGAGGCCAAGAAGTATTCGACGAATTGGGCGATGATCCCGATCGTGAACTTGGCCGAGGAAACCACCGCGGAGTTCCGCGCCTGGGTGCACCAGATGCTTCGTCCCGATGCCGGCGCCGTTGACACGGCCAGCGGGGATTAATTGTGGAGAGCGAGTGTTGCATCCGTAAGGACGCCGCCCGCATCATAACCCCGGCGCCGCAGCGGGTGTTCTGCGGCAATTTAACCAAAAGGAAAACCATGACGTGCAAAAAGTGCAAGCGCAAGGTCCGGGGTCGCCCGGCTCCTTCGGGACTGTGCAAGCAGTGCCGTAAGTAGTCATCACCCGGCGCCTCAGCGGTAATCTGGGGCACCCTCTTTATGAACGAATCCACTTTGTCAGAGTTTCAAGGCCTCCGGAAGATCGCCCGGCTATCCCGTGAAGCGGTCATCACCGAGAAGATCGACGGCACGAACGGGCAGATTACCATCGACGAATACGGACAGATGTTCGTCGGATCACGAACGCAGTGGATTACCCCCGAGGATGACAACCACGGCTTCGCCCGGTGGGCGCAGGAGCATCGGGAAGAATTGTTGACGCTGGGACCTGGCCGTCACTTCGGGGAGTGGTGGGGGAAAGGCATCAACCGAGGCTACTGGCTGCTTGAAAAACGGTTCAGTCTTTTCAACACAATTCGCTGGTGCCTCCACGGGCACGTTCCTGGTATCCTTCCGCAACCCGACCCGCGAGTGAAGAAGTTTCAAGACATGCTGCCGCCCTGCTGTGGGCTTGTCCCGGTGCTCTATCGGGGGGTCTTTGAGACCGGGATGTGCGACCTCCACCTGGAGTTATTGCGGGTGAATGGGAGCTACGCTGCGCCAGGGTTCATCAATCCCGAGGGGATCGTCGTCTGGCACCTGGCCGCGAACATCGGATTCAAGAAAACCTTCAAAGATGGCCCGAAATCCGCATGAGGGTCATTTCGCTAGACTTCGAGACCTACTACTCGGAAACGATTTCGGTTGCGGGTCTCGCGCCGCGGGCCTACGTTAACCACCCCGAGTTTTACGCCTACATGGCGTCGGCGAGCGATGGGGAAGAAACCTGGGCGGGCGATCTGGCAGATTTCAACCCCGAGTCTCTTCGTGGCAACATCGTCATTTCCCATAACGCCGCTTTCGACCGGACCGTTGCCAGCAAGGTGTGGGGGCCGTTAGATCGCTTGGGCATCGTCGAATGGAACTGCACCGCCAATCTGGCGGCGTGCCTCTGCGGCCGGCGCTCGCTGGCCGATGCGGTGCACCACCTGTTCGGCGTGCAGCTCTCGAAAGCGATGCGCAGCTATATGAAAGGGCGGCACTGGCGGGACGTGAAGAACACCCCCGAAGGCGCCCAGCTTCTTGCTTACGCCAAGGACGATGCGATCTGGTGCCACAAAATCTGGACTGACTTTCTTCCCTACTGGGGAAACTTCGAGCGGGAACTTTCCCTCCTCACGTTGGAGGCCTCGGCCAATGGTGTCTGTGTCGATTGTGAGTTGCTAAGTAAATATCTGCTCGCCACCAACAGGCAACTCTACGAAATCGAAAAGAAGCTGCCATGGGTCCAGACCGGTGGCAAGCCCACAAGCCCGAAAGCCATCGCGATCGAATGCCGCAAACACGGGATCCCCTGCCCGCCCGTGAAGGACGAGGACGAGGATCTTTATGAAGAGTGGGAGGAGACTTACAAAGACCAATTCGAGTGGGTGCTCCAGGTCGGCGAATGGCGCTCGGTGAACAAGTTGTTGAAGACACTAGAACGGCTGGAGCTTCGCACGGCGCACGATGGGGAAATGGATGCGCCACTGAAATACTTCGGCGCGCACTGTTTGCCAGGGGATTCGGAAGTGCTTACCCCGGGAGGTTGGGTTCCGCTGCAAGACTGGCGAGGAGGAAAGATTGCTCAATGGTTTTGTGATGGCAGTATCAAATTTCTTCCCGCTGATGCGAACGCTTTCGAGGTTCGAGAAGAACTTTTGCGGATCAGATCCCCGTATCTCCGAGGTAATTTCACTCTAGGGCACACAATGCCATATCTCACGCACGGAGTTTTTGATTTGCTAGCGTGCAAAGCAGGTGAATTTTCTACGCGGCGGAGCCGTTGGGTCCCGATTAGTGGGGAACTTACAACTTCGGGGGTGCTGGACGAAGCCGCTATGAGGGTATTGGTTGCGGTTCAAGCAGATGGGCATTGGACACCGAAAAAGGATGGTGGACAGCTCCAGTTTTGTCTGCGCAAACCTAGAAAAATTTCCCGGATCAAAGAATTACTGACCGCGGTTGGGGTGTCGTTCAAAGAGCAAGAATTTCCCAGCACGCCGGGACAAAAACGAATCTCAGTAGCACGCCGGGACTGTCCGTTTTGGCTCACCCGAGACAAAAAAGTATTTGGAGCTTGGCTCCTAGATTCTACATTGGAAGCTCGCCGAGCGTTCTTAACTGAGGTGCTCTTATGGGACGGGTTTGTCAAACTAGCGGAATTTGGTTCCTCTATCCGGGAGAATGTTGAATGGGTCGTTACCATTGCGCATCTTACGGGGTGTTCAGCAAAAATTCATCTGCATAAGCAGCGCGGAAATCGAAGGCCCTATTTTCGCACTTTTATTCGACCTGCAACAAAGGCCCTGATCCAAACTTGGCGCGATTGCACTGTGATTCCTAGCGGAGCTGTGCGGCAAGTCTTTTGCCCTACCACATCAACCGGTTATTTTTTGGTGCGTTCAGAAGGAACTGTCTTTGTGACGGGGAATACGGGGCGTTGGTCCGGGGACAATGGCGTGAACCTGCAAAACTTGCGGAAGGACGCTCCGGTCTATGGTGATGTGGCTGTCAATATGCGCTCGCTGTTCGTAGCGCGGCCCGGGTGCAAGTTGATCGTGGCCGACCTGGCACAGATCGAACCTCGCTGCCTGGCTTGGTGCGCCGGCGATTGGCCGTTCCTGGAGCTGGTGAAGACCGGGATGTCCCCCTACGAGGCGCACGCGCGCATTTCGATGGGGTGGACCGGAGGCCGGCTCAAAGACGAAAACCCGGACCTATACGCACTCAACAAAGCCCAGGTTCTGGCCTTGGGGTATGGTTGCGGTGCGGAACGCTTCATTCAGATGGCTTGGAACTATTGCGAGCTGACCTTGACTCTCAGTCGTTCTCGTGAAATCGTTGACGCGTTCAGAGCGCAAAACCAAAAAATCGTCGGGCTTTGGAACGAGCTGGAATCGGGGCTCAACCAGTCAGTGGGGCAGGACTTCGAGTTGGTTCTACCGTCCGGTCGGATGCTCCTATATTCCGACGTGCGGCGGTCCGTGAAGATCAAAACCACGAAGGACCCATTGACAGGGAAGGTCTCAACGAGTAAAAAGGCGGGCACGATGGCCACCTCTTTCGGCAGAAAGACTTTTTTCTATGGCGGGAAGCTGTGTGAAAATCTGATCCAGGCCATGGCGCGCGACGTGTTCGGCGTTGGATTGCTTCGGCTGCACGCCGCCGGCTACAAGATCTTGTTTACGGTTCACGATGAAGTCGTGATCGAGGCGCCGATGGACGCTGACCCGGACGCGGTGAAGCAAATCATGGAGCAGCCCATTGACTGGGCTCCCGGGCTTCCAGTCGCGGCGGAGGTCAAGGCGATGCAGGTCTATCGAAAGTAACGTATGTATTTTGGCGATAATCATGTCTCATATAACGTCCGGTTTGGCAGACCTTGGGAGTGTGGAACGCTGGTTATACCAGACGAAGTCCGCGGGTTAGGGGGGAAAAAACTTCGTGATGCGTGGTTGTCAAACAAGGGCACCAGGCATCACCTGTTCACTGTCTTCGAGGGCGTCAATAACGCCCAGCGCGTCACTACGGGCGGCGGCAACGAGGACATAGGAAACCTCCCTCTGGCCATGCACGGCGTCGTCGCCGATCTGGATTTCGCGTTCTCCACTGAAGAGCTTCCGATTGAGCTTGAGAAATTGACCTGTCTTCCAAATTGGATTGAACGCACCCTTTCGGGAAACTGGCTTTTGCTCTGGCGGTTCTCCGAACGCCTGGCGCTCCCTCCGACCTACAACGAGGCCCGGGCAGTGGCGCAGGCGATCTGCAAGAAACTCAGAGTGGACAAACTGCAAGGTTTCGACGCGGGCTCGTTCGAGCCATCACGACGGTTTACAAACTCCGGAGAGTGGTGGCCGGTGTCGAAAGACGACGGAACCCCGGCAGACGTGCTTCCCAACGACCTCGTTCGAGGGTGGGCGACTGAGACGCTGCGGAGGCTCGATTGCGGGACCAAAGAGGACGAAGACATACCGATAGCTGAAGTCTATTTGGAACTGGAAAAGAAGTTCCCAGGGGTTAAAGAATGGCCCGACGAGTTCATTCTGGACAGCACGGGACCTTCGTTCTGGATTCCCGGCAGCACTTCGCCCAAGAGCGCCATCGTGAAATCCTCCGGGTTGTTCACCTTCGCGACCCACGCCAACGGGGTTCAATGGTGGCCCTGGAAAGCTCTACTAGGTGCAGAGTTTGTCGAGAAACACACCACGGGTAAACGGGGACGCATTCTCAACACCACCTATTTCGACGGACGGAACTACTTTGTCCGGGACATGCACGATGTCTGGCGGGCCACTGATCGCATTGACATCATTCTTAAACTGAAGAATCTAAACGTGGTTGCAATACCGAAGAAGGGTGAGCTTCTATCAGAAATGGACAGGTTGCTCTACTCGATCCAGCACGAGAACCGGCTGGAGGGCGCAGGTCCCTACGTATTCCGCCCCCCGGGGTTGATTCAAATCGGCGAGCATCGGAAACTCAACACCTTCTCTCGAAAATTGTGCATAATGCACCCCCGACCGGTGAAGTGGGGTGAGGGGTTTGACGAACTGATTGCTCCGTTCACTGAGCATCTGTTTGCGGAATACCAGATTCGCTATTTGCTGTCCTGGCTGAACTGGGCCTGGAAGGGGTATTCAATATATCGACCCGAAACCGGGCAAGCGTTGATCCTGGCGGGAAAACCCGGAATGGGAAAGTCGTGTTGGACCAACGAAGTGATCGGCGAGCTGTTTGGCGGCGCCGTGGATGCGTCGGCTTACATGACCGGAGAGGACACTTTCGGCGGCGAGCTTTACAACACGGCCATCTGGACCCTGGAGGACACCGCGCTAAGCACGAACCCAGAGGCACGAGAGAAAATGACCCGGAGGATGAAGCAATTCGTTGCCAACATCCACCATCGCGAGCATAGCAAATACAAGATCCCGAATTACACCGACTGGGCCGGCCGGCTCGTCATGGGAATCAACGACGACGCGCAGAGTATGCAAGCCGCGCCCCAGTTGGACACTTCGATCATGGACAAACTTCTGGTGCTGCATGTTCGGCAAGGCGTCGAATTTGACTTCCCCAGCCGGCACGCGATGACTGAGATCTTCGCCAAAGAACTGCCTTACTTCGCCAGATTCGTGAATGACTGGGAAATCCCCGAGGAGCTGAAGGGGAACGCCAGGTTCGGGGTCAAGCCGTTCATCGACGAATCTGTTGAACGGTTGATCATCAACTCCAGCACTACGGCCGGGCTGGCCGAGGTGATCAACGAGTTTGCCACGGAATACTTTTTGGCCAACCCCAAGGAGACCGAGTGGATCGGCACGGTGGTCAAACTTTGCCGGCAACTCGGGCAAGACGAGTCACTCTCCCGGGTGATGAAGATCGACGTCCGGACAATGTCCCGGGGGTTGCCGCAGCTCTCGCCTCACCTTCCGATCCTCAACCTCCATTCCGAGGCTGACGGGAAACTGGAGTCCCGGTTGTGGAGAATCACTCCGCCCGCAGGGTTGGTCCACAAACCCAAGAAACCCAAGATCGCCACCGCCGCGTGAACGAAAAGGGCTATTACGTTTCGCCAGTGGACTACCAGCCGCTCCCCCGAAGTGTGGAGCTGCGGTTGTTCCGCCAGGTGCACAAACGTCGGCCTGGGTGGCATACGGCGGAGCAGAAACTTTTGGGGGCCTACCTGCTGTTCGCCGCCAAGATTGGTCGGCAGACATCCGCCGGGTGCCCCGACCTGGACGACGTGGACATCATTTCGGTCTCGAACGATGCGTTGCTGCGGGCCGTCCGGAACTTCAATCCCAACCGGGGGGTTCGGTTTTCGACGTATTCTGCCCGCTT
>Ga0315285_10008522_pt1 | contig 10505 bp, 14 predicted proteins | sample YL17G09_36_MG_FD_203698 | JGI IMG/M metagenome (GOLD analysis project Ga0315285, IMG submission 203698) | Sediment microbial communities from Yellowstone Lake, YNP, Wyoming, USA - YL17G09_36 | ecosystem: Environmental > Aquatic > Freshwater > Lake > Sediment | place: USA: Wyoming | collected... | reverse complement strand
AGCTTGGTTCTGGTTTCATTATCTTGACGATGACGAACTTCTCCTGGGCAGGAAGAAGTGAAAGCGCGTAACCAGATTCTTCTACAGAATGTTGAACGCCAGCCCGACCAACTCCCATAGGATCAGGTCTATGGACCCTTCCGAGAATCATGGTGGACCCTGTGGGATTTGTGACCACACGGACGACTGGCTAACCGTTCAAGTTTCAGCTTCCCGGCACTCACGCCGGGGAGAGCGATGATAGACGAACTCTGAAACCCCTTTCATCTCTTTTTCTGCATCTCAGTCGGTCCTAGATACTGCACTGTATCCTGCCTCTGGCGAAAAGTACCAGGCCAGCATCTGCAGGACCGAGACAAGATATGCGTTGCCGGGTCATGGTGAGTCGGGGACGGGTTGCGGGACGGCTCGGCAGTTCGTTTGCGGTACTTGCGGGGATGTTTTCGTCTCACGTTCGTCGTGTATGATGCGTGAGTGCCCGTCCTGCTATGGCAAGTGGGCTTCTGCGCTCGCCAAGCGTGTAGCTTGGAGGATGTGGGCTACTGCCCGTCATGTCGCTCAGGCGCAAGGCGTGCGCTATTGGCGCGTTGTTCATGTGGTCGTCTCGTTCAGGGATGAGGGACGGTCTTATCGATTCGCCAAAGCTCGTGCTTTGCGCGTTGCGAAGCAACAAGGCATTGACGGGGGTGTTGTTGTATTCCATCCGTTTCGTACGGAAGGCGGTCAGTATGTGGCTGACGGGTACTTCCATTATCACGTTTTCGGGATTGCCTTGGGGGATATCATCCCCGGCGGGTCGTTTCGTGACGGCGCGGTTGTTTTCAAGGTCGTTCGTGATCGCATCCACGGGGATTTTCGTGGGTTCCGTTCTCCGCACGAGCTTGCAAGGGCAGTTTCCTATGCTCTGAAGCATTCGGGCGTCGTGTCGTCTGATACTGACTCGGACGGTTCTCGTCGCCGTCGCCATTCGGTGACATGGTTCGGCGTTGCGTCGTACAATCAGTTGTCCACTGCGAAGCTGAAGGCGTTGCACCCAGAGGGCTATTCTGCGGTGCATGATCCTCGGGGTGTTCGGTGTCCGTCGTGTGGTTCGCGGGACACGACTCAGATGGGGGAGCTGTCTGTCGATGGCGTTTTTCATCCATTCTCCGCGCGGGAATGGTACCAGCGTAATCATCCTTGTCGCGGTCAATGGCGTTGTGAGCGTGGGGGCGATGGTTGAAGTTCGTGCTCAGTGCGGTTTCTGTCTCTCTCGTGAGGTTGTTTGCCCGATCTGTTTTCCTGATATTCGTTCCGCTCAGCAATTGCACAAGGAGCTCCCAGTTGGATGGTATGCGCATTGTGATGCGTGCCATCATCGTTTCATCGCGGGGTTCCACGATGTCGATAGCTAGTTTTGGAGTTCCATTGTATCTAGACTGGATAGTAACTAAGTTAGTGTTTATCGTTTGTTATTTAGATTGGTCCTAAGTTAATTCGTTCCTTCGTTAGTTCCAATGCTTTGTTTCGATGGTTTAGCTAAGCGTTAGCGTCGTCAGCAGCCCACGCGGGGCGGGGGGTGATGATATCCCCCCCGAAGGGGTCGCGCGGTAGCGCGAGCAGGGCGCAGGGGTACGCTAGCAACGCTTGCGCTGCGGCCTGCAAATCCCTTAATATGCGTTTATTGAGCGCGCTAGTACACCACTCTGCGTTAAACTTGCGCCCTGTAGGTTTAGTCTGGACAGAGCGAGATTTATGTCGTTCGTGAGGAAAAGACCATAGGCGAGGAGAGATGAGGGAGACGTTCAGTTGGGGCTCTTACGGTGATCTGTCGATTCAGCTTCCTGGTGTAGGAATCTGTCCCGTAGTCCCCATGTAGTGGCCTGGTCCTGTCGTCAGGAAGGACATAGTCATCATTCTCTGCAGGATATCATAGCATGAATTGCCCGTATCAATTGCCACTGCTACGTCCTTTACGCAATCTGAAAGACCATCCAAGATCTCACGCGTGACGGGTATGATTCGGTCACCTGACATGAACATGTTCAATCTGGCGTTCACCGAGTTGTATGTTATGTTGAGTAGAGTGTCGACAAGAAGCAACTCCGAGTCGAACTCCAGCCTCATGACACGATTCGTAATGCCATTGGCAGCGCTATACAAGAACAGCTTTCGTGCTGGGTCTGGCTCTTCCTTCATTCGCTTGCTGATGCTTTTTAGTTCCTTCACGAGTTCTTCTTTCAGATACGGATTCATTTTCATTGCGCTCCGCCTCCTAGGATTCTCGGCAAGACAACTGGTTCTTGACAAGCGGTCCCAGATCCTGAAGTTGTCATAGCTCTTCTTTCTGGGACATCTTCGATTATGTACGGCCATGGGCGATCCCACTCAGAAACATCGGCAGAGGCATCAGACTTGACACCGGAGCCTGCGTGTTCCATCGTTATGTCCAGTGCACGCGATTCTGGAAACATTTTCTGAATGAGGGCGTTGTTGAACGCAACTATGGTCTGCACAATTGGAGAAGCTTCGTTGAGTTTGTAGAACGTCATGTTGCCCCGACGTGACAGGACCTCCACGATTTCCCAATCCACGAATTTCTTCACAACTTTGTCTACCGGAGGCCTTGTGACGCCCGACACACGCGATAGTTCACTAATGTTGAAATCGAATCGGGGAAGGGACATCAGATGCTCTAAAAGCCTTAGCTCGGATGTGTTTCCCAGCAGTCCCTCGAATGGGGTCTCTTTCTTGCTCATTCTGCGCACATGCCTGGGGGGAGGCAAGTGACCAATTGGTTTCATGCTATATTAAGCCTATGAACTAAATATACAGAGGTGTAAATCAATTTTTACAGTCATGACCGATTTCCAACTGGATACCCGTGCCGGCCTAGCGCGCGCATGGTTGGACCGGGGACTGCGAAGTAATTCCATTCGTGCTTCTTGTATCGTCTGATGTAGCCCTTGTTGAGCAACGATTGCAGGACTTCCTCGACATCTAGCCTATCCCGAAGAACTCTTTCGATGGCCAGTACGCTTCTGGATTTCTTGGAACTGAGGTTTCGTTTCGTGTACAGGTAGTTGAGCATCGCCAGCTCATCTTCAGAAAGACCACATGTCATGAAAGGTCACTCCTGATCCGGTGAGTCAAACCAAAAAGCGTCGTGGAACGTTCAGATCCCGACATACTCGTTCGGTTGCTGTCTGTTTGATTCTCTATGGACTCGGCGCGGTTTGAACAATCACATGATTGAATGCGCCCTCTTGGAGCTAAGTTGTACATTTTTACTCACTTCTTGTCTTGAGTGCATCCCGTCCGTCCCTCCGAGTTCTTAAGGCCAGTTCTTCGATTAAAAGAGTGGTCTCTTATTATATAAACCCTTTTCTTCCTGGATACGAGAAAGAGAAGGAGTTACTGTCGAGTCTAGCTCCATTTAATTGAACAGAATCGATAATTGTTTGGTTCTTCGTATTGCGGGACTGGGTGACAGGAAGAATCATGAGTAGCCAGGTACTCATCTTCTTCAATCAGTTCCAGGGATTTGACGCCTTCTCGAATTCTGTTGTCTCGCTACTGACTGTTTCCCAGTGGTTAAGTCTGGAAGAGCCCATAGGGGAGGAAAGGCGACGAGGACGAGACTACTGCCCTAGTCCTGCTTTTATGCGGGAGAAGAACCCTTTGCTTCTGACTTGTTCTCGTAATGCATCAGATATGTGATCCAAGCATAGGTACCTCCCCTCCAAGTACGAGTGCTTGTCGCAGAGGGGCCTGCCACATTCCTCGCATACAACAACACTCTGCTTCTTTAGCAGGGTGCATATGCTGCATTTTGCCAGACCATCGGACAACACTCTATTGGATGAAGCAAGGATTCTCCTAGAGAAAATCGATCGACCTGCTTCAAATGTCATGTTCCATTGAGGAGCGTGGGTCAATTTCGTACCATAGATAGTCACTTCGGCCGCTTCGGGTGTGAAACGGAAGGTGCGCGTTACAGACTCACCCTTGACCTTCATCTCGTAACTGACATCCTGAGTGTTCTTCCTCATGGCATAACTTCTTACTGTCTCAGCAGCTTCTTCGATAGTGAATGAGCACTTCTCCACGACTGTCTTGTATTCCGTGGTGGAAAGCACCGCCTTTGTCGCAGACGGCAGACCGTTCAGATCCTCAGCCACCATCCTATCCTCTTTCGATGAGAGTCGCGCCTCTTTTCCCTTGAAGATGTCACCAATGCTCGCCATCATTCCTCTATCACGGTTTATGATGTCCCCCTCCAGAGCATCGACGAAGTAGGTGCCGCTATCACTGAATCGATGGGTCTTACGAGCGCCGTCTTTTCTCTTGGCTTGCAACCGATAGCTGACTTGAATGTAGGGGTGATAGACAAGCATGGGATTGAACAGCTGGACAACATGCCGATTCTTCAATGACAGACTGGTTGCCGTGGCGAAATCAGTCGCAAGCGGGAGAACCGTGTGCTCGTCAACTCCAGTTCCCAACCTTCCCAGAGCGGTAGCGGTGTACCTTTCACGCAACTCCGCTCCGTCCCAGAGGTCTATGTTTGTGTCGGTATCCGTAGCAAGCTTCACCGCGTCCTCCGAGAAGGTCGTGTTTGTGATGAAGACGCCAGAGTAGATGTCAGATTGAACCAGCTTATCCCTGAACACATGGAGGTCTTGGATTCCCACCGCTCGGGACACATCATAGTTCTTGCACTCGATGGCCATTGTTCTTTGGCCTCGCCGCAACAGGACATCGAACTCACATACAGATCCGGTCCGAGTCTGCACCTTTTTCCGTACCTCAACAGAGTATCCCAAGTTCTTGAAGATGGAGGCAGCCATTTGTTCAAGTCGTTGTCCTAGCTCGTAGGCGCTCACCTTCCTCATTTCGACATCTTCGTGTACTGAAGGTCTGGCGTCAGGTGACAGTGGCGGCGGAATCGTCTTTGCAGTCTCAATTGGTCGGGTCTCTTGATGCCCAAGATTCGCCCCGCACTCGGGGCAGAATTTCGGATTCGGTTCTGATAAGCGGGTGCCACATTCCGGGCAGAATTTCGACATTTTCGAAACTCATGATAGGATACAGGATATTTGGGTTTATTGCGATTCGGACGCCGATGCTCGGAAAAGATCATAGGAAAGCTAGACTGCCTCACCACAAGCCGCGCGTGGGCTTCTTCCTCAAATGTGACTTAACTCTTGTAGTCTTGGCTTTGCGGCGATGTGCTTTTACTCTTGTCTTTGGCGTATTAAACATATAAATCACGTTCATATGTCATTTGTCGTTTAAGGGGTTTGCGGCAGCCTGCATGGCTCTCTAATTGATTCATAGCCAGTCGTTGGAGTTCAAATCTCGGCGGGAGCGCTCGAATCTCTATCGTGATCTTCGAGGGCAATATGCTCTCCTTCTCGGAAAAGACCATAGGGGAGGAAAGGCGATAGGGGAGCGAGGAGTGGCGATGAAGTGCCCTGGTTGTGGGAGGGATATTGGAGAGGAATCGAGCTTCTGCCAACATTGTGGTTATCGGATTCCGGGGGGAACCCAATCAATGCAGACTTGGGGACCTCCGATTGCCCAGCGACCACATGAAGAGAGCCACGTGGCAATAATTGTCATAGTGTTGATTGTTGTTGTGATCGCTGTTCTTGCTGTGGCCTTGCTTGCATTCGTGGGCACGAGGTCGAGTGCTACCGTTGTGGTTAACGTCTACTCCGAGCACATTTTGTTCTCAGTCGAATACACCCTAAGCGTTGACTATGGTCAAGTTGACTCAGGCACGATAAGCCCGGGCTATTATGTCAGCTACACCCACACCTTCCATTGGCAATCAGGAGAAGCAAAGACTGTGCACATATCTGCCACTTCGACCGGAGGGGGCTTTGGGAGTCAGAGCGATTATGAAGATGTCACCATGTCGGACGGTGGCCAATACACAGTAGGCCTCTATATCTGAGAGACTACCTGTGCGAGAACGAGGAAAAGGAAAGGGGTTTGAGCCTTGCCTCGGAGAAGCCCGTGGGGGAGGAAAGGCGATACCAGCCAGAGGGGAATGGTATGAGGTGTCCGAAATGCGGGACTGAGAATCCTGAAGGCGCAAGATTCTGTCAAGTGTGCGGCCACAGTTTTCAATCCAGCCTACAAGATTGGTCAAGCATCTGGAATCAGGTGGCCACCGGCTTGTCGAATCCAAGAGTTCTGCTGAAGATAGCGCTGCTGTCTGTTGGATCGATAAGTGCTTGCCTTATCGTGATTACCTTGTTGCCAGCCTCAGAATTGAAGGTCGGACTAGTCTTCCTCATCGTAGTAGTTGCGGATGTCCTCGGGTATGTTTACATCACGAAGAAATGGAATGAAAAGTGAAGGAGTCTAGCTCCGACCTCATCATGTCTAAGGGCATGGAACATGAAGACGAGTTAAGGGACAGAACGAGACTTATGCCGCCTATGAGGAAAAGCCCATAGGGGAGGAAAGGCGATGCTGGGTGGGGAATGGCGATGAAGTGTCCGAAATGCGGAGTGGATGTTCGGAATGACTTCGGTTATTGCATGAATTGTGGAGAATCGCTGCCAGTTGAATCTCCGTCGTCGAGAAAACGTGGTTGGATTGGGAAGGTTGTGGGGCTCACCATTGCTGTGATCGGCATTTTCTTCCTCGTTGGTGGTATCGTGTTGTGTTTCATGTCCGCACAGGAAGCATACAATTACTACGGAATGCCAATCTATCACACAACATATCCGTATCGCGATGAGGGGTTGGGTCTGGTCGCAATCGGGTCAATCGCAGGAATTGCGGGTTTCATTGGGTTCTTCGTTTCTAGGTACAGGAACAGTTGAGAAAAGAGGAAAAGGAAAGGGGTTTGACTCTCGCCTCGGAAAAGACCTTAGGGGTGGAGAGTTGACAGAAGAGGACTCTCAGTATCTGTCACTATAGACTGTAGACTATAGACTGTAGACCGTAGACTGAGAGTCTACTGTAGTCTATCTGGCTAAGGGGGTCCTGCGGAAAAACTAAGTGCTTGGAGCGCGTTCATGTTCCTTAGAGACAGAGGCTAGTAAGCGATTCGTTTGGTAGCTTGCAGGTGTGGCCGAGTGGCCTTAGTGTTTTTCTGTTGAGTTGGTTCTTGAGTAAGTGAGCCTCTGCGTCTAGGACTCGAGGTAATTGAGTAACCTGCAAGAAGGCGTTGAGAAGAGAAGCGATTGCTCAGCGAGCGATAGCGTTAATCTTTTGGACTGCAATGTGCTCATTCGAGGAGATCGCGTGCCTTCGAAGAGTGCGAAGTCGCGGCTCCTCGGCGAAGCAGACCGATTCCTTGTATGGCTCCATGAACGGGACTGTACTGAGGCAACGGTACGCGGGTATAGGTGGGCCTTGAGAGACATAGCCGTGGGACTTTGCGATGCCGGATTCACAATGAATCCGCGCAAGATCGGCCAGACTGAGGTGAATTGGCTCTATCATCACCGATATGCTGGCTGCTTGCACGATACCAAGGTGACGAACCTCGGCATCCTCCAGGGGTTTCTCAAGTGGGCAGGAAACAAGGAGAATGTCGCGTGGCCACGACGAGACAATGCTAGGCCGAATGCTCGTTGGCTGAGCAAGGACCAGGCCATGCTCTTGAAAGCGAGCGCAACGGGGTTGGGAAGGGTTCTAGTGCATTTTGGACTAGATCTCGGCATGAGACGCTGCGAAATGCTGCGCCTGAAGGTGTCGAGCTTCCAGACGGGCCGAAGCAACTTGATCCTCGTTATGGGGAAGGGGCATGGCGAAGGGAAACCAAGGATGTTGCCTTGGCACCCGGATACTCAAGAGGTCCTCGACATCGCTCTGGCACTGAGAGACAAGGCGATTAGCGGAGCGAGAGCTAGGGGGCTATCGTTTGAGGTCCCCGACAATCTGCTTGTCTATGAAAGCGCGAACGGAGTCAATCCTTACCACAAGTCGGCACTGGACAATGTTCTCCGTGGGGTTGGTCGGAATGTTGGTATCGAACCACTAGCCTTCCATGATCTGCGACGGACGTTTGGGAGAATGTGCCATGATGCCGGAATTGAGCTCGTGGGGATTATGCAGCTCCTCGGGCACGCCGACACGAAGATGACAATCCGGTATCTCGGATTGAATGACAACGACGCGTTGGCGAACATGAAGACCCTAGCCGCGTATCAAAAGTCGGTCGAGTTTCGGAAAGTTGAAACCGACGGCATTAGCCAGCAAAATGGTGGACCCTGTGGGGACCATTCCCGACTCGTCTGGCTCCGAAGTCAATTCGGGCTTTTTTGCACTTGAGCCCTGTCGTCCCCTAAACGCCCGCCGCCCGCACACAGGGCGCGGGCTCTTCCTCCTTTTTGGCCGCGTCGCGGCCAGACCGAGAGTCCTCAGGAGGTGAACGAACGAATGAACGCAAGGAAAGAAACGGAAGACACGCCCCTCATGAAGCGCGTGAGGCGGAGCTACCTCGAGGGCATGCTCTGTGCGATCGCGCGCGAAGGGGTGGACCTCGGCACGGCCACGCGCGAGCTCGATGAGCTGCTCATGTCCGGGCAGCACCGCCATAACGAGATGCAGAAGATCATCCTCGGCGAGATCAAGCAGCTCGTGGAGGAGGACGTCCCGGCTGCACAGCTCGTGGCTGTGGCCTGCAAGATCCGCGACTTCTACGAAGACCACACGAGGTCGAAGGGTGGGCACTCGTGGCTCTGACCCGACAGGATCTGTAACACACAAACCCCTTCCCCATCTTTTTCCCCTTCTCACGCTCGCCATTCGACCATGACACACTATGACATTCGTCCTCTTCTAGAGTCCCGAGATAGTTGTTTGCACCAATTCCGGGACAAACTCTCCCACTTTGTACTTCGGCCCCAAAATGCAGGTGCAAAGTCTGGCTCAAGGTCCCACTTCCGGAGGGCGGGCAAACTTCGGAGCTCGTTCTTGCTCCGCGAGAGGAGGGGGGACACTATCCCCCCCGCATATTATCTACTCTCAGGTCGATGCCGCACAGCATGACGCAAGATGCGGATGCCGAGGTCCTCAAGGCCGCCGCCGGCCGAGCACGCATAGGCACGCATCAACCAGGGAGCCGCCCCGTCGCGACGGGCGAGCCAAGGGGGGCTCATCCGCGCACGGGTCGCATCGAGCGCAGATGCAGCTGGGTGTCCGTGCGCGGGTCCCCGAGCTCCCCGCTCAAAGCCCGCCGCAAGCGTGGGCCGAAGCCCGTCGTGCGCACGCGGCTCTTGGCAGCACTCAAGGAGAGCCCTGGCTACACGAGTGAGCTCGCATCGCGGATCGGCGCATCAGACGACCAGACGCTCAGGGTCCTCAGAGATCTCGAGGCCCAGGGACTTGTGAGATCGTGGGGCTTCGCCCAGGCCGATTGGGGAGGGCGGCTTGTGGCCGTCCATGCCTGGCGGCTCGCCATGCCCTCGGAGCGCCGCCGCGGGAAAGAGGATCCGAAGGCCAGCGCCCGTGCTACCGCCGCCCTGTCTCGCGTGCTGCGCGAGCGCCTCGATCGAGTCAAGAGGGCGGACGATTTCCTCGTGCAGGAAGCGCGGAGAGATCGCGAGATTCGACTCGGCTCATCATGAGCACACCCCATGGTCCGTGATCCCGCCGGCCTCGGGGGTGTGGCCGTGAGTGTGGGCCGCGCCTGTTCTCCATGGATAAGGAGCTCGGCACCGCAGCGCTACTGAGATCTCCTGAGCGCGCATGCCTGCTCGAGCAGATGAGGCTGACGAGGCCCTCAGCCTCGGCCCCTCGATCGACTGAGCGCGCAGCCTGACCTGAGGAGCACGGAGAGGCTGGCTGACAATTCCCTCCCTCGGGCCCGACGCTGGACATGCTGGTACGCTGGAAACCCCTTCGTGTGGTGGTGTCGGCGTCGTCTCGGCCAGATGCCGGCACCGCCGCGCTCGAGTATGCGTGAACTCGTCCAATCAGGCCAGGGGAGCGTACATCTCCATGGGGGGATGGGCTTGTATGTTTTCAGATCTGCTCGGAATGGTGCCGAACCGAGCAATTCCAAACTACTATGGCCATGGCTAAGAGAGGGCTCTAGTCACACCTCGAGACGACCGCGACCTCCTGAGGAGCTCGAGGGCTTTGAGCGCGCTGTCCAGAAGAGATGGCCGCACAGTCGAGCCTCACTTCCGCTAGCCAGGGGACTCGTCAGGGGGCGCTCGCTCGTGGTAGATCGCCTCGAGCTCCATCGCGCTTCTCCAGGTGCGTGGCCAGTACCGGCCTGAGAGGTCGAGCCGCCCGGCGTTCTCGTCCTCCACGATCCTCCGGAGCACGTCGGGCGTCTTGTCGTGCCCCCAGTCCACCACGACCTCGCCGAACTCCTGAGCGTACGGACCAGCCACGCACATGCCGGCGAGGCCGAACCACAGTTCCACATAGAGCGTGCCATGGTCGCACCCGTACTTCGCCCTCGCCTCCGGCGGCCCGCCATGAGATCTGAAGTGCTCCTCGAGGCTCACGCCTGACGGTACCTCCTCGTGGCATATCTCGCATTCGAC
>Ga0315285_10008521_pt1 | contig 10505 bp, 10 predicted proteins | sample YL17G09_36_MG_FD_203698 | JGI IMG/M metagenome (GOLD analysis project Ga0315285, IMG submission 203698) | Sediment microbial communities from Yellowstone Lake, YNP, Wyoming, USA - YL17G09_36 | ecosystem: Environmental > Aquatic > Freshwater > Lake > Sediment | place: USA: Wyoming | collected... | reverse complement strand
GACCCGGTCGGTCCACCAGCCCGACAGCAGCCGGGCGAAGCTGGCGCATCCCTCCGCCAGTCCTTCAATCCAGCCCAACGCCGCCGCTCCCGCGCCCAGTGGTCCGGTCAGGAACGCCGGCAGAATCCAGTAGGCGGCCTCGGTGGCGGTGTCGTTGAAGAGGCTGGTCCACCCCAGCGCCACGATGTTGCGCCTAAGTCGGGGTGGAGGCGAACTGTGCGCGGGAGGCAAGGTGTCTTAAGAATAGGACGCAGATGAACGCAGATCAACATGCCCGAATTGAATCTGCGTTCATCTGCGTCCCATCCCCGGTTAGCGCCAGTTGCGCGAAAGCACGTCGGCCATGACCAGGCCGATCATGAACAGCAGCCACAGCAAGCCGGCGCCGGCGAACAGGCGCGTCAGCCTGGCCTCGTAACGGATGTGCATGAAGAACAGCATCACCAGCAGCATCTTGACCACGGCAATCAGCATGGCGACGGCCGAGTTGCCCGGCCCCAGGTCAATATGCGCAACCACGGTGGTCACCACCGTCAAGGCCAGCAGGGCCAGCAGGACAATCACGTAGGTTCGCGGCGAGGCAGCGTGTGTCATTTGTGATGCAAGTCCACCAGATAAAGTAGCGGGAACAGGAAAATCCAGACAATATCGACAAAGTGCCAGTACAGGCCGGCAATGTCCACGGGCACATGGCGGGGAGGCGCCAGCCGCCCCAGCAGCGCCAGCCCGGTCAGCACCGCCAGGATGCCGATGCCGACGATCATGTGCAGGGCGTGAAAGCCGGTCATGGCGAAATAAAAACTGAAGAACAGTTGGGCCTCGCGGGCATTGGGGCCGGGGAACTCAAAGCCCATGCCCGGGACCTCGTGCCGCTGATAGTGGTCGTGCCACTCCATGAACTTCATTCCCACGAATACGGCCCCCAGCAAAATCGTCAGGAGCAGGCAGAGCGCCAGCCGCTTGCGCCCGCCCAACCGAGCGAAATGGACCGCCATGGCCATGGTAAAGCTGCTCGACAGCAGCAGGATGGTCATGATGGCGCCGAAAACAACGCTCAGGTGCTTGCTGGCCGCGGCCCAGGCCTGGTAGTACGAGGCGCGGTATTCGGTGTAGCCGGTGATCAGGGCGCCGAAGAAAATCACCTCGGTGGCCAGGAACACCCACATCCCGATAGTGGAAGCCTGGCGCTGCTGTTCCAGGTCGTCGAACTGCTCGGCCAGAGCATGGGTAGGTTCAGGCAACCGGCACCTCCCGCTTCTCGTATTCGTAGGCCTCCCAGGCGACCAGAGGCGTAACCGGGAAGTTTTGCGTGGGCGGCGGCGAGGGCGCCATCCATTCCAGGCCGGTGGCGTCCCAGGGATTGGCGGGCGACTTGGCCCCGTACTTCAATGACCAGAACAGGTACAGCAGCGGCAGCAGGTAGCCGACTCCCAGGATGCTGGCGCCCGCCGTCGAAAACACGTTCAACACCTGGAATTCGGGGGGATACACGTGGTAGCGGCGCGGCATGCCCAGGTACCCCACGATGAACTGCGGGAAGAAGGTCAGGTTGAAGCCGATGAAAATGATGGCCGCCGCCAGACGCCCCCAACTGTCCGGATACAGCCGCCCGGTGATCTTCGGCCACCAGAAGTGAATCCCACCCAGGTAGGCCATCACCATCCCGCCCACCATGATGTAGTGGAAGTGGGCGATGACGAAATAAGTGTCGTGGACGTGGATATCGAGTCCCAGGGTGGCCAGAACCAGCCCGGTCAGCCCGCCGATGGTGAACAGGCCGATGAAGCCCAGGGCATAGAGCATCGGCGTGGCGAAGGACACCGAGCCCTTGTACAGCGTTGCCGTCCAGTTGAAAACCTTCACCGCCGAAGGAATGGCCACCAGGAAGCTGAGCGCGGAGAAGATGATGCCCGCATAGATGGACTGGCCGGCCACGAACATGTGGTGGCCCCACACCAAAAAGCCCAGGACGGCGATGGCCAGGCTGGAAAAGGCCACGAAGCTGTACCCGAAAATCCGCTTGCGCGAGAAGCAGGGAACGATCTCGCTGACGATGCCCATGCCGGGCAGGATCATGATGTAAACGGCCGGGTGGGAGTAGAACCAGAACAGGTGCTGGAACAGCAGGGGGTCGCCGCCCAGCCGCGGATCGAAAATGCCGATGTGCAGGAGCCGCTCCATGGCCACCAGGGCCAGGGCCATGGCCACGCTGGGCGTGCCCAGGATCATGATGATCGAGGTGGCATAAATCGACCAGAGAAACAGCGGCAACCGGAACCAGGTCAGGCCCGGGGCCCGCATCTTGTGGATGGTCACGATGAAGTTCAGGCCGGTCAGGATGGACGAGAACCCGGTGATGAAAATGCCGATCACCATCGCGGTGACATGGGTGTTGGAGTAGGTGCTGCTGTACGGGGTGTAAAACGTCCAGCCGGTGTCCACGCCGCCGGCCACCACCGAATACATCGTGAACGTGCCTCCCACGGCGTAGATGTAGTAGCTGAGCAGGTTGATCCTGGGGAACGCCAGGTCGCGCGCCCCGATCATCAGCGGCACCAGGAAATTGCCGAGGACCGCCGGCACGGCGGGGATCAGGAAGAAGAAAATCATGATCAGGCCGTGCATGGTGAACAGCTTGTTGTAGGTCTCGGCGGTAAACAGGTCGCCGCGGGGCGTCAGCAGCTCCAGGCGGATCAGCAGCGCGAACACGCCGCCCACGAAGAAAAACAGCGTGATGGTGACCAGGTACAGCAGTGCGATGCGCTTGTGGTCGATCGTCAACAGCCAGGAGCGGAGCCCGAAGCTGGCGTTCAAATAATTGACCGGCGTTTCCGAGACCGGTTCGACCGTCTTGCTGCTCATTCCTCCACCTTGTGCTACGGTTTCACGGACTTGATATAAGCCATCAGTTGCATCAGTTGCTCTTCGGTGACCTGGCCCTGGTAGGTGGGCATGACGTTGGGATAACCTCCGACGATTTTGGCGCCGGGGTTCAGGATCGATTCGCGGAGGTAATCCTCGTCGGCGGTCGCCACGCGTCCGTTGGCCAGCCCGATGCCGCGGCCGTAGATGCCGCCCAAGGCCGGCCCGCGCCCCTGCCCGCTTTCCAGGTGGCAGGTGGCGCAGCCCAGGCGGTTGAACAGGCGCTCGCCGGCCGAAGCCATGGTTCCCTCGGCCGCCCCGCCGCCCAGCCAGCGCTGGTAGTCGGCGTCTTCCATGGCCACCACCGTGCCGATCATCTGGGCGTGGTCGGTGCCGCAGTACTGGCTGCAGAACAGGTGGTATTCCCCGGCCGCCGTGGCCTGGAACCACAGGCTGGTATAACGGCCGGGCAGCACGTCCTGTTTCACCCGGAAGGCGGGCACGAAGAAGCTGTGGATGACGTCCTCCGAGGTCATGATCAGTTTCACCGGGCGGCCCACCGGCACGTGCAGGGTGTTGATCTCGCGCTGCCCCTCCGGATGCTGGGTCTTCCACATCCACTGTTTGCCCACCACGTACATTTCGATGGCGCCGGGGGGCGGGCTGCGATGCTCGAAGTAGAGCAGGGTGCCCCAGGCGAAAATGACGATGACCAGCCCGAAGGGGATCGCGATCCAGGCGGCCTCCAGCGACACCAACTGCACGATCACCGGTGGAACGTAGCTGGTATCGCGGCGCCGGTACTTGATGGCGAAGATGAAAACCAAAACGAAGATCAGAACCGCGAAAAACAGCATGACGCCGAGCAGGAAAAAGAACAGGGCGTCGGTGCTGCGCGCCGAGGTCGAAGCCTGCTGCGGAAATAGCGGGAAATTCCACATAAACGCGTTAACCCGGACAATGCACCACGGTAGTGAATTTCATGAACGTGTCTGCCGCTCGCGCCGGAAAAAAATGAACAGCGCCGTCCCGATGGCCAGCGCCGTGATGGTTCCGGCGATGCGGATCAGGCGCATGATCAGCACGCCGTACCGGCCCGTGCTGGGATCGTAGTGCAGGCAGTACAGCAGCACCTGGTCGGCGCGGCTGCCGATCTTGTTGCCCGACGCTTCCACCAGCCCCAGGCGCACGTCGCGCGCCAGGTACTGGACCCCGAAGAAGTAGCGCGAGACCTTGCCCTGCGGCGTCAGGATCATGATGGCCGTGGCGTGGGCGTACTGCTTGGAGCTCGGGTCATAGACATAATGAAACCCCACCGCCTTGGCCACCGGCAGGATCGAGGGGTCCTCGCCGGTCAGGAAGTGCCAGCCCGTCGCCGTTTCCGGCCGGCCGTACTGCGCCACGTATTGTGCCTTCTTGGCGGCGGCCAACTGGGGGCTTTCGCTGGGATTGAAGTCGAGCACCACGATCTCAAAGTCCTTGCCCGGAGTCAGATGGACATCGCGGAGCGATTTCACCATGCCGTCCAGCACCATGGGGCACAGCATCGGGCAATTGAAGTAGGCCAGCACCAGCAGGACGGGCCGCTTGCCGAAGTACTGCCCGAGCATGACCGGTTGGCCGGTTTCGTCGCGGAAGGGCAAATCCAGGGGCGCCTGCGCATCCAGGCGTTGCTCGATGCCGATATCGCGGAAAATCTCCGGCCTGGTGTATTGCGCGCGCGCGAAAGCCCCCGCCAGAATCATCACCACCAAGACACAAAGACACAAAGAACTTGGTGTCTTCGTGTCTTGGTGGTTCAAGCACTGTCTTGCGTCCATAACTGACCTACCGCCCGCGGACCGGTTTCCAGGGCAAACCGCGCTGCGCCACCAGGTCCATGGCCTGCTCGATCGGGATATGAGCCACGCCGGCCTGCCGGTCGATCCATCCCGCCGTCCGCAGGCGCTGCTCCTCGTACTCCCGCATTCTCTTCAGGTCCTGCTGCGGGGAGGTCTGCAGTTGGGGCGCGGGCGGCACCTGCGACGGGTCGGGCATGGGAGCCGTGGCGGTCCCGACATGCGGCCAGTTCTTCGAGAGATAGTAGTAATAGACCGCGGAAACGGCGCCCACCACCACGACCATGACCACCAGCGACAAGGCCAACAGCGTGACCGCCTTCACATTGGCGTCGGTCTCCTCATGGCCATGCGCCGGCGCGTGCTCTTCTCTCTCTACCTGCGGGTCGGACATGGCTTACGTCTCTTCGGCCGGCTCCCACACGCCGGCCAGCTTCGGATGCCGAAGGGGCAGCAGCGCCCTCTTCTTTAGTTGAGATACAAAAAGAGAAATCCAGATTCCGCCAATCCCGATGGGCGCCGCGACATCCATCCAGTGAATGTGGAAGCGGTCCGGGGGGAACGAGGGTTCCACCAGCCAGACCATCTCCGCCCAGTGGGCCACCAGCAGCAGGCCGGCCACGCCGACGATCCTGGGCGCCTTCTTCTTAATATCGCGCATCAGCAGCAGGAAAAACGGCACCACGAAGTGAAAGATCAGCAACGCCAGCGCCCAGATTCTCCAGCCGCCCGACAGCCGCGTCACGTACCACGAAATCTCGTCCGGAAGATTCCCCGCCCAGATAATCAAAAACTGGGCAAAAGCGATGTAGGTCCAGAGCATGACGAAGGCCAGCAGCAGGTTGCCCAGATCGTGAAAGTGCTGCTCGGTGACGAAGCCGGCCAGCGGCTTGCGCCCCGACGCCAGTGACAACATGATGATCACGAACGAGAACGTGGCCACTCCCTGCCCGCAAATCACCATCAGCCCGAAGGCGGTGGAGAACCATACCGGCTCCAGCGACATGATCAAATCGACGGCCGCGAACGAAATGGTGACGGCGTAAATGATGAGGCCGGGGGCGGCCAGCCTCTCGGCCCTGTCGATCCATGACCCGTCGCCGCTCCCATCATGCTGCCGCGACCAGCGGTTGTACAGCATCGCCAGCGCCACCCACAGGCCGAAGTACAAGACCATCCGGGCCAGGAAGAAGGGAATATTGAGGTAGATGTTCTTGTGCTGGAGGATGGTGTTGGCGGCTACGTCCTCCGGGCGCGCCCAGATGTAAAGCACGCGCAGGCCGAACAGGATGGGGACCAACAGGAGCGCCAGCAGGGGAAGCGTCCTGCTTCCCGCTTCCAGGATGCGCTGGATCACGAAGCCCCAGGAGCCGCCCACCAGGTGGTACAGCATCAGCAGCGCCAGGCAGCCGACGGCAATGGCCAGCCAGAACAGGAAGCCGGCCAGGTAGGAGCGGAGGAACTGCTGGTGATTGGAGACGGCGGCGATGGCGCAGGCCGCCAGGCCCGCAATCCCCACCAGCAACGCCCGCGATTGGAGCCGGTCGAGATCCACCGGGATGACTTGCGTTTCGTCGTTCATCTTCCTAAAAAATCCGAGGGTCCAAAGGCTAATGACCTTGGACCTTGGACCTCGGACCTTGGACTTCCGCCAGTTCGGCCGCCGTGGCGTGCTGGCTGAGCTGCAGCGCGCGGATATAAGCGATGATAGCCCAGCGGTCGGACGGTTTGACCCGGTAGGCGTAGCTGGGCATCACGCCCTTCCCGCTGGTCATGGCGTCAAAGAACCGCCCCGCCGGCGCGTTGCGGAACTCGTCGGCATGGAAATTGGCGGCCGGGCGCAGCCCGCGCTGCACAATCATGCCCTCGCCACTTCCCAGCCTCCCGTGGCAGGGCGTGCAATAAATGGTGAAGCGCTCCTCTCCCCGCTTCAGCACGTCCTTGGTGACGGGGAAGGGGAAATAATCGATCCACTGGCCCTTGGCTTTGCCGGTATAGAAGACCTCGTCGGTCCGCAGTTGGCCGCGAGCCACCGTGCCCGGAACCGGCGGCCGCTCCGAGCGCAGATCGCTATAGAACGAGTTTTCGCGGTAGGGCACGAACTTCGGCTGGTCGTGCATGTCCTGCCGGCATCCAGCCAGCACAGCGAGCGCCAGAACAACCGTGCAAGTGCGGAGTGCGGAATGCGGAATGAGACGACTACTCCGCACTCCGCACTCCGCACTCCGCACTCCGCATTGGCTCCTACTGTTCAACGTCGGTCACCTCTCGCGGATTCAGGCTGAGCAGGAACCGCCGCACCTGGTCGCGCTCGAATTTCGGGTCGGTCGCCTCGATGCACAGGAAAAACTTGTTGCGCGTCACGCCGGCGAAGCTCGGCGCGTTAAACAGCGGATGATGCGGCCGGGGCAGGCCGTTGAGCGCCAGCATGCCCAGGGCGGCGGCCAACGCCGCGCACAGAATGGTCATCTCGAAGGTCACCGGGATGAACGCCGGCCAACTATTCAGCGGGCGCCCTCCGATGTTGAGCGGGTAGTCAATCACCGAGATCCAGTACTGCATCAGGAAGCCGCCGAAACATCCCGCCAGGCCGCCGATCAACACCACCAGCGGCAGCCGGGTCTTCGGGAACCCGATCACCGCGGACATGCCCTGAATCGGCATAGGAGAATAGGCATCCATATGCCGGTAGCCATGCTGGTAGGCGCGGCGCCCGGCCTCCAGCAGCTCATGCTCCCCGTCGAATTCGGCCAGCACTCCGTATAACAGTGGGTCTTTCTCCATAGCTCTAACGCGCAATCCGCAATTTACCGCTTGCCTCCTTCCGCCTTGGCCACCAGTTCCCGCATCTCGAAAATGGCAATCATGGGCAGCAGCCGCAGGAACAGGAAGAAGCAAACGAAGAAAAATCCGATGGTCCCGATAAGAGTCGCATAGTCCCAGATGGTGGCGCTGTACGGCCGCCAGGCCGAGGGCACGAAGTCCCGGCTGAGGCTGGTGACGACGATGACGTAACGTTCCATCCACATTCCCAGGTTGATGATGAATGAAATCACGAACAGGAAGGGGACGTTCCGGCGCAGACGCTTGAACCAGAGAAACTGCACCGAGACGACGTTGCACAGAATCAGCAGCCAGTACTGCAGCCGGTAGCCGCCCGTGGCCCGCCACGACGTCATGTACCACTCGAACTTGTCGCCGCTGTACCAGGCCATGAAAGCTTCCATCGCATAGCCGTAGGTGACGATCAGGCCGGTGGCCAGCAGGATCTTGGCGGAGTTTTCCAGGTGCTTGTGGGTGATGAAATCTTCCAGGCCGTAGAACGCCCGGATGGGGATGGCCAGGGTCAGCACCATGGCGAACCCGGAGTAGATCGCGCCGGCCACGAAATAGGGCGGGAAGATCGTGGTATGCCAGCCGGCCGGGAGCCCGATGGTGAAGTCGAAACTCACCACCGTGTGCACGGAAACCACCAGCGGGGTGGCCAGGCCGGCCAGCAGCAGGTAGGCCGTTTCGTAGCGGTGCCAGTGGCGCGCCGAGCCGCGCCAGCCCAACGCCATAATCCCGTAAATGACTTTGGCGGTCTTGCTCTGGGCCTTGTCCCGCAGCGTGGCTACGTCGGGCATCAGGCCGACATACCAAAAGATCAAGGAAACCGTGCCGTAGGTGGAGACCGCGAACACGTCCCACACCAGTGGGCTGCGGAACTGCGGCCACACCTGCATGCTGTTGGGGTAGGGAAGGAGCCAATAGAACAGCCAGGGGCGGCCCATGTGCAGCAGCGGGAACATGCCCGCGCAGGCCACCGCAAACAGCGTCATGGCCTCGGCAAAGCGGTTGATCGAGGTGCGCCACTGCTGCCGCAGCAGCAGCAGGATGGCCGAGATCAGCGTGCCGGCGTGGCCGATTCCGATCCACCAGACGAAGTTGACGATGTCAAAGCCCCACCCTACCGGGATCTTCACGCCATAGATGCCCACGCCCATGCCCATGAGGTAGGTGATCGCGGTCAGCAACACCATCACCAGTAGCAGAGCGAAGCCCAGCCCCACCAGCCAGTACAGCGGCGTGCGCCGCGTCAGCACGATGGAGCTGATCTTGTCGGTGACGGTGGCGAAGGTGTGGCCGGGAGCCAGCACCTCAACCGACACCGGCTCCGGTGGACGGCCGCGGCGCTCCTGGTTGTCGTTCCTACTCACGCTCGATCTCCGGGTTGGGGTTCGTGATCCTGCCCAGGTAGGTGGTGCGCGGCCGGGTGTTAAGCTCGGCCAGCATGCCGTAGTTGCGCGATTGGGACCTCAGTTTTGCCACCCGGCTTTTCGGGTCGTTGATGTCGCCGAAAATGATGGCCTCGGTGGGGCAGGCTTGCTGGCAGGCCGTCCGGATCTCGCCGTCGCGCACTTTCCGGTCCTGTTTTTCCGCCTCGATCTTGGCCGCCTGGATGCGCTGGATGCAGTACGTGCATTTCTCCATGACGCCGCGGCTGCGCACCGTGACGTCGGGGTTCTTCTGCATGCCCGGGGTCGGCGTGTACCAATCCGCGTACCGGAAGAAATTAAACCGCCGCACCTTATAGGGGCAGTTGTTCGAGCAGTAGCGGGTGCCCACGCAGCGGTTGTACACCATCTGGTTCAGGCCCTCCTTGTCGTGCAGCGTGGCGCCGACCGGGCAAACGGTTTCGCAGGGCGCGTTCTCGCACTGCATGCAGGGCACCGGCTGGAAGAACACCTTCGGATTGCCCAGGTTGCCCTCATAGTAGGCGTCGAGGCGCAGCCAGGGCAAGGAGCGGCCGCGCTGCGTCTCCGCCTGCCCCACCACCGGGATGTTGTTCTCGGCGTAGCAGGCGGCCACGCAGGCGTTACACCCGATGCAGCGGTTCAGGTCGATGGCCATGCCCCAGGCGTAGCCTTCGTACGGGTAGCCCGGGTACAGCGAATGCTCAGGCGGTTTCTGCTCCCGCGTTTCGCGCACGAAATCGGGGTTCCTCCGGAACTTCGCCAGCGTGGCATGCCGCACCAGCTCGCGCTCATGCTGGTCCTGTTCGAGCTGGATGCGCGCCAGTTGGTGCTGGAAGAGCCGCTTCCTGATCTCCAGTCCGGGCGCGGACCACTGGCGGTCGGCAAAGCGGATGGCGTAGGGGTTGTAGCCGTGATTCATGCCCACCCGGCCGGGGTGGCTGCGCCCGTATCCCAGCGTGACGGTGACGGCGTCGTCGGCGTGCCCCGGCATGATCCAGACCGCGGCCATAACCGAGCTGCCGCCCAAATGAAGCTCAACCACTTGTTCGCCGTTCAAGCCCAACCGCTTGGCCGTGTTCCAACTGACGTAGGCGGCGTTGTCCCAGGTGATTCGGCTCAGCGGCTTCCCGATCTCCTGCAGCCAGCCGTTGTTGCAGAAGCGGCCGTCCCAGATGGTGGGATCGGGCCGGAAGCAGACCTCCAGGCCATCGGATTGCGGATTGCGGATTGAAGCTTGCGGATTTCGAACGGCAGTGCCTGAAATTTGCAATCCGCAATCCGCAATCGGGGATTCCACAGGCTTCCCGGCCGTCCCGGCAATCACGCCGTCGTGCACCGAGGTCTGCCAGAACTTCTCGAAATTGGGAGAAAGGCTGCGGCCTTTCCAGTAGGCGCGCAGCACGTCGTAGGTGTTCTCATCGGCGTTGCCGAGCAGCGCCCAAATCAACTGGCATGCCGACTTGCTGTCGAATAGCGGCGCGATCAGCGGCTGGATGATGGAGGCCGTGCCGTCGTAGGCGCGCACGTCGCCCCAGGCCTCCAGGAAGTGCGATTCGGGAATATGCCA
>Ga0315285_10008520_pt1 | contig 10506 bp, 14 predicted proteins | sample YL17G09_36_MG_FD_203698 | JGI IMG/M metagenome (GOLD analysis project Ga0315285, IMG submission 203698) | Sediment microbial communities from Yellowstone Lake, YNP, Wyoming, USA - YL17G09_36 | ecosystem: Environmental > Aquatic > Freshwater > Lake > Sediment | place: USA: Wyoming | collected... | reverse complement strand
GGCTAAGTTTCTTGAAAATGTCTCCTAGTGAACAGATAGAAAAGCGTCTTAAGGATTTGACAAGTCAAAACCTAAACGAAAGAAGTTTCATTGAACAGAAGTTCAGAGAGTACAAGCAACACCTAGAAGAAACTACGACTCTTTCAGCAATGAGCGTTAAAACCATGCTCAGAACAGTTGCTAGCTTTTTCAGTCGTAACGGTTTACCTCTAGCATTGAAACGTGGAGACTGGGAATCTACTAAACAGAACCGAGTTATCCAGACCTTCAAACTAAGCAGAGATGATGTTAAGACGCTTTATGCTCATGCTTCGCTTAGAGACAGAGCCTTACTTCTGGTTCTCTATCAGAGCGGATTCAGTGAGGTAGACGTTTCAGAACTGAGGATTGAAGACCTAAAAGGCATATGGGAAATGCCAACAACTGAACACTTGTTCATTCAGAAGGCTAGGGAAAAGACGAACCAGATACAAGCAACATGTATTTCTTATGAAGCTCTCCACGACATAAGAGCCATGCTAGAAGAACGTGGAAAACCAAGTGAAGGCTACCTTTTCGTTTCTCAGACGAAAGATAAAGGCGAAATGCTAGACGTAAGAAGAATAAACGAGATAGTCAAGACGTTAGCATTGAAGGCTTTCGAACAAGAAAAGGCTAGGGAATTCAAGACTAAAGCGTTAAGGTCTGCTTACAACTCTGCACTATTGAGAGCTAACGTTCAACCACAAGAACTTAAAGACGTGATGCTAGGACACAAAAGGCTAGGAGCTAGAGGTTCATACAGCTACGACAACGAAACCATCATTGAACAGTATAAGAAGGCTTTCGAACACCTAACCATAAACGGAGTTCAGACCAGAGAAGACCTAAAGAAACTTACCCTAGAATTCAGAGAAAAGACAAGCAACTTAGCTGAAGAAATAGCTGAACTCAGACAGTACAACAAGACCTTAGAAACCGTTCTTGAAAAGAAACTGGGATTCAAGATTAAAGACCTATATGCAGACACAGACACACAACCAAAACAATAAACACCCTTCTTTTATTTTCATATCATATTATCATAACCTCTTCTTTCCTTCTATTCATGCTTACCCTTACAATGTAGGTAAGCCACGTTATATGTTACACGTGTCATGGATGTTAAACGTTCGTTCTAGTCATAGTTCATACGATTAGATAGTAAGCTCTACATAGAGAGAGACGATTAATCCATGCTTCTCTACCCTACCACCATCTAGAAAATAGGATAATAATGAATGTTCTGGTATAGGCATAGTATGTTAGGAGTCTCTAATTCATGAATGTTGTGGTGTGTTATGTTGAAAGATAATTTTTGAATGTGTAGGGGGGGATATAGTTAGGATTATGCATATGTGAAGTGGAGAGCATATGCTTAGAGTTTAGCATATGTGAATTTATGAGCATATGGTTAGGGTTTTAACATATGTTGTTTTCTGGAGCATATGATAAGGCTTTTAGCATATGTTGTTCATTACAGCATATGAGAGAATGAAGATTTATTGAGCGGTCTGTACCCGTTCTCTCCGAGTCTCTCTTTCTGATTCAACGAATAAACATTTTTCAAGATTCAATCAATGATACATATGCTATTATTATTAAGCATATGTAGCAAATAACATGTGCTGTTTTTATGTGCAGAACGGTTTACCATTCCTCTTTTTTAATAACAGAACACTTTTAAATGATTATGTGATGATGTAAACTGTGATGTATGGTGTCTCAAGAAACAATCAAGAAATGTCCTAAATGTGGAAATCTTAGAATCTGGAAATATGGCAAGCTTCCAAGCGTTCAAAAAGGAAAACGTCAACGTTTCAAGTGTGCTGAGTGTGGAACAACCTTCTACTAAGAGGTTTTCACCATGGCTAACGAAAACTTCCAAGTGAACCAGATTCCTTTAAGGCTTTCAGCTAAAGAACTAACCGTTTTACAAGCGATACAGAACCCTTCTATGTATCCCGCCCTCTTCATTAAGAAACACCTTCTGGAAACCATATTCAAACAGAAATTCATAGAGCTTTACGGAGAAAACGACTATAACGAAGCTCTAGCTAGAGCGTCAAGAACAATCGTTCAGATTCAACAAGAAAAGGCTAACGCTAAACTGGGAAAACGTAAAAGCATAATCAAGACTGAACAGTTGATGGTTGAAATCGAAAGCTTAAGTTCTGAAGACGATAGGAAATTCTTAGACTACGTGAACAGCAACGGAATCTTAGACACGGATTTTGACGGTTTAAGCGATAAAATGAAGGTTGAATGGTATCTAAAATGGAAGACTGAAATTGAAGAGGCATTCAAGAAATACGGCAAGAAAGTGGAAATGGTATAAATGTCTGAAGATCGAGACAAAAGCTTAGTAGACCGTGAAGAACAAATGGAAACCTTTAGGAAATTGCTAGGCGAAACTAAGCGTAAACCTCTTCCAGAAGTGAGTAAAGACAAAAAGGAGCTTGTCGAAGCGATCCTCAATTTAAGGATTGTTAAAGCTGATTATACACGGTCTAAAAGGGAAAGGATAGACGCTGAGAACGAAAGTTTTGAATGTTACGAGCGTCTTTTGGCTCTATGTAAAGGCGATTCAGACCTAGTAAAAAGGCTCTTAGGCGAAAGACTTCCACACAAAATAAAGGACACAGACGTTTTAGAGCCATGAACAGACAAGATGCCGTAGCGAAATTCAGACGTAGACAAAAACACAAGAAACATCTTCACCATAAGCCTAGACATGGCAAAACAGAGCCTTAGTTCTTTTTTTGAGGATTTATCACTTTTTATTGTTGAACAATGGTTTTAAGCAAGTATGCAAATTGTATGCATAAAGGTGAATATATGAGAGTACCAGACGAGGATACAAGCCTCAGAATAAAGCGTAGAACTTCAAGCCATCTTGCGATTACTCAAAGGAAACTTGGATTTCATAGTGCAGATGAACTGATTTCAGTTTTGGTTGATATAGTAGCGAAAAAAGGATGGAGTAAAACTGATTTAGAGTCTATTCAGCGATACGGCAAAATCATTGAGGAACTGAACGGTTCAGCATCAACAGATGATAAAATGTATGAAGCTCTCGGAATCAAAAGCTACACACAAACCACAAAAATAAAGGGAAAAGTGAAAAAGAAACCAGAAAAAGAAGAGGATAAGCATGAGTGAAGACGATAAAGAGAAAAAGGTAGTTCACCGAGTCGAAATTAGCAGACAACCAGAAATTGACGCTCTGCATGAAGAAATAGCGGAGAAAGACGCTAAACTAAAAGAAAAAGAAGCTATTCTTGAAGCTTCAGCGTTGAAAGAATTTGAACGACAAAAAGAGGAACTTAAACCCAAATATCCACAAGCGAAATCGCTTATAGATTCATGCACAAACGGAAACATGCTTTCAGACTTAATGTCAAACCTTAAAGACAGTTACGGAACTGGAAAACATATTCCTTACGGCAAATCTTCTATAATTCCACCTAAAGGCGAAGACGAATATTCTAGTCAAACCGAGATGGTAGATAAACTCTACGATATGGCTTATTTCAATTCCAGAAAATACACTCCAGAAGAGGTTTCAGACGCTAAACAGAAGATAGACCAATTGCTGAAGAGCATGATAGGCGGTTCAGCGTGGAAGGAAATGCGTGAACGTGGAACTAGCCCAATTGAGAAACATAAGCTGTCTGCATGTCCAAAATGCCACTACACGTTAGTTGACACGAATAAGTGTCCAAATTGCGGTTATGACGCTACAGAAAAACAGAGCGTGAGAGACTGATGAGCGAAATAGAAGAACAGAAAATAGGCGTTCACCTAAAACTTTCAGTTTTCAGAAGTAAAGAACGTTATCAAATCGTGAACGTTAAAACTTTTGAGGGTTTGGAACAACCATATATCTATGCTTATGGATTCACTGAAAAGGGAATTCCAGTTCTTAACCAGAAAGAAGAACCACATTTCCGATTTAACGGTTCTGTGTCTGGACACGTAAACCTAAACGCTCCATTCTACAAGGGAATAAGTATCGGAAACAAACTTAGAATCGCTGGAATTGACGCTGTTCAATGCATGGTTAGCAATTACGGTTTAGGAATAAGCAGAGCAGAGATAGAAGCAAAAGTTAAGATTCTGATAGAGAATGACGCTAAAACCGTCTATTTCTATAAGCAGAGTTCAATCTATGGCATGGCTAAGGCTTACGGTTTCGAAGATTCATGGCTCATAAGCGGAAAAGAAGCAGTTTTGGAACTTGACTACTGGAATTCGTTTCTGAAGAAAATTGGTAGCAACTGGAGAATTCTTACACCAAAAACTAGAAGACTCTTGAGAAAACTGGAATACCAGAAACTTCAAGCTGAAGAGGTTTAAGCTTGTGGTCTATAAAGAAACAAAAGAAATCATAGACGAAGCAGTAAAGCAGTATGAAGCTTTCGAAAACTATGTCAAATATTTAGACAAGAAAATTACGAGTTTTCAACGAAAAAAAGTTGATGCTTTCGTTGAAACACACGAATTGAAAGAGCAACGTAAAAAAGAAATTCTGGAAAGCCCTAGACAGAGAAAACGTCTCTATACTTTAAAAATACGTAATGCTGGCGTAGTGCCTTCTAGTTCTCGTAATGCTGAACTTGACTATGAAGAAATAGAAGAACTAGAAACAGTTCTGAAACCTAGCGAAGACAGAATAAGAGAGATTGAAGAACGGATTGAAACGTTAAAATTTGCTGAAACCAAAAAAGCGTTGTTTCATGAGGTAGATATCGCTCAGAGCATGTATGAAGAGGTTGTTTGGTCACTCATGAAAGCTTCGCTGTATGAAAAGGCTCATTCTGCACAAGAAAAAATTAAGACAGACGTAGAGCAAAAATGGAGAAAATTTGAGAAAGAAGTGAAGGATAAACAAGGGTATGAATACAAGATTCTTCCCAAATATGAAGGTTTTTGGAAACCAGAAGAAAAAGACTTGTGGAAGACTCTAGCTGAAGAGGAATATCGGAGACAGAGAAACCTATACTACAGCAACTTGGAGAAAATCTTGAATAAACGGAAAGAAGACCAGAAAAATGGATAACGGAATAGAAATCCGTGAAATAAAACCATTTTCCGCAATCAAAATAATCAACAAGTATCTTGAAGACCTTTTCGTAAAACGTGACAATCTGAAACAGAAACTTGAAAGAATGGGAGTAGATTTCATTACCAATACATCTTTCATAAACCTTCAATTAGAACTCTACGTTGTAATTCGGCAAATACGGATTCTTGACAGTCTAAGGAGTCAAATTGAACATGAGTGAGTATAAAGCGTACATGAACTGTGAAACAAAAAAGAGTTTCGGAGAGCATATAATTAATGATGGTCAAGACCATACGATTCGACCACGTATGGCAAAAAAGAAAAGAAAAAGAAGAGAAACCCGAAACCAGTGACGCTTAAGGTTAAGCTGATTCACGTTAACGCTTAAGCTAGGGTTTCTCTTCCAAATCATATTTCTGTCTCATGAGCGTAAGAGCCTTCTGAACTGTATGGCTAACGCTAGCGAATTCTTTTTCCCTCTAGGTGTGAAGGTGACGCACAGAACCACTAGAATATAAGCCTAGAAAAGCTAAATAGTGAATTAAACCTATTAGAATTTGAGTGGTTGACATGTCTGTTTCAAAACGTAGCAATCACATTATTAGCGGTTTCTTCATGGGAATGGGAGTCGGGATTATTATTCTTGGATTTGCTGTTTGGTTTCTCACAAACTCCTTTTTAAGCACATTCATTTCTTGGGCTGAAGAACACGGTTACACTCTAAGACCTTCAGCTTTCGTTCTTATGAATCAGATTCCGTTCTTGTCCACTATTATAATCGTATTAGGATTTGTCGCTCTTCTACTAGGCATAGTTTTTGAGATGAGAATAAAGAGTGAATGATATGGAAATAAGTTTTGAAACTGATTCAAGTAAAGGTTCTTGGAATATTCTCACGCCTCCAGTTCTCAGAAGTCTCAAATTGAGCCTAAAGGACGTTGCTGATGTTAGACTCGCTTACTATGCCTTATCTAATTACCCATATGAAGAACACAATGTAGCACGTTGTTCCCATCCATGCGAAGGAAGTATTGGTTTCTTCATTGATACCCAAGACAGTCACCAATATCTAACAGAAGAAATCTTCTTTTACGACTTTAATCCAATGCAAAATCCAAATAACTTCAATGGCTTGCCACATTGGAATCATGAAAGACGACTTAATGATGGTGTGCGAACATGGAAGCAGAAATCGAAACATATAGAATTTCATGGGATTACCGATTCGCCTTCAATTACATTAAGAGTAACGGAGAAAAGCAGTATTATTCATGAAAAAACAATAAAACGTGTTCCAATAGGTCAAGTTAGAAAAACAAAAATAGTTCTCAAACCGAAAGAACTAATCAGAATCATAAATTGAGGAAAAGAAAAGAGTTGGTAAACATAAAAGAAGCATCAGAGAAAGAAGTCAAGTGTCCATATTGCAAAGCGGATAGTAGTGAAATAGATATTGGACAGACGACAGTAACTCTGCTTTATTCAGATTTATTTCCGATTTTCAATCCAAACACTTTTTCAACTGAATATAATTGCCGCAACTGTAAGAAGCGTTTTTGGATTAGCAGAAAAATAAAGTTAATAGAAGAATATGTTTTTGAGAAAGATGGCAAGACCAAAAGAGTTAGAAAAACATATAGAGGAAAACTTGTAGCTGAACCTAGAGAGCTAATTAGAATCGTGAAAAAATGAGCTATGAAAGAGAAAAGTCTGGGCTTGAACAATTCACTGAATTTGTGGATGATGTTCCAAGTTCATTATGAATATTCTATTTTCTTCCTTACGACCATCCTTTCAGTGGTTAAGCATAATCTTTTTATTTTGAGCATAAATACTCTCCATTTAGGGTAAGTGTTACAAACGGTAACTGAAATCTTGCTTTCAATTGTACTCACAACAAGCATTGCAGGTGCAGGTCTCATAATAGCAATCTATGCCTTAATAGCTCCAATATCAAACAGAATATTTGAAGAAAGACTAAACTCATTACATAATAAAATGGTAGAGTTCGAGAAGTCCAAAGAGAAAATCACTCCTGAAGAATCATTAGAAGAATTCCAGCATTTTAGAGCAAAAGCTGTGGAAATCCAGTCAATGAAGGCATTTCCAAGCTATCTTGCATCTGGAGTTAAGTTCGTTTTTACATGCTATATCATGGCAGCATTTTTTTCTTTACTTTGGCTAACTAATGTGGTGCAAAACACTCTAGCAGAATTTCTTCTAATATCCCTGTTCTGTCTATCTACCATTTCGTTCTTCATTGTAGGATGGTATGCCATCAAAGATGTTAACATTTCAATGAAAGAGGAATTTGAGCAGTTGAAGAAAGCACAAGAAGAAATGGAGAAAACTAGGAAAAAGATTGAAGAATTCAGGAAAAAAATAGAAGAAGCAAAATCCAAAAAATAGAGACTTTCTAGACTATTTTTTCCGCTATGTAACCTTCTTATTTTTATTTCAGTGAGAAAAAGACCATGAACGCTTAAATAGAAATATACATTGAGAACCGTATAGAGGTGAGAGAGATGGATAAAGAGGGTATTGCGTTCGGAATCCTTCTTTCATTGTTAGTACAAGGATTCTACCAAGTTATTTTCTATGCTATACAAGGTAAATTCGTTGAAGAATGGGCGGCATCCGCCGCAACATTGGGGGCTTTTGCAACCTTTTTAGGGTTGCTCCATTGGAAGGGTTACTTCAAAAAAACAGAAAAGTAGAAGTGTAAGGCTTGCGGTTATTGGAATCGGTTTGAAGTGAACAAGCTCTTTTTCTATTGTTAAAACATCTAAGTATCTAACATCTAAAATTACTTATGGAATAAAATCCAAGATTCTTAAATAAAACATCCAAGTTTCCTAAAACTTTTAAGCTAAAACGACCATACACGAAAAAAGGGGAAGCACTGTAAACAAAATAGGGAAAATAATTGCCGCTATTGCATTAATAGGCGTAACAATAAGCATCATTGTTTTGGTAGGTCCAAATATTATTTCTCTAATTCGGCAATCAGGATATACTAAGCTAACACTTCCTATAGGTTCATTTGTACCTTACAATCTACAAGAGGGAAACGCATATGCAGAATACACTTTTCGCTATGGAGGCATTGGTAGTGATGAACCCAACTTATTACAAGTTTGGGCTGGTAGTTCAACTTTCCCTAAACAACTTTCAGTTACTGAAGGAACCACACAAACCGTCTATGCAATAGAAGTCATAGTCTCAGAAATACATCCTGACTATATCATGATATTGGTTAAACGGTTGACATAACAAATCTTAAAGTTTGGGTTTGGGTTTTATTAAAATTTAATCAATATAGATAATGCTTTTTTTGTTTCATATCGGAAAGTTAGAATTTCTTTCTCAAAAAGTCCATGAAAGTTTAAATAGCTGAAACCATGAGTGCAACGTCTCCGTGTGCATTATTGAGGATAAAAAAAGTATGACTGAAGAAATAGAAAAACTAAGAAGAATCTTGAACAGAGAGAATTTACCGATGAGATGTCCTTATTGTAATAGTGAAAACTTCGAAGTCATGATTCATATATTTTGGGAAAACAATTTGAAAACACCACAACATTTAGCTGATATTAAGAATGGAAGAAAAGAATTCGCTCCTTTCGGAAAAATATGTTGTCCAGACTGTGAGAGATGGATTTACATTCATTGTCTTGGAGACTTAGAAGGATTCTCCAGTTATTGTTTTACCGAATATGAACAATTTCGAACTTTCGACAAAATGATGAAACAAGCATGGCAAAAAGGCATTAGTCCTTTAGCTATAAGATTAGGTATAGACCAATTCATGAGGTAAGTGAAAAAGGTGGTGATTGAATGATAACGGATAAGGAAATCGTAGAAAATATTGAGGAAAGAAAAAAACATTTAGAGAAAATTGAACAAGAAATCTTTAGCGAAATCAATGAGAAAATTAATGACGGAAAAGCCAAAGAAAAGGAAGACATGGTTATTATTCAATACGGCTTAAATAGGTTATTTCATAAGAAATTTTTCGTTGAGGAAGAAATTCGACTTTTAAACATAATATTAGAGAATCGAGGAACTTACCCTTAAAACACTCTCCTACCTTCTAGGCGTTATTTTTCGGGAAGACACCCTTCTTATTTTTAGACCTCTTCATAACGACTAGGCAAAAGTGAACTGGAAAAGCCTTCCTAATTGCTCAGAAACTACGCTAGGTCTAGAGTGGTGTCAAGCTGAAAAAGAACGCTTATCGTTCCCTTAAAACTTGCTCTAGACCTAGTTCAATATATCTTACTACACACGATAATTTAAACATTTCTGAAAACCGCCGTATGTGGTCTTATGCCAAAAGAGGCTGTTTCCATGCCTAATTTGGTTTTTAGACTCTAAACTGTTGAAAGAATTGAAAAAGAAGCTCAGAATAACGTTTATTAGTCACCATACCTATATTGTACGTGGTGTCAAGTATGAAAAAGAATGTTAAAAGTAAAGGCATTCTACCACATAGCCAACTAGAGATAATGTCAATGATTCCACAATCTTATGAGGAAAAAATACAGAAGGTCTTAAACAACAGTGTAGATTTGACTTTCGTCTCTGAAAAAGGACACGGTAAAACTGTTGCTGTAGAAAACTTAGCGTCTAAAATCGTTGAGAACCCTAGAAACCGTTTAATCGTTTTTGAAAGCTTTCCGAAATGGATAAACGAGTTTCCAAAAGCTTCGTTTATGGAGATTCCACAAGAATGGATAATCCAGACAGACAAGACGATAGACCTAGAAAATACATGGATAAGACACGAAAAGAACTATCAGCTTTTGAATGAAGACTTGATAAGCCAATTTCTAAGGGAAAACAAACACTGCATATTCCTAGTGAACAGTGACGATATAGAAGCAATCGCTTTCTTTTGCTACTCAATCGTCTATAAGTTCTATCGTAGAAAATACGACATGCTACGGAAAGGCTACCCGATAACGGAGCATGTTTACTTTATCCTAGAAGAAGCTCAGAACAGCTTAGACCGTTTCGTTTTGACTAAAGGCTTATTCAACCGTTACCGAAAACTGTTTTCTGAAGCTCGTAATATGGGTTTACACTGGATTCTAATTACTCAGCGTCTTCAAGACCTTTCGACATACTTCAGATGCAGAACTAGCCTAGCAATAGGCAAAATAAGCCTAGATGATTGGGATTTGAAGCTTGGAAGAATGCTTAAGCCTATAGGATGCTCAAAAGAAATCTTGGACATGGCTATCGGAAACTTTTATTTCTCATGCATAAACGAGACTGTTCAGTTTCCCAAATTCGAAACTGGAAAAGCTACGGAATGGATACAGAAAAAACCAGAAGTCGTTAAGAAAAAGAAGGATTCAGTATTGAAGGACATGGTTAAAGGAGTCTTCAATCTCATATTTTCGACTCCTAAACCT
>Ga0315285_10008515_pt1 | contig 10507 bp, 10 predicted proteins | sample YL17G09_36_MG_FD_203698 | JGI IMG/M metagenome (GOLD analysis project Ga0315285, IMG submission 203698) | Sediment microbial communities from Yellowstone Lake, YNP, Wyoming, USA - YL17G09_36 | ecosystem: Environmental > Aquatic > Freshwater > Lake > Sediment | place: USA: Wyoming | collected... | reverse complement strand
ATCGCCCCCCCTCATGGTGGATGCGAAACCGGCGGGATCAGACAGGGAGGGGAAGACCGTGATCTCCTTTGCGCCGGGCATCGAGTTCGGGGGGATCGGGCACTCGGAATCCTGGGACAACAGCGGGATAATCTCGACTGCACAGATCACGTGGGACACGAACCAGGAGATCGCCCCCACCTTTGTCTGGCACGAGATGGTGCATACGGTCACGACAGGAGGCCATATCAACGAGTGGCCGAGCGTGGTGAGCGAGGTCGAGGCGAACGGTACCCTTTACCCCCTGGACGAGAAGATCTTTAACTGCATCTACAACAGTCCGCCGCGGAGGAGCAACTGATGGAAAACCGGGGGGGCTGCGCCGGTTGGCAGGAAAAGAATTGTTGAGGGATCACTGGGTGTGGACCCACCACATGGATAACACGAGGATGATCACGAGGGGGCCGAGGAAGATGAACACTTCCCAGCCTACGGAAAGGCCCACGGATGACGAAATATCCTTCCATGGGTTCCACAGGGTGTTCCACAGGGTTGCCACCGCGATGATTGCCCCGATGATCGTTAACCTGTCAAGCACGTTCTCCAGAGGATGTGGTTCTGCCATAGGTAACCCTTTATAAGTTTGGTATATATAGGTTTTTATATTAGTCATAATTCTTACCCGCCCGAATTTCACGATACTCGAAAGGAACATTGCATTACATGAAGAAGAATGCAAGAGGGGAGAAGCCGTTTACTCTCAATAAGCACGTTCAAGAAAGAATTGATAAAGGAATTCCTGTCAAGGCGGAGGAATTGGTCTCAAAATAGAATTTAAAGGTTCAATAGTTTTAAATAATGAATTCGATTACAAATATCATAGAATGTGATGAATTATGGATGAAAAAGAAGAAGTTGGTCAATCTTCTGAAAAACCATCTAAATTGACTGATGAATATCTTCAAAGAGCGAGCTATCTCGGAACAATTTTACCATTACTCGATATTTTTTATGAAGTTATAATTGAAAAAGGGATAAAGAAGTATAATTTGAATATTGTAAAAGAATTTTGGATTTTTTTCGGATTATTGGTGATCTCTGTCTTCTATTATGTTTTTGGGGTATCGGTTGGAGCAGTGATTTTTCTTTCTTTTGCCACAGTGTTTACATTGATAATTTATAATTTAGGTTTTTTTAAGAAACGACTCCTCCCCGATAATGTGAGTAACATCAAACAATTTATTTCCGAGATAAATACAAAGAATCTACCCGAGGTTAGAGAATTTATCAAAGAATATAGAAACCAATTAAAAGAACTAGATATTAAATCGATATTTGATTCAAAACATGGTAATAATTGGGTAATTTATGATTACGTCCTTAAATATCAAATTTTTTCTGATGACATTTTAATTTATTTCCTTGAAAAAGACCGGCTGAAGATTCTTGGTGAAAACTTATTCATCAAATATTTAAAAGCGTTTAGAATGGGTATTTCATACAATACCTATCAATTTATAATAAATCACTTGAAGGATAATAAACAAATAATCAAAATCACGAATTTATTAAACCCATCTTATTGGACTGGAGGTGCTTTTAGAAGCGCCGCAAGTTTCGTTCAATCATTTTACGGTTCAACAAGACGAGGGAGAATTTCTCAGGGCATAAACGTCATTTCATTTTTTTTAGTACTGATCGCTGCAATTAGTAATTACAGACAAGCTTTTGCTCCTTATATCGGGATTGAACCATATTCCTCTTTTCCTTCATTTTTTCTCATAAATTATATATTTTCAATCTTATTAGCATCAGGTATCCTAATATTTATTATAACAGCAATTTTCATTGGATTTGCCAGAATTTTATGGTTTATTTTGGGATTTTTTTCCCCAGACCTACCTCAAATTTAATTTTTTTAATAGCTTGGTTTTACTTTCATTTTGTTCCGCCGATCACAGCGGCTCCAAAAGTACAACACGGGCCTTCTTGTGTGATTTTTTCCATCGATATTTGGAAATAGTTAATTATTGCGGGATCGATCTTAAAGAGAAAATCAAAAACAGCCCCACGTGCTTCCCTCGCTTGTTCAATTGATATAGAAACACCCCTGTGAACCACAGAATCCCTCAGCTCCTTGACATTTGTTTGCCAATTTTTATAAACATCGGGATGAAGCCCTGACATAGTATTGCCTATGGCTTCAACAAACCCTATTTTAAGCTGTTCTTCGATGCTGCGCTTTAGTATCCAGTCGATTGTCGTATCTCGAAGTTTAGTCTTGAGATTTTTCCCTAAATATTCTCCTACGAATACTTCAAAGGCAGATTCAAGGTCAACTAACTCTTGACGATAATCTTTCCTTAATTGATGCTCCTTTGAAGTCGAAATGAGTTTTCTCCAAATAGGAATCGCAGCATAAGCACGGTTTCCATATGCCACCCATCTGATCTTTCCTGTTTCACCTTCTGTGCCTGAATGAGAACTAAAAATTACGAATCCTGAATTTGTTATACCGCCGGATACACAAGCAACATGCTTTCCATAAGGAGTCAAATAAACCTCTGGAACGTCTTCAAATGGTTCGATGAATTTTATGATTTTCAGTTGACCCACGTTTACTTCGGTTTCTTCAGTTTCTTGAGCATTAAATTGAAAATCATTAATAACGAAAGGTATGTCCGAGGAAAAGGCTTCCTTCACACCTTGCTGAAGACTGAACTTCTTGTGACAAACAATGCAATCAATATTTTGGTCAGAATATCTATTCCCAACGATAGAGAGATCATTATACGATAGCCCCCAGCCGTGCGCTTTGTTAAAATGACTTTTATTTTTCCAATCTGGACAAATAACGATCCAAGTGCTAGCCAACGAAGTCCCCTCTTCCTCTCTACTCGCAGCTATATAACTTTAAATAAGAGATGCGAGGGGTGATATCTAATCTGAAGGGTTGCATTTTCTGAGATACAGCAACAATTCCTTGAATGATATCAGTATCAAAAGGGTTGCATCGTGCCTATTCCTGAGCCGAGCATTATTGCAAAAAGGTATATCGTATGTAATTCAATTGAGAACACAGTGCGATAAATGAAGGGGAGATCTCTAAACCCAGATATAATTATATCGGGATGTATGATCTTTCTTAGCATTTTTCTATTATTACTGCTGCTTGTCCTTCCTGTAATGCCTATTGGTTGTTTTTCCTGTGGACAATATACCACGATTGCTAATTATGCATCAACATGTGCATATGGCGATATTTGCGACAAGGCCAAAGCAGTATATTTTTATGGGCTAATAATCGCGGTGATAATCCTTGGAGGGGGACTGATTTTTTTAAGATATGGAATAAAACGAGGTGTCCGGCGTGAAATGCCAGTTCCAAGTACGCAACCGGATTTTGAAAAGACTCGAGTGATTACGAGAGATTATCAGCGTATTGGAAAAATTATCATTTTCATAGGGATATTATTTATTGCGGCGTTTTTGGCATTCTTTATTGGATATTATATTCTAGGACCAGCGGCTAACGAACTTCCTAAATTTCCTAGTTTTGAATCCCCCGAACCCATAATTGGATCATGGAAAGTGGTAATCAGTGATCAACCAACCGGCCTAAGTCAGGCGATCCTTATGGTCATCTATGAAAACCATTCCGTTGAATTTATAGCTGGATCGAATTGGAATATCAATAAATATCCAACTACCGCAATTTGGCATAAGAAAAGATCAAATCTTTATGAAATTTCTACACCTAAAAGCGACTTAGTTACTATTTTGACTTACGACCCAAATTTGGATGCAATTTCATTGCTAAGCGGGCCCTATTTAAATTGGACACGAGTAGGTACTTAATCGGTTTTCTCCCTTACGACAGCGCGGCTTCACTAGACAACACCATAACCTCACAAGTAAAAGGGTTGCATTTCTTGAGATACCTATAACCCAAAACGATAGTGCGAGGGGTGCGATTCGAACCCAAAAAATTCGTACACTGGTGCCTGAATTAACAATGAATTAAAAAATTAGTACCATTCCTTAAATTTACTCTAAATTCCTCACTTCCACTCCCACCACTTGTCGTGGACCATCCCGTCGGGGGTGATCTCGGTCTCGAAGACGATGGCGACCTCGTTGAGCCTTTTCAAGAGGGGCGATTTGGTCTGGATGTACCGGGAGCCCCGCATACTCCAGCCGGGACCCATCGACGGGACGCTGATCGCAGCTCCCCGTACCATGGCCTTCTCCCCGTCCCTCAACATCAGGACCCCGTGGCCCTTCGAGAACATCCCACCCTGGGGCCTCTCCATGGACCAGAAGGTGGCAAGGAAGGTTACCTCGTGGCCGAGGATCCTCCCCTTCGTCTCCATGGTCCTCTCGATCTTCAGGTGCCCCCCGTCATAGTGGGAGACAATGCGCTGCCCTATGATCTTTCCCGTTAACTCACCAAGCATCTCGCCGATCATGTCGGTTCACCGAAGCGTACTGGTAGCGTGGGGACTGATAACGGTATCGGCGAGTTATAAAATTTGAAAGTAGAGACCTCAAAATGTCGTGGATAAGGAGGAACGGAAGCGAGAAGTACCCAAACGACTATGTGGAGTCCTCAATATTCGTTGAGTTTACTTACGGCCTCCACTCTCTCCCCCAACCTCCATAAAAAATAACGAAATGCTGACTATGATACCCGTAATTCCTGTAATCAATATTATTCCAATAGGAGTCGATAAAGCAATTAATGCAAGAATAATTAATACAAAACAAATTGATACCGATACCCAAGTGGTGATGTTCATATCTTTCACAATTCTCTTCTCTCTCTCGGAATTGCTATAAATACATTGTATTATAATCCCTGCATCAACCCCGAAAATCGTATGTAAAAATGCCACCACCATTAGGGAGATACGTAAGGTAGAACCCCCCCCAGTACGCCTCGATTCTTGTCATCATTGTATTTATTGGGGATATCTTTGCAACAACAATTGCCCAGAGTTGGGTCATCCGGAAATTAATCCAATTACGGTCGTTTTCGTAGATAATCAATTATTTTCATAATTGAAATAGGAATACAGGTGTCTAACTCCGGGGGCCTAATCTATTAAAAGTGAAAGAGGTGCATTTTGCCAGATGCCTGTAACCCGAAACAACAGTCCGGGGAACACAAGAAAAAGAATTAAAGGAGGTTTCATCGAAGACGAAGCCGATCAGGACTGGAAGGTTTCCGGTTGAATACATAAATACCGGGTTGAACCAGTGCTTTTCGCAGTACGCCCTGGCCCCGTCGCTCACGAGATGCTGGGCGCATGTGCTATTTCTGTCAACTTCGACAATGGTTTTACCATCGATATTGATCTCCCTCCCCGCATAGAAGACAACGCTATCCGGGTTATCCGGGATCTCAAACAGATACTTCTTACTCATTGGCCTTACTTATTTTATCGTAGGAAATATATAAATCTAATCATATCTGTGACACAGAATGACACGGCAGTGAGGGACATCCGGACCTGGGAAAATCCCTCACCGGTGCCCCCAGTACGCTTCGATGAGCATCGCCGTTGCCTTCTCGATCCGGGCATAGCCCAATCCGCTCGAACAGTACCACTTTTCAAGCGTTCAACAGTACGAGGCAGAAAAATCGGGGATTGAGCGGGGACGCAGTTGAGGTGGATTTAACGAATATATATAAGTAAGACTAAATGCTTTTTCAGGATATATGAAACCCGTTTCGATTTTTATTCCCACTACGTTCCGAAAATGGTCCATAATTTTCATTCTCTTCCTGGTGGCAGCCGGAGCACTCATGGCAGGGTGTTCTCAATCTCAGCAATCCAATAATTGTACATGCACCTGTGTACCCACAACCACTTCAAACACTGTTACAAATATTGTAACGATCGTAACGACGTCAACCATCCCGACTCAGGCAGGAACTACAGCCCCTCCTTTGGTTCCAACGGTCACAATCAAGCCAAGTGAAACAGCATCATCCTTGCAGTCCACTACCGTGCCGTTATCTTACCAGGCAGTGCCCTTGATCTTCACACCATACGATCAATTGAACACCTGCAACAAATATGAGAATGTAATAAAATCCTGTTCAGCATATTTCTCATGGCCTGCATTTTCTTTCTCCTATAGGGGATCCGGTTATCCCGTCACGATTCCATATAACACGGGAGCATATCTGGCTGTTAAATACAACATTTCAAAAATGAACGAACAGCGAAAGAAAGATTTTTACGAGAATAAAATTGGCAACTACACCTATGGGGGTGTCGGTATCACAGTTCCATTAGAGGATCTAAATAGGTATTATTCTTCGATTATCAATGATCCCGCTCAGGATGCCAGTTATAATTACATCCTTAATTATCTGAGAAAGATCAGAGATCAAAACCATCTCGATGACAATGAGTACGCCGAGTTGATCTCGCGTTTTGTTCAAAGGGCGTTTCCATACATTAACGATCCTGACAGGTCGATTGTGAAGTATCCCCTTGAGACCGTCGGTGATAAGGGCGGAAATTGTGGTGACAAGAGCCTGCTCCTGGCCGGGCTCCTCTCTCGGGAGGGTTATGGGACAGCCCTTATCTGGTTCCCCAGTGGAAACCATATGATTACGGGAATTCTCGGGGATCACCGGGCCCTCGAATATGATGGATATCTTGGTGTTGAAACCACGGTAGATTCCTATCTTGGGTTCTACCATACGAAAGACTCCTTTATCTTCACCACGGGCACGGCCCCCGAATATATGGCAGATTTCAAGGTAATAAAAATCAGCGACGGGAAACCATTTACGGCAGGGAAAGAACTGAATTTCATCTGGGATCAATATGCTCTCGGTAAAAGGTTCGAGGGGACTGAAAAATATAGTGTATCTGAATACTATAATGACGTTTACTTCATCGAAAATCAGATCGATGATCGCCATAGGGTTTATCAATACTTGACAAAAACGGGGGGGTTCGCATAAAACCGGTTGAAAAACCAAATTTTGAAAAATGTGGTATCACATCTGAAGGGTTGCATTTTGCAGGATACCTATGACCCAAAACGACAGTGCGAGGGGTGGGATTCGAACCCAGGAAATTCGTTCACCTGGACGATGGGTGCCTTCGCCTCCTGGGCCTCGGGGTCAAAACCCCTCTCCTCCCTGTCAGGGTATGTGAAAACCATGATGAGGGGGGATGCGGGGAGTTCTTCTCGTCAACGGATCCGGATAATGCCCGGAAGCTGTACCCTGGATCTCTTCATTTTTCGAGATTGCTTTGGATTTGCATCCCGAATTGGTGCAGTGCTCAAAAAAGAATGGCTATCTGAAGAATCTATCATATTCAATGGCTCCTGCGCCACGTTTGACGGCAATATGGTCTGTATAATTTATATCAGATTTCTTTATATCGCAAACATTCCGAAATGTTTTTATATAATGAATGTGGAATCATGAAATCGTCACGAATTTATCAGGGATTCTTAGGTGTGGTGTGGTATGAGGTCGAAGAGTTTCATCTTGGTAGTGTCGGGAGTCCTCCTCCTGTGCCTTTTGAGCACTGGTGTGTCTGCTATTGATGTAACCGGTTGTCAGCCAATTTTTGTTCCGGGAACATATGTCCTTCAGAATGATATCAGTACCAATTTGACGTATTGTATTGACATCCAGTCCTCGGACGTGTATTTTGATGGGAACGGGAAAACGATTGATGGGTCAAAATTCTTCATGTCAAGGGGGATCAGTATCCAGAATTCCTCAGGATTGGATTTGCACAACGTTGTCATCACCAATGTGAAACTGACTGATTGGTATAATGGAATCTATGGCTGGCATTCTGATAATATGTATGTCCGGAATAACCAGGTCTCCGGCGCCGATCAGGTCGCAATTGAACTTGGCTTTGCAGATAACAGCAATATCTATGAGAATGATGCAAGTTCGAACAATGCAGGTTTTGCTGTCGCATTCAGTAATAACGTCAAAGTCTTTGATAATATCGCCAATGACGATAGGACTGGACTGTACTTTCAGGATGTTACCTTTTCCCTGGTAACGGGTAATATCGTCGATAATGCCATTCAGGATGGTTTCAGTCTGGTACGCACGACAGACACCCGGTTCATAAATAATACGGTGATCGGAGGGAACACCAGTTTCAGCATCGCCCCCCCCGGTACCAATGCCAGGAATACCTTTTCAAATAATCTCCTGGCCTTTTATAAAAAATGGGGATTTTACCTCTGGCAGACCACAGATAATCTCTTCTCCCATAACAATATGACTGGTGAGGCAGGTTCCTTCGGGGTATACTGGATAGACCAAATCGAAGGATTCAACCAGTTTATCGATAACACGGTCACCGGTGGCTATACGGGGATGTATATTGCCGGATATTCCAGTAGATTCACCGGCAATACCATTTCCGGGACAACCGCTGCGGGAATTTCCCTTGATTATTCCCCGAATAACACGCTGTTGAATAACGTGGGTACGGCAAACACCGGGTTGTTTATAAATCTCTATAACAGCTGGAATAATAACCTGATCAACAACACCGTACAGGGGAATGCTATCGGCTTTTCTTTGTCAAACGCAAGTTATAACCTTTTCTGGAATAACACGATCACGGATAGCAGCGACCAGGGGATACGGTTCTACTTTGACCCGGCGTCAGCCTCAAATTCATTTATCGATAACTATTTCGATAATACAAATAATGTCGGCTGGAGTTATGGTGTCGGTGCCAATATATGGAACGCCACAAGAAGATCCGGCACCAATATCATCGGCGGTCCCACCTTTGGCGGCAATTACTGGGCAAACCCCTCCAGCACCGGGTTCTCCCAGACCTGCACCGATGCAGACAGTGACGGGATCTGCGACACTTCCTGTACCCTGAACACCGGCAATGTCGATAATTTGCCCCTGACGAACAACCCCCCGCCGGGCCCCCTCCATGCGGATTATGTTGTGGACGTCTCGTCCGGGCCTTATGCCCCCCTGACCGTGACCTTCACCGATATTTCCACTGGGTTTCCGACGAGGGTCAACCTCTCCTTCGGGGACGGGAACTGGACGAACTCCACCGGCTCCTGGGTGCATACCTACACGAGCGAGGGGACCTTCTTCCCGGTCATTTACGCCTGGAACAGTACCGGCAGCGACAGCAGGACGAATGCCACCATCTCGGTCGGGGTGTTTCCGGGTCTGGACCCGGAAGTGGCTTCGGGGTATAACCTTGTGCTCAAGAAGGTCCTGGGCGGTTCAATAGGCAAAAGAGCGGCGTTTGCGAGCCTGAAAAAGGTAAAAGCGAAGTTCCGGGTGGATCAATGGGGGAAGGAACCGGCGAGGAGCGTTACCGCGCCGGATACGGACCAGAATTTCTATTATATCAATGAGTATCCGGAGAGGAACTACGAATCCCTGGGCAAATTTGTCTTCACGAACCTGGCCGATAACACCGTGACAGTGCATAAAACCTTTACACCCCCGGAGAATCTCGAGACCCTCCAGATCGCGGGAGAGACCGGGGGCGGGGGAGAGGTAAAAGCATTGAACTCTGTCACAGGACCACGTGTCGGAAGTTCCGGGTTCCATACCCTGGGTGCCCAGGCCTCCGGAACAACCTCCTGTTCCGACGTGGACTGCAGGCACTGCCATGCCCTCCTCATCAGCGGGGGGTACAACCGGGATATGAACCGGTATTCGTACTACGACGATATCGCCACCATGTATTATATCCTGAACACGACGTACTGCTACCCGCCTGAAAACATCAAGGTGCTCCTGTCCGATGGGACCGATCCCGCGGAGGACATATACGACTATATGAACTATGATACGACCCCGCCCACCCCGGTATACCGGAACTCGGATCCGGACTTGAACGGGGATGGGGTGAGCGAGGTGAATGGTCCCGCAACACGGGAGAATGTGCTCAATAACCTCACATCCCTGAAAGACACACTCACGGAACAGGACGACCTGTTCATATTCACGACGAACCATGGCGGGAATGATACCGTCCCCGAAAGTAACGAGGCCCGGCTGTGGCTCTGGAACAAGGAATACGTCTGGGACCATGAATTCATGGCTGCAATGGAGGGTATTCGGGCCAAAAATATCACCATGATGATGGAGCAATGCTACGGCGGGGGATTCATCGATGACTTTGCCGCTTCCCCCACGAGGGTGATCGCAACCGCGGCAAACGCGGACGAATCCTCGGTCAGGGATGACTTCTCCTATATGTGGGAGTATGGCGTGATATATGGATTTGCAGATCAAGCGTATGAAGGCAACCGGGATGGAATCGTCTCTCAGCGGGAGGCCTTCAGTTATGCGAACTGGACGGACTGGTCCTCCAGAAATGGCGATGAACACCCGCAGTACTCGAGCAATGCCCCGGCGGCTGGGGAGACCCTGGGCCTCGGCTCCTGTTCCAGGACGAAGTGCCTGGCACCCAGTACGATTCTTCCGGGCGGGCAGGGACTTCCCGCCGATCCTGACGGGGACTGCGTGTAC
>Ga0315285_10008512_pt1 | contig 10511 bp, 7 predicted proteins | sample YL17G09_36_MG_FD_203698 | JGI IMG/M metagenome (GOLD analysis project Ga0315285, IMG submission 203698) | Sediment microbial communities from Yellowstone Lake, YNP, Wyoming, USA - YL17G09_36 | ecosystem: Environmental > Aquatic > Freshwater > Lake > Sediment | place: USA: Wyoming | collected... | reverse complement strand
AAGGATAATTATCCGCGGCGCAGTCCTGGGCGTTCCAGATGTCTTTATCTTTATCGAGGTTTCTGGGGATAAGGCCGGTCTTTGGGTCAGCGTATTTTAGCCAGCCCTGCACAAACCTCTGGCAGCGAGTAAATCCCTCATTAGCCAATCGCCCGTTTTCCATCGCCTGCTTGAACTGTTCGGCTTCAGCGCCCAGTAGCTGTGACGGGTAAAGGGCAAGTACTGCGAACATGGCGAGAAAGAGCGCGGGTTTGACTCTACTCATGGTAATATGCCCCTTGTTTGTTGGTAAAGAAAGTCTCTGTCACTACTGCGACCTAAAGGGCAGCCTATCTGTTCGAGGTTGCACGATGGGATATCCTGTGATCGCAGAGAGCTTTGCAAGTTTCGCAATATCGTATGTGTGGAATTCATCTACCTGCCGTCTTTTTGCTGTCGCTAAGTGGATCGCATCCAGGGGCTTCAGTGCCCAACCTTTGAGCACTGCTTGGCGCATTAAGAGTTTGGCATCGTTGGCAACATGTTGACTTATCTCGTGCAGTTTTATGGGTGATGGCGGCACCCACAGTTTCTCAATCTTGGCTTCAATCTCTTCGCTGAGTTGCTTCCTACGTTGCTCGGACTCTGCGAACGCGACCTCAGCAATGCTTAACACCGATGTGTGAACTTCCACATCCCCGTGGTCACAATCATCCAGCACAGCTTCTATGATAGGAAGCCTCTCTGAGCTGGCGTTAATCGCGGAAAGGAAAACGTTCGAATCCCAGTAGACCCGCTTCACCTTAGTCTGCTCGTCAGGCATCGCGCGCCCTTCGAATAACCTCCTCAGGCAGTTCATCGCCGAGGAAACCAGGGGCGGCTCCGATAGCCTCACGATAATCCCCGTGTTTGCCTTCAGAGATGATCTGGATATCTTTCACTTGTCGAACGCTGGTTGCTCTCCCGGTGTCGGGATCCCTACGAACCAAGCCTTCCGCAGTTACAAGCTTTCCCCAAGCCTCGCGCATGATGTCTTCATTGCCCGGAGCTAAATAACAGGATATTGCTCTGTCATCAATCAGGTCATACAACGTGAATCTCAGCCGTCCCCTACTCGTCATACTCTGGACGCGGCCTCGTACGGAGCCATAAGCCATATCGGAGACAATTACACTCGTGACTCCCGAGAAGTCGCTCAGTCGTTTCGAGAACTCAAAGTCAACGTCAGCGGTCTCAAAACGCACGGATGTGATGTCCCCATCTACCAACCCGATGATCCTGTTTGCAGCCGCTTTGACGCGGGTGGAATAGCTGAATTGGCGTCCCATTTGAATAGAGCGACCAACATCCTCATAGGCGGCAACGACCTGCTCAACGGCTGTGAGGTCGGACTCGTCCTCCACAATTCCCCTGATGGCTGCGGTTGCGCTGCCAGCTTCCAGGTCATCTATCAGCCAGTCAATGTGCTTGCCAGGAGCAACATCGTCCTGCAGACCACCCACCAGATTGAGCAACCCTGTAACGGCCTCAGAAAAGTCCGACAGTGAGACTTTCCCGTTGAGAACAAGCGTCAGTGTATCTTTAGCCACGTTCTCACCGCACCCTTTCTTGCGCCTTCTCTAATCTTTGAGTTTCCCAGGTGCATCCATGCAAGCGTTTCAACGACGACAGTTTCCTATGTCGACGGCTCTAAGTAACTATTATATCGGAAATAGAGCTGTAAATCTGCAGCAATATCGCGGCTGGACACAAATCATACCCTAAGGGCTGCGATGCAGCTTTTCAGGGGCTTCTTCCTACGCCGCGTTGGGCGAGGGCTTTCAGCTCGTCAAGGTGGTCCTGATAAACGCCGCGAGGAGTGGTGCTGTGTTTTTTGCAGACCGAGGCGGACATGCCGACAAGCTCGCCCATCATTCCACAAGTCCGCATCACGCGGGTCGTGCCCAGCGCCACGTGAGTGACACTAATGTCACGACCTGCCATAAAAAGATTCTCGATGTTCCGGCTGTACAGGCAGCGATAAGGAATCGCGTACGGCTCAATGGGCGTAAATTTTGCGATGGAACGAAACTCGCCGCCCGGAAAATGCTCGGTGTTTTTGGGGTCGGGATAATGCAGGTCAATCGTCCAGGTGGTGGTGACAAAGGCGTCCGGAAACTCCCTACGACTCTGGATGTCCTGCTGCTGCAAAATGACGTCGCCGAGCAGCCTGCGCGATTCGCGCTTGCCGACGATGTAAGCTGCCCATGCCAATTTCTGGTCGGCGTACTGGGCTTTTTTTGAGCTGTTATTTTTCAGAAACGCCCAGTTGCCGTATATCGCGCGCAAGGCGTAGTCGCGGATATCTTCAGCCGCAGCGATCTGGTCGCGGCCAAAGCCCGTCTCCCAATTCCAGTCGCCGCGAGTTGCGTGCTGGCAACTGTCTTCGGTGAACTTTAGCGACCAGGGACAGTCCGGAAAGCTAACAGGCTGCTCGGTCTTGGCACAGTACCACTGCACGGATGTCCCCAGAGTCAGATTGTCGGGCTTTTCCGGCGCCAGTGACTCGCCCGTCTCACTTTGGGATTCTCGCCCGACGCGCAAATCGGCTCCAGCTAAAAAACCGAGCGTTCCATCGCCGGTGCAGTCGGCAAAAAGCCGGGCGCTAAATCGCAATTCTTTGCCCGTCCTGATGTCTTTTGCGACCACCGCAACAATACGGCTGCCGTCCTTTTCCACTTGCCAGACGTGCGTGTTCAAAAAGAGGCGTATATTTTTTTCAGCCTGGACGACCCGCAGTTTTTTCTGGTCATCGTAATTTTCCGCCGGCTGAGCGTTTCCTCTTTTCCCCGAATCGAGCTCCTTTACGATGTCGCCGAGAGCCGGATACGGCGGCAGATTTATCTCGCCATTTAGGTGCACACGCACTTCGGAGCTATTATTACCGCCGAGTACGGGCCTATCCTGAATTAGCGCAACCTGTAGGCCGAGCCTGGCAGCCGAGATTGCTGCGCAGGTTCCTGCCATTCCGCCTCCCACCACGACAAGGTCGAATTGGCCGGCATCTTGCGGCTTTTCCGGCAGGCCCAACATCTTGCGCCGAAAGGCAGCCAGCTCTTCGCCCTTATCGGGCGGGCGAAAATCTGTATCGCTGGTAAAGATAATTGCGTCGCAGCGGCCCTCAAAACCCGTCAAGTCGTGCAGTGCGAGCGTGACTGTTTCCTTTGTAACCTCGACCGTTCCGCCATCCTGCCAGTGCCACTTGGTTCCTTCGGTGCCGAATACAGCTTCGAGCGGCTTGCCGTCAATAACGAGCTGGAATTTGCCCGGCGGGTCGGCTGCATCCACACGGTGGCAGGTCATACATTTGGGTTCAGTCATTCGAGATTTCTGTGATGGCTCCGGATTGTTCCACAGCGCCGCCCAGTCGCGCGTGCGGACCCAGATGCGGTATTTGCCGGTCGCGGGGAAAGTGACAGTCGTGCCGGCGTCTTTGACCGGCTGGCCTAAGCCGTGCGCCAAAAGATACGGCGAACCCATCTGCTCGATTGCCTGCTGGTCGATGACCCAGCCGCCGAGTTCCTGGAAACTCTCCGCCTCAACTAAAATGGTCTGGGCGTTGGCCGGTGAAAAAGCCGACAGCCAAACGATTGACAAAATTGCCAGACAAGAAACACGCATTTTCTTTGCCCTTCCGGTGTTTCACTTGAAAATAAGACTCAGGATTTCATCCGACAACTGCAGCGTGAATTCTTTGCCGGTGTCCTCTTGGCCGGCAATTTGATAACGAGTCCTTTCGGTCAGGGGGCTCGGCAAAGACTCACCAAAACATCCTACAACAAAGTCGCCTTCTGAATATAAAGGCACGCAAAAAATGGCTATGCCTTGGTGGTTGGTAATTGCTTGTTGTCCCCAGTACAGGCCATTTTTGGTTTGTCTGACGTTGACCCCTTCGACTGGTTTTCCTTGCTGGTCGATCACCTTAATTGCCACCTTAGTGGTGGGCCCAAATTCCCATTTGCCAAGATCAACAATCTGGCCTTGCTGCAGTTTAAGGCCGGGGATAATAATCGGTGCGCACTCGGGCCGTCCCGACAGGCGAATCTCTATGGTCATTTCCAGCCCTGCGGCCACATAGATTCTGTTTGCCCGATTCGGCCACAGGTGAACCTTATAAAACAGGGACGCCCCCTGGTTTTTCTTCGGATAGGTGTAATCACCCATTGCTTCGAACCAGTCGGGCTTTTCGCCGGGAAAGCTGAACCAGTTTAGTCTAACTGAATCTTTTGTCTGACCCGCAGGGGTGGGGACATTTGGTTCAATAACGATGGTTGCCGCCGGAAATAGTTTCATCGGCGGCACCGGCACACAGCCGGTCTGGTCAGGCTCAAACTCCAGATGCCTCGCTGGGTCAGCTTGGGCCTGGCTGTCTATCGCCAGGAAGCTGAACTGCTGCTGGGCACCCAGAAAATTCTCTTTTATGGCGGCCAGCGTCGCACTGGCGCTGATCGTTGGTGCGGCAAGCGTTATCTGATACTGCCCGTTTTGGTCGGTTTGCACGATCTTCAAGCCCGCAGCGCCGCAGATGTCTTTCAGAAGCGCTAACTTGGCCTCGTTCAGAGATACTTCCGGGTACAGTGGCACCACATCCTGCAGCTCTTCAGCATCAGCATCGAACTGGTGCACTATATGACGGTACGGTGGCGTCAGGACAATCGCCCCCGCTATGGGCTGGCCGGTTAGACCGTGAATAACCTGGCCCCGAAATACAATGTCGGTTTCCTGGATGATTCTTTGGGGTTTGAACGTGACAACTTGCGGCCTTTCTTTGCTCAGGTCTACCGGCTCAAACACGTAATGTTTGCCGTTCCAGTCTACGGCTGCATAATAAATGCCCGGCACGAACTCTTTTATTTGTAGCCAATGTTTGTAGGTTTGTGCAGACCAACTGCTGCCATCGGGCTTTTGAACCCTGATCTGAATGGTTCCCAGTATTTCAGGGTCGCTGACAGGTCCGAACTCATCATAAAAGATAAGCGCGGGCAGATAGTCTGGGTCTGTCGGCAGCAGAGTGACTATGGTTTCCTGCCCCGCCGGTAGCAATCCCTCATATGATGCAAGAGCAAGCTGCTTTGGGGCTTGCACCTGGACCCTATATTTTGCACCGGGTGGGGCTGGCCTGCTGCCGTTCGGCCCCACGGGTGCCAGCAAAGCAAACAAACCGCTCTGGTCTGTGATAGTCCTCAAGCCACTACTGCCGTATGGAGAAATCAGCGATATGTGTCCGCCGCCGGCTATCTCAAGACTGCGGCACTCGATAACGGCCCGGCTGACGCCATTACCGTTGGCGTCTTCGACTCTGCCCCAAATGCAGCGCTGGTCCGCTTCGGTGCCCTTGGGACCAAGCGGCACGGTGCAACTGGCAAGCGGCCCCTCTGTCCGAACAAACCGCCTCGGTTCGACCAGAGCGGTGCCGTAGTCCGGATGAGAGACAATAAAATAGCAGAGCTCCAGTTTTGGGTCTAACAGAGGAAGCTTCAGCCGCCCCTGTTCATCGAGCTGGACTTTTCCGGCTGGGTGGGATTTGTCTGTACGCCACTCAGGGCCATAAAAGATTTCCACGGTGGCCTTCGGGATGGGATTACCCAGGGCGTCTTTGAACACGCACCACTTATCTTTGGGCAGCATGGGGACGGTATAGATCCGATGCTGCTCGTTAGGTAATTCCATCGCGTGCGGCCCAACCGGAACCGCGCCAAGTTCCGGATAGTGAACCATAAATATAAACTTATCAAATCCGCCTGAACCCGACCTGGGCGTTTTCAGGCGTCCCTCCTCATCGAGTTTTGTTTCTCTGATCCACAACCATACACCCTCATTCCACTGGTAGCCCCGCCCGATCATCACCTCCACCGCGGCACCGGCGACAGGCTGCTTGTCGGCGTCCTGAAACAGGCACCACTTGTATCTTGGCGGTGCAAGTTCTCTCGGCCAAATCGAGAACGCCGGCCCAAATCTATAATCTTGAGCGTAGATGAACTCGCCAACCACAGCCGCCACCGCCTGATCGGTCTGGTCTTCAGCAATAACCGCGACGACTTTCTGCTCCAGCATTTTATCGAGACCGCGTTCAACTGCTCGCACAGACGATTTGATCGGCTTACTGGCGGACGAAAGGACCTTGGAATCATCGACCATCCGGTCAAGCGCGGGCGTGATTTCCTCGACTGCTCGTATGATCTGGTTAATCGCGGAGTTGACCTGTTCTGCCGTCGCTGCACTTGGATCAAGTTTGGCGCGGACTGCCTCGGCAAAATCCACCAGAGTTCTCGGGCGAAGCCTGAGATTCTTGGTCGATCGGTCAATCGGACCGACCGCTTCCTGGAAAGTTTTGCCGGCTTGGAGCATCTTGTCCAGCGTGACATCACCTCGTGCCGAGCGCAGCACTTGCTCAAGCGCTGAACTGGCTGTATTCGCTGAGTCGGCTATCAAGCCCGGCAGCGACCAAACGGAAGGAGCCGGCGCGAGACGGGACTCATAGTCCAGAAATTGCCAAAGGGGCACGAATTTGTGCCCGGTGCTTTGCTCGATGAGTTCCACCGACTTTTCGATCTGCTCAAAGACCGGCTGAATCGCCTGGGCAGATTGCACCAGGCGGCCAAGTGTTGTCCTGGCAGCTTCGCCGGAGGCCAGCAGTCGCTCAAACGACACATTAATCTGCCCCGCCGTCTTGCTTGCAGCAAAAGCCAGCCTGACTGCATCAGACGTCACGTAAAGGCCGTCCAGCTTGACGGCGAGTCGGTCGAACGCTCTGGGGTTATTCGTGGGGTCCGCGTAAAGCCGAATGATAGCTTCTCTGCCGTTTAGAACCTGCTCGGCTAATTGTCTGGCCTGCTGTTTGTCAGACGGTTCCTGAGCCTGGGAAAGAAGTGCGGCCGCAAAAGCTAAGGCCAAAAAAACCGAAATGAATACAACGCCTTTCATATTCCCACCCTGCCATTGCAAGGTGATTATACCCCCGTACAGGCCAAAATCAAGTAGAATCCGTTGTCTGTCATCTCTCGTCGCCGTTCCGGCGACGGCTAAACTACCACCGTCTCCGCCACCACAGAAGTCCCACGCTAATGGCCGAGATAGCCCCAATCGTAGTGACTATCCAAAACGCCTGCGGATGCCATGATAGGGGAATCCGCACGTTCATCGAAAAAACGCTCACCACCAGCGTCGGCAGCATAATTGCAATTGTGATTAGCGTGAGCGCTTTAATACGGATGTTAAGATTGTTGCTGATAATGGAGGCGCGGGCATCCATCAGGCTTGCCAAAACTTGCGAGTATATCTCCGTTTGGACGCGACACTGGCTGTTTTCAATTGTAATATCGTCCAGAAACTCCGAGGTTTCCTGGCTAAAACCGAGCTTGGCGGCGTTGTTGCGGAGCTTTTCTATCAGCATACTGTTGGAATTGATGGCGCTGAGAAAGTAAACAAGGCTCTTTTCGAGAGTAAAAAGGTTCAATAAGTACTTATTTTCCATCGACGTGCTTATCTGACGCTCCAGCTCGCTGGAAATCTGATTAACGGCCTTTAAGTGCTCGACAAAATGCAAAATAGCCCGGTAGATGAGCTTCAGGCAGACATCCTGAATCGACTGGATTTTCACAAAGGGCCTGCCCTCAAAAAGCGGCGCATCATCGGCCACGACAATCACCAGGCGGTCCTTGAAAAGAAAAACGCCAGTAGACAGCACCTTGAACAGGAAATTATCCTGCACCGTGTAGTGCTTGGGCCTTTTGAATATCATCGCTGTGTGCTCAGGCTCAAACTCAAGCCGGCTCAGCTCATCGGGGTCAAGCGATGAGCTCAGCGTGTGCTCGTCTATCTTCAGTTGCTCCAGAAGATACTTTCGCTCGTTCTCGTCAGGAGCTATGTAGACCGACACCACAGGTTCGCCGTGGCCGTTCTCGGCGAGTTTCCCATCGCTAATGTACAGTTTTTTCAGCATACGCCACCGTTAATCGAGCCGGTATTTTACCGATTTTCCGCCCGGCCGCAATTCCATTTTATTTAGCCCCCGGTTTTACCGGGGGTTTCTTTCTGCCAGGGCACGGCGCCGGCTTGGATTATATGATCGCGCAGGGCGTCAAAAAGTTCCTGATACATCGGATGCTTTTTGTCCAGTGGATGCTCTTCCTTCGGGTCGTCGGCCAGGTTATAGAGCTGCGGCGGCTCGAAGGGACTGTTTTGCAGCAGCTTAAGGTCGCCGCGGCGGACTGCGTAAAACGCCCTGCCGCCGAAGTTGCCGCCTTCCCGCCTGACCCAGAAAAGCACTCGGTCCTCAGAGGGGAAACCCCCGGTAAAACCGGGGGCTAAATATTTATCCGCCATACGTGCGGCGGATTCAGCCCCACGTTTCACGTGGGGTTCAGGTTGGGTTTTCCCGAGGAGCGTCGGCAAAATGCTCTGGCCATCGAACGCCGGGTGAAAGTCCAGCCCCAACCCGGCCGCGTGACAAATCGTGGGCAGCAAATCCATCGTGAGCACCACGCGGTCGCTGCGTGAGCCGGGCCTTATTTTGCCCGGCCAGACGGCACAGGCCGGCACGCGGATGCCGCCTTCGTACATCTGTCCCTTGCCGCCGGTAAGCGGCCCGTTACTTGAGCCGAGATTGAGCTGGCCGCCGTTGTCCGAGGTGAAAAAGATAAGGGTGTTGTCACTAAGGCCGGCATCTTTTAGCGCAGCAAGCACTTTGCCGATGCCGTCATCCATCTGCTCAATCAACGCCGCCAGGCTGGCACGTTTGTCGCTGATATTCGTTTGGCGATTCTTGACTTTCTGGAGCCAGATTTCCGGCGGCTGAATCGGCGCGTGCGGGGCGTTGTAAGCCAGGTACAAAAAGAAGGGCTGCGTTGATTTTGCCCGCTGCCGCGTCTCCCGACGCGAGTCGGGGCGGCGGGCCCGCTGCCGGATGTAGTCGATCGCCCACTGCGTGAAAAGGTCGGTCGCGTGGCCTTTGGGGTCGATTTCTTTATCGTTGAGCCGCATATAGTTGAAGCCGTGCCGGCGATGATTGTAGTAATCGTCCATCATATCGCCCAGAAAGCCGGCAAAGTGGTCGAAGCCTCGCTCATTCGGCGTATTGGGCGACGCCAGGCCCAGGTGCCATTTGCCGACGATGGCGGTGTGGTAGCCCGCTCGCTTGAGCATCTCCGGCAGCGTCACCGCCTGCGGGCAAAGGTAGCCGAAGTTGTTCGTTATGTGCGTGCGTATTACGCCCGGCACGCCGACAAGGTCGGGGTATCTGCCGGTAAGGAGCGCCGCCCGCGTGGGCGAACAAACCGGCGAGTTGGCGTAGAAATTGTCGAACCGCATACCGCCGTCGGCCAGATTGTCGATGTTCGGCGTCTGCAAATCCTTGGCGCCGTAGCAGGATAAATCGCCGTAGCCCAGGTCGTCAGCTAAGATGACAAGGATATTGGGCTGTGTGGTTGGACGTTCCGCCGATTGCGGATTCTTATGGGCCGCCGTAGCGGCGGCCGCTAAACCGTAGCCGAGCGCCGCCTTTTTCAGAAACTCACGTCTGCTGCAATCTATATCCATCTTTATTCTCGGTGTAGTATCTTATTATACTTTCGTTTAATAACCCAGAGCCTTATTATACTTTCAGGGCGAAAAGTATAATAACATGTTTAACCCCCCAATGAATTGCGGGGCTAAATACTGTATGCTGCCTATACTCTTTGAAAATGACGATATCATCGCGGTCGATAAACCGCCAGGCCTGGCTTCTATTCCAGAACGGGACAAGACAAAAGAAAGCGTGCTGGCGCAACTGTCGAGGGTGTATCCGCACAAAATCTACGTGGTGCACCGGCTGGATAAAAACGCAAGCGGTGTAATCCTCTTTGCCAAAAACGCACGCACGCACAAGTATCTCAGCCGGCAGTTTACCAGCCGAACCGTCAAGAAAACCTACCTGGCTTTGGTGCAGGGCGTTGTCGCTGAGGGTCGCGGCGTAATTGATAAGCCGTTGCGGCAGTTCACCTCCGGACGGGTTGCGGTAGATACCGCCGGCGGAAAACCATCCACCACCGAGTTTGAGGTCGTCCAGCGGCTCGACTCTTACACGCTTGTTCGGGCGTATCCTTTGACGGGCAGGTTGCATCAGCTCCGCGTGCATTTTTACAGTATCGGGCATCCGATTGTCGGCGACCGCGTGTACGGCCCAAAGAACCCCCCAATAAACCCGTCCCGAGCCGGGTCGAGGGATTGGGGGGCTAAATACGGCATATATTTAGCCCCCGGTTTCACCGGGGGTTTTGAACGTTTGATGCTGCACGCCGAGAGAATCATCTTTCGATTGCCCCCGTTTCTATCTTCGACAGAAGGCACGGGGGGCGAGGAACTGACCATTGAATCGCCGATCCCTGATTTTTTTGCCCAGGTCGTCGAATCTTTGAGAACCCCGCAATAAATTGCGGGGCTAAGTAATTTCGTCCATCATCCGTCGTCCGTCGTCTGTCGCCCCTCGTCCGTTTCCGCCAGGGCGGCCAAAA
>Ga0315285_10008511_pt1 | contig 10511 bp, 4 predicted proteins | sample YL17G09_36_MG_FD_203698 | JGI IMG/M metagenome (GOLD analysis project Ga0315285, IMG submission 203698) | Sediment microbial communities from Yellowstone Lake, YNP, Wyoming, USA - YL17G09_36 | ecosystem: Environmental > Aquatic > Freshwater > Lake > Sediment | place: USA: Wyoming | collected... | reverse complement strand
TCACGGCCTCTGCAGGGGCAAATGGGAGCATCTCTCCTTCGGGAGTTGTGGGGGTGAATTATGGGGCAAGCCAGACCTTCACCATTACACCGAGCATAGGCTATCATGTTGCAGATGTGACAGTGGATGGGAGTTCAGTGGGTGCGGTGACCTCATATACTTTTAGTAATGTGACCTCTGACCATACGATCTCTGCGACCTTTGCGGTCAACGCTTATACTATCACGGCCTCGGCAGGGGCAAATGGGAGCATCTCTCCTTCGGGAGCAGTAACGGTGAATTATAGGGCGAGTCAGACATTCACGATCACACCGAATACAGGCTATCATGTTGCAGATGTGACAGTGGATGGGGTTTCACAGGGACCGATCTCTTCGTACACTTTTACCAATGTTACAGCTAACCATACGATCTCTCCGACCTTTGCGATCAACACTTATACCATCACGGCCTCTGCAGGGGCTAATGGGAGCACCTCTCCTTCGGGGGCTGTAGCGGTGAACCATGGGGCAAATCAGACCTTTACGATCACACCGAATCCAAATTATCATGTAGCAGATGTGTTGGTGGATGGGAGTTCTGTCGGTGCGGTGACCTCATACACCTTTACGAATGTGACCGCTAACCATACGATCGCTGCGAACTTTGCGATCAATACTTATACCATCACGGCTTCTGCAGGGGCCAATGGGAGCATCTCTCCTTCGGGGGCTGTAGCGGTGAACCATGGGGCAAATCAGACCTTTACGATCACACCGAATCCAAATTATCATGTAGCAGATGTGTTGGTGGATGGGAGTTCTGTAGGTGCAGTGACTTCGTATACCTTTACGAATGTAGCCGTTGATCATACGATCTCAGCGACCTTTGCGATCAATACTTATACCATTGCCGCCTCTGCAGGGGCCAATGGGAGCATCTCCCCTCCGGGGACTGTGGGCGTGAACCATGGAGCAAACCAGTCATTCACGATCACACCGAATCCAAATTATCATGTAGCAGATGTGTTGGTGGATGGGAGTTCTGTCGGTCCGGTTACGAGCTATACGTTCACCAATGTGACTGGCAACCATACCATCTCAGCAACCTTCGCCATTGACCCCTATACTATTACTGCCACAGCAGGGGCAAATGGAAGTATCTCTCCCTCCGGTACGGTCGCGGTCAATTGTGGATCAGGCCAGACATTCACCATCACCCCGAATGCAGGCTACCACGTTGCAGATGTATTGGTTGATGGAGGCTCTGTGGGTGCAGTGACTTCCTATACCTTTACGAATGTAACCTCTAACCATACGATCTCAGCGACGTTTGCGATCAATACTTATACCATTACGGCTACTGCAGGGGCCAATGGGAGTATTTCCCCTTCGGGGGCTGTGGGCGTGAATTATGGGGCAAACCAGTCATTCACGATTACGCCCAATGCAAACTATCATGTTGCAGATGTATTGTTGGATGGGCATTCAGTGGGTGCAGTGACCTCCTATACTTTTACGAATGTGACCGCTAACCATACGATCTCAGTGACCTTTGCGATCAATACTTATACCATCACGGCTTCGGCAGGGGCCAATGGGAACATCTCTCCTACTGGGGCTGTAGCGGTGAACCATGGAGCAAACCAGTCATTCACGATCTTACCGAATTCATGTTACCACGTGGCAGATGTGTTGGTAGATGGGAGTTCTGTAGGTCCGGTTACGAGCCATACATTCACCAATGTCACTGCCAACCATACCATCTCAGCAACTTTCTCCATTACCTCCTATACGATTACTGCCATGGCAGGGACAAATGGAAGTATTTCTCCCTCCGGTGCGGTCACGGTCAATTGTGGATCAGGCCAGACATTCACCATCACACCCAACCCAGGTTACACAGTTCAAGATGTGAGAGTGGATGGGAGTTCTGTCGGTGCAGTGACCTCTTACAACTTTACGAATGTAACCTCTAACCATACGATTGAAGTAACCTTTATAAAGACCTACACGATTGGGGTTACAGCAGGCACGGGTGGAGGGATTACACCCGGGACGACTGTGGTGATCCAGGGGACAAACCAGATCTTCACCATCATACCGGGTGCAGGTTATAGAATTGGAGATGTGAAGGTGGATGGGAGTTCAGTAGGTGCGGTGGCCTCGTATACCTTTACAAATGTGATTTCTGATCATACGATCGAGGCAACCTTTATAAAGGTTTACGTGATTAGTGTTAACAAGTCAGGTGCGGGAGCTGGAGTAGTGGAGAGTACACCTGGAGGTATCGATTGTGGTGTGGTGTGTGTGAAGGCATTCGATGAGGGAACGCTGGTCATATTGAGGGTAAGGTTAGATGACGTTTCTGTGGTGACAGATGTTAGAATAGACGGGATTTCGATTGGTCCAGTTAATACCATCAAGTTTCCGAATCTCATGGGAGATCATACGGTCGAAATAAATTTTGGAATATAAGGTTTATCTTTAAAGCGTTATTGAATTTGGGACTTATTAGTCAGTCCATAATTGTATAGACACCGGAAACTAAATCCCTCCTCCCCTCCCTTTACAAAAGGGAGGAATTACCCCTCTTTGGCAAAGAGGGGCGAGGGGAGATTTTCTGAGCAATATGTCTACTCAATTATGGACTCCTTAGTAACTTTTTGTCGTTTTTCTGGTTTTTTTGGATCTCCTTCTTTGGGGGAGCAGATTAAAAAGCCTGGCGTTTCAAAATACGGAAGCCAGGCTTTCTCTTTTGCGATCTTACCGAATCCGTATAAGTAATTGCAGACTTCATCTAACAGGCTACTAAGAAATTCTCTAAGTCTGTTGCCCCCGCGAAAGCGGGAGTCCAGACCTCCTTCCTGCTAAGGCAGGAAACCATTAGTAACGTTCAAAAGGTGAGGCATAAATGTTTTCCAATACATCCTTCAAGATGAGTAAAGACATCCAGCAAATCTCCCCTCCACCGGTGGGAGGGGATGAAGGGGAGGGGGAAATGATTTAAGTACTTTGAAATTCATAACTTTTCCACCCCCACCCTCTCCCTCCCCCATCAAAGGGGGAGGGGGACATACTGTGGGTTTCAGATTACTTGAACCGGTTTTTTAATTCGTGCCCCACCTTTTGAACGTTATCAAACCATTACAAAGGAACTGGGTTCCTGTTTACACGGGAAACCCCGGATTCCTGCGCCCCGCTTTCGCGGGGACAAGTTTACCCCTGTGGAAGCAGGGGCAGGAATGACAAAAACGTAATAATAGACACTTTATCAGCAACCTGCCAATTCTACAACTATCGATCTTGGGGAATATCGTGGAATGACGCTTTCCTCAACTGAGTTGACCATCTCTGTCATCATTCGAGTGCACAACAGCGGCTTGATGTATCATTTTTCCGTAAAAATGACCTCTTCTTCTTTTTCACATTTCAAAATCATCGATTCAGAACCCGGTTCAAGGGAACTAACTTCATAAATCTCTACTGTTTTTTCTTTGCCCTTTACGATTACCCTTCCTACTCCTTTGATGGAGATGTGGCCCATACTTCCACTTCCATTCTTTATATACTTACTCACCTTATTCAATGCGAATTCTGTAATCAAGATGTGCGTATTGTATTTCCTGTTTAGGGATTCTACCCTTGACCCAAGATTTACATGGTCTCCAATAACGGTGTAGTCCATCTTTTTCCCTTCCGCCCCGATGTTTCCAACAAGCACCTCACCGGTATTTATTCCTATTCCTGCGTCGAGTATTGGTTTGCCTTCGGATTTCCATTTCTTCTGAAGATCTCCAAGTCGATTCACCATATCCAGTGCGCACTTCACGGAAAGTTCTGCATGGTTTTCCTGTCTCATTGGAGCCCCCCAAAAGGCCAAAATGGCATCTCCAATGAATTTATCCAAGGTCCCCTCCCATCTGAAGATGACATCGGTCATCGCCTCGAGATATTCGTTCAGTATGGCCACCACCTCTTCGGGGGTGTGTTTTTCTGAGAAAGAAGTAAACCCTCTTACATCTGAAAAAAGTACGGTCACCTCCCTCCTTTCTCCACCGAGTTTTGCCATCCCAGGATTTTTGATGAGTTCATTGACGACCCTTTCTGTGACATAGCTCGAAAACATAGTCCTGATTCTTTTTGCATATCTCTCCTCTACAGCATAGTTATAGGCTGTGATACCGAGAAAAATAAGGAGAATATTATTCGATGGATAGACAATATTTATCCAGAGGCCCTGATGGGAAAACAGATAGTAGCCTGAGCCCAATATCAGCAGAAGGAATACCCCGGTCAAGAGAGAGGCGTTCATAGCCTTAAGTCTTACCACCAGAAGAGAGAAGAGGAATCCAGAGACTAAAAGGATAGCAAGGTTTGTGGAGAAAGTAACCCTCCTCAGGAATCTATTTTCCAGAATGGAGGAGATGACATTTGCATGTTTTTCTATTCCTGGCATGGCAGCGGAAAAGGGCGTCACCCTCAGGTCGTAGATCCCCACGGCCGTCGCACCGATGAGGACAATCTTCCCTTGGAATTGCCCAGGTTTTATCGTCCCTTCCAAGATATCAGAGATGGAAAAATGTTTAAATGTCCTCGTTGACCCGTAGTAGTAAATGAGGCTCATACCGTGTCGGTCCGTTGGAATGTACCTTTTCTCCCCAAGTTGGATCCCCTCTGTGGCATTCAAGACAACCTTTCCTGGCGGAACTCCAAGGTAGGCGGCCGCTGCCTGAAGGTCGACGGAAGGATAAAGACAGCCATTATATTCGATCGCCATAGCCTCCCATCGCAAGGTTCCATCCCTATCAGGAAACATATTGATATGTCCCAATACCATGCACTCTCCAATGAGTTTAGGTACAGGGATAAGTGGTCTCTTTGTCATGATTGGGCTATATTGATTGAACCTCTCAGGATGGAGAATAGACCGGAATGCTGAACTCACTAAGAATTCGCTATCGGGCATATTTGATCTTCGATCAAATTCAAATACGACAGGCAATATGACATTTCCTGCTTGTCGGATGGCTTGAGCAAGCTTCGGGTCATTCCTTTCGCGTTCGCTGAGAATAATGTCGAATACAATGATTTCAGCCCCACCCTCTGTCAATTTCTCCACCAACCGTGCAATCTTATCCCTGCCCCAAGGAAATCTTCCAAGTTTTTCAATACTTTTTTCGTCAATGGCGGCAATAACAATGTTCTGAGGAGGTTGGACGACCCCTCGGATTTTGAAGCGGTAATCATACAATTTCTCCTCAAGGGTTTCCATTGGGGACAGTTTGATCAGCATGAATACAGCGATGACCGCTGTCATAGCAAAACCGACGAAAAGATTTATTTTGGTCTTTCTTGATATTTCCATCATAGGAGAGTTTCTTCCTGATGATGCCCTGTGAATCGTTGGCTCACCATTCAATATACCATCTTTTTATGTTTTTCAAAATTATTTTTATTTCTCTATCTCAAATTCGAGGTCTCATACAGGCCTGATGTCAAAGATACCCGTTCATTGGCGGTTCGTGTTGAAGAGACCCTTCACAGGGCACTCGGGGTTGAGAGTTGGGTAGAGCAACCAATTTACAAACTATATATACTTCATTTTAAACTGAAAAACGAGAAAAATTGTTAATGTGATCACAGGATTACTGGGAGTTTAGAATACAGAAAACCGTGGGGACAAGCCTAGCGCTCTAAGTTAAAGCCATATCTAATACAAACGCATTAAATATCTGGCCATGTCATTGCGAGCCCGAAGGGCGTGCCTGCACGCCGAAGTGCTCAAATTTATTAGAAAGCTTCGCTCAACCCGTTACGGCACGCAGGCGTGCAATCTCGTTTTCCGTGGGATTGTTTCGTCGCTTTGCTCCTCGCAATGACAGGCAGAGCTAGCACATCAATGAAGATGACCGACATTTATAGGTCTATCTTCAAAAACATCCTTACAAAAAACCCTATGAAAAATGTTAAGGTGGCTATTCCAAAACTGATGACCGCCATCTCAGAAAATCTCTTCCAGAAGGAGATGTCTTTGGCTACAGAGACATAAAAAGTGAATAGAAGGATCACTATAATTGCATTAAAGAGCGTAAAGCCGAGGCAGAAATAGTAGTTCGGAAAAATGACATAAGGAAAAATAAGAAATTACACGGTCATCACATAGGCGGAGCCAGTATAAGCGGAAGCCTTAAAAGGATTTCGAGAGCTTTCTTCAGATTTGGTCGAAAGATACTCTGAAGCAGCCATTGAAAGCGACGCAGCGATTCCCGTAATGAAACCTGCCATAGCAATAAGGCGTGTATTTCGGAAGGCCAGGGTAAATCCTGCAAGCGCTCCGGTCAGCTCTACAAGTGCATCATTCAAACCCAGAACCATAGAACCAACATATCTAAGTCGCTCTTCGTCTATTAAATCGATGAGTTTTCTTTCATGTTCTTTTTCGTCCTTTTCAATATCGATGGCGGCTGGAACATATTTCGAGATCTCTTCATAGATCGCCTGAGCCTTTCCTTCGACCTTCTCCATTAGCTTTATTCCAAATGTTATCCCGAATATTCTTGAAATAAGATAGTATTTCCATATGCTCAACTTGTTCGGTTTTGCATCCTGACGAGTATATTTCTTCCAGAAATCATAATGTTTCAGTTCATCGTCCGAAATTTGTTTTAAGACGCTTTTGTTATGAGGATCCATCGCCGATTGTGACAGCTTCTGGTAAACAAAATGCTCTGTGATTTCACTTTTTTGGGCAGTTAAAATCGCATTCTCCATTTCATTTTCTACCATCTTTTGTAAATTAACCCTCCCTCAGAAATTGAGCCGTCTCCTCGGGAAAGGAGACGTTGATATAGATGCCGGATCCCATTTCAAATCCAGCGGGGGTAGTCAGTCTTGGGATAATCTGAAGATGCCAATGGTAATAATCTTCCTGTTCATCCTTAATGGGAGCGGTATGGATGACATAATTATAATCGGGATTGTTCAGTTTGGAATAGAGTTTAAATAAGGTTGTCTTTAAGACCTTTGCAAATCTCTTTGAATCCTCCATAGAGATTAAACCGAAAGAGGCCTGATGCTCTTTGGGAACGATCCAGGTTTCGAAGGGAGACCGGGATGCAAAGGGTTGGAGGACAACAAATCTTTCGGTATCCATCACGATCCTCTTCCCGAAGTTAAGTTCCTCTTGAATCGAATCGCAATAGACGCACCTCCCGTGGTCATCATAATATCGAGCTGCCTCTTCTAATTTCTTTCGAATATTGGAAGGGACGATCGAAGTTCCGACAAGTTGGGAATGGGTGTGATCCAGTGAGGTTCCGGCGGCCTCCCCATGGTTCTTGAAGACGATGATCAATTTGATCCTGGGGTCCTCTCTTAAAGCAAGATACCTTTCCCGGTAGGCAAGAAAGACCTCCTCCACCTGTGTATCCTCCATCAGGGGGAGGAGTTGGTTATGAATGGGGCTTTCGATCACCACTTCATGGATTCCCACCCCATCCATCATCCTGAAAAACCCCTTCTCTTCTTTTCTCTCCCAATTCCCCTCTGGGGAGAGGGCAGGAAATTTATTAGGAATGACCCTTACCCACCATCCTTTATTGTCTGCCGGACCACCGCTTCGATAGGCCAGGGACTCATGAGGAGTGAGATCCTCATTACCCTGGCAGAAGGGGCAGTCTTCTTTATAGGGAGGTTTTTCGATCAAAGTTTTAGCCTTTATAAAATCGTGGGGTCTCTTTGAACGCTCTGCAGCAATGATAATCCACTCTTTCGTTGTGGGATCTTGTCTTAATTGAGGCATAGAAACCTCCTGTAAAATCTATCAAGTTCCATCTCCCCATCCCTCTCCATGATGGAGGTCGGGGAAAAGTTTTTCATCCGCCTACGCAGGAGACCACGCCTGCGTGCTGTAATGCACTTCGGCGTGCAAGCACGGCCTTGGCCGTGGAGGAATGCGTAACTCCGGATAGGAACACTTCCTGCGACAGATCTATCATGCTTCGACGGATTTCGCCCACCGGCGGATGACCCACCGACCTGCTCGCCGAACAAGTTCTTTGGCAGGCGAGAGCCTTAGCGTAGGTGGGTATGGTTTTTGGAAACCACGGGCTTGCCCGTAGGTCTCCATTTGATATCATATCATAATCAGTCCTAGAGTTTATGAAAAAATTAAGAGTGCGTAGTTAATTTCTTCCCAAAAGTGTTTCCACATTATTTCAATTACTTAAATATCAAGTACTTTAACCTTTCCTTCCAAATCTCTGTTGACTATTTAATCACTATTTTTTAGAATACCGTCAAAATGCATTTCCTTACTCAATTTCTCATCACTTTTTTCCCATTCTAAAGATAATTAGAAGTCTATCTCTTGAGAGAAATGAGATGATATTTGCCAAATGATGAAATGATGTCGGCATTTTAAGGAATGATTCCGTATGAATCACAGCCAAACTCAATTTTGGAGCGTACCCTCTCTCGAATTGCTTCAGCAGCTTCAAACCACCGCTCAAGGCTTGATGAGCGATGAGGTTCAACAACGACTCTTACGCTACGGATCCAATCTCCTGAAGCCTAAAAAGAAATCAGACGCGCTGACACTTCTGTTAGCTCAATTTAAGAGTCCGATTATTCTCATCCTTATTTTTGCAGCGGGATTATCCTTCTTCCTGCATAATCCCATTGATGCCGTGATCATCCTCGTGATTGTTTTGGTCAGCGGTTTCCTTGGGTTCTGGCAGGAACGGGGAGCGGTCAATGCTGTTGAGAAGTTGTATGCAATCGTGCAGATCAAAACGACGGTGGTTCGCGATGGAGACTCAAAAGAAGTTCCCATCGAAGAGGTTGTCCCGGGGGATATTGTGTTCATCAAGGCAAGCGATGTCATCCCTGGAGACAGTCTTCTTCTGGAATCCAAAGATCTATTTGTCGATGAAGCAGCCTTGACAGGTGAAACGTATCCTGTCGAAAAATCGATTGGCACTTTACCACCGGAAACACCGCTCAGCCAGCGGACAAACTCGCTCTTTATGGGAACCCATGTGGTCAGCGGGAGTGCAAGGGCCTTGGTCATCCGAACAGGAAAGGAGACCGAATTTGGAAAGGTTTCCGAACGGCTGAAACTCAGACCCCCGGAGACAGAGTTTGAGCGTGGTGTCAGGCGATTTGGGTATCTCCTCATGGAGATCACACTGGTGCTGGTGATCGCCATCTTTGCCATCAATGTTTATTTTGCGCGACCGGTATTGGAATCTTTTCTCTTTGCCTTGGCGCTTGCAGTTGGACTGACTCCAACACTATTACCCGCGATCATCAGCATTAACCTTGCTCACGGTGCCAAGCGGATGGCCCTCAATAAGGTCATCGTAAAACGGTTGGCATCGATTGAAAACTTCGGCAGCATGAACGTGCTCTGTTCCGATAAGACCGGCACCCTGACCGAAGGAATGGTGAAATTACACTCTGCCTTAAGTGTGGACAGCCATGAGAGTGAAAAAGTCCTTCGCTATGCCTTTCTCAATGCATCTTATGAGACGGGTTTTATGAATCCGATCGACGAAGCGATCCGCAAACATCGCCCATTTGATCTGTCTGGCTATCAGAAATTGGATAAGGTGCCTTACGATTTTATTCGCAAGCGATTGAGCATTTTGATTTCAAAAGGTGACACACATCTGATGGTAACGAAAGGGGCCCTGTCAAATGTACTCGCTGTCTGCTCCTCCGCAGAAATTGCTGAAGGAAGGATTGTGGACATCGTTACCGTAAAGGGACAGGTCCAGCAGCACTTTGAAGAGTTCAGTCGCAAAGGCTTTCGCACCCTGGGGGTTGCTTACAAGGATGCCCTCTCCGACACGGTCATCACCAGGGAGCAAGAAACCGACATGACGTTTTTGGGATTTTTGATTCTCTTTGATCCGCCCAAGCCCGGAATCATCGAGACCATCAGAGAACTGAAACATCTCGGGGTTTCATTGAAGATCATCACCGGAGACAACCGGCTGCTTGCCACCAATGTCAGTCAACAGGTGGAGTTATTGAATCCACACATCCTCACAGGTGGAGATCTTCACCAGATGAGTGATGAGGCCCTTCTCAAACGGGTCAATGATGTGGATGTCTTCGCTGAGGTGGAGCCCAACCACAAAGAACGTATCATTCTCGCTTTGAAGAAAGCCGGACATGTTGTCGGATATATGGGAGATGGTATCAATGACGCCTCGGCACTTCATACTGCGGATGTCGGCATCTCCGTGGATAGCGCGGTCGATGTTGCCAAAGAGGCGGCTGACATTGTGCTGCTCGAAAAGGACCTAAAGGTCCTCGTTCAGGGTGTGCGCGAGGGGAGGATGACTTTTGCCAACACGTTGAAGTATGTGTTCATGGCATCAAGCGCCAATTTCGGCAACATGTTTAGCATGGCAGGAGCCTCCCTCTTTTTACCTTTTCTTCCTCTTCTGCCCAAGCAGATTCTACTCACCAATTTGCTGACGGACTTTCCGGAGATGACCATTGCTACGGACAGTGTCGATC
>Ga0315285_10008510_pt1 | contig 10512 bp, 5 predicted proteins | sample YL17G09_36_MG_FD_203698 | JGI IMG/M metagenome (GOLD analysis project Ga0315285, IMG submission 203698) | Sediment microbial communities from Yellowstone Lake, YNP, Wyoming, USA - YL17G09_36 | ecosystem: Environmental > Aquatic > Freshwater > Lake > Sediment | place: USA: Wyoming | collected... | reverse complement strand
ATGCGCTGCCGCCGGGCCAGGCCGGCGTTGGGTCCGTTTGTGCGGAGCAGGGTGGCGTACACGGCGTCGAGGTCCACGAGAGCCCAGTTGGCGTCGGCCAGCATTCGCCGCGCCAGAGGCATCGACGTGTGGTCCATCTTGAGTGTCACGATCTGGACGTCAAGGCGGTCGAAGGCCGTCCGGTAGTCCGCCCGTCCGCGCGAGACGGCAAGCACGAGCGCCATCGCGTCCGGCGGATATGCCCATGTGTTGGTCAGAACCGGCACGTCGCGGTGGGGGCTGGTGAACCAGTAGAGGTTCGACGATGTGTTGTAGTCGGTCCAGAGCCTCCCGGCCGGGGCGTTGCGATTGATCCACTTAGCCGCCGACAGCGGCATGGCCGTCTTGGAAATGCCCAGGGCGAAGCGCGTCGGACGGCTCTCATTACTGTAGAACTGCTGCGTGAGCACGCCAAAGACGCCCACCGCCCCCGCCAGGATCAGCCCCGCCGCCGACATCGCCGCAGCCGCCAGCCGGATGGCGGGCCGCCGGCGCCACGCCAGCCGGGCAAGCGGCCCAAGCGCATCCCGGCAGGCCGACAGGGCGGGCGGAGTGATAAGCATGGCCGCGGGCGCGATGTTCCGCCGCATCGTCAGCGACGCCGCCGCCATCGCCAGTATCACCAGCACGTGGGCCCACCTTCGCAGCCAGGCCGCACACAGTGCCCCGGCGCCCGCCAGCACCAGCAGCACAACGTAGGCGTCGCTTGCCCTGCTGTTCTCGGAAATACCCGACGCGAACGGGCGGAAGAACTCCCCGATGACCGCCCACGGATGACCCGTCTCGGTGAACAAGCCGCCCGCGATGTTGTGGGCTCGCATGAAAACAAGCGTCTGGATCGGCAAAATCGCCAGCCGCCACGTCCAGGGGTTGGCAAAGCACGCAAGAACCTGCAAACCAAGCACGACCCACAGAGTCCAGCCTGCCCCGGCCCCGGCGGGCGACGACTGCCGCGAGAGATCGCCTGTGCCAAACCGCCGCCACAGCCGGCGCAGCATATCCTCAGCCGCAAAGGCGCCGGTCAGGCCCAGGCCCAGCAGGAAGTAGCTGTGCAGGTTCACAAGCAGCAGTTGCAGCACGATTAGTCCCACGGCCGTCCACCGGGTCAGAGGCCCGCGAAGAAGCAGGCACAGCATCGCCGCAAGAACGAGGTAGCTGCACACCTCCGGGCGCAGGAGGATTCGCTCGTACGATACCATCGCCGCCAGCAGCATCCCCGCCGCGATGCCGATGGCGCCCAGGCCAAGCCGGCGCATGGCGGCCGCCATCAGGGCGAATATGCCCGCCGACAGCACCGCCAGCAGCACGCTCAGGCCCGCCATGCCGCCCACGCGATGCACCGCCGCCATGACCACCTGGCTGAGCCAGTTGGCGTTGGGGAAGCGGTATCGGCCCTCGGCGTCCAGCCATGCCCCCGGCGGCAGATCGTAACGGAGCTGGTTGTACGGCACGGTTTGGTAAATGCCCTGCCCGTCGTCGACGACCCGTCCGGTGGAAAGGAAGTGCTCGCCGTAGGCGAGGTGATAGCCCAGGTCCTCCGTCGTCACCGTCCCCACGCCAAGGACCAGCACGAACGCCGCCACCATCGCCACGGCCACGATGCCAAGCCCGCGCTGCCAGGCCGGCGGATACGGCTCGGCTGTAATGAACTCCCCGGCCGCTTTGGCGGGATGAGTTGTCTTCTGAAGGCGTTTCATGCCCCGCCGATTCTAACGCCTTGTGTCCCCGAAGTCACCGTAAACGAGAGAGGCCAGGCTCATGGCCTGGAGTAAACAGTAAACAAGTAAACAGGGACGCTAACCATTTTTAAGTAAACAGGAGTAAACAGGAGTAAACAAGTAAACAGAAGTAAACAGGGACGCTAACCATTTTTGGCGCCGATGCCGAATCGGCGAAGAAATCATAAATGGTTAGCGTCCCTGTTTACTTTTCTCAGAACTTGCCCCTGGCCGAGGCGATGATGTTTCGCTTGCCGTCCGTCCAGTGGTCCCGATACCATGTGCATTTCTCGAACGTGTCGCCCAGGTCCTTCATCTTCCCGGCCAACTGTCCGGCAAGGCGGTCCAGCGTCTCCTTGTGAGCGGCTTTTGCCGCGAGGTTCTTCATCTGAAGCGGATCGGACTGGTTGTCGAAGAGCAGCTCCGACTTGTCGCGCAGATAAACCGCGTACGTGTACCGCTTGTCGCGGACGGCCCGCCATTCGAATCCGTCGGCCCACTGAAACGTGTGACCCAGCCCCTGGAGGAAGGCGAAATCGGGCTCGGGGCCCTTCTTGCCCTCGGCCACGAGGCTCAGGTCCATGCCCTCGACGGAGTTGGGAATGCCCAGGCCCATCAGCCCAAGCAGGGTGGGCATGATGTCCGGCGTGCCCATGCATGCGTCGCGCACCGTCCCGGCGGGGATCCTGCCGGGCCAGCGGATGAGCATCGGAACACGTGAGGACGGGTCGTAGAACGTCAGCTTCCACACCCGCCCGTTTGCGCCAAACATCTCGCCGTGGTCGGACGTGAAGACGATGATCGTGTCCTTGTCGATTCCGGCGTCGCTGACGGCCTGCATCAGCCGCCCGACTTTGTGGTCCAGGTTGGCCGTCATCGCGTAGTACACGCGCTGGTAGCCGGGCATGTTGGGCTTCCAATTTTTGAGCCACTTTCCGGGCTCGGCGTTGCGGTCCATGTACGGGTCGGGCGTATCGGACCAGCTTGCCGGCAGCGGGAACTCGACGTCCTTGAACTGCTCAAGATACTCGGCCGGGACGTTGTTGGCGCTCCACGGGTCGTGGGGCGTGCCGATCGACAGCGTCAGGTAGAACGGTTTGTCCTTGCCCGCATGCTTGCGGATGAAGTCGATGGCCATGTCGGTCTGGCCGTCAGGCTCGTAGCCGCCGTACGTGTGCTTGGCCGGCTCATCCATGTAGTAGAAGTTCTTGTAATACTCGTGGTTAAAGTTGTACGCCGCCCAGAACCCATCCCATCCGAGGCGGTATCTCCTCATCTCCGGCGGGATGTAGGAGCTTTCCATGGCGTTGTGGTCGCTGCCGTTTGCCCACAGGTGCCACTTGCCGATGTAGCCCGTCTCGTAGCCGGCCTCGGTCACCACGTGCCCAAGGCACCGCATGTTGGGATTGATGCGAAGCTCGTTGATGGCCATGCCCGTGCTCGACGGGTACTTGCCCGTGAACAGCGACGCCCTGTAGGCCGCGCAGACCGGCATGGTGGATACGCACTGCCGGAAGCTGACGCCTTGCGATGCCAGGCGGTCGAGGTTGGGCGTGCGGGCCTTGACATCCCCGGCGTAGCCCACGGACTGGTATCGCAGTTGATCGGCCAGGATGTAGATGACGTTGGGCCTTTTTACCATTTTTGCCCCGCGGCCCGCCTCGGCAGCGCCCAGGGCCGCCGGCGAGACCCCCGCCGCCACCAGGGCCGCCGTGGCGCCTGCCTTCATGAGAAAGTCCCTTCGCGTGCAGCCGCTGTCTCGAGTCATGTTGATCTCCGCGGCAAGACTTGCCGTATGCGTATGAGCGTCAAACACGGCGGCGGGCCTTTGGTTTCTCGCAAGGGCGGCAACCTGGCCGTCGACGCCCGGGCGGCGGCGTCAAGCGGAGGCGAAACGGCCGACGGCTGCGCCACACAAGGAGAATGCTTTTCGTTGTTGGCGCCGATGGGATAACGCGGCATACTGCTGGATTAAGGAGCTAAAGGAATAAGGAGCGGTCTTGCTCAATGCGTGCGCGTTCTGGATGGTTTTTTTGTGGCGATTTCGGCTGTTTGCGGTTCCGAACGGTTTGTTTACGCATTTCTTCTCTCGTAGAAGGCTTGCGATGAAACGGCAGAGTCGATTCTGCGAATTACTGTGTGTCATCTCCCTGGCCGCGATAGGCGCTCCAGGCTGGGCAGGCCCAGCCCAAGCGGCCGATGGCACATGGAAAGCAGATGTCGCTGGTAATTGGAGCGATATTGGCAGTTGGACCGGGGGGAATATCCCTGGTTCCACCACGGTTCTCAACAGCGCCGACGTCGCGACGTTTGGTTTTGCCCTCGCCACCAATGATCGAATCGTCACAGTGGATACCAATCGCAACATCGGGACCATCACGTTTTCGCACACATCCGGTAAGAAATATACGCTCGGCGGCGGCAGTCTGCTGCTGTCCAGCGGCGGCGTAATCCAGGAGACCTCTGCCGCCAGTGGTACGCATACCGACACTATCAGCTCCGCCATTGCAATTCAGGGTGATGGCGGCACGGCCACATTTACTGCTAGCGGCGGTACGGCCACGACCCTCTTGAGCCTCGCAGCGGTTACGGGCGTTTCCGCGGGGGCAAATGTCACCACGCTCACCCTAAATGGCACGAACACCGGCGCTAATGCCATCACCGGCATCATCGGAAACGGAATCGCCGGCGGCAAACTCGCGATCATCAAGAACGGCGCGGGATCATGGACCCTCTCCGGCGCCAACACCTTCACCGGCGGCGTGACACTCAGCGCCGGCACGCTGAAGCTCGGCAGCAGCACGGCACTGGGCGCCACGGCCGGCAAGCTCACCATCACCGGCGGCACACTCGACTCCGACGGCAAGACTATCAGTAACAACAACCCTCAGGATTGGAACGGGGACTTCACCTATTCCGGCGCCAGCGGAACCCTGAACCTCGGCGATGGCGCGGTGACGATGAACGCCTCGCGCAAGGTCACGGTCAGCACCAACCCTCTGACCGTTGGCGGCGCGATCGGCGATGGCGGCAGCGGCTATGGCCTGACCAAGCTCGGCGCCGGCACGCTGACGCTCGACGGCTTGGCGGCTAGCACCTTTAAGGGCGGACTGCGCATCTACGCCGGCACGCTCCTGCTCGATTTCGCCAACTTGGGCACGCCGACGAATCTTATCGACAGCGGCAACACGCTCACGCTGGGCAGCGGCACTTTGAGCATCATAGGCAAGACAGGTGCATTGGTCAGCACCAGCCAGACCTTTGCCGGTCTGACAATCACTGGCGGCGGAGCAATACTCCTCAAACCCAACGGTGGCGCCGACACAACCATTCCACTCGGCTCGATCGCCACCGTCAACGCCGTCGGCCGCAGCCTGCTGGTAGGTAAGATCGCCGGCGCCGGTGGCGGAAACGCCATCATCACCACCACAGACAACAAGGATGGCCAAGGCATCTACGGCGGTCGCATCGTCTACACCTTGGATGGCGGCACTAACACCGACTGGGCCACGACGGTGTCGGCCGGCCCCACCTACACCTTTGGCGCCTACGGCGCCTATACAACGATGGTGGCCGGCGCCACGTCGGATGCCTTGAACGACATCACCACCGGCAGTCTGACCCTCACTGGCGCCCATACTCACAACACCCTCAAGTTGACAAACGGAGCAACGCTCGCTCTGGGCGCCAACACTCTCACGATCGCCAGCGGCGGCCTGCTTTCCACCGGCGCCACCACCGGCGCGGCTGCTTCCACGATTTCAGGCGCTGCCGGCGCCACCAGGCTGATGGGCGGCAACAACGGCAGCGGCAGTTACGACCTGATCGTCCACCAGTACAACACCGGCGGCCTGACGATTTCCGCGGTGATTGGGGATAACGGCGCACATCCCACGGCGTTGACCAAATCCGGCGCAGACACCTGCACGCTGACCCTCTCCGGCGCCAACACCTATACCGGCGAGACGATCGTAAACAAGGGAACGCTCAGCATTAGCCATGCGTACCTGAATGACGCGGCGGCCGTGAAGATCGACCTGGGCGCCACCATGAACCTGAACTTTACCGGAAGCGACCAGATCGCCGAGTTGTGGCTGGGCGGCGCTAAGATGGTCCCCGGGACCTACGACGGCAGCACCGGCACGCCCATCGATTACCGCTCATACTTTACCGGCGCCGGCTCGCTGCATGTGGTCCTCGTCAGATTGCCGGGCGACACCAACCTCGACGGCGTTGTTGACGTGATGGACTACATCACGGTGAAGCAGAACTTCGGCATGACCAGCGGCGCCCAGTGGAAGGATGGCAACTTCACCGTCGACACCGTCGGCGACGGCGGCACGGTGGACTGGGCCGACCTCCAGATCCTGATGGCCAACTTCGGCACCCGCGGCGCCGCGCCCGCGGCGCCCACCGCGCCTGCGCCGGAGCCCGGCTCCGTGATGTTGCTCATGTTCGGCGCGGCGGCGCTGCTCCGCCGCAGCCAAGGCTTTTTGGCGGGCGGACAGGTCCGCCGCCGCGGGTCCTGTCTTCGACCCTGCCCTCGGCCGTGAACTCGGGCCGAACGGAGGCTCAGACCGAAGGGATCGCAGTCGAAGGGCCGGCGGGCGAAGCGGCAGCATCGAAGTGAACCGCGGTTGCGGCCCTGCCATGCACGAGCCGCATGGGGGCGCCTGGCGGCTCGCCCTTGTCGTTTTCCGGCCTATGGGCAACATGCCTATGGGCAATTTTCGGGGGAACCGTGCGTTGGGCGCGGTGTTAAAATCCTCCTGGGCATTGTTTGCGTTGTTGGCATTGTCTGGATCCCCGCTGTTTCGTGTCGGGAACCAGAAGTAGCTTAAGTCCAAGTGAATGATGTCAAGATGAGGAGCTTATGGATGTCTATTATGAATCGCAGGCAGTTTCTCAAGGCGGTGGGTGTTGGAGCGGCGGCGTTGTCGGTGGGCCGGCTGCCGGCACTTTCGGCGCCGGAGGCCGCGACAGCCGACCGGCCCAACATAATCCTGGCCATGACCGACGACCAGGGCTGGGGAGATGTGAGCTATAACGGTTTGAAGCAGATCGAGACTCCATCGCTGGACGCCATGGCCAAAGAGGGCATGAGGTTCAACCGTTTCTACTCCGCGCACCCGAGTTGCTCGCCGACGCGGGCCAGCGTGATGACAGGCCGGCATCCCAACCGGATGGGATGCTTCTGGCCTGGCATGGCGCTGCGAAATCAGGAAATGACCGTTGCCCAGGCCGTCAAGCGGGCAGGGTATGCCACGGCGCATTTCGGGAAATGGCATCTCAACGGCGTGTCCGGCCCCGGCAAGCCGATTGCCGCCGCCGACCCGCACAGTCCGGGCAAGTTCGGCTTTGATGAGTGGTTCTCCGTCTCCAACTATTTCGAAACCGACTGGACGTTCAGCCACAACGGCACGAACGTGAAGGTCGCCGGCGACGGTTCGGACGCCATTGTGGCACAGGCCTTGAAGTTCATCGCCGACATGGCCGGGCGGAAGAAACCCTTCCTGGCGCTCGTCTGGTTCGGCAGTCCGCACATCCCGCACAAGCCGGTGCCCGAGGACCAGAAGAAGGCCGGCGGCTCGGCATACTATGGCGAGCTTGTGGGTGTTGACCGCGCCATGGGCACTCTGCGCGGCGGGCTGCGAAAGCTCGGCATCGCGGACAACACGCTGCTGTGGTTCTGCAGCGACAACGGCGCGTGGCACGACGACAAGGCCCCCGACGAGAATGGCACGAACGGTCCGCTGCGCGGCATGAAGGGCCAGGTCTGGGAGGGCGGCATCCGCGTGCCCGGGCTGATCGAGTGGCCCGCGCGGATAACCAGGCCGGTCGTGACGGAGGTGCCCGCCTGCACGACCGACATCTATCCGACCATCGTTGACCTCCTGAAGGTGAAGATCCCCAACCAGATCGAGCCGCTGGATGGAATCAGCCTCGTGCCCCTGCTGGATGGCAGGATGACGGAAAGACCCAAACCGATGGGGTTCTGGTCGTTCAACGGCACCGTTGACGGCGGGATCGCCGCCGATTCCGGCCCATCGGCCTGGATCAACGGCCGCTACAAGCTCCATAAAGGCGGGCAAGGGAGAAAGTCCAAAAAACCAGCCGGGCGGCGCGCCGGTGTTGAGCCGGGCACGTGGGAACTGTACGATCTCGTCGCCGACCCGAACGAGACGACGAACATTGCCGCCAAGAACCCGGAGATCGTCACGCGGATGAAGGCCGAACTGGAAAGCTGGCTGGCGTCCGTGCTGAAGAGCAACCGCGGCGAGGACTACCCGGAAGGCAAGGTCATCCCAAGCCCGAAGATCATTCTGAACCCGCAAGGCGCGGGGGCCCCGACGGCCAAGTGAGTTGCCAAGGCTGGACCGATGGGAAAAAGGCCGGTCCCAAAAAGGCCGGCCATTGATTGGACGCGAAAGGAAGGCGAACATGAATACGACCCGCAGAAACTTTCTCAAGGGCGCTGCCGCGGCGATCGCGGGCGCGCCGTTCATTCTCTCCTCGAACATCCTGGCGGCCCAGACCAAGCCCAGCAGCCGGCCTGGCATGGGTTTCATCGGCACCGGCAAGCAGTCCCAGATCCTGCTGGGAAACTTCCTGCATCAGGACGTGCAGGTTCTCGGCGTCTGCGACGTTGACACCACTCGGCGGGCCGACGCCCGCAAGAAGGTGGATGACTTCTACACGGCAAATCCGAAAAAAGGCTCGCCGGGATGCAAGGAATACACTGATTTTCGCGAGTTGCTCGCGAGCAAGGATATCGACCTGGTATGTATCGCCACGCCGGACCACTGGCACGCGATCATAACGCTCGCCGCCCTGGCAAGCGGCAAGGACATCTATTGCGAGAAGCCGCTGACCCACAACATCCACGAGGCCGTTGAGGTGATCAAGGCGGTCGATGCCAACAAGCGCATCCTGCAAACGGGTTCGATGCAGCGGTCGATGAAGGAGTTCCGCGTGGCCTGCGAGTTGGTGCGCAACGGCGCCATCGGCAAGCTTCAGCGCGTGGAGTGCAGTTTCGGCGACCCTGGCATTCCGTGCGATCTGCCGGAAGAACCCATGGAGGCGGGTCTGGACTGGAACATGTGGGTCGGGCCGGCTCCGCTTCGCCCCTACAACTCGACTCTCAGCCCAAGGGGCGTTCACAGGCACTACCCGCACTGGCGCAATTATCGCGAGTTCGGCGGCGGCATGGTCACGGATTGGGGCGCCCATCACCTGGACATCGCCCAGTGGGGCCTGGGCATGGACGACAGCGGCCCGGTGGAGGCCCGCCCGCCCCAAACGCCGGGCGCCAAGCGCGGCGCGATGCTGGTCTACGCAAACGGCGTAACCGTGACGCACAAGGACGGCTTTGGCGTACACTTCTTCGGCGCCGAGGGCGAGGTGCAGGTTAATCGCGGGACATTCACCTTCTCCAGAGGCGGCAAGATGATCGCCAAGTTCACCAGCCGCGCGGACAAGACATCCTGCGGGGCCGCGGTGCAGATGGCGGAGAAAGCCTGGCTGAAGGATGCGAAGGTCAAGCTCTACGCCAGTGACTCGCACCCCGACGATTTCCTGGCGCGGGTCAAGGACCGCTCCAAGCCGATCTGCAGCGAGCAGGTGGGCGGCCGCTCGGCGATCTGCTGCCACCTGATGAACCAGGTCTACTACCACGGCACGAGGATCCAGTGGGATCCGGCGAAGTTCGCTTTCACCGGCGGCACGGGCGATCCGAAGTGGCTGACCCGCGACTACCGCTCACCATGGAAAGTTTAGCCGCCGCGCCGGATGACCAGCGGCAATCGTTAGTCATCGCGCCGGAGCCGCGGAATAAACGCTCTCTTGCGTCGGACGGTGAAGGGGATTTCACCGATGCATCTGCCCTGGCTGGCTATTATAATGCCTCGCCAGAGGTGGCACATGGAATGTGACAAGAACAGGCGGGTCGAGGATGTCTGCGATGACATCGGCCGGTGGCTGGCTGGTTTTCGGGCCGATGGCGACAGCGTGTGGGAATTGCAGGGGTGCCTGGCGGGCCTTCGGTGGCTGCGGGAGCGATATCGCACCGACAAGGCCGCAGTCGAGCCGCACATGGACCGCGTCAAGGACCTCAGCAGGCAGGTGCGCCAGGCCGTGGCAGACTCTCGCGAGTCGCTCACGGCGAAGTACATGGAGGCGCTGTCTGCCGTTTCGTCCTGGACGGCAATCCGCGAGGCATGCCGCGAAGCCCTGCTGGAGTTTGCAAATGCCGAGAACGCCCAACGGCTGGACTGCCCGCGGGGATGGATCGAGATCAAGCGCAACCAGTCCGCGTCGATCCCCAGACTCGGCACGCCCCAGCGCGAGCAGTTGCATGGGCTCATCACGCAGGCCCAGTGCTGGCCCGACGTGGCCTACCCCAACGCCGCCCGCCTGCTCAAGGCTGTCGCGGCCGGGTTGTTCACGCCCCAGCAGGCCGGCACGATAGCCGAGCTCTGCCCGAGCCAAACCATCTGCCGCCTGGTCACCCACGACCACGGGTGACCGGCGTTCCGCGGATCTATCCACAGTCCAACATGAGCCTTTGGCTCACCCTGAGACAGGAAAAGACGGCGACCTGTGTCTTCCGCCCTGCTACCTATTACCTACTACTACAACGCCATTTGGGCTCAAGAAAACTCAAGCGGCAAGACGATCAATCCTTCCAGGAACCCTTTTCTTGGAAGGAGATAGAGCATGGATGCACAACAGATTCGGAAGCTCAGGCCGATGTTGA
>Ga0315285_10008507_pt1 | contig 10513 bp, 2 predicted proteins | sample YL17G09_36_MG_FD_203698 | JGI IMG/M metagenome (GOLD analysis project Ga0315285, IMG submission 203698) | Sediment microbial communities from Yellowstone Lake, YNP, Wyoming, USA - YL17G09_36 | ecosystem: Environmental > Aquatic > Freshwater > Lake > Sediment | place: USA: Wyoming | collected... | reverse complement strand
CATTGCCATGAAATGAGCATTAATTTCATTTTTTTTCAATAAATCTACCAAAAGAAGAATCAAATCTCAGATTTTTATTCTTAGATATTTCTATTTAATAGAAAAAATATTTTTATCCAGATTAAATTATTTCGAAAAAATATTTCTATTCAAAAGAAAAAAATCTTCAAGATAACTTTCTATTCAAAAAGTAATAATTTTTAAAATTTAAAAATGGCAAAAGAACTCAAATTTTTGGTTCTAATTTAAAATTGTATTTCTATCAAATAGAAAATTATTTTTCATAAAAATTCAGAGAAAAGTTTTTATACCCCACAGTAATAACGTATTTAATCTTTAGTAGTAGTAACACTATGCAGTAGTAACAATTATATAAAAAATATGAGGAGGGTGTAAAAAAATGCTAGAAAATAAATTGCATATTTCTAATAAAAGTTCAATTGCGATTAAATTGTCCCTCCTTGTTGCTATCTTGATAGCGTCAGCTGTATTCATCTCAAATTTAGTTCCTATTTTTGCTAACGGACCAACAATTTGGACTGATAAATCAGATTATTATCCTGGGGAGATTGTTTATATTTCTGGTTCAGCTTTCAATCCAGATTCTACTATTAATATAAAAATAACTAGACCTGATGGTTATGCTGATGTTTGTCCTGATAATAGATGTGGCACATTACCAGTAACAGATCAGACAGGTTCTTTCCAAAATTATGCTTATGATTTGGATGGAATATTAGGTTTATACACTATCGATGCAAATGACGGTACAAACAACGCTCAAACAACTTTTTCTGATGGAACAGGTAGCATTTGGACAACATTGAATGATTGTGGAATTTCCTCACAAGACGTCAATCATTACGGCCCTGGCGAGCATGTTTATATAAACGGTGAAAATTTCATTGCTAGTACTAATTATAACTGGGAAATTAGAGGACAACCTGATTCATGTGATCCTAGTACAGTTGTAGTCTCTGGAACTCGAACTACAGATGGTAATGGTAAAATTTGTTTTGATGCCTATACCGTTCAAAACAATGATTGTGGAGAATATAAAGTAAATTTTGGAGGCAAAAATGACAATTATCAAGTGACTTGTGTTGACAGAGATGGAGATGGTCACTATACTTATTCCGCGGGTTGTACAGGTGGTGATGATTGTGATGATAGTAATCCGAACGTATACACAGGAGCAACAGAAGTTTGTGATAATCAAATAGATGACGATTGTGATGGTCTTATTGACTGTAACGATGCTGATTGTTCATTAAATCCTGTTTGTGTACCCTGGGAATGTACTGATGACAACGATTGTATCTCTGATTATTACACTTGTGATGTTAATATTATCATAAATCATGATGTTTTTTGTGATCAAAGCGATCATACATGTAAGGAAATAACTACTCCAACAGAAGATTGTAATGATTATAATCAAGATTCTTGCAGTGATAAATATAACTGGATTCATCAAACAGGAACTTGTATTAACGGTCAATCTCAATGTGCTGTCGCTTCTTCAACAGACGATTGTAGAGACGGATTGTATTGCAACGGCGAAGAAACTTGTTCTGAAGGAAATTGTTTTTCAGGAACGACTGTAGATTGTTCTATATATAATATACCAGGAATAGCAACATGTGATAATATTCCTGATGATTTTCATTTTACTTGGGATTATAGAGATATTTTCACAAGTTATTGTGATGAAGAGAAAGATTCTTGTGCACAGGGAGATTCTACGATAATTCATACCTGCAGTGTACAAGACTGTGGTGCAGAGTGTGATGAAACAAATTCATGCCAAGACATGTGCAAAGGTGATACAAGATATTCAAGCGGTTTCTGTGATCTAAAAGTATGTGGATGCGTATATGTCACAGAAGATTGTAATTCATATGATGGTTGGTATAGAATCGGTGCGATTCAATGGGTAACTGATAAAGAATGCAAAGAGAAAGAACAAGCAGAAGAAGAATATAGAGATTATTATTGTGATCCAGCAGGATGTGGGTATGATGTTATCGGCAGTACTAGATGGGTTGATACAGGAAATACAAGAAATGCACCCGATGGATTACTATGTGATGGTTCACCATCTGGAGATTGTGATTTACAAGATACTTGTCAAGCAGGTGTATGTGTTGACAATTTAAAAGATAAAGGTACTGTATGTAGAGGTGTTGCTGGAGATTGTGATGCTGAAGAGGTTTGTGACGGTGCAAGCAAAGATTGTCCTACTGATTTATTCAAACCTGATACAGAGATATGTAGACCTCAAGATGGTCTTTGTGATATAACAGAATATTGTACTGGTTTTGATCCAGTATGTCCTATTGATGGCATTCAACAATATGGTTATGTATGTGAGTATGATAAAGGTCAATGCGAAGCGAACGATATTTGTGATGGACAAACAAAAGTTTGTAATGAGAAGTATGTTCCTTTGAGTACCCCTTGTGATAATGAAATATTCTGTGATGGTTTAGATCATTGCGACGGTTTTGGAGTCTGTACCAATTTAGGTCCCTCAATTGTTTGTGATGATCAAGATCAATGTACGATAGATACTTGTAATGAAGAAAGAGACCAATGTGATTATACTTTTTCCGATACAACAGGTCCAATAACATCAAATGTAGCTGTTGATCCATATTACAACAATGGAATATTCGATGCAACTGCTTTAGCAACTGATACCTGTTCAAACATAAAAAAATCTGAATATTTCCTTGGACATGGTTTAGGTAGCTGTGGTTTCGCAGGAACAGGAACACCGATGGACGCAACAGATGGAAGTTTTGATGAATTAATAGAGAATGTAAAGAAAGATAACGTTCAGTATTATGTAGATGGTTTGAACTATATTTGTGTACAATCTCAGGATGTTGCAAACAACTGGGGTAATTGTGTATGTGCTTACTTTGAAACGGATATATTGCCACCAGATTGTCCTTATGACATCTATCTTGACAAGCAATTAAACCCGAACGAATACTTAATATGTGGAAACAACGCATGGGTTAATGCTACAATCTGCGATCAACAATCTAGAATACAAGGTGGAGAATATTTCATTGATATTACTATACCTCCAGTTCCAGCTCCATGGTCTGGAATATGGATGAATACTTTATACAACTTTACAAGAGCAGATGCTTGGAAATGTGCTGTTATAGGCGCTCAAGTAGATGCATCTAAACTCTCTGATGGAACTCATTATATAAAAATCAGAGGTAAAGATACTGCAGAGAACTGGGGTAAGATTACGGAATGTCCAACTATCTCATTCATAAGAGATACTTTACCACCAGAGACAACAAAGACATTGCTTCCTTCAGAGAAACAACAACATGAATGTTCAATTGAAGAAATAACAGGTGCAGTTCTTCCAGTTGGAGTATCATTAACAAACGGATGTCAGTTCGTAAAAGGAGGAACTCAGGTAGTTCTTCATGCAACGGACCCAGATCCGCAGGGAACAGGTGAACATGCAGACAAGACTAAAATACATTGGATTGTTTGGTACAAAGTAAATCCTGAAGATCAATGGACTATAGACAAACAAGGAGTTGGAAATGAAAATCAAGATGTTACGATAACATTAGATAAAGATTCTTATCATTTAATTGAATACTGGTCAGTCGATGGTTGTAGTTGGGAAGAGACACATCACTTTGAGTTAGATATAGTTGATAACAAATCACCAGTCACAACTAAAACAATAGGCGAACCAAAAATATCAAACACTGCTGGTGAATTGTACATAACACAACAAACGCCGATAGAATTAAGTTGTGCAGATCAGAATCCACATCCAGTAGACCATGTAACCCTTTACGCCAGATATAATGTTGACGGTGGAAATTGGGTTGACTTGCCAACCAGAGATGGTTATGTTATATTCACTTTCCCAGAAGATTCTATACACACTCTTGAATGGTACTGTGAAGATGCTCTAGGAAATAAAGAATTGACATATACAGAAATTGATAGAGTTGATACGACTTATCCAGATACTGTAAAGACATATGGCACACCATTGGTCGAAGCAGTAACAGGAGGATATCCAAAATGGATAACTTCACAGACACCGATAACATTGACAGCAACAGATGGTGGAAAGATTTGTGCAATTGGTGTTGATAAAACCTATTATAGATACCTAAGAGTAAATGATGAATACTGTTTAGATCAAGCATTATGTCAACAATTACCACCTATAGATAAAGCATGGGATAGTGCATCACCACAACTATTCAATATTCCAGAAGATTCTTGTCATTTGATTGAATACTACAGTATTGATAGTTTAGGAAATACAGAACCTGTAAAGAAACAATGTGTCTATGTTGACAATTCAGTTCCTAATATAGTAAAGACTGTTGATGCACCAAAACATGAATGTACAGCTAGTGAGAAAGCACAATATGGAAATCCTGATTATGGATGTTTGTACATAACGCAAAACACAAAGATAACTCTAGATTGTGATGATGTAATGCCACATCCAGTTGATAATGTAGTTTTATACTATAGAGATTATTTACTTGGAGAACAAGCTCTAGCATACACTGCAGTTCAGGGAGGTTACGTTGACATTTATAAAACAGAAGACTCAGAACATGTTTTAGAATTCTACTGTGTTGATGCATTAGGAAACACTCAAGGCACAGATGAGATTCCACATAAAGAAATTGATATTGTCGATACACAAAAACCTGTTTCACAAAAAACATTGGGAGATCCAAAGCATGCATGTACTGAAGCAGAATCTATGGAATATTATAAAACAGGTATACCTTCAGATGGTTGTTATTTCATCACACAGAATACTCCTATAGAATTAACATGTACTGATGGCCAACCACATCCGGTTGATCATGTAAAAATATATTATAGAGATTATCTCTTTGGTAACACTCCACCAGGATTTACAGAGGTGGCTGATGATCATATAACCATAACTAAGACAGAAGATTCTGCACACATACTTGATTGGTATTGTGTTGACGAATTAGGTAACACTGAATTAACTCATGTTGAATATGATATTGTTGACACACAGAAACCAAACATAGTAAAAACAATAGTTGGTCCACAGCATGGAAATTGTCCTCCTCAGAGTATGGAAGATGATTGCTTCATAGACGGTGTAACAAAAATACATGTAGAATCAACAGATTTAGATCCACATCCAGTAGACCATGTAACATGTGACTGGGATTATACAGTACTAGATGGTACAAAAACAGGAACTGGACAAACAGGAGCACTTCCTCCATTTGACATAAACTTCCCAGAGGAATCAACGCATGTCTTGACTATAACATGCAAAGATATTTTAGGAAATGAGAAAACTGATGTTGAAAAATTCATAGTTGACAAAACACCACCAACGACAACAAAAACATATGGTACTCCATTAGTTGAAACTAGTGGTGGATATCCAAAGTGGATTAACTCTTCAACACCTATAACATTGACAGTTGATGACACAGGTGTTCACAAATCAGGAATAAAGGAAACAAAGTATAGAGTAACTTTACTTGGAAGCAATGACCCTTGTGAGAGTAACGAATTATGTCAACAACAAACAGGTCCAGGAAGTTGGATTGATTATACAACTCCATTCACAATCAGAGAGGAATCATGTCACTTAATAGAATACTACTCTGTAGATAATGTTGATAAGACTGAGACTGTAAAGAAACAATGTGTTTATGTTGATAACACACCACCTGAAGTTAGTAAAGAAGTAGGAACTCCAAAAGTAGAATCTATAGAGACGACAGAATACAAACCCCAAGAATCTTATGATGTAAAAGATAGAGCATGGTTTGTAAACCAAAGTACACCAATAACTCTAACTTGTACAGATCCTTTACCACATCCAGTAGACCAAGTTAAAATATATTACAAGATTTATAATGATGGACAATTAATACAAGACTGGACACTTTATACAAGTCCATTCACATACGGTGAAGACACCTATCATGAATTGTATTATTACTGTGTTGATGCTTTAGGAAATAGGGGATTAACTCATTATCAATTAGATATTGTCGATACACTACCACCTGTTTCGCAAAAGAACTTTAAAGGAGTAAACACACCATGCAGTGAACTTAAATGTGCAAATGAACCAAGTTGTGATTATTACATAACCCAGGATACAGAGATATATCTAACTTGTGAGGATCAACAGCCACACCCAGTCGATAATGTTAAAATATATTATAGATACTTTGTTGATGATGTAATTCATCAAGATTGGATAGAATATACCAATCCAATCCAATACAATGAAAATTCAAAACACACTCTTGATTGGTACTGTGTAGACGCTCTAGGTAATATAGAGGGAACTTATACACAAATCGAGAGAGTTGATTCTACACCACCTGTCACTACAAAGACAGTCGGTGATCCAAAATATGGAAATGATGATTATTGGGTAACTTCACAAACACCAATAACATTAACTACATTAGATAATGAAATTCCATGTGCTTCAGGCCCAGCCACTTTATACTATGAAGTTTGGTGGGATTCTAATTGCGATGGTACAATCAATCAAAAAGTACAAGATGGTTCAACTACAACAGACACCAACTGTAAACTTGAAAAAACTATTTACTTGAATGAAGAATGCTTACACGAAATAAGATGGCATGCAGTAGATGCTCTTGGAAATGTTGAACAAGAACACACACAATTACATAAAGTCGATAACACACCACCACACGTTTTAATCTTGAAACCTGTTGATGGTTGGTACTCAGACGGAGAAGATATATCGATAGTTTCTATTGCCGAAGATCTAACTAATCCACACACACCTTGCACCAATCCATTAAGTGGAAAATGTGCTGTAGGAATAGAGGATGGAAGACAATGTTATGCATATTTGATAGATTTACTACCAGAATTTAATATTGTTGAATTGAATACAGAAGGAACATTCCTATACAATGCAGAAGCACATGAATGTCAAGGATATGCTACGATACCTTCAGAAAGTGGAATACCTGATGGCGTTGTATTACTTGCAGTTTCAGTCGATGATAATCTAGAAAACATGGGCAACAGCTTACAGGAGATATACCATGCTATAATGATGAATTGTGGTGAAGGTCCAGCTCCTGAATGTATAATGAATGTCGTACAGGATATCATTACAATCTGGAACTTGCCAAAGATCGGTATTGATAATCATGCACCCGAAGTAACTATAACTACACCGATTGAGGGAACTCTATTTGGTGGAGAACAAGTTTACTTCAGTGCCGATGTTATAGATTCAAACGATGGTGATGTAACATCAACCATCACTTCTGGAACTCCATGCTACGTAACAGTAGGTGGAATTTCACTAGGAACAGTTCCTTACAACAATGAGAATAGAAAATGTGTTGGAACGATAATGATACCAGAAGATACAGACTTCCCACAGGGCACACAACCATTAAAAGTTGAAATCGCTGACAATGCAGGAAACTTGGGAAGTGATACTGTAGATGTTAATGTTGACACAATATCACCTTTACTCGCAATAAACGTACCAAGCAACAACCAATTTGTCAGTGGAATTCAGTTGATAAAATTCTCAGCAACAGACACAAACTTAGATATAAATTCAATAAAAGTTTCAACTGATAATGGACAAACATGGAAAGACGTATACAACTGCGGAACAGATTTATACTGTTATGATTGGGATACAACACAAGAAACAGATGGAATGGCTTATGGTATAATTACAAAAGCGACAGATCTTGCAGACAATACTGGTCACTCAGAAGTTGTCATAGTAATAGTTGATAACGGATCTCCTGAAGGAGTTTATGTTGTCGACCCAGTCAAGAACGATATAGTTGAAGGAACTATAACTTTGAAAGCTTTGGCCACAGATTATGTGAGTGGAGTTGAAAGCGTAAAGATTTATGTTGAAAGTATTGCATGGTATTGCGATGCAACTTTGACAGACGGAACATGGCAATGTCCATTCGATAGTACAATCTTGCTAGATGGAAATCATGAAGTTTATGCCGTTGCAACTGACAATTTAGGTCAGACAACAACATCAGCAAGAGTATCATTCATAGTAGATAATCATGCACCAACAGCACCTGTCATCAGTGTAAGCGATCCTGATGGCGATGGATACGATACTGATGGAACAGTTACATGGTCATGGACAAGTTCAACTAATGAAGGATCAGGAGTCGCATATTACGAGTTTATGGCAAGCGACAAGCCAGGAGATGTAATAACAAAGTTAATCGGTAACTTCTTTACTACAAGTGATTTGATTGATGGAACTTATGTGGCCAAAGTAAGAGGTGTAGATATGGCAGGCCACGCAGGTGACTGGTCGAATGAAGTTGACATAATTGTCGATAAGACAAAACCAAGTCCAATATATATATGGACAACTGATGTCGAGAACTTAATATATGATACTGATGGTAATTACGAAATACATTGGAATGGTGGAAGTGATAATAACTTTGATAGATACGATATCATAATTGACGGAACAACTTACAAAGATATAGTATCACCATACACAGGAAATTCAACAGAAGGTGAGCACACTTACAAAGTTATTGCATACGATTTGGCTGGTTGGTATACAGAATCTAAAGAGTTGACAGTTATTGTTGACTCTCAAAAACCTGATATACAAATAACAGGAACAATTCCTGGAATAGGATTCTTCATAGCAACTTATTCTGTAAGTGATCCTTCACCAAGTTCAGGATTTGATAAGATTGTTTCAAGCACAGATGGTTATGCATTATGCTCAGGAACATTCCCAGCAGGATTCTGTACAGTTTTCCTAGGAAGCAAATTAGATCTAACAGCATACGATAAAGCTGGAAATTCAGATACTGCTTCAACAACTGGAACAGAGAAAGACATAATACCACCAGCGATTACATACTCAAGTCCAAGTGGAGTAATAGATTACAATACAATAATACTTGAAGTAAAAACAGATGAACCATCAACATGTCATTACGGAAGTGATGATAACAATGAGACGATGACTTTGATGACTGCAGATGCAGGTAAGACAGCACACACAGCTAACTTAGGAACATTGACAGATGGATTAAAAGTCTATCATGTCATGTGTGAAGATTTAGCAGGAAACAAGATGGATAGTTCAAAGACAATTGTATTTTACATAGATACTACAGGAAACTATAATTTAGTCATTCCAGATTACGGTCATTATTGGAGCACTGGATGGAATTCATTCTTCCTACCAGAGGATATGTTAGAAGACATATGTGGAAACGGTAAACCTTACACTGTCGAAAAAATATTGAGTTCATTGGATGGAAGTGATCCATCTTACGATGTACTTTGGTACTTTGATGGTACTGATTGGCTTTATTACAATCCAAAAGATCCAAGTCATTCAACCTTAACAGAATTCAACGATAAAAACAGTCTTCCATACTACATAAGGCTTGTCAGGGAGGACAGACTAGAGATAACACAGGCTAACTGTCAGTTAGATTTATAAGTTTAATATATGGAGGTAAAAGTGGTCAAAATGAAAGCAAAATTGAACATCTTCAGCTTTTTTATATCGTTATTTTTATTTATTAGTCCAGCTTTAGCATTACCCTGTGCTTTTTATGGGGAAGTAAAGCTAGATGGTTCTCCAATAAACGGAACTAATGTCGAGGCTTATTTAACAAATGGAACATTTATGTCAAAAGGTAAAGAGCCAAGCGCAGGTTTTGGTCATTATTCAATAGCTGTTAATGCTCCTGGCGAGAATGTAATGTTAAAAATAAAAGGAATAGTAATCGATCAAGGAGTTAAATTGTGCGGAAATGGTAATCTATACTCTCTAAACGTTTCTGCCACTAGTCCACCTACGACTATACCCACTACAACCATACAATATAGCGGTGGTGGCGGAGGCGGTGGTGGCGGGCATAGTGTAACAACTACTATCAATGCTACAAATAAAACTAATACAACAACTGTTGTAACAACCATAGCAACAACAATTCCAAGTAGTGATAATTCAAATGTAGAGACAACAATACCCGTTACAACTGAATCTTCGAATACGGTTCAAAATACATTCGATATAACAGGATTATTCTTAAATGGTATAGTTTCTCTAGGATATTGGTCAATTCTGATAGTAATTATAATAATTTGGGCAATAGCTGCATTGATTTGGAGAATGCATTCTAACAAAAAAGAATCTAAAGAAACGTCAGAAGAAGATGAAAATTCAAAAGAAGATACGACTTCTGAAAAGGAATCAGAGGAAACCTCTAAAGGAGAATCAGAGTAATTTTTATTGATGTTTAAATTTTTTCTTTTTTTCAATTAAAACTTCTATATGGTCTAGACCCTAAAAAAATATAACTTATTTAAAACTCGTCTTTTATATTGTATTCCATGGAAACAACCAAAATACTATTAGTAGCGATATTAATCGTAGCAGTCGTGAGCCTAGGCTTTCTAG
>Ga0315285_10008505_pt1 | contig 10516 bp, 12 predicted proteins | sample YL17G09_36_MG_FD_203698 | JGI IMG/M metagenome (GOLD analysis project Ga0315285, IMG submission 203698) | Sediment microbial communities from Yellowstone Lake, YNP, Wyoming, USA - YL17G09_36 | ecosystem: Environmental > Aquatic > Freshwater > Lake > Sediment | place: USA: Wyoming | collected... | reverse complement strand
GTTCCTAAATTCGTTTGCGAGGTGGCTTGTGCTTCTGGTTTTGCTTGGTCTATGGATGGTGATGTGCCTTGGGATACGAGAAGCTACGTTCGGAAGGCACGACCCAACTCCATCGCACTTCAGCCCAGCCCACCTTTTAACGTGCCACTGGGCAAAGCACGAGTCGGGAGCATGCTCCCTTGCACGCAGAGTCGTGTCTGCCCGACTAAATCATGGTTTAATCAGATCTTACCTTAAAACTTGTGGACAGCAGGTATAGAAGCTTCTTCTATACGACATAAAAGGCCGCAACCACAAAAATGCATGGAGAAGGATGCCCCGTAATAGAAGCATACATACGCTGAACAGCCATAGAACGCCCCTACGAAGCCCTTCAAGCCTTCATTGAGGTTGTTGGCGCGCGCTGGATCAAAGCGCAAACATGCCAGTAAATAGTCCATGCGGGAAAGCAACGTGCTAGGTTTCCACGTCTGGAATTTGAGTGCTCCCCAGTTCTTCGAGAACGCCTTTCTGAACGGTTCTGTTCAAGTCCAGAAGCGCTTTCAGTTTCGCTTCACCGGTTTTCGTCCACATCGGGCCGTATTCTCCCTTCTCAAGCCTATCCAAGTAGGCGAGAGACTGGCAGATCTTCTGCTCAAGATTCTTGAGGTTCGAGAGTTCAGCCGTTTTTCCGAACTGAAGAATTCGGACGTATCCAAACCTGTCTAGCGTGTCAGAATCTTGAAGAATCTTCGCCTCAGCTGTTTTGGGGTTGGGCTCTGAAACGTGACATTCAACAGCATAAACGACGTTCTCAACGAAACTCTTCAAGTAACCCTTCTTCGACAGAAACTCTCGGGCGATCTCTCCACTCTTGATTCCATGCTTGCGATAGTCTTCTGAAACAAAATGAGAAACATCATGGAAAAGAGCAGCCACAACACACGTCTTGACATCAGCCTTCTCCTCAACCGCCAACTTGACCGCCCACTGAGCCACACGTAAAGTGTGTTCCCAACGATACTCCGGCCCAGCAACGCTCTGCAAATCCTTCTTACCAGTCTCAACAAGATAGCTATGCACAAAACCAGCGATCTCGCCAATCTCCTTGTTCATAAATGCATCTGTATCTCAGTCTTTTTATTAAGGTTAACACGCGTACGCTAGAAGTAACTTCCATCTACCTTTTTAAATCAATTCAACCATCTCAATAACTTCATCAATGGAATCTGCTACCATAAAAACTTGCGCAAGCCAGATTCACAGAAATTCCGGGAATTTAAACCGAAGTTTAAACCTAACCCCCTGCACCATCTTCGAGAAACCGTTTTCGCTCATCTTTCGCTTATTTCGACCGTAGAAAAGCAAAAAATCAACTTCGCATTATGTTGGAATTTTGATTTTTCTCGAGAGTTTAAAACTGTCAACTTCATCTGCAACCTTGCTTCCGCGCACTATTACCCTTGAAACTATGTGCACTTCTGGGGTTTTCTTTATCTTTCTGGGGTGTGCGATTAGGTTCTCCAAGTAGTCGGTGTATCTTTGAAATAGTTCATGAAATTCCTGTTTCTTCATGCCACCCACCAAAGCACACTTTTCGTTTCTTTTTTCGAGTTTCTTCCATAAATTGAACCTGGCTTGCAAATGCGTTCTCATTTCTGCTGTGCTTCGTCTAGTGTCGCATAGAAGAAAAGTTGAGAGATGCCCGTTCAAGGCGATAAGTTTCAACTTGCTTTTGTCTATCGCAAATTCCTTTACTTTTCCATCTTGGAGTGCCTTGATGTCTTCGTACAAGGCTCTTCCAAGAAGCCTTCTGCAATGCTCAATTGCTCTGGGCTTTGTTGGCAGTTTCTTTGTTTCTAGCGTGTATATGCATCGTAGCATGTCGATCAGTATGTCATAGAGTGCCTGAAAGTCCTGCTTGTCAATCTCATCCGCGTCTTCAATCAACATATCCCGTGCTGCTTGAACTAGCTCTTCATCAGACACGCTCAATGATAATTCTTTGATGGGTTTTCCCAGAATGCATTTTCCATATTGAAGAAGACAGAGAACATTGTCAGCTGACAGGTGGCATGGAGAATCAGCTATGAACTCATGGTTTTCCACACTTCCTGTCTTTTCTTCGAACCTCTTTTCCTGTAGTTGCTGCAGGTACGTGTATGCACCATCTAGTTTCTTCCCTACATCTGATTTGGAAAGAGTCTGGTGCAGTTTGCTGATCTGGATGGTTTCTTCTTTGTTCAGAGGTTTTCTGGTGATTACTATGAAGTCTATGTCGCTCTTTTGGGGATCCCAATCTCCCATTACGAAAGATCCCATTATGTAGAAGCCAAGAAAATTGTCTCTAAGAGCTTTTGAAATTGCGTCTGCAATCTTAGTCAGTTCGATCACGTAACTGCGTTTTATGCCAAGATGCCTTTCCTCACTACAAGTGATCTTCCCCATGTGAAGCATGCACCTCTACTGCACGAATTCACTACACACTCAGATGAAAAAGCTTGATGGCGTTCTCGCTGAATATCCTGTCTTTGGCTTGCCTGCTCATTTTCAGCGACTCTACTAGCTCAACATGCTTTCCTATGTTGCACATTGCATAGTCTGTTCCGAACACAACACCGTGAGGGCGTTGTTCCACTGTTGAAGTCAGAACCTTCCTTATCTTGTCCAGTCCGGTTTCTTCGACTACTTCATCATCTGCTAGTCCTGAAGTATCAAAATAGATATTCGCGTATGGCTTTGTCAGTTCACGACAATACTCCACTTTAGGCCAGAAATAGTGCGCTATGACAATCTTCAGTGTCGGAAATCGCCTCGCAACTTTGACAATGTGCTTGGGGTCGTTGTACTTTGCAGGTTCTGGATTCCTAGAATTCGCGCCCGTGTGAATGACTATCGGCAAGTCATACTTGATACACAACTCGTATACTGGAACAAGCCGTTTGTCCGTTGGATAGATTGTGTCGTGTCCAGAAAAGATTTTCACTGCAACGATTCTTCTTGTTCGAAACAGGAAATCCAGTTTTCGTATGTGAGGTTCTCTGTCTCTTTGAATATCTATGGTTCCCATCACGAACAAGTTCTTGTCAAGCTCAACGAGACCCAGAACTTCGTCGAGGCTTCCTATTTCCGAGACCAGCGTATTGTCCGGGATTATTACGGCATAATCTACGTTGTCCTTCTTGAGCTCTTGAAGCAGCTCTTCTTTTGAATCTGCAAGAGTTATCCCCTCTCTCAACTCAGGCAAATGTAGGTGGCTATCGATTATCATCAGGTTCTAATAATGCCCCTGACATAATCAGGTTTTTGCTCAAACACTCACAGCGTCCGAAGAATCTTATACAGAGAGGACACAGTGATGCTGTGTTCGGTGATAACATGCCTATCAGAAAGAATGTGTCAAAACTGGAGATCTTGACAGGAAGAAGGGTCTACTTGAGGCCTTTTGGAAGAGGTGATTTGCCTTATATCCAGAAGTGGTCGAATGATGCGGAGCTCAGAAGACTGATAGGTGAAGTTGCGCCGATGAGTCGAGCTGAGAGTGAAAAATGGTACAAGGAATTGCTTCGTGACAAGGATCGGATTTGGTTTGTTATTGTCCTCAAAGAAGGTGACCTGGTAATAGGTGAGGCTGGACTGTTGAGAATGTTTAGACCTTGGCGAAACACAGACATGACCATCATCATTGGGGAGAAGGACGCTTGGGGAAAAGGATACGGTACTGAGGCGGGTCATTTGCTCCTTGACTATGCCTTTAGACGATTGGGTTTTCATAGGATTTCGGTAGGTGTGGTCGGTTTCAACAAGAGGGCGCTGAGATTCTGGGAGAGTCTTGGTTTCAAGAAGGAAGGCGTTGAAAGAGATGAGTATTACTACGACAACGAGTACAGCGACGGCGTCATGATGAGTATTTTAGAAGATGAATCCAAGAAGGCGCATAGGGCTGCTATTGGCAGAAAGTCTGACTGAGGTCGATTATGGAGGTCATCATGACTAGACGGCTCATGCTACGGGATTTCGAAAAAGGAGACTGGAAGTCAGTGCACGATTATGCCTCCGATCCAGAAGTCGTTCGCTATGTAGACTTCGGGCCCAACAGCGAGGAAGAGAGCAGGATTTTTACTCAGAAAGCGCTTGACCAAAAAAACGAACAATACCGCAAGAACTTCACGCTGGCAATAGTCCTCAAAGCAAAGGATGCGCTCATCGGCGGCTGTGGGATCTATGTGTCAAATTCTGACAACAGAGAAGGATACATCGGCTACGTACTCAATCGCAATTTCTGGGGTCAAGGTTATGCAACCGAAACAGCGCGAGCGCTGCTAGAGCTCGGCTTTAGTAAACTGAAACTGCATCGCATATTTGCCACGTGCGACGCTGAGAACGTCGCATCAGCACATGTTTTGGAGAAGATCGGCATGCGGCGGGAAGGCCACTTTCGTGAAAACGGATGGGTAAAAGGGAAATGGCGCGACTCGTTGCTATACGCCATTCTTGACAACGAATGGACGAAGCTCAAGCCGCGGGTGCATGACTGAAAGAGATAGAGGGATCTTCTAGTTTATTCTTCCATAATCGCTATATTCGCACTGTCTGTTCACTAGATTCTGCAGTTGAACGTTTGGACGGTTTCTGCAAGGAGAAGGGAGGAGAGATTGCGCATGCTCGTAAAGGCATGCGTGACCACTTTTCATATAGAGCGTGAAGGGCGCGCGCGCTAACTCCCGGGCCACCATAAGATTTTCTTAAGAATTTTCTAGTAGACGTGAAGATTGGCGTTGAGCTCATTTCATCCACAAAGACTCAGATTCCAAAGTTGGGACAACGATAAAGCGAGAAAATGAACGCTTGAGGATTTAACGAAAACCAGAAATTCTAAGACCGACTAGTATTTTCGGAGATGATCACAGTAGATGGAAAGTGAGAAAGTTACGGAAGCAAGAAGGAATGAAGTGGGGTACTGTGGCTGCTACTGCCGAACTTGTCACTGGTACTCTGATTCAATGAGAAAACCAGCAGTCCAACTGCTAGAGCTGGTCAAGCCTAATTTTGAAGTTGCTGGGTGGATAAATGAGAAAGGTGGCAGCTCTACGGAAACGCTTAAAGGACTTGAAATACTGTCGAAGAGTGCTTGCGCCTTCAACTGCAAGGGTGGCAGTGGCTGGACCGGCTGCCCAGTTCGTAGTTGCTGCGTCACTAAAGGGGTCGAGTTCTGTTTTGAATGTTCCGATTTTCCATGCGCAAACTGGGGTGAAAATGGCAAGTTCTCGAACGTCTTCAACAGCTCTAAAAAGAAAAGACTTCAGGAAATGAAAGAAATCGGTGTAGAAGAGTGGGTTAAGAGACAGTGGAAATAGTGCGCGCGGAGTGATGATAATAGTATGCATGATGGTGTGTAGAGTTGGACGCTCAAATAGAAGTAGCATTAAGGAATCTTCTGGCAAACAGTTTTGACGCCAGATTTGCGGAAAACAGTGATGCAGCCAAGAAGATTGTTTCGAGTTCGATTTCAAGGAATACGATTGTAGGCATCGGGGACTCTGCCACGGTCCGCCAGACAGGAATCCTAGAAGAGCTAGAAAAAGAAGGAATCAAGGTTTTGAACCCGTTCTCGAGGGAGTTGACCACTGACCCAGCAAAGACTGCGCTTCGCGACAACATCTCAAGGCAAATCTTCTCCTGCGACGTGTTCGTGTGCGGGACCAACGCTGTTACAAGGGATGGAAAACTCGTTAACATAGACGCCGTTGGAAATAGAGTTGCATCAATGATTTTTGGTCCAAGAAGGGTTTTCATCATCGCAGGCAAAAACAAAATTGTGAAAGATGTTGATGAAGCTCTCTATCGCATAAAAAATCTCATTGCGCCTTTTCATGCAAGAACCAAGCGGTTTGCAACTCCCTGTGCACAGACTGGAAAATGCAGTAACTGCGGCGCACCAAAGAGAATCTGCAGTGTAACTTCCATCATCGAAAAGAGACCTTGGCGCACCGAAATCTCGGTCATTTTGGTAGATGAAGACCTAGGACTCAGCTGGGATGAAACGTGGCCTGAAGACCGTATCCTCAAAGTAAAATCGAATTATGAAGAAGTGACTTGGGTATTCGCAAGCGCTAAAACAACTTAGCATGGACGCGGATGATTCCCGAGCTCTCGTCTGTGTAGCGAAAACGTTAGCAAAACCTAGCTGTTCTAATCGCGAATAGATTGCTTTTTGTTCGCAAAACGCTAGTATTTGAAAAAGTTTGAACCGAGAGTTTGAAGCTATCCCGAGCTACCAACAACCCTAGTCAGGTCGACTTTCAACTCTCGTTCGCATATATGCGAAAGGAAATCAGATCGTTTTTCGTTTTAGTTTGACTTGATGGGCTAATTGTGGATGAGTCTGGATTTTCAGTTTCTCTCCACAAACTGAAAGGCACCTTGAATCTCGTCAAGGTCCGTTATTACATAGTTTGGTTTTTCTTTTTCCAATTGCTTTCTTGTGCACATGCTTGAAAGCACTCCAATGGTGAACGAGCCCGCTCGCTTTCCAGCCTGAATGTCGATAGGACTGTCGCCTATGACCACACATTGTTTAGGGTCTACTCCAAGCCTTCTTGCTGCCTCAATGACAATGTCCGGGGCAGGCTTATGTCTTTTGACTTCGTATCCAGTTACGATTGTATCGAATAGCTCCGAAATACCAAAGTGCTCGAGTATGTCGTAGACAGGCTCTCGGTATTTAGTCGTAGTTATTCCGAGTTTGAAACCTCTTTCCTTCAATCTTTTGAGTAAGATTATAGCTGAAGGATCAATTCTTGTGTTTTCTAGATGATGCATTAAGTAGTATTCTCTATACTCTTGGACAAGTTTCCATATTTCTTCATTTGAAAGATCTGGCGTAAGAACTCTGAAGATGTCTTCAAGGGGCAGGCCTATCATTCCAGTTACGCGAGCCATGTCGCATGCCCACCCTTTTGTTGCAAGGACTTTTTCAATCGCGTTTGTTATCGCTTCAGAGGAATCTACCAGTGTACCATCTAGGTCAAAAAGCAGCGCTTTAACATTTTGCAGTACCTTAAGTCTGTTCTTTGTCACACCAAAAACTAAGCTTAGAACACTTAAATACGCTTTCTTATCGCTCTAGAAAACCGATATTTGAACCTATCCCGGGCTACCAACAACCCAAGTCTGGTCAACGTTCAAACTCTCGGTTCAGTGGAATTGTGTGGGGGGTTAGGTTTAAACTTCGGTTTAAATTCCCGGAATTTCTGTGAATCTGGCTTGCGCAATTCACTCGCAAACAAGTTTTCCTTTTCCCATTAGAAGCATATTGTCAACTTCTATGCTGGGATTGTGCAAGACAAAATCCCAGTGTATTGACGCTTTGTTTACTCCGCCTAGGTGGATGTTGTTGCCTATGGCTATGTGGGCTGTGCCAAGGGCTTTCTCTTCGTATATTCTATAACCGATGAGCTTCATGCCATAATTTATTCCAATACCAAATTCCGCTATTCTATCCTTATCGCCTTCAGCCTTATCCAACAAATCCCTAAACACATCGCATCCTTTTTCAGCTTTGAAACTAACAATCTTTCCCTCTTTAAGACGAAGTTCAAGGTTTTGGATGTTATAGTCTCTAAACTCTTCCACCGCAAGTACGCCATTTGCTGAAGTTTCTATGGGAGCCACATAAACTTCGCCCCCAGGAACCTCTACTTCACATTCTTTTCGGCTCGAAAAACAGTCTTCTAAAGTGCCGACTTCCACTCCAACATATCGTTTATCAATGCTGAAGGTCAAAGCGGTGCCTTTCGCATCATAGACATGAACTAGTTTCTTTCCATCAAGCTTAGAGGCAACGATGTTGCCAACTCGCCGAAGTTTGTTATAATCAACATTAACCGCACCCGCGAATGATTGAAGATACTTCCTATAGTCTATGCCCATACCTTCTATGCATCCAGCGGAGAGCAAATTCACAAACAAACGCGGCTTAGCCCTTATCGCCTCGTAAACAGCATCCCAAAATGAAACTATCGCTTTTCTAACATTTGTTGGTAACTTTTCTAAATCGTCAAACTGACTGAGCCATATAATTACATCAGAATTTTTTAAAAGAGAACCTACATGTTCAGGAAGAATGGCAATTGCATCTTCAGAAAACGTTTTTTGATACTTCATGAAGAATTTTTCGTCAAACATCCACAAGTAAGGATGTGCTTTCATGACATAAGATGCCAGCATTATTTGTTCAGCCAACATTTTGTTATGGAGACCACATATTACGAGGACATTGAACTTCTTCTTTAGACATGCTATATTGGTCACTATGGCATGTGCAGCCTCTCTCATCAACTTCTGAGCGGTCAATTGCATCACAAAATCTTTTCTAGTGAGCAACTTCTATTTTCTTTTTGCCATCAGAAAACTTGCTTTTAGTTTTCCTATTGTAGTGTGTGAATCCTTTGTGGGGTAAGTGCTTATTATCACTCAAAGTCGCCAAGACGAGCTCCTTGACTGTTCCATAGATTCACTTCCATGCGAGTTGAGGAAAACGGAGAATTTAAACGTTAACTAAAAGGTTGGTGCGGGGGAAGGGATTTCAGCACCAATTTACCAGTAAAAGATGCTCTATTTATGCGTGGCGAGAGTTCGAAACTCTCCCGGGCTACCATTAGCGCGCGCGGCGTTCAAACTCTCGGGTTAACTTTTAAGAACTTTTCCATATTTGGGACCGAGCCCCCAGAGACCAGCACCGTTCAAGGTATAGAACCTCCAGGCGCAATACTCCGACCTAACTTCCGGAAAATGGCCGAGAACAAAGAAAAAGCCGAGAAGATCTTTGAAGCATGCAAGCAAGCTGGGTACCACTTGTAAAACAGGGAAAAATGTCCAAAGACCTCCTAGAAGTCATCTGTCAACCGCTCATCTCTCAGGAGAAGTGGCGCGCGGGAATTATGAGTAATACTGAATAGACGATCAAGTTTACAAATTGCGAGGCAGGACTCAGCACTTATTCTCAAAGCATGAAAAAAGGGCAAAGTTTTGTCCCAAACCCAAAATGATGCGTGCTACTTTCGTGCTGCAACAAAGATGAACCCACTGACACGTTTCATCTGATTGCCATATTTTGTCTGCACCCTATGCTGAAAAACCATGAATCTTCGTTGAAATTCCTCATCACTGAACAGTGTCAGGGTTGAGGCATACTTGCTCTTCACTCTTTCTAGGTATTTGTGCATTGGCGTGCTTTCAAAACGATGAAAGACATGATAATGAACATTCTTGAAGGATATATTTATCATGCTTTTCTTGATAGAAGGCACAGAAGGAAAGCGTTTCATATCTATCGCAGTCACCCCAGGAAAATCGTTCAGCGCATGTCTCCTAATTTGCGAGTGTGAAGTTGTTATTATGACGCACCTTCCACCTTTCTTTAACACACGATAGATTTCTTGAAGTGCCGACTCCTTCCTTTCCAAATGGTGGAGAACGAAAGTCATGTAGACACAGTCAAAGATTTCATCTGTAAAAGGTAGTTGTTGTCCGTCCCCAAGAGTCCATGCGACACTTCTGGACCTATCTTTGAGGAGGGCTTTTGTTAACATTTCCAAAGAAGGCTCCAAACCGATAAGTAAGCATTCTGTCAAAGCTGAAAGGTTGTTGGTGAATCTCCCAGTGCCGCACCCAAAATCTAGAACCAAGTTTCCAGGCTTGATTTCTCCATACTTGATGATTTTTGACGACAGAACTCCTGGTTGGGTCCTTACTTTATCGTAGTATCTCGCTATCTTTGAATAATCGGTTTTTGGAAACTTTGTCTTATTCTGCTTGGCCATATTCTCAGCTACAACTGTGTGCAGGTGTCTCTTCTAGTAAGAGGCCCTTGCAGTTCAGCTATAACTTTTCCGTAAAACCAGTTCGTGTATCATTATATACTCATTGTTGAGAACATCCTGCAAAGTTGTAGGGTCATCAGAAAAGATTTCACCAATCATGTAATCATAAAACTCCTTTGCTGAAACATCAACAGGATAATGACCAAACTGCCTTAGTGCCTCCATAGCCTTCCTGATCTTGGCATCGATTTCACTTGACATAGACGCCCCTTCCATATTCTATCTTGTGGATTTCGCTAGTATTTTTGGTTCTTTCCATTCTTCTCTGAGGATACTGTACAGACAATCGTCACACCATTTTCCTCGATTGAAACCACTCTTTCGAATTATCCCTTCTTTCGTGAACCCAGCCTTTTCAAGAACCCTCTGAGAAGCGATATTACTCACATCAGGAGTGGCTTGAACACGCATCAGTTCTCTTGAAAGGAACAAATAGTCAACCATAATCATTATAGCCTCAGTACCGTAGCCTTTTCCTCTTTCACTTTGAACGAGATAATAGTATATTTCTAAGAGTTTTCCGAACATAAAGTGACCTATCTCCCCGATTTTCGTACCATCTTTTTTCTCTACGAAGAACCATTTGGTATCAGCGGTGAGGTTGTCGTATCTCTTCTCCCATTCTGTTTTGGACAACTGCCGAAGAGGACTGT
>Ga0315285_10008504_pt1 | contig 10517 bp, 15 predicted proteins | sample YL17G09_36_MG_FD_203698 | JGI IMG/M metagenome (GOLD analysis project Ga0315285, IMG submission 203698) | Sediment microbial communities from Yellowstone Lake, YNP, Wyoming, USA - YL17G09_36 | ecosystem: Environmental > Aquatic > Freshwater > Lake > Sediment | place: USA: Wyoming | collected... | reverse complement strand
TCCGCTCGTGGGAATCGGATCCGGCTTCTCCGCCATGATCTGGTCGCGCAGCCGCTTCGCCTCGTTCAGCCACTGCTGCGCGAGGCGCAGGTCGCACCACTGGGCAATCGACGGAGGCATCGATCCATCCGCCGTCGCGAGAGGCGAAGCCCGGTTCCCAGCAGCCGCCGTCGAGGAGACGTACTGCTGCCCGTTGGGCATGGTGAAGGTGATGTCGGCCGGGACGGGGATGGTGACCAGTTGCCAGTTGCTCATGGCGCGAGCCTATCCCGAAAGCGATATTCCAACCAGCTTCATGGTGTGCGATGATGCCGCCCATGAAACCTGCAACGATGGCTCTCGTGGGTGTCGGTATCGTCGGCGGACTCATCCTGATCAGCCGGAGGTCCGCAGCCGCTGCCGCACCCCCTGGCACAGGAGCAGCCCCCGGTACGGTCCCTGGCGCGACCGGCCTCCAGCCCCAGGCTCCCCCCGCGACGCCGGCACCGACCCTCCAGCCGCTGCCCAGCCCCATCGTGCAGACCCGCCCGATGGCGATCACGACGAACGCCACGTCGGATGCCGACCGAGCGCAGGTCACCCAGATCGCGCAGGCGCAGCTTCTCAAGCTCGGGTACGACGTGCCGATCAACGGGATGTCCGACGCGCGAACGCAAGCCGCCGTGACGCAGTTCTACGCGGACCATCGGGCGGACATCGACGAGCGCGCGAGGCAACTCGGCGACGCGACGGGCGACCGAGCCCTGGTCGTCTACCTCGACGACATGTTCCGGCAGCAGACCGGTGCGCCCTCGGTCACAGCCATGCAGGACGAGCGGCGATCCGCCACCCCCGCAGCCTCGGCTCGACCGATGCGGGCAGTGAGGTAGTCATGGCGCGCAAGACCGGCGGGACCGAGCACTTCATGCACTACCGCACCGAGCACGGTGACGTGGATGAGATGCGTGTCTCGAAGCCGAGAGCGGGCGTGAAGCCTCGCCTCTATCGCTTCCAGACCGACAAGCCGAGATACGTGCTGCTCGTGCAGCACGCGAACGGTCTGTGGAACTACAAGAGCAACGAGGGGCACAACCGGCTCGAAAGACCGGGGTCCGAGGAATTCCTGATGGCTGCTCTCCGGTGGGAGGGTCGAAGCGTCGTCGAGAAGGTGAAGCGAGCCATCAGCCGCAAGGACTACCGTCTCGTGCGCGGCGAGCGGCACTTCTTCCCAATCGTGATCGGGCGAGACAAGGAGAAGCACGAGATCATCGACCTGCGTGATGGTCGGTGGACGGTCCTGTGGGCAGGGCTGGAGTACGGTCCCAAGGAGTCGCTGGAGTCGCTGTTCAAGCCGGGCTCCGGTCTCCCCGAGATCGTGCGGGCGATGGAGCGCAAGAAGCAGTACGTCCTCGTCAAGTCGGTCGCCGACGTGCTCGAAACGCACTACGACCGATGAAGCGGCTCTACCTGCGGTTCGGCAAGATACCGAAGTCTGGCCGATCAGGTATCAGCGAAGGGTATCGCACGATGGTTCGTGCGAGGACCGGCACCGATCTTCCAGAGCACGAACTGGGAGTGTCGGTCTACAACATCACGTTCGAGAAGGGGTTCATCATCCCCGATGCGTACGGTGGGATCGAGGGCTTCTACGAACTGATGGAGGATGCCCACGCACGAGGCAGGAGCAGAAGCCCGATCTACCTCGTGACCGGCAAGCGAGCCAGGGCATCGGTCTGGAGTTCGAGGGACAACAAGTGGCACACGATAGTTGTCGAGGGGAGCGACGGCGAGCCCCTGCTTCGTGATGTCGAGATCGTCCGCGAGGTGTCGCCGAAGGAGATATGGCACCCGGAGATCGCCGGAGACTACCCAGGCTCACCGACGCACGCAGAGTTCGCCGCGCTGCCTGAGACGCCACGCCGGCCCCGCCGGTAGGCATTGCGTCCCGGCTCGCCCTGTGAGAGCCTCCAGACGCCCCTGTGGGTCTGTCCAAGGGTGCGCGTCACACGCGCCCCCCGCCGAGCATTCGCTCGGTGATCTGGTCTACGTCAGAATCTGGAATAGCAGAATCTGATCAACCCGGATGGAGTGACAGCACTGACAGGACGAGAGAAATGCTGTCATCGTGCAAGTCTTCCCAACTACAAGGGAATGACAGCACTGACAGCAATGACAGCATTTCTGGACCCAATGTATGTGCGCGCGCGTGATATAGTATTACACGAAATGCTGTCATTGCTGTCAGTGCTGTCATTAATTAATAGTCTCAAGCACTTGCGCGATGACAGCATTTTTGGAAGCTGTCAGACGCTGTCAGAACGCTGCCAAAGTCGGCCAATCTTGCCGATAATTGGCAAAATGTCCCATAAACCGGCCAATGTGGCCGATCAGATTCTGACCAAAGATTCGTCGCGCAACTAACTAGGTGCCAGGAACCTGCCAAATCGGACCAGATTGGCCGGCATCGTTCCCTCTTGCGACCTCCGAGGCACTCTGGTCAGCTACTCGACGTGAACCAGTTCCTCCGCGCCTCGCCACGCGCCCCTGCGCGCCTCATCCTGGCGGTCGCCCCAGTCGGCTACAGCAAGTCGTCCGCGCCCCCTGTAGGGTACGTGGTGACGCAGCCGATGGGCTACAGCCAGACCTCGACGCCGGCCACGGTAGGCACCGCGACGCCGACCCCAGCCACGGTCTACCGCGAGACCCTGAGTGCGCCCTACCAGCCCACGGGCGTACTCGGTGCCCCTCCGGTCTTCTCGGAGGCGGACTGCGAGGCGTTGTACGGTGCGTTCAAGCATGCCCACCCGGAGTTGTACTCGGACGAGAGGGCGTTGCTCAGGGCGTTCGCCGCCGTCGTTCCGCCGCAGTGCGCTCCGTACGTGGCGAGATGGCTCGGAGAGCCGCTCCCGTCCGGTCAGCCGTCCCAGCAGCAGCAGCCGATCCCGTCGCTGATGGTGCCGCTCGCCCTGATCATGCTCGTCGTCGGTGGCGTGGCGTACCTCGCCGCGACGAAGATCAAGTAGGAACACCATGCCAATCCTGATGATTCTTGCCGCCATCGGCGGAGCCGTCGTTCTGATCAAAGCTTCGCAGACCGTGTCTGCTCCGACAGCGGGCTCGCGCGCAGAGATGTAGGCGAACGTGCTCCCGTCCAACTTCAGGGCGTGGATCGGGACTGCCAGCCCCCGTCAAAGAGACGCGGTGCGCCTGATCGTCCTGTACCAAGCGAGGAAGCTCAATCCGTCGATGGACGCATCGCTTGCCACGATGCCTGGGGGCGAGTGGGCCACATTCTGGACGGATGATCCGGCTACCAACGAAGAAGCCATGCTCAACTACTTGGAGATGGACATGCTGTACCGGCAGCACTTCAACCTTCAGCCTGGGCCTGCGGCGTAGTAACCGATAGCATTGCGCTTGACCATTGCTTCCGAGCCGACGATGCTCGGTGCATGGAAACTCTCACGAAGACGATCAGGATGTCCGGTGCCAGCGACGACACCGTCATCATCGACGGCGCGTTCGAGCATCAGCACTCCATCCGCTCCGAGTGCTACCCCATCCGCTCGATGATGGACTTCATCATCGGCGACGAGACGTGCGGGCTGCGTGTCCGCTTCGAGTACGCGCCAGCGTGGCTTGAGGACGACGTGTGGATCGCGACGGTCGCGACGGTGCGCGAGAACACGAAGTGCCCGTGGCCGGTTCGCCTCTTCGTGAACCGCTACGCCACGTCGGTCGAGATCGACTGCCCGATCAGCACGCCGATCCGCCGGATCGGATGATCCTTGGCTCGGAATCGTGATACGGTTGGCGGCAGAAAATCGCTTTCGTCACGGAGTCACCATGAGATACCGCGCAGCGTTCGAGTCGTTGTCCGAGACCGGCAAGTACCCGTTTCGCACGATCCAAGAAGAGGACGTGGGCAAGTCCGTGATCCGAGCGTTCAACAGGACGTGGGATCTCTCGCAGGGCGCATGGAGCATCTCCGCCTTCCGGCCGAAGGATGTCGGCCGGCGGATCTACGACATGGGCGACGCCGCGCTGCACATGGAGACGGACGGGCAGATGGAGCGACGCCTGTGGGTCGAGCAGGCGATTCGAGCGCGACAGAATCCGTCGCTCAAGAAGGTCCACGAGATCGTCGTCTCGCCCCGCGTGCAGGTCCGCGTGTACAAGGATTCGGAGTTCAACGAGTACCAGATCCGCGTGTACCGCGACGGGAAGTTCCGCGAAGCCGAGACGGGCTTCGAGAGCACGTCGGGCGGGCCGGCGTCTGCCGTCGCCACGGCACATGACATGGCGCGGCGTCTCGCGGGCGGCGAGGTGCGGAACAACCCGCGCAGGCTGGAGTCGGGCAGCGTCTCGACGCCTCACGACATCGAGCCGAAACTGGTGCAGGAGGTTCGACATTACCTCCGGCAAGCAGGGCTGAAGTTCGAGATGCGCGGGTTCGGCGACCGTCTCCATCCGTTTCAAGGGCTGCGCAGAGCGGGTCGATCTCTCAACCAGAGCGACGACGCTTCTCTCGCGACAATCGCGCAGCGTCACGGGTACACGTTCCGTGCGGGAGAGGATGAATTCCACATGGTCAAGCGATCCGCTCGCGCCAACCCCGGCAAGCCACGCAAGCCGCGCGTGAACTACGACAAGATGATCCCGAAGGCTCAGATCGATCATGCCGTGGGCAAGCTGCACGTCGGCACGCCCGACGCGGAGGTCGCCGCCACCATCCGTCGTCAAGCCACGAAGATGAAGTGGCCGGAGCCGGCGATCAAGGCGGCGGAGCAGTACGCTCTGAAGGTCCATCATCGCAACCTGAGCGTGTACACGAGCGTGATGACGGGAAGGTTCTGATGCGAGCGTTCAAGCAGGGCGGCTCGGTGCGGGTGACGGCTGACGAGCGCGACATCGATGCGTTCAAAGGTCGATGGCCCGCCTCTGGTCTAGGTGGGCTTCGGTCGGTGTCGGCGATCTTCGAGCACAACGGGGATCTCGTGGACCTGTACACGAATGGGCGCAGCGGTGCCGGTCGCTTCGACGGCGGGGCACTCGACGCGCTGCTCGGGAACATGCAGGAGTACGGGAACCGCAAGCTGCGGCGACCGAACCCGTGCTCGCGGGCGAACCCGAGCGAGGGCAAGTACATCGTCGTCAACGCGACGCGGAAGCGTGTCACGGGCAGCTACTCCACCCTCGAAGAAGCGTTCGAGGGTATGAACGACGCTCGCGATGACTACCACGGCTCGTCGCACGCCTTCCACATCCTCGGCCCGGCGTCGAACAAGACGGTGGCGGTTATCGACGGCGAAGGCGACGTACGGATGAACCCGACACCGAAGCGCGCCTCGCTTCGCACGCGCCAGGGAACTCGCGTGCGGTTCGTTCCCTCGCCCGCGAGTGCTGCCATGTACGGTCAGCATCCGCACATCGGCGAAGAGGGCACCGTGAGACCCGTGGCGGGGCCACGCGGTCGTCCAATGCTGAGCCTGCGCGGACCCGGCGGCGGGCTGCTCTACGTGGACTGGGACCACAGCGCGTTCCAGGGGGTGTCTCCGCTCGACCTTGTGGTGATCCGATGAAACGAAGACGACCGATCAGCAAGGGGATGGTGATCCGATGAAACGAAGACGACCGATCAGCAAGGGGATGGTGATCCGATGAAACGAAGACGACCGATCAGCAAGGGGATGAGCGATCTGCGGAGGCTGCGCCCGATCCGTCGAGGCACCATCGTCACGATTCATCCGCTGGAAGGTGCCGGCCGACGCGAGAGAATCCGTGTCAACGGCATCGTCACATCGACTACGGGTCTGCAATGGTACGCGGGGCAGAGTGTCTTGGACGGAACGGGTCGTCTGTTCCAGCCCGAGGACATCGTGCGTCGGAATCCCAACTATGCCGACGTGCTCCAGGCGCGACGCGAGTTGCAGGAGAAGCTGCGAGGCACGCCCCTGATGTACAGCGTTGCTCTGGAGCGATGGCTCGGTGACGACGAGGACAGGGAAGACCTCGTAATCAGTGCCGTGAATCAGATGCTGCGCGAGGGCTGGCAGAAAGCCGCGCTCGACCGATCTCACGCGCTCGTCATCGCGCGCCACGGCACCACGAAGCCGTACTACTCCGTGCTGCTGGAGCGGTCGGCAAGAAGCAATCCCGTGAGGCACTTCAGCGCACCGGAGCAGTACAAGTCGGTCAAGCGTGCGTTCAAGCACCTCCCTGCCAGTGCGTACAATCGCGCCGTCGCGGCGTACAACGACAGCGACTGGATGCGCCTCGCGTCGCTGGTCGCCACGAGGGACGTGTACGACGCCTTCGACGGCGGCGGCGGGTACAACCTCGTCATCGCGAACCTGTCGGGCTACCTCAAGCGCAACGCCACGCGCACCGGCAAGTGGCTGAGTGAGAGGCACGCATGACTTGCCGATGCCGCCACAACCCTGGTGTCGATTCGCTGACGCCCGAGGAGATCCGCACGCTCGCCACGTACGCCGCTCGACGCGGGCATACGTGGAAGACCCGGCTGATCGCCTCCTGGCGCGGAGGCGTGCCGGCCGCGATGCACAGCATCGCCGCGAAGCTCGGTGAGGCAGGCGTCAAGAGTCTGAGCACGCAGCAACTGGAGGACGCATCCTTCCGAGCGTTCGGAGATTCGTCACCGCTGATACCGGGCGCAGGAGGCCCCATGCACATGTCGATGCAACGATGGAACCCGTCCAGCGGGCGTTACGGCTACGCACTGACCGATGGCACGAGCACGGTCAGGTACTCCAACTCGCTGACGGAGGCGGAGAGCCGCGCTGCTGCGCTCTCGACGAAGCACGGTCGCCCTGCGCAGGTCTGGGACACCCAGATGAACGCAGTGGTCTCGCACGTCAGGGGAGGGTCCGTGCGGTTCACCGCTGCGCATCCTCAACCTCGGCGCAACCCGAGGACGCCGATCACGGCGACCAAGACGCGCACCGGGGCCATGCGCGTCTGCCAGACCACGTCGCGCCGAGAGTCGGATCGCATGACGAAGCTCTTCATGCGCGCCGTGCGCAGCAAGCCGGGCACCACGGTGCGCGGCAACCCGACCTCGAAGATGAACATCGCGCTGCCGCCCGAGGTCGTCACGGCACTGTTCGAGTGGCACGGCGGGCAGTCCACGCCGACGTACTCGCTCGCGAGCACTGGACTGCATCACACGGTCAGCCTCGACATGATCCGGGCAGCGAAAGAAGAACTCGGGCGCGTGCTCTCCCGAACGCCCAGGAGCAAGGAGCGTAGCCATCTGCTCCGTTTGCTCGACACCCTTCACACGATCCAGCAGTACCCCGAGGAGTACACATACGAATGAGCCCTCTGCTGCTACTCCTCGGCGCGGGTGTGTTGTTCTGGGCAACGAGGGGCGGCTCGTCGTCCGCGACGTTGCCGTTCCCCGGTCAGCCCGAGTACCAGCCGTTCCCGCTCACCGCTGCCGACTGGGCGGCGCGCAACCCGCGCATCGTCCAGGCTGAGATGATCGCAGCGAATCAACTCGCCGTGCTGGGCTACCGCGTCGCGACCGACGCGGAGAGAGCCCTCGCGATGCGGGACTTCGGTGTCGAATACGGTATTCCGATGAGCAGCGGTGCGAACCTGCCCAGCGGCAACGACGCGACGGCGATCTCGGACGCCATCCACGCCGACTCGGAGACGATTGCCAGGATCGTGCAGTCGGTCGAGATCGCGTACCGAGAGCATCAGCAGGTAGCGGGGACGTTCACGCTGCCCACGTCGATCCCGTACCCGTCCGCTGCCGAGTACCAGCCCTCACCGCTGCCGGCGAACTTCGAGATGGACCCCGACGTGGGCGACACCGAGGCGAACCAGCTTGTCACGCTCGGCTACACCATCCCCTCGCCAGGGCTGACGGCTGCGAGCCGCAGCAACAGCTACGCGGCACAGAGCACGGCGTCGCGAGAGTTCGCCACGAGGAACGGCATCGCTCTGACCGGCGACTCGGCCATGCACCGCGCCGTCGTCCTGGGCGTCGATGCGGCGTACCGGACGAGACGGAGAGCCGGGCTGTGACATTCGCCACGAGAGTCCGCACCTACTATCGCCACGAGGACAGCGCGAGGAAGGGCTATGCCTGGGCGGGCAAGGTGATCGGCGAGAAGGAGAGGGAGCCGTCCAGGCTTCCGAGCCTTGGCAGGGGGTACTCGGCCCGCTACCGCGCCGCCTACGCGGTCGAGTCGCTCGCTCGGAACAAGCTTCAGTACAGCCTGCCGGCGCACGAGGCTGTGTTCTGGTCCGCCGTGATGGATCGTGCGGTCGAGGAGAAGGCTGACGAGTCCATGCGCGAGAACCCCACGGTAGATCCTTATAGCATTGAGTCCCTGCTGAATGGTGAACCGGGGATCTCTGCTATTACATTCGGCATAGAGTTCGACGGAGGATCGCTACAGGACCGCGCCGAGGATCTGGCGTATAGCCTTGGCTACGAAGAGGGTCGCTCAGGAAGGGCGATGGCCTGGACAAAACCGTTGCTATCCTGGGCGTCGTCGCGCCGGATGCCCAGCGTCAAGAAGCTCTACGACAGTGGCAGGAAAGATGGTTCAGAATCCGTGCGTGAGAATCCCACGTTCGACGCCTCCGACTTCTTCGACCAGCCAGACGAACCGGTGGCGAAGAGCAGCCTGCACGCGGTCGAAGACGACCTGCGCAAGTCGGCGGAGCATCGCGACGCGCGTGAGGTGATCGCCGACGAGAAGCTCCTCGCGGCAATCGGCGGGCGGTACGCCTTCTGGCGCAAGACCCCGACGTTCGGCGGCGCGTGGTTCGTCCAACTCGACATGCCGTTCGAGAAGTCTGTCGTCTTCGCGCGCAAGGTGCGCAAGGGTCTCCGAGCCCGCAGCAAGATCCCGGCGAGCGTGCCCATGCTCCATGATCTCACGCTGTACGTTGGCACTGCCTCCGGGGAAGTGATGAGGATCGAGCCATGAGCAATTTCGCCGGTCACTGTGCTGTCTGCCTGAACCAGCAGATGCTCGATGCGCGTAAGCGCATGGTCCTGCATGGCTACCGGCGACCCGGCACCGGGTACATCACTGCCAACTGTCCTGGCGTGAAGTACCCAGCCTGGGAGATATCGCCAGAGGGAGCGATCCACTACCTCGGCATGCTGCGAAGTCATCTTCGGGCAACCCAGGATTATCTCGCGAAGCTCGAAGCTGGGGAGATCACCAGCATCTACGTTCTGCGCGCTCCGACGTACGAAGAGCGTGCGGCGCGTGGTCTCAGAACCGGTCAGTCCACCATCGGCGAAGAGATCGGGACGAATCACCCGAAGTGGCGTCAGGCACTCGACAGCAAGATCAAGCATTCGAGGGACGACATCAGTCGTACGATCAAAGAGATCAGCGAACTCGAACCACGCATCGCAGCCTGGAAGCCTGGGACTCTCATTCCCGTCGAGGAGATCGAGCGGCAGGAGCAGGCAGCGCGGGTCGTCACGATGACGTTCGATCCTGGCGAGGCGATGTGGTCCGCAAAGTCTCAGGCGAACAAGACAATCGCGCAGCACAAGACGGTCGCTGCCGTGGTCGCCGAACTCAAGCGCAAGGGATGGAGCGTCCAGGCAGGAGACCTGCCGCAGGACATCCCGATGAGCGCACACCTCGCGAAGCTCGCGGCCCAGCCCGTGGATCCCAAGAAGAAGAAAATCTCGATCACCAGCAAGCTGGAGCCCGTGTCGGCTCGCGCCCTGCTGGTCGCGTACGAAGCGATGACGCCGGAACTGAAAGCCGAGTTCGACATCACCGGGACGAAGCATCTGTACGACCGTGTTCGCTATGCGATCCCTACCAGTTGGGAGCCCACGAGCCGGGGGGCGTACGACATCGACGTGAACAAGCTGCGCGATGAACTCGTGGGTGAGTTCACAAGGAGGATCGAGTGGCGGCAGCAGAGGCAGCAGCGTCGCCGATAGTCCGCGTGATGATCCACGGGGTCTGCTCGCCGATGTACGCGCCCAGCACGTTGAAGCTGATGTACTCGTCGGCCTCCTCGTGAGTCATGCCGTCTCGCTTCACCAGCACGTCGATCATCTTCGCGAGGTCGTACACCGCGACGGGCTCGCTCGCACAACGCTCGGCGATGCCGACGAGCGCGTCCTCGAACCCGTCCGCCAGGATGATCTCCGCGTCGAGGTCGGCGAGGTCTTCTACGATCTGTTCCCTGGTGAGATGAGTCTGCTTGGCACGCAGAGCACGGATTTCGGCGAGAAGATCGGTCACGTCGAGCGCGCTGTTGGCGATGTCGCACAGATGGTTCGTGCGCGCCCACGCATCACCTTCCGAAGTGCGTCCGCACGCACCGATGATCTTCTCCGACCGGGCTTCGATTGCTTCTAGTTCTTCGTTGGTCATCGCTGCCTCACTCAGTTCCACGTCGTCGGCGGCATCCACGCGAGGACGATTTTCCTCGGGTAGAATCGGCGGGTGTCGGTCCTCTGCTGTTCGCACAGCTTCGAGAGTCGCTTCCAGAACTTCTGCCCCGACAGCCGGCCATGC
>Ga0315285_10008503_pt1 | contig 10518 bp, 9 predicted proteins | sample YL17G09_36_MG_FD_203698 | JGI IMG/M metagenome (GOLD analysis project Ga0315285, IMG submission 203698) | Sediment microbial communities from Yellowstone Lake, YNP, Wyoming, USA - YL17G09_36 | ecosystem: Environmental > Aquatic > Freshwater > Lake > Sediment | place: USA: Wyoming | collected... | reverse complement strand
GCAGAACGAGAAATCAATCCAGAAGGTAAATGGGAACATAAAGAAGAACGACCAATACATTCATTGCTTACTGGATATGGTCCACTATCAAGAGACTATGAGCCTTCTGATGATGAGTTGGAAGAAGCGGATGAAGAAGCTAGTCTTCATTCATTAAAGAATGATTGGACACAAGATATTTTTCAAAAACAAAAAGAAGAAGAAGTTGCATCACAATTCGATCAAGCCGGTGACTTGTTGAAAAAAAATAAAACATTCCACGCTAAATAAAGATGTATGCTAAAAATGCATATCGTTAATTTATCTAATAAATATTATAAAAAATGTTTAGCTTTATCGGGTAGCATTGAAGCTTGGCATTGTGGTAGAGAGCTATCAGGTAATTCTTTTTCGTTAGATTTTTTAGGATCTGGCGAAGGAATGTTATATTTGGGTCCTGGTATATATTTTACAGATAATAGAGACTTAGCTTTACGCTATGCTAAATATCACGATAAAGCTTTCTTATATAAGGTTTCAATTCCCCTTGATCAAGTATACGATCCGGGTCGAGGAGAACCTCTTAATTTAAGAGAGAAATCAATAGAATTACAAAAGCAATTACGAATAGATTTAGGACTACCAGAAAATAAACACTTATCCCCTACTGATAGTTTTAAGTATGGTAAAGAAATAGTTGGCTTTTTAGTTCAAAAATTTGGACGAAGTAAAGCTGTTCAAATGTTAAAAGATATTGGAATTAATGGTATCTATGAACATTTGCCAAGCGGTGCATTAGAAATTTGTATTTTTGATCCGAGCGTAATATCTATTTTAGACAAAGAGCCATTATAAAATTATCTGCCAGTTTAGTTAATTGTAAATTTTCTTCTCTTGATGCTCTTTTAACTTCTTTAAGATATTCTGGTGGGATAATACCATTTTTAGTATGAATACTAATATGCGGTACATCTGGTGCATATAGTCCACGATCATCGATATCATTATATAGTTCCCATAATTCTTTAGCAGACATTGCAAGATATTTTTTTAATTCTTTACCAGATAAATAATGATGTCTTTCAGTATCTTTCATACCTTCTTTGTATGGCTTTAATTCCATTCCAAAAATCTTAGTATCTGGATGATCTGTTAATAATTGAGTTAAATTAATTTTTATTGGTACTAATTTATTTTTACGTACTGGTTGCTTTTTTGATACCATATTTAAATCTGGTATCAATTGAAATACTGCATTTGGTCCAAGCACAGCTGGACGAGAGAAGTTATCTTTTAATGATTGTTCTATTTTATTTTTTAATTTGGTATCAGATATACTTCTACCTTTAGCAGCTAATTCTAATAAATCTGGACGATTTAATAGTGCTTTACCACTATATAATCCTTCTTCTAAAATTACTTTTACAGCATTACGTGATACATAAGTATAAACAAAATTATCCCATTTTGCCATTATACGCCATTAATTACATTTAATAAAACTTGCTTACCTTCTTGAGAAGCGAAAGCTTTTTTTAACATATTTATTTCAAATTCAGAGTGTGTTTGATTATCAAGAGATTGTTTCATATTTCTTAAACTAATAAGCCAAATTTTTCCAGTGTTCTGACATTCATAACCAAGTTTCAACTCTTTTGGACGATCATTGGATATGATTGCTTTACCATTTTGTGCGGCGTGAGCTTTCATTTCTACTATCATATCATAAATATCTGTATGTATCGTTTCCATTACAATCCTTATCTAAATGTTTTTAATTTACTTACCAATTCTTCATCACCCGGCTCCCACATTGTAGTAGGTCCGAATGCTGTTAAAATTCTATAAGCCAATTCTGATGCGTGATGTTTATTAAATACGTCGCCTTTTGCTACTGCTTCTTGCATTTTCTGCACAATATTATTATCTTTAACAGCTTTTAATAATTTATCATTTCTACCAAATGTGGTTTTTCGTATTTCGCTTGTTTCATATTCTCTGGAAATATTTCCCAACACACTATTAACTATTTCTAAATTATCTAAATGTTTTGATAACTCTGATAACGCCAAATCACCTTGACCTTGTTCATATAAATAAGATAAAGTATATCTAACATTATCTGGTTCTGTTAATTTATCAGCAGCCAATTTTAATCCATCAACATCGTCTATAAGATTAAAGAATTTAATTATTGCTTCATTGGTCAAGTAATCAGACGAGCCGCCCAGATTAATAATATCGTGTAGATATTTAACGTAACTCATATCTTCTTTACACATTTCAATTAAATATAGTACGTTGCGATTTGATACTCTACGTTCTTTAGAGAATACATTTTTCATAATACTACTTAACTCTGGAGTTTCACCTTCAGTTAAATATTCTAATGCTTCGTTGCGGGCTTTATCTTGTTTGCGTTTTGAACGTTCATACAGTGATGCTACTGAAGCAATATTTTTTTCATAGTATGGATACTTGAGTTCCCACTCTTCTTTAGATAATTTAGTTACATCTTGTAGCATTTCATCAAAATATGCTTCTAACTTAATCGGATCATATGAACGCTGCATATCTTCTAGAGACTTATCATCCATACGCCATTTGCCTTTTTGCGTCATCTGTCTAGAAAAATCAACATACTTATCAACATCTTTTGGATAATATCCTTGTTCCGTACCATTACCGCCAATCCATTTATCCCAATCATATACATCCATTGTGCCGTCTAAAGCTTTTAATGGAACTGGAATTCCGTGATCTTTGATGGTTTTAGCATCAGCCATCATAATATCTTTGTCTGTTAAGCCTTTATTGCCACCACGATTTGAACGAGTGTCTGACGCGTTATACCAACCGCCTTGCGCACCATTAGGTCCAAAATGTACGGGCACGGTACCTAACAAAATATACTTAATTTTATCAATATCTAAATCACCAGTGTCAATAGATTTATTAATTCTATCTACTATTTTACGCTCGTGTTCGCCTGTATAAACATCGAGATCGTGTTTTGTAATTTTAGCTCCGCCAGCGCCAATACCGGTTTTAAATGGATTACTATTGATTGGTTCTAAATTAATACGATGACCAACAACATTAATAACTTTCCAGTATGGAGTCATATTAATAGCATAATCTGCTAACTGATCTCCAGTTCGCATTTCTTTGCCGGCTGGGTTATCAGTTTTTAAAATATAAAATCCCTGCGCGTCGCGTCTTACATCGGAAAAACGATGCATCCAAGTGCCGGATTCTTTGGCTACATCTTTTAAAAATTTTTGTTCTCTTTTTTCAGTTAACTGATCTTTGGTAGTACGTATATCAGTAGCCGGTAAAGATTTGGCAAGTTCTTCTTTAAGTTTTTCTTGTTCGGTTTTTTCTTTCTTTTCGTGTAATTTTTGACTTAAATCAAAAACTTTTGGAGCAGCAATAATAATACGACAAGCTGTAAAATAAAGGTATGCTTTCTTAAAAGAGCTTAACATATAAGAATGGGAAATAATTGATAATAAAAGCAAAAAGCCCAAGCATTTCTGCTTGAGCTTTTAGGCTAACTATTTAGTCTTGCGACTATTCAGTTAATTAGAGAGCTGGATTCCAAGTCATTACAAGATACTTGAATGCGAGCGTTCCACCAGCTACACCGACTCTTGTAAGACTTCGGGGCGTATTGACAAGTGTATCTCCTGTTGAGAATTCAACTACGCGACCAACTTGACGGGCGCTTGCTACTTTTTGTGCAGTTAAGCAAACCTTACCAGCTGACGTATAGAAGAGTGCATCGCCAACACTTACTGCTGTTGAGGCAACTAATGTTGCATCAAGTGCATCAAGTGTGACGCCGTAGAGACCTGGGTTAGACCAGAGTGTAACTTTACCAGAACCAGACATTGTGCTGGGTCCGAAAGATGTTCCACCGGAAACTACTTGTCCAGCTTGACCGCCAACTAATGTACCGAAAAGAGTACCATAGTTAGCCGTACCGTCATCCGTAAGGAAGAGAGGACCTTCTGTAGCTGAACCAGCCATTGTGGTCGTTACAATTGGTCGCAATTGTTGTGGTGAGTTAATTACATAGCCATCATTAATATCAGATGCTTTTTTATCTGAGCCAGTTAATGCATAACTTGTTAACATTGCTACTTCGCCACCAAGCATTGTGGTTAATAATGAATCATAACCATCGAACTGACCAAAAGGTGTTCCGTTGTTATTTAAAAGTACTAAAGCCATTTTATATTCCTGAAAATTTGTATTTACTTACGTCTGGGTCTTACTAAAGTGTTCTAACTTATATCGAATTATTACTTATTTATAAATAATTATTTAGAAAAATTTAGATATATGGGATAAAAATCCTTCTTCATCTAAACCTTCCGGCGTAGAAACAGCAGGAGCTTTTGATTTAGATGCCGCTGGAGCTTCACTGTGTGCAGTAGAAACTTCTTCTTTTGTAGACAGTTCTAACTTATTAATTGCATCTTCTAATGAGTCAAAAGCATCGCTAACATCTTCAATGTTATCATCCATAAACCAATATATGGGAGCTAATACTTTAGCAGGATTTTCTTTAGCAAAAGCTCCACTTTTGGCAAGACGATCGAATTCTGCGTGAAATTTCTTTATCGTATCAACATCTTTTAAGAAAGCTTTGGCAGCCTCTTCTGCATCGTGATGTTCAGTTTCTTCAACTGCTCTTGGCTCATCCGTTTTACCTTGCATAGAATGTTCGTGTATGCTATGCAATACGGATTGATATTTTTGAGATGAGGTGATAAGATTTTGTAAAGCTTTATTAATTTTATCAAAGAAAGGAACTTGTTCTGTAATTTTATATAGATCTTGTAATTGTTTAGAAACTTCGTGGGCGTTTTCTTCTATATTTTTTACTTGTGGTGCAGTTTTAGTAAAAGCAGCTATTAAGCCACCAGCTACTGCGCCAGTAGCAGCTCCAACAGGAATACCGGCAAGAACGCCTGCACCGGTCCAAGCTGTAACTAATCCACCAATAGCGGCGCCTATACCAGCACCAGCAAGAGCACCTTCTCCTACTGCCCCTGTATCACGAGTTTTTTTTTTAACCCATTGCTCAAATTCGCCCATTGATAAGGCTTGTTTATGTAAGTCAATCAAACAGTCATCTGCTAATTTAAATAAATCTTCCTTATGCTTGTTATCCATTTCATTAGCGAGTCGAACTAATTCCATTACTAATTCTTGTTTTGCATACTTTGGATTAGAATGATTACCTTCATTTGGTTTTAAAGCCAAATTGCTCATAATATTATGACGCTCTATATTATTTTCAACAAGACCATTTAACTTGTCATAAGATGGAGCTATGATAACAGACTCTTTGTGAGCTGATTCCATAATACAATCTTTGTAATCCATACCTGGAATAGTTTCTGGTTTAACACCGTATAATGCTTCAATAGTTGATATATCATCAGATCCCGCTCTAGCCTCTGCATCATCTTTGTATGCATCGAGAGATGAGTAAGCTTCTTTTGACATACCGGCATCTACCAATAATTTTTCAAAATCTTCTGCAATTTCTGATTTAATACGAACCATTATAATTTCCTTTGAGCGTGACGTAAATTTGAATTATTTGTATGTGCAGCAACATCTGCAGCAAAGCTTAATACAATTTCTCTAATTGAATGAAAGCCATTTGAACCGCCTGGAACGGCAAGAATTTCCATACCGGCAACATCTTTATTGCGAGTTTTAAACATTTGCATAATATTGTTAAATTTGGAACTTGCATCAAATGCACTTTTATCCGTTAATTGAGGATACAGTTCTTGTGCCCATTTAATTAATTGATCGTGCAACTGATTAATATTCATATGTAATAACCATACGTGACTTTCATCATTAAATGTTGTTGTAGATAATTCTGGAGAGGCATTAGGATTTAAAAATAATTTTACTTGTGATGTAGGTCCGGTATCTTTTTCTTCACTTATACTAGCGCTATCAGTTGAAGTAGTCGAGCCCTCTTCTTGTTTGGCTTTATCAGTTCCCAGTATATGGGAGGCACCTTTGCCAATAAGTTTAAAACCAGCCGCAATAACTACCGCTGTAATAAGCCAAGAAAATACGCGAATAAGAAAACCTAACATACCTCTACGAAACTTATTGCCAGTTCCTGTAGAGATTAATTTTTCTATAGCCGACATAAGAGCAGGGTCTTTTTTATATCGTTGCGCTATTTTATGCATAAACAACATATTATTTAATGAGGCGTCGGACTCCATTACAACATCTTGTAATTTACCAACATCTGGTTGTCCAGTCATAGCCTCTTCGCCACTCTCTTGAACAATAGATTGAACTTGAGAACTGTCTGCTGGTTCTCCTTTTTCCATACCTTCAAGTAATGGTTTAAGTTTTTCTCTAATCGAAGCATAAAAATGTTCAAAATTAAATCCAAGCGCTTCTGCTAACGTCATAGCCAAAGCAATTTTTTTGAATCCGAACATCCAGGCGAAGCCGGGTCCAATAAACCCCAATATGCTTGCAATAGGATGTTCTTTGGAATTAGCTAACAGTTGTCCAACATCTTTTTGTATCTTGCCAAAAAAGCCACCGTCTTTTTCTTGCGCAACTTTACGGAATGGATCTTCGCTCAGGAAGCGTTCCATAATTAAATTGCTATGAAGAAATTGAAGGTCAGCTTTATTCATTAGTGTCCTGGAAAAGATTGTAATCCATTCATAAAGGTTTTAGCACGTTGTAATTGAACTGGTACAAAGTCTTTGAAAATTGTCATTAACTGTGGAGAGCGTTGCATTAATTCAAGAGCATAACTAGTTGTTTCAAGCATTTTCATTAAACGTGCGCCCGCCTCTATGGCGTGTCCTTGTGGTGAACCTGCATTGCCACCGGGAAACATACTCATAAAAGCAGAATATGGTTTTGAACGATTGTATGGAACGTGATCGTGATAATTACTAGCACTAGATTCTGGTGGCATTCTATTTATAAAACCAATCCAATTATTATAATTAACAAGAATATTATTTGATAATCTTGCAAATTGTGTCTTCAATCCGCCAATTTCAGGCAATTTGTTGCTACTTTGTAATAATAATTTATACATATTTGTAACAAAATTATACATATCAAGAGGGCTAATTAAATTATCAGAACCGAATGGAGGAGTTTGTGAGATTGTGTCTGGAGTAATATTAGATTCTGTTTTATTATTAACATTATCAATACTATTCTCTCCTATTGCAAAACTTGGACCACCGTGAGCAATATCTTTGTTTTTAGCATTACTTTGTTCAACTGAAGTATTAACCTGTCCAATCGGACCAACATTTAAATGTAATTTATCATTTATTTCTTTAATTAAATTATTTACTGTTTTAATTGTAAGTTGTTTGCCAGATTTTGCGGCAAAATTTTTCACATAATCCATAATATGTAAAATACCATTTTTATAAATAAAATATTTTTCATATTGAATATATTCAGTAGCAGCGCCCACCGTAGGTCTATCAGAAATAACTGGTATTTTATTAACTTTAGTTACATTTTTATGTAAATAAGAAATAAAACTATCTAAATCTATTAAATCTTCTAAAAATAATTGTCCCGTTAAAACTTGACCATCTTCACCTTCAGGCAATTTCGCATCTGATACCGTTGTAATAAGTTGTTCGTTTAATCGATTAGTTAATTTATTGACAAGATTATTAATTTGTGCAATATGATTGCCCTGTTCTTGTGCAAAAACTACCAAATCTTTTTCTAAAATTTTAGAACCTAAAATTATATTAAGAAGTGTACGGTCTTCGTGTAGAAAAGTCATTATCTTGTCTCTTGTTGAGGTGATGTAGTTGGTGTCAAAGATGACTGGGTATTTGCGGTAGATTTGATTTTATTAATAAATTCTTGCACTTTTTTAGGATCAGTAATATCAACACCCTCTTGTTGTAATTTTACATTTAATTTATCTGGATGTTCTAAATCACCAAGTGTAATATCAGTTTTTCCAATAGTAGTTACAACTTCTTTATTATAAGTTTGTAAAAACTTTTTTTCTTGTTCAGTTAATGTTTGATTAGATCTAAAATCTATCATTGATTCATTTTGATTAAGTAAATCTTTATTTTGATCTAAAAATTCTGTTTTGAAATTTTTAATTAAGTCTATTAAAACTTTTAAGTGTGAAGTAATTTGTAAAGCTAAATTTGATTTTTGATTACTATTTAAAGTTTTATGTTCTATTGGAATTAATTTATTTAAATTTTTTAATTCACTGTCATATTTAGATTTTGTTACATCATCATTTTGAAGACTTTCAAGGGCGCGTGCCATTTCAATAATATTACCTAATCCTTGATTAGTTTTATCACCCCATATTCCGTCAGGAATAGAAAGATTTCCTTTCGATCCAATATTAGTCATTGATGAAATAATGTTGGAAAGATGTTGATCTGGATGAGTGCCACCTTCAAATCTTTTCATTAATAATTTGCCAAACATATCTGTTTTACGCTCTTGTAATGCATCTTCTCTAACATTTGTAGAACGAGATAAATCACTTAAACTTCGTACAAATAAAGTGGCAAAATTAATCATCTCTTGTTGCATTGTTTTAATGGCGGGCGAGCTTTGTTGTATATTGCCGGGAGCATTTGATACGGACGGCAAATCATCAGGACTAATTGTTCTTTGATTTTTGGGAACAATATGCATACCACTACCGGAAGGGTCTTCTTTTATCCCGGGAGGCAAAGTGGTGGTTGGTGTCTTTACTGTCGGGGATGGAGCTACATCGGCAGTAGGCATAGGTATATCTGCATTTGGCATTGTTATTTCTGCGGCAGGCTTTTGTGCTCGCTTTAACATTACTTTAATCCCATTCTTGTTTTACATACTTCATTTTCTGCTAATAATGCTTTAATTTTTTCTGGATTATTTGCATTATCTTTAAATTTCTTAATTTGCTGTTGAATCCACGGTTCCCATTTTTGTTTTTGTGGTTCGGATGCCATAGCGAGAAAGCCATTTAATTGCGCGATGCCAGCATCAGCTGTTTGAGATGTGGCGCCTTCCGTACCTCCATTAAATAATGGTTTTAATAAAGTATTAGTTTGTGTGGGACCGACGGCGCCGGCTGTTTGAGAATCTGTTTCTGCTTGTCCAAGTAAAAGAAGTGCGTCGGCTAATACAGAATATAATGCAGTGGCTGCACCTTTTACTTTGTTGGCATTACTTATAATAAAAACATTATAAACTGCATTATATGCTTTAGATGATGCGCTCTGTTGTGCTTTAAATAAAGCTTGATCTTTTTCAATTTCAGCTTTTAATTCAACAATATGAGATTGTAAAGCAGTATAGAAATCTTTATATTGTGTAATTTGTGGTAATTTATTTTTAGTATTAAGTTCTAAATCTTTAACTAATTGACTACTACTAATAGCTATATTTAAATTAGGCAGAGTTGTATTTTGCAACATTTGTTTTAATGCTGTAAATCTTTGTATATCTTTATCTTTAAGAAATTCTGCTACAGCATCTCTCATTATTTCAGCACTATCTGCAACATCACCAAATACTGATTTAAGTGATTGCCATATTTTATAAATAGCTTCTGCGCCGGCGCCAATAGGACCAGCAACCCAACCTATTTGTGCATTTTTTAATATTTCTGCACAATCACCAACATAAGTTAAAAGCTTGCTTGCAAATTTATTTGGATTTTTATCTGTGACACGTGATAAAACATTTTGAATTAATTGATCAATATCAGCTATAGAATTTACTTGTCCGGCGTGTTGATTAATAACAACACTTGGATCATTTTGTAATCTATTTTTAACTAACTGTACAACTTCTCTTTCCGGCAATGATGCTGGTGAATTTAATTCAGTAGCGATTAAAGTAGCAGCTTGATGCCATAATGAAGCGGCAGCATAAAAGCGTCTTTGTTCTGGTTTCAACGAATCACCTTCTGGTACATTCGTTAAAGCGTTAGTTTGTATATAGTCAGCCATATACTTAAATTTTTTGCCTATTTCAGCAATAACTACGTCAGCTTTTTTAATTAGTTTAGAAGCTGATCGTGAAGCTAATTTACCTTTGGGTTCTTTAGTTATTACATCAACCATTTTTTTATGACGAGAGAGTACGGTTTCTACAGTACCCAAACCATCTGCAGCATCACATATGGCATTATCTCCATCAGGGTGAGCTGCATTAATTAAATCTTCACCAGTCTCATTGTGAGTATTGTAAAGATGAACAGCTGCTGATTTATAAGCAAGAAATTTAGATTCTAACCCTTCAGCTTGTTTACTAAATCCTTCACTTCGTAATTTAGAACAAAGAGATAGAATTTTTTCATTAACACCTACTTCTCTGATTGTATCAGAAGCAAGTAATTCTTTAATGTTAATTTCTTTTGTAGGCGCTGGAGTGGCGTTTGCTAAACTCGCCATTACGTCTAAATGCTTGATATCTTTAAGTGTGAACGTCATTAATTTACTCCAAAGACAGACTTCGAAGGAA
>Ga0315285_10008502_pt1 | contig 10518 bp, 7 predicted proteins | sample YL17G09_36_MG_FD_203698 | JGI IMG/M metagenome (GOLD analysis project Ga0315285, IMG submission 203698) | Sediment microbial communities from Yellowstone Lake, YNP, Wyoming, USA - YL17G09_36 | ecosystem: Environmental > Aquatic > Freshwater > Lake > Sediment | place: USA: Wyoming | collected... | reverse complement strand
CGACGAGAACACCTTGGCCCGTGATCGATATGGCTTTGGTATTAACCAACATTTTTACCCCTTTGTGACATAACCTTTTCAGTTGGTCCTTCTTGATAATAAAACCGGCTTGGCTACCGATCGAGTCCAACTGTTCAATCATGATGACCTCTCTTCCTTGATCTACTATAGCCTCAGCCAATTCTGCCCCAAACAATCCTCCGCCGATGATGATAGTCGAAGAACCTAAAGAGACCTTACCCTTGAGAAAATCCTCGGCTACGAAGACATGGGGTAGATTTGCACCTGGAAGGCCCAATCGGATCGGTTCTGCGCCCACGGCCATGACCAAAACATCAGGTCGAGACTTTCTAATCATCGCAGGTGTCACTTCCTTTTCAAGTTCAACAGTAACACCTAAGATTTCGATCTGTTTGATCTGGTATTGAATCAGTCTGGAAATGGGTTCTTTATTAGGTAAAAGAACGGCTTGATTTAAAGTCCCTCCCAAGGTTTTAGACTTTTCACACACTGTAACATGGTGTCCACGAGCCGCAGCCACCCGAGCGGCTTCCAGTCCGGCCGGACCCCCTCCAACAATCAGCACATTCTTTGGCCGGTCTGTGTGTAAAATTCTTCTTTGGACCTCTTTACCCATGGCCGCATTTACGGAGCAACCAATATCTACGCCCTCGAAAAGGCGATCAATACAGCCCTTATTGCAAACGATACATGGCCTAATCTCATTCTCTCTTCCCTCTTCGGCTTTCTTTGGGAACTCCGGATCTGCGATCAATGCGCGCCCAAGGTAGACTAAGTCGGCCTCACCTCCTGCAATGATCCTTTCCGCCGTACTTGGACTCATGATCCGACCGACGACTCCAACAGGTATTTTAACAATGCCTTTAATTGCCGCAGAGTTCTTGGAAAGGAAACCTTCTGGAAAGACCGGGGGTGCGACCATCCTCTCTATCTCTTCGTAATTACCGGCTGAAATGTTTATCTCATCGGCACCCGCATCTTCCAGCCATTTCGCCACCTTTTTTATAAAATCGATTCGATACCCTCCATCAAACAATTCCTCTCCTGTGAGACGGACCATAACAGGGAAATTGGGGCCCAACTTTTTCCGTATAGATTCCACAATTTCCATCAGAAATCGTGCCCTGTTTTCCTCGCTTGCTCCATATCGGTCCTCTCGCTTGTTTGTATGAGGTGAGAGAAACTCGTTAATCAGGTACCCATGTGCACCATGAACCATGACTGCATCAAATCCAGATTCTTTAGCCCTCCACGCTGCTTTTGAAAAGGTCTGGACCAAACCTTCAATCTCTGATTCTGATAGTCGACGAGGTATGTTGCCCACAAAAAGTTCTCCACGGGTTAAATTGGGGACAGAAGAACAAGAAACCGGATATTGGCCTACTGCCTTCATTGAAACCGTAACGCCCCCATGGTGTAACTGGGCGCACACCGGCGTCCCGACCTTATGTAAAGCCCCTGTCAACTGTTTATGTTCTTGAATTTGGTGGTCGTCATATAAACCCAGGCGATTGATGCCTCCCCGACCCTCTAATGAAACATAGTTGGATTCAGTCACAATAAGCCCAACGCCTCCTTTTGCGCGTTCGACATAGTACTGGATCTGCCGTTCAGTCATTCTTCCTTTTTCCGTTCCATAATGAGTCGCCATAGGCGCAAGAACGATTCGATTCTTTAGTTTCATCGCACCCATATGGATTGGGCTAAATAGATTCTTGAATGAACTCATGGTTTCTGATCCTCCATTATTCTTTTTCTGAAGGCACATCAACCCTTTCTTTCCTTAACTGTGTCCTCCATTTGACGGTTTCCTCTTCATTGACCTCTTTCGTTTCTGGATCAATGACGACACCGTACTCTTCACGGGCCTTTGCAATCGATACATACTCGCCAATGACATCCTTCCATACAGCAGTCGTATCCCTTTCAACAGGATCGCCATAGCCTCCTGCTCCATTGAGAATCTCACACACCACATCTCCAGACTTCAGCACATACGATGCTTTTGAATGTAATATCTTCTGATCGGGTCCTGGATTCAAAAGGGTCATCCCTTTCGCACCGGGTTTTCCTCCAAATAGGCCAAAAGCCGGAAAATGATGTCTGTCTGTCAAATTTGAAAAATGTATATTGTCCTCTAAGATTCGAATATCCCGCCGTATGCCGCTCCCCCCCCTATAACGACCTGCTCCAGAAGAGTCTTTAACAATCTCGAATCGTTCTATAAACAGCGGAACTTTCGCCTCAAAAATCTCTACAGGAATATTGCTAATATTAAAAGCGGACGCCAAGGCCTCACACCCGTCCTTGTTGCTTCGGGCTCCAAAGCCCCCCACTGCGATCTCGTAGCTCACAAAGTTCTTGCCAGTTCTCGGATTGAACCCTCCGAAATTCGGGTTCGCCCAGCTTGACGCCGCGGTTAAAACTCTGTCTGGGACTGCCTGGCTAAGGGCGCCCATCACCGCTTCATAGATTCGCTGGTTCACAATGGCTCGTCCTCCCACTGGAGCTGGAAACTTGGGATTAAAGAAAGAACCTTCGGGTGCCACCACTTTGACCGGTCTGATCGTTCCTTCATTCTGAGGAATGGTAGGGTCTGTTAAACATTTAACCGCAAAAAAAGCATAGGCATAGGTGTAATTCAGGACACTATTCAATGCCCCTGATACTTGGGGACTACTCCCTGTAAAGTCAAAAGTGATATCACTTGCATCTACCGTGATCTCGACATGGACCTTGATGGGCTCCGTGTCCCGGCCGTAATCGTCAAAATAGTCGGTAAATGAATAGTGACCATCTGGTATTTTTTTGATCTCTTCACGAGTCGCCTTCTCGGAACGCTCAATGATCTCAGCCATACATTGCTGAACTACAGGTACCCCGTACGTCCCCACAAGTGCGGAAACTCGTTTTTCGCCCACTCGATTGGCGTTGACCTGGGCCATTAAATCCGCTTCCACCGTCTCAGGAAGTCTGACATTGGCAAGTATCAATTTAAGGACGTCTTTATCGAGCTTTCCACCCTTAAACAGTTTGATTGGGGGTATCCTGATCCCCTCTGCGAAATGATCGTAGACATTCTCAATGGCCTGAGATCCGGGAACAGTGCCACCCACATCCACCTGGTGCGCAAAATTGACACCGAAGGCAATCAACTCATTCTTATGAAAAATAGGGGCCACGCAAAAAAAATCCGGCAAGTGGCCCGAACCCATATAGGCGTCATTCACGAATACAATATCCCCGGGTTTCATCTCTTCAGCAGCATATTCAGAAAGCACATGCTTTACCGCAAAAGGCATGGCGCCAAGGTGGCCAGGGCTGAAATCACCTTGTGCCACAAGGAGACCTTTGTCATCAAAAAGCCCCACTGAAAAATCAAAGGCCTCACGCACTGCCAGAGAGTGTGCCGTCTTCTTCAGAGCCGCACCCATCTCCTGTGTAATCGATCTTAAGGCTCCCCAAATGACCCCTAATGTAATCGAATCTATCTTTGACATCGTCTTTCCTATTATCCTCGAATCTCTATCATCAAATTGCAATACTCATCCACATGAGCGCGATCTCCCGGCAAAATCACAGTGGTTGATTCTCGCTCCTCAACAATAGCGGGTCCTTCGATAACCGTCCCTTGGAACAGTTTATACCGATCGTAAACGATACAATCGATGAAGCCCTTGGTTTCGGGAAAATAGACCTTTCTTTTTCCCTTGATCGCCTCCTTAAGATCGCCATCTTCAAGACTGTATTTTTTCAGCTTTATCGGAGGCGGTGGACAGTAAGCCGTCAGTCTCCAGTTCACGACCTCAATCGACTGGTTCTCACCCTTGTATCCAAACATATCATAATAAAGGGCGTTAAAGCGTTTTTTTATTTCCTCCAAATCATCTTCCTTAAGTGTTCCGCCTGGAATTGACACGTTGAAGTGCTCTCCCTGTCCCAAATAGCGCATGTCAGCCGTCCTGAAAAAGGTATATTCCCCTTTCGCCTTGGCCTTTTTGAGCATCGTTTCGCCTTCTCTCTGCATCCCTGCAAACAGGTGATTTGCAGAATCTAAAACCTCTTTTTGCAATAGGGTTATAGAGGGAGTATTAAAATTGAAAGAAAGACCAGCTACCAACAAGCCCAGGGCTGACATCACCCCTGCCCCCATCGGGAGAAATACCTTTGATATGCCCAGTTCCCGAGCGATCCGCGGGCCGTGGGCTGGCCCTGCCCCGCCAAAAACGACCAATGGCAGCCTCCTGGGGTCCTTCCCTCGTTCAATCGATACAATCCGTGTGGCTCCTGCCATATTTCTATTCACCATATCATGGATTCCCCATGCCGCCTGAGTCACATTCAACCCCAGAGGCTTTGCTATCCTTTCTTCGATAGACCGATAAGCAGCCTCTTTGTCCAACGTCTTCCTTCCTCCTAAGAAATAGTGCGGGTCGAGGTATCCGAGGACTAAGTTCGCATCGGTGACTGTGGGTTCCTGCCCTCCCGAACCGTAGCAGACCGGGCCCGGTTCAGCTCCTGCACTCTCCGGCCCCACTTTAATGACACCCAATTTTACCGAAGCGATGCTGCCACCTCCCGCTCCGATTTCGATCAACTCCACGGCTGGAACGATAATGGGAAGGCCGCTACCCTCTTTCATCTTAACCTTGTCCGCCTCAAACCAATTTGTTATTCTCGGACGGCCATCTTCGATTAAGGCCAATTTAGCCGTTGTGCCACCCATGTCAAATGAAACCAAATTTTGACAATGGATTATATTGTTCGCATAAAAAGCTGCCATCAGGGCACCAGCAGCAGGTCCAGCTTCAATCATGTGAACAGGAAAGTGAATCATGTCGTCAACCGTGGTGATTCCCCCATTTGACTTCATGATATAGACATCCTCAGAAAACCCCATCTTGCTCAAGCCCTTCACGAGCTTTTCCAGATATCTCCTCGTCTCAGGCATGACATAAGCATTGATGGCCGTTGTGTTGGTTCTCTCGTATTCACCGATATGGGGGACAACCTCATGGGATAAAGAAAGCATCATATCCGGTGACATTTCTCTGATGATTTCTCCGATTCTCTTTTCATGAGATGGATTGGAGTAGGAGTGAAGCAGGCAGACGGCTACACTTCGAATGCCCCTTTGAATCAATTCGGTGACGATGGATCTCACCGCTTCTTCATCCATCTCCTTAACGATGTGTCCATCAAAGGAGATTCGCTCGTCGATCTCCCAGATATAATGGCGAGGGATGACCGGCTTTGGTTTTTCAATAAAAATATCGTACAGATCGTAACGTTTCTGCCGTTGAATCTCCAGCACATCCCTGAATCCCTTCGTAGTGATTAGTGCCGTATCACCCTCTTTCTTTCTCTGCAAAAGGGTGTTCGTAGCCAGGGTGGAGGCATGCACAATCTGGGAAATATTTCTAAAGTCGATCTTTTTTTCGTCGAAGAGTAGATCCATCGCCTGGGTAAATCCAATAGAGGGGTCTTCGGTCGTTGTCGGATACTTGCTGACACATAACTCACCCGTCTCTTCATCGGCCATCACAACATCAGTAAAAGTTCCCCCTATATCCGCTCCGATTTTCAACATCTCCTGTATTAGACCTCCCCTTCAAATGGTTGCCTGGTTGTCCTGCTCTTTTTCTTCGGCTATCTTTCTTTTGATGCTATCGGCGGGGAAAATACCCTAAAAAGAGTAGAATCCAATGGGGACGAAATCCACTTCAGCCACCCAAATAGGCTTCCATAATATAATTGTTCTTTACAAGTTTCTCGTAGCTTCCCTGCATGACGATCTTACCGGTTTCCATAATAAATCCATATTGCGACAATTCTAAAGACCATAAAGCGTTTTGCTCTGCCAGAATAATAGACATTCCTCTTTCCAATATATTCTTAATAATGGTGCCTACCTCTTGAACCATCAGGGGAGCCAGGCCAAGGGAAGGTTCGTCCAGCAGTAAAAGCTTGGGTCCCGCCATGAGAGCCCTCCCAATCGCCAGCATCTGCTGTTCACCGCCACTCAGACTCCCTCCCCTCTGATAGCGCCTCTCACCTAAGATAGGAAAATGTTCGTATATCTCTTCTAACTGGCGTTTTATCTCTGCTTCGTCTTTTCTCAGGTAAGCGCCCACAATTAAATTCTTCATCACGGTCATCTCGGGAAATATCCTTCTGCCCTCAGGACACAGAGCCACCCCCATGCGAACCATCTCTGGAGTGGACTTTCCACTGACTTGATTACCTGCGAATAGTATTTCTCCTTTGGACAGCTCTTTCAAACCAATGATCGCCTTTAGAATCGTGCTCTTACCAGCACCATTGGATCCCATTAAGGCAACAATACTCCCGTCGTCTAACTCGAAGCTAACACCTCTCACGGCCTGTATTTTTCCGTAGTTTACATGAATGTCTCGTAGCTCAATGATGGGGGCCATTATGTCCACCGCCTAAGTATGCCTTGATCACCCTTTCATCCTTCTTGATCGTTTGGGGGTCTCCTTCTGCAATCTTTTCGCCATAATTTAAGACAACCATCCTATGGCATAGGGACATCATAAATCTCATGTTATGATCCACTAAGATCAATGTGATTCCTCTGTCATTGATCTTTTCGATCGCCTTCTTGATTTCCAGTGCCTCTTCCATATTGAGCCCTGCAGCAGGTTCATCAAGCATCAAGAGGTCTGGTCCGGTAGCTAAAGCAACGACAACCCCCAAAAATTTTTGATAGCCGTAAGGAAGGTTCTTGACCTGTTGATCCAAAACCTTATCGAGACCCACAAACGTCAGGTACTCCATGGCCTTTTCTATGGCCTGCTTTTCCCCCTGTCGAGCATTCTTGGTATGGAAAAGGAAATCAAAAAGCCCGGATTCCATAATGAGATGCGTTCCCCTCAGGGCATTTTCCAAAACGGTCGCCTCGGAGTAAAGAACCGTTGCCTGAAAGGTCCTTGCCAGTCCCAACCTCACGAGGCGATTTGGCTTTAATCCCGTGATATTTTGCCCTTTATAGAAAACTCGGCCTTGATTCGGTTCGTAGATGCCGCTGATGAGATTGATCAGGGTCGTTTTGCCCGATCCATTGGGACCGATGATACCCAGGATCTCACCCTTCTCCAGCGAGAAGGTAAGATTGCGAATAGCAGTGACTCCACCAAAACGTTTAGAAATGTCTGAAACCTCGAGTAACTTATTCATAAACCCTGCGCTGTCCCTACTTTGCCCAACCGTTTTATTCTAGCAATCGTATAATGAACACTTGCGAGTCCTTCTGGCATAAAGCGAATCACCAGGATGATAATGATACTGTAGAGAATCCACTGGTATTGAACCGCACCTCTTAAAAATTCAGGAAGAGGGACTAAAATGACCGTGCCGATGATCGGCCCCCAGGCAGCAAAGATGCCTCCGAGGACATTATAAGCGATAAAGTCGAGCCCCAGCCTCCATGTAAAATCAATAGGGGCGATGTACCTTGTGTAATGGGCATAGATGCTCCCGGCAAGCCCCACCATGATGGCCCCAAGGATGAAAGCGAATGTCTTATACTTCAGGGTATTCACTCCCGTGCATTCGGCCAAGATATCATTTTCATTGATGGTATTGAGGGCCCTTCCGAACTCAGATTTAATGAGACTAATACAGGCAGCACAGATGATGAGAGTCACGGCTAAAGTGAAATAGTAGACGGAAATCTTGGTAGAAAGTTCAAAGAAACCGAGTCGGGCAGAGGGAATATCATAAATTCCATTAGAGCCGCCAAACAGACTTTGGTTATTGACAAAAACGAGTCTGATCACTTCACCGGAGACAAAAGTAATGAGTACGAAGTAGACGCCTTTGAGCCTTAATAAGATTGGGCCAACGATCAAAGAGACAATGCCGGGAACAATACCAGCAAGGGGAAAGGCAATGGCAAAGGGTAAGCCAGCTCGCATCACCAACAGTGCCGACGTATAAGCCCCAATCCCCATGAACGCAGGATGGATGAAGGAGAGAAGTCCTGTCCGCATGATAAGATTAAGGCTGATCGCCCCAATGACATGTATCAAAAGGAGAATCCCTACATGAAGATAGAATTTTTCTGGATACAAGAGCGGCCATAAAACGACAAAGACAGCAAGACCGCCCAATAGGATCCCCTTCCAACTTCTCAGATACCCCATGAAATCTTCCCGGCGTTTCTCAACCTCATGAGCCCACTTCACCAAAAAGGCCCGAGGGCTTAATCACCAAAATGATCATGATGACGATAAAGGTCATGATGGCAGCGAAAGCACCTCCAAAATAGGTCGTCAAAAAGCTCTCAGAGACACCAATGACAAGCCCACCCACCACGGCTCCGGTGATATTCCCCATTCCACCCAGAATGACTGCCATAAAGGCCCTCATCAGTGGCATCGCTCCAATATAGGGGGTGAGGGCAAAGATGGGTCCAACAAGGCCTCCTGCAGCACCTGCCAATAGAGTAGCGATGCCGAAAGAGATCAGATAGATGTGATTCACCTTGATCCCCTGGATCTGGGCTGCCTCTTTATCCTGTACCACCGCTTCCATGGCTAAGCCGACCTTTGTCCGTTTAAGCAGATAATAGAAGGCGATCAGGATCAAAAGCGTGTAACCGACAACAATGACCCGATCATAGGGAAAAACGAATTGTTTCCATTGTAATGTTCCAGTATAAGGCGGTGGGATGGAAAGGTCCTCAGCCCCCCAGAAAAGAACGCTGACCTGTTGGATACCTATGGATAAGGCGAAGGATGTGATGAGGACCTGGAGTTCGTTCGCCCGTACGGGTCTGAAGACGATTCTCTCAAAGAACATCCCGAGCAGCCCAATACTGATTGCGCTAATCACGACGGCCGGAAGATAACCGACGACCTTCCATATTCCAAACAGCATATAGACAAAAAAGGCACCGAGCATATAGAATTCGCCATGAGCGAAATTTACGATCCGGAGGATTCCAAAAATCAAGGTAAAGCCAAGGGCCATCATCACGTACAAAGCCCCTATGGTGAATCCATTAAGCAAGGACTGGACAAAAAATAAAGTCATGGATCTCTCAATTTCTAAAATCGATTAGGTGGAGGGGGGATTCCCCTCCACCCTCAAAAAGATCTTCCCGTCAGGGAGCGATCTTGGTATAGGTTACAATTTTTCCATTCTTGATCTGGCTGATATAGAACGGGGTGAGAATCTGGTGCCTGATCCCATAGAGCTCTTCGCCAGTCCACTTGATTGGACCCATCATGGTCATATATCCATCGCTCTTTTCGAAGGCAGCCTTGATCTTATCGGTATCCAGAGTGTTTTCTTTCTCTATCGTATGAAACAGCAATTTGGTCCCATTGTACATGAGTGGGCAGTATGGGTTGATGAAGCCACCAAATTTCTTGTCGTAGGCTTTAACAAAATGCTGGACATTCGGATCCTGGGGATCAAAGATATTGTAGGAAAGAAAATCTTCAGCCAGCTCTCTCGCCACCTCCAAGACCTGCTCGAGGCCAGGACCCCCTGTCTGGATCATGATCTTCTTATACCCAAGTTGCCTTGTTTGCTTAACGATCAGTGCTACATCCCCGGGGGCATGGCCATCGAGCTCGATGATATCGGGGTTTTTGATCAGCATCCGATTGATGATGGGAACCATGTCTTTCGTGCCCCTCTCGTAGCGTTCATCAGCAACAAGCTCAAATCCTCCTTCCTTATAATACTTGATGTTCAAAGGGGCAACGGCCTGCCCTACTTCATCCGTTGTGCAGATCACAGCGACCTTCCTCATATTAGGAAACTTCTCAGCCATCCATTTTACAATAGCCGGTGCAAATTCATTGGTTGAAAGTGTAATCCGGAATGTATAGGGTTTATCTTTTCCGATAATCCTTGGCGAAAACCCGTTGCAGAGAACAATGACCTTTTCTCGATTGGCAACGAGGCCAGCAGCCAGGGCAGCGGGCGACCCAATGGGGCCTACAATGAAATTTACTTTGTCCTCGAAGATCAGCCTATTGGCAGCAGTGGTTCCCCCTTGGCCGGTATAGGTATCGTCGTAAATAATTTGTTTTAACTCATATGTCTTCCCACCTACTTTTAGTCCACCTCGGTCATTGACTTCATCGATGGCCAATTGAACTCCATTCTTGGTAGCAATTCCCCACGCAGCGCCACTGCCCGATAAGGACCCAATCGCACCAATTTTCAGGACTTCCTTTGAGCTTGCATTTTCTGTGGTTATCCCGATAACAAAGAGCAAGCCAATGAAAAATAAGGCAAATTTTTGTGCTGAATTTAATTGATTGAATTGTCTAGTAAACATCTTCATCCTCCTTTCTCCTTGAGTGACTTAATACTCCTCGCAGAACCTCCTTTGTTTCCCACCATCCTCTGAACCTCACCCCCTCTCCTGAAAAATTTATATGCAAAGTCGTATTGACACAGTCTTCTGATGAATCGATTGGCAAAAAGCTATATTTTTCTTATCCCTTACCTTTC
>Ga0315285_10008499_pt1 | contig 10519 bp, 15 predicted proteins | sample YL17G09_36_MG_FD_203698 | JGI IMG/M metagenome (GOLD analysis project Ga0315285, IMG submission 203698) | Sediment microbial communities from Yellowstone Lake, YNP, Wyoming, USA - YL17G09_36 | ecosystem: Environmental > Aquatic > Freshwater > Lake > Sediment | place: USA: Wyoming | collected... | reverse complement strand
CGGTTCAGCTGGCTGCGAACGCTACAGCTGGCTGGACCTTCTCCGCCTGGGGCGGTGCAGCCGACGCGGGTGGCGTGGTCTCGGTCACCGGTAACATGGTAGCCTCGGCCACCTTCACCATCAATACCATCAACCAGTACTATCTGACTGTACTGACAGACCCATCAGGCATCGTAACGATTCCAGGTGAAGGCTTGCACGACAAAGACACCACGGTTACCCTAACAGCTCCATTAGAAACAAATGTCAAATACCATTTTGCCTACTGGACAGTTAATGATGCCATATACTCTGATAACACCATTACGGTGCAGATGGACGAACCAAAAACAGCCACAGCCGTCTACAAAGACTACCTCGGACATGCAAAAGAGGAAATCAACAGCCTAAGAACCGATGTAACTCAGCTTTACAATGAGAAGAAGATTGCCAAAAACGAATACAACCATTTCTTGAAGGACCTCGACAAGGTCGAAAAGGACATTGACAAGGCCATAAAGAACCTCGACAAGGAAAGACCTGGCTACGACGACAAGATGAAGGGCTACGATGACCTACGCCAAGCAGTCATGAAGCTAAAACACATGATAAAGGACGTGCAGGACTGGGCTAAGAAAGGCAAGATAACCGCAGATAATGCAGCACCGATAATAAGTGAACTCGAAGCCATCAGGATGAAGCTTGTCGACAAAGCATGGGCAGAAGCCCTGGCAGAAAAAGCACTAGCCCTCCAAGCCATAGCAGAAGCAGAAGCACAAGGAAAAGACACAGCAAAGGCAGAGGAAGAGATAGCAAAGATAGACAAGGAACTCACCAAAGCCATACAAGAAATCGCTAAGGGAAATCTATCCCAAGCAATCCAGCACTTCAAACACGCCTTCGCCCACTCACAACACGCCGTCAAGAAAGCCTACGATAAAACATGGACCATCGACTACAAAGACTGGATAGACGAACTCGAAGAAATAGCGCCATAAAAACCCACGCAAAGTGGGCCCCCCATCCTTTTTAACTTTTCAAGATATACCAAGATAGACCCAAAAATGAAAAACCGCATGTTCTACTGCATGACCGTACGTTTGCACAGTTTGTAACTGTGGTCATCGAGGATATATTCGCCTATGCTCATAAAGGCCCAGAAGAAACGTTCACCCCATTTATCCCTCCGCAGCGCGAAGACCACCCGTCTTGACGGGCGGATGAAACGCGCTGCCTCACTGAAACTTAAATGATCCTCAAAATATTTGAGGTACGGGCTGCCGCTCTCACTCAAGTACCGCCTGAAGACTTCAAGGAAGCAGGCAGAGATACTCGGTGAGCAGCTACGCCTCTGCCGACCGGCATACAACACGCTTCTCGGGCACTGCTTCGACGAGAGGAAGGCGGGCAGGGGAACACCCCAAGATCAAATCACACTAGGCGGCGCGCGGTGGCGGTTACGGCGTATGATATTCTCTACAACTCGCAGTACGGTGAGAAGCTCACCGCGTCGGTGAAGAAGGCGCTGGAAGAGAAGGAGACTACATCATAAAATGACTAAAGTTATATCACTATCACAAGGCAAAGTTGCTTTAGTAGATGATGATGATTATGAGAGAATAAAAAACATTAAGTTTTATACTCATCATCACTGTAATAAATGGTATGCTCGATGTTCTACAGATCAGGATAAAAAAGCCTATTTACATACATTACTTTTAAATCCAAATATAAATAAGGTCTGTGATCATATTAACGGGGATGGCTTGGATAATCGTCGATGTAACCTAAGAATAGTTACTGTCTCTCAAAATTTAATGAATAGTAGTAAACCGATTAGAAAAAGTAGCAGTTGTTTTAAAGGGGTATGTTGGCATAAAGATACTAAAAAATGGCAATCACAAATAAAATTAAATGGGTGTAGTTATTATTTGGGACTTTTTCAAAACGAAGTAGATGCGGCTAAAGCATACGATGATGCAGCTATACTTTTATTTGGAGAATATGCAAAATTAAATTTAGGGAGGATTGCTGATTGAGCTTCACGGTCCCCAAGGACGTTGTTGAGCGCCTCAACGCCCTTTTCCCGAAGAGCGAAGACCGCGTCAAGATCGCGACCAGCCTCCTCGGCTACGATCATGACCCCACCCGCGCAGAGAGAACCCTGATCGGCGCCTCCGTCGGGAAGGATGTCCGCACAGTAGAACTGGTGCTGGAGCGCCTCGTCGCGGAGAACCTCTTCGCCTCCGACCTCGGGAGCGTCCCCCTGTGGAGGATCAATGAGAAAGAACGCCTCACCCTCCCCCCAGCCCCAACTGCCTCCACACCCACACGGGTCAAAACACCAGCACAACCATCCACAGACGAGCCTGAACTGCCCATATATCCTATAGGCGTATCCATGGAGAGGAGGGTTATCTCAGAGGAGAAAATGGAGGTAGAATCAGAGGCAGAATCAGAGGCAGAATCAGAGGCAGGAACGGATGAGAACGGAGATAAGATGGATCATAACCAGAGTCCCGCGTCGAAGAAGAAGGGTGTTGCCGTGCCTATTCGCAACGACGTTCAGTCGCAGGAACTTAAGGCGATGAAGGCTAAGCAGGAGGGCTTCGAGACCGTCGCGCGCGAACGCCGACTTGAAGCGGCGAAGAACACTCGTTGGAGGGCTGAGGCCAACCAGCATATTATGGCCTGCCAACCCGAGAGGTTGGAAGCTGAACCACGCACGCGAGTTCCACGGAGACGTTAAACACCTGTGAAGAGTTGACCACTGCAATGCAAGCCGACTCTGCGAATCAGGAATCGAACACCATCAGGAGTATCCCAGACGGGTAAGTTTCAAGGAACGATGTTTTGCTGCTTGAGGCGTCTTAACTTTAAAAAAACAGGCGTTATTCAGAAGCCTCTCTACTGATATACCTCAACAACTCAGGCGATATGAGAGTCGAGGTCAATCTATCCTTACAATTCTCTTAAAGGGCGTAATTACGCACCTTATATAAGGTACGTAAATACATCCCTTAATCAGAGATGACCCGCAGGAGCCTAGCGGAGATCCTCTACGAGGAGACAAAAGGCACACCAGAAGAAGATGGTGAGGAGTGGCTTCTCCTATACGACTTCGAGGGGGTGAAGCTGAGCACCAAGTTCTACACGAACCTGACCAGGCTATCCGCCCTCAAGGGTAAGACGGCGCTCATCCAGTACAGCGCCCTCCTCACCAGCAGCAGGAGGGTGGCCCTGGCCGCGAAGAACCTGGCGGCCCACTACGGCGCCAAGACGACCGTGTTCAAGGTCGTGGGGACGGATCTCTAAACACCCCGACATAGGTGCGTAATTACACACTAAAAAAAGCCTCATCGCGCGTGAGTTCGCAGATAAAATCCAGTTGTACACGCATACATACTAGCACAGTATAGCCACCCCCTTACTCGGCGGAGTGGCTAATTGCAGTGACGTCCACCACTGCTCGGGCACCGGATTCGAATACAATACTAAACACACCCACTCACTTCGCCGGCCTTGTCTCCGGCTTCCTGAGAAGTCTGCCTCAGCGACCCAACTGTGCCGTAGTATGCACGGCGGGCGCGCGCACGAGTTGGAATACTAGTTTAGAACTTGAAAAAAGCTCTCCAAGTCAAAAAGTAACTACTCCAAATAGCTGAATAACCCCGTTTCTTCGAGTAAAAGCCAAAAGAAGCTTTCCCAGAGCAATTTTTCCCAACATGAAGTTGTACTATAGTTGGAGTCTAAACAGAATGCACCAAGGGCACCCCCCTCCCACCCCGTACCCCCGATAAAGCCCACCCCTATTTGGAATTATAGTTCAAATACAATATACCAATTAGATTGATAAAGAAGCATCTTTCAGATTTTATTCTAAAAACTTCTTTAATGACTGCTCGGTGATGTAAGAAGGTCTATTCTCGGGATGCTTCAGCCAGTAATTGAAACTATTAATTATAAGGTTCACGCGTTCCTTCACTGCATCTGCTATCCAAGACACGGAATCACTAGTTAACTTGTTAAGGTATTTTGACGTTTTTCCATCAAGCTTCAAGACGTAATCGATAAACTCCCTATCGGCTACACCTTCTGAGCTTCTCATCTTCGAATACTGCGCCAAATAATGATCAGCCAAATCAGGAAGAGCGCTCAATATACCCATTTCTAGACAAGTATCAGTGTGATCCAAGCCACGCCTCCTCGATTTTACATATTCTGGGAATTTCTTCCAATGAGGATCATCATAATTAACATTAACCGATTGCGGAGGATTTTCTTTAGTCCTTTCTAATCGAATTATTTGTCTAATGGCTTCACTTATTGACGGATCGCCCCCATATTTGAGATCATACTTCTCAGCGTAACAAGTTAACCAATCATAATCTTCCCTTTCTAGCCTAAATGATACCAACCTCGACTCCAACTAAAACCCCATCAACGTAATACAAATCTGTAATATAAAGTATTTCTTTGTCATACATACCATATTATTTGGGTGAAGACCCCTGTCTAAACAGAAATCTAAAAGTGCAAACCGTGGAATCTACAACCTAACCCCAGGGCGCGGCACGTGGCTGTGGCTGAGTGGGGTGGCTGCCAAACAATCCATGTGGTTGCTTGGAAGTCTCACCGGACGAGGTGGATATGAGGCTTGGATGACGCACCTTGTAGATGGTCTACAGGGCGATAAACTCGCTTTGGAGATGGAGAAAACATCCGACCCATGGCAGAGATCAAGACTGGTAGGGGAGAAGATATCTCAGCTAGCGAAGGAATTCTCCAAACTAACAAAGGAACAGAAAGACGAACTCGCTCAGAGAGCCGAAATAGAGCTCAAAGCCGGCACCGAACTAATGAAAAAAGACAAAGAAAACATCCTCGAACTCCTGAAGACAGTTATGGCACCTCTAGACCCTTAATCCCACAACACGCCAAATCCCATCCCCCCTTTTTCTCACCCAAAACGTGAACATCATGCCCAAAACCAGAAAAACACTCAAGGGCAACCTAAACAAACTCATCGACGAACTAGTGCACCCATACTTCCAAGAACACCCCACAGCAATCATCCTAGACGGAGCCCTCCACGCCATCATCGAACAAGACCCCGAACAGAGCATCAGGAAGTTCATCAAATACAACTCATACCAACTCCTAAAACACCTAAAAAAGAAAAAAACCTCCCAACCAACCCACACCAATGAACCCAAAAGTACCTATACATAACGCGCCCGCTCCGGATTCAGCTACATCCGATTCATATCTGACCACGGCTACAAGTACTGTCCACTTCAGGGCAGTCCACCTCAGTGACTCGAACTATACAGGTTCACAGAGCCCTGACGACGCGGAACAGCTAACGGTGAACCCATCGACTGTAACCATAACAGTTACATCAAGCATAATCGCACGCGCAACTTGTCTCCAGCGCACGCGATACTTTGTTTTACGAATGCGTGAGGAAAGCACTCAATAATCCGTAACGTACCAAATAATTGCTTCACAACATCAACGATCCATCCTTCCATTACTCTTAAAGGTCGTAATTACGCAACCTATAATAAGGTACGTAATTACACACTTTAAACTCGGTGACTGGAAGGAGCCTAGCCGAAGTCCTCTACGAGGAGGCGGAGGACACCCCCGAAGTTGGGGGCGAGGAGTGGCTTCTCCTATACGACTTCAAGGGGACGAAGCCGGGAACCAAGTTCTACACGAACCTAACCAGACTATCCGCCCACAAGGGCAAGATGGCGCTCATCCAGTACAGCGCCCTCCTCACCAGCAGCAGGAGGGTGACCATGGCCGCGAGGAAGATGGCGACCCACTACAGGGCTAGGACGACGGTTTCCAAAGCCCCGGAGACAGACACCTAGAAGCACGCCACAGGAGTCTGTACTCTACCTTGAACAGCGACCCCCAACAACCTCACCTATGTTTGACGGCTCCCCCATTCCTCATACATCTACCTATTCCGAAGAGAGGAGAAAAAAGGGGAGATGGGAATAAAAGGGTGAGGTAACGGACGTGTTTGACGAGTTCCACAAGGAAGGTGACCTCCTCTACCTCCTTTTTAGGCACTGCCTCTCATTATACAATTCTATGTAGAGTATTATCACGTTACTATAATACAAGATAAAAAATAGTTCCCTCCTCCAACTCCCCACCTAGCCTATCACTCCTATAATCTCCCAAACCTTATCAAACTCCTCAGAAAAGAGAGGAGGTGGAATAGGTCCCCAGTAGGGAGACGACCTGAGACACAGGACACCTCACTTATCAGCCAACCACGACGATCAATCTCCCCTAATACTCATCGGAGCCACGAGGGTGACCAACCCTGGACTTGACTCAAACAGACTCACCAAAAAAACGATTAACACCCCCTCCCCATTTGAATAGACCAGATGAATTGACCACGAATAGGTAGCTGACGCTAACACGAAGAAGCCCCCCACGCCAGGAGAGGCACCCCCACATTCACCGCGACGCTCCCCCTAGCCAAAACAACCCCCACCAGCACCATCTTCGACCACACCACCACGGGACACCTCGGGGACAGCATAGACACCATCAACGCCAAGAGAGACACCATCCGCATATACACGAAGAACATCGGCGACGCGACAGCAAAGCCGAGCCCAGGCAACAAATCATCGAAGATTCACGTGAACGATACACCAATGGCCGCGGATTCATGGACCATGGTCGACTGCTTCACGGAGATCGCGGATGGGGTCACCGCCGACATACAAATCACCCACATAAACTCTGAATGGTACGGTAAGACGAACACGATCAAGGTGATCACCGAGGACGGAGTCTCCATGGAGACCATCTACCAGCTAACGGGAACACACCCCACCTGATCACAGATATCTGGCTTCGCGCGCGTCAATCTTCGAAGTGCCAACCTCTTCCACCATTTAGCCGACGTGTCAGCTCGGGGGTATCTGGGCAGGGGTTGCGACTTTTAACTCAGCCAAGCTCAATATCTGCTTCTGGTGTTTCAAGATGTCTTCGTCTAAGGTGACGAAGTAGTCGATCCTGTGCCCATATATACGTGAAGCTATTGAGGCAGCCGCCAAGTGGATGTTATCAAGAGTCTTGACACCGGTCCCTGCGCCTATCTCAAGGGCGACAGCGAGGATCGCGGACAACTCGACACTCTTCTCGTCGAAGCTTACCGAGACCTCTCCATCGAGCGGTATAAAGTGTAGGTTACGGATATTCGCCACCCTTCTTAGGAAGGCGCCTGCGACATCCTCGCGTCTCATGGACATAGACTCGCCCCTGAACCTGCCGTAGGCCCTGCTCACCGTACTGAGCACCTCCACCAAGGTCAGCACGGAGGTGACTGCCTCCGTCTCGCCATTCTCTATCATGTTCAGGAGCTCCTTCGCTTCCCCGTGCTGGGGCTCGTCGGGGGCGTACCTCGCCAGGATTATGTTGGCGTCGAGGTAGAGCAGCGTGGTCATTCCCTGCCCTCTGCGACTAGTCTGGCCACGCTTAGTCCTTTAAACAGGTTCGAGCCTAGGGCCTCCAGCTCGTCGTCCCGCAGCTTCGGAGCCTCTGTCAGTATCTTTTTCACTCCGTCTCCTAGGAAGAGCTCGGGGTGCTCCCTGAGGTGTTCCTCGATCATCCTTCTTAGGGCGTCGCTTCTGCTCTTGAAGTAGCCCTTCGAGACCGCCTGATCCACCTTCTTCACCAGCTCCTCGGAGAACCTGGATGTGATGATCTCTTCCATGGCGGACGCCGAGATGTGTATACATTTTGAATACATAAACGTTTGCTCTTGCGGTTCTGGTAACTTGTCGGGACTCAGAGCGCGTAAGCCATCACCTGATAGTTAAAATGGGAAAAAATCACCCGTGGAGATAACGGAACCAAAGTACGTAATATTTAATTAGAGAATCGTGATGCTATTTGAATGATGACCCACTCGATGGAAGTTGAGGTCCTTTCGATTACCCAAGCGACTGATGTTATTACAGGAGACCTCGTATACCAAGTGGGCTTTGGACGGACAGGGAAACCGGCCAAAGGGCTTCCGATGCCTCCTCAAATGACGAGAATCGCCTCAAACGCTTTAATAGTCTTCATGTCTCCGGAAAAAGAATGTCCATATAGAGCAGGTTCAAAGTGGATTCTTAATATAGATGAGGATGGAACCCTGAGTTTGGAGAAGAAAGAGTAGAAGTAAAATGAATCTTCATCAAATTTCACAAATGCCATTTGAAATACCTGAGACTACTGAGTCCATAGTTGGATTATCAGGTAAACGTTTCTCCGACACCCGCGAGGTTAGGCAGTTTGAACTTCTCACAAGCACACAAGCGAATCTGTTTGATACTGAAATCTGCTTCACTCCCAAAGAAGAGGCCGAGATTTTCCGAAGTCTTATCGACTTGAAACTTGGAAATTACAAGACGTTTCACACAACCGAAGAACTGTTTGCTGACCTCGATAGATAGGGGACGCCGTTGGTAGTATCAAAATGGGAATTAGTCCGAACTGACACCTTCTTATCGTTGTATCGTTCTAAAAATGATGGTCTGAAGAAACGAATCAAGGATTTAATCTACCTTATGGCGCAAGCAGATAATCCCCTTCGATATGGAACCAAAAAAAGAGGATTAGGATTCTGGGCGGCAGATGTTTCAAAGAGCGACCGTTTGGCGTACGCTATAGAAGGGAAGAAACTGCTCTTGCTTAAGGTCTGCGACCACAAAGAGGTCTATGGAAAGGATTAAGTGACCAAATAGCAAAAATGGTACTGTTATTTTCTTCTCTTATCTGTTTGTTTTTCTGGTTCTGAGTCCCGCTAAATTACCAGAACCGCTCTTGCAAACATTTGCGCTCGGTACCATTATCATGTACATAACAGGCTTAACATAGGCACCGCTGAGCTGGGAGTTCGGCGTGTCAAGCGACCCATCGGTGTTTCCCATTTTCCCGTCGCGCGCGCGAAAAAGCCCGGAACCAAGTTCTACACGAACCTGACAGGCTATCCGCTCTCAAGGGAAGACGGCGCTCATCCAGTACAGCGCCCTCCTGAGGCGCGCTGGCCTGTCCCTAAATTGGTTTAAGATGGTTTTAAATGGTTTTAAATCCGCGTTCCCGTTTACAGCCAATAATAGAGCCTTTCGGTTTGAAGGATCATGAACCCGTGGAGCGACCCACATAGACTCAACTGCAGGAAAGGATCCTGATAATGAATGGTAAGCAACCTGTGAAGGGCCTAGAAGACATGGTTATCGTTCTCAACGGCTTTCGGCTTTAGATTGGTCTCTGAGAAGCATCTAAACTCGTTGACTGGTGTGATTTCTTCTGTGTTTCGACGGATCGTGTGTTCTGTAGAGATGAGAAGGGTGGGATCTAAGAGAAGGTGAGGGGTTTGTGATATGCCCGGATTTGCCCTTAAATCCTGTGAGGGGAATTAAGACCATTTAAAACCAGTTATAATTAATTTCGGGACAGGCCAGCGCGCGGGCGTAGTTCCCGGCATTCGGAGGCCATGCTTGTCGAGGAGGCCGTGGACCCGGTTCTTGACCCCGGTACGGGTCTTCACCAGGTTCAGGCGGTGTCTGAGGAGCTCTCGGCGGCTCCTCAGCTCCTCGCCGGGTACGTAGCAGGTTGGCAGCATGTCGGCTCTGAGCAGCATAGCGAGAGTCCGGGCGTCAACTTTATCCGTCTTCACCTTCGCCTCCGCGATGAGGCGGGTCTTCGCCGGGTTGGATAATGCTACGTCGAATCCGTGCTCCTCAAGCCGGTCATGGATCTGAATCCACAGGTTTCCGGTGGACTCGACTACGGCCTTCACCTCATCGCGGAAGGTGGAGAGCTTACCGGAGAACTCCTCTATCTCTTCGGGGGTATTCGCGAATCGGATCTCATCGAGTAGAGATCCATCCTCATCTAGGATGGCGGCTTGGCACATCTTTTTATGGACGTCTATTCCCACGTACTTCACGGGTGTCACCTCGGGTGGCCTGCGGGCGGCACGCTCTTATCGGGTCTCAGGGGACCAGTCGGGTAGCCGCTCGGGTCTGGCCCAGTCTGCCTTAAGGGTCTCGCGTGGACCAAGCGCGCAGCGGGCCTAGGCCACCCGCGACACCTTCACGGTCTCTCCGGAAAACGTTTCTCATACCGTCTGCCTTGTCCCTAAATTAAGCACTCGGCAACAATCCCCCATGAGAAGGTAGTCAAACCCACCTCAAACCTCACCCAAATCACCCAAAAGACTCAATACACCATCAATTCACCCAACAGAAAAAGCCCCCATCCAAACTGACCAGCATACTACCCTCTAACCATCCCACCAGAAACCAGCCCAACGAGACACTCACACGTTGAAGAACGTAGGAGAAACAGCCTTCTCAGGCCGACCCAGACACTCAGCCGCCTCCCGATTCAACACACCGCAAAGCAAACTAAGCAACACATACACACCCACATTCAGCAGACCCCTCACGTTATTCACCCTCAACCCATACTGATCCTTCAAGAAACTGAACACCGACTCAACCAGCGG
>Ga0315285_10008498_pt1 | contig 10520 bp, 7 predicted proteins | sample YL17G09_36_MG_FD_203698 | JGI IMG/M metagenome (GOLD analysis project Ga0315285, IMG submission 203698) | Sediment microbial communities from Yellowstone Lake, YNP, Wyoming, USA - YL17G09_36 | ecosystem: Environmental > Aquatic > Freshwater > Lake > Sediment | place: USA: Wyoming | collected... | reverse complement strand
GTCCTGAAGCGGCGGCGCGATCAGGTGTACATCGCCACCAAGTCCGGCCGGCGCAAGGCGAAGGAGGTTCAGGCAGAGCTGGAGACCAGCCTCAAGAACCTCCAGACCGATTGCATAGACCTCTACCAGGCCCATTGGGTCTGCAACGACGACGTGCTGAGCGAGGTGCTGGCCCCGGGCGGCGCGCTGGAGGCCTTCCGGAAGGCCAAGCAGCAGGGGAAGATCCGGCACTACGGCATCACCATGCACCGCCACCACGCCGCCATCCGGCGCGCCATCGAGTCGGACCTGTTCGAGACCATCATGCTCGCCTACAACCCGCTCGATGAAGAAGGGACGGGGCCGGACCTGATCCCGCTGGCGGCGAAGCACGATATGGGCGTGATCATCATGAAGCCCCTCTCCGGAGGGCTGCTGGTTTCGCCGCCCAAGTCGGCCCGTGTGGACGGCCTCGATCCGGTGGTGGCGGGGACGCTGCGAGGAATCGCGGCCAATCCGCACGTCACCTCCGTGATCCCCGGCATGGTGAGCCCGTTGCAGGTGGAGGAGAACTACCGCGCGGTCACGACTTATCAGGACTTCGACGAGGCCGCCCGGCGGAAGCTGTTCGAGACCATCGCCGCGCTGCGGAAGGAGCTGCGCTACGGCCAGCTCTGCCTGAGCTGCGGCTACTGCGCGCCCTGCCGCCAGGGGATTGACATACCCAAGGTGTTCCGGGCGCTCTATATGCACCAGAGCTACCCCGAGGACCAGCGGTTCATGGGCCGAGAGCTGTACGACGAACTCGCCGTGCCCCCGGACGCCTGCGAGGAATGCAGCGAGTGCGTGGAGCGCTGCCCGGCCGGCATCGCCATCCCTGACCGGATGAAGAAAGCGATCGCCGCCTTCGGAGGGAAGCGCTAGCCCAAGGCCTCGAGAGAAGGCGCCACAGGCCCCTCCGCCGGCACCGGCACAGCCTCCACGTGGAACCGCTTGCTCGCCTCGCCATACCAGTAGAACATGGCCAGGCAGAGGATAACGCCGAGGAAGAACTGCCACAGCTTCTCGGCCAGCGCCCAGGGGATGTTCGCAAGCTGGAGCGCCACAAGGTCTCTCAGGCGATGGTAGGCGGCGAAGCTCTCGGCGGCCGCCGAGAGAGGTGCGAGCACCGCGTACTGGAGAAGGGCCAACGCGGCCAGCAACACCAGCCCGGTGGCGATGCCGGTGGCCGTGATGATGACGCTGCGCCTGAGCGCTTCCTTTACGGAGACGTCGTCCACCGCCACCGCGTATAGGGGCAACGCGAGGGAGAAAGCGATGATGGGCGCGACCCACTCCCGCCACCGATTGGCTGCGGAGATGAGTACTGGGACGTACGGCAGGGCGAACACAAGGTAAGAGAACCCACCCATCAGCGCTATGAGGATGACCTCGAGCAGGAAGAAGCGGAACCAGTGTCGCCTCATGTCCTGGCCGAAACTGCCCCAGGACGCAGTCCCCGTGCCGACCGTCCCGGCCGCCACTCCGTAGTAACCGGCGAGCAGGAGAGCGCTCAGGGCTGCAAGTGCTAGGCCCACCAGCAGATCCAGGGCCACTTCGCGCCTGAGGTACGTTTGCCTGGCGGTGTACCGCGTGGTGGCGAGCAGGAACTGGGCAGTCCCACTCAGCGCCACTGCGGGGACCGGGAGAGCGAACCTCTGCACGTCCTCACGCCATCGAATCGCCGGGCCTACCCGGCCCCAGGAGATGGGCACTGCGCGGTGGACCCGACTGCCTTGCAGATCGCGCATGTACCTGCGGCCCCAGGCGGTGTACCGGTAGGTCAGGTAGCGGCCGGTCTGCGTCTCGACGACATTGAACGCCGCGAAGGCGAGGGGCAACAGCAGCAGCGACGGATTGCGCCGCAGCAGGCGCAGGGCGCTCAGCGCGTAGCGAAGCGCGGCTGCGGCGTCGGCGACGATCCTGGCGAGCGCGCGAGCGAGAGCGGTCGCGCGCCGCTCCGCGGGCGGCCGCTCCTCAACGAGAGCGGCGCCACAGACCGCGCACGTAGTCACGCCGGCCCGGTACTCAGCGCGGCACTGCGGACACCAGGGCATGCCAGTGCCCTCCCCCCGTATTCCGCGCTCCATTATAGCACGTCCGAAGGAACCGCGGCCTGCCGCCCGTTCGGGGGAGGCGAAGCCATACCCGTTCGTCAGGAGCTTGCTCCTGACCCGGCTTCCTCCCACGGCCCGCCGCCCTCTCTCCGCGCCCTCTGCCCCTCGGGACCCTGAAGGGCCCCGTCGGGGTCCTGAACGGGCGCCTTTGCGGTGAACCGGCCTTCTCCCGAAGGGGCTAACGCCTCTCCCCTTGAAACTACCGGGAGAGGAATCGCGCCATGCTCCCTGTCGTACGTTTCGGCAGAACGAACCTCCAGATCACCCGGCTCGCCCTGGGCGGCTACCCATTCGGCGGCCTCAACCGCGCCCGCGGCTGGGACCCATTCACTCCCGAGGGGCACGCGATCGCCATTCGCACCATCCACGCCGCCCTCGACGCGGGCATCAACTACCTTGACACTGCCCCCAGCTATGGCGACGGCAACAGCGAGACCATCATCGGCGAGGCCACTCAGGGCCGGCGCGACCAGTTCTTCCTGGCCACCAAAGTGGGCTATTGGGACCCATCGCCCGCGGCTGTCACCGCCAGCATCGAGGCCTCCCTCCGCCGTCTTCGCACGGATGTGATAGACGTGATCCAGTTCCACGGCGGCATGTACACCCAGCAGCAGGTGGACCTCATCCTCAAGGGCGGCCTGCTCGATGCTCTCCTCGCCGCCCGCGACCAGGGCCGCGTCCGCTTCATCGGTTTCACCGTCGAGGAGCCATGGACCGCCCGGCCGCTGATCGCCAGCGGGCACTTCGACGTCATCCAGGTCCGCTACAACCTCATCTACCAATCCGCCGCGGAGCACGTGCTGAACGAGGCGAAAGAGGCCGACATGGGCGTGGTGCTGATGCGGCCTCTGACCTCCGGCATCTTCCAGCGCCTCGCCTCCTACCTGGCGCCGCGCTGGCAGGAGGTCCACGATCTCTATGAGGTCGCGCTCAAGTTCGTCCTCTCCGACAGCCGTGTCCACGCCGCTAATGTCGGCATGCGCTGGCCCGAGGAAGTGGCGAAGAACGTCGCCCTCGTCGAGTCCTTCACGCCCGAGTTCGACATGGCCGACCTCCCCCGCGGCACCGCCGCCATCTACCAGACCGATGACGAGATGCATCCGACCGGCGGGGTCCCGTAGGGCAGGAGCAAGCTCCTGCCGAACCGGCTGCTGCAGTAGGCTCTGTAGGGCCTCTGTGGGAGCCCCGTCCTCGGGGCGCTCGACATCGGCACAGAGGACTAGCCAATGAACCTAGCCGACATCAGACCCCGCCTCCTCATGGGCCCCGGCCCCTCCGATGTCAACCCGCGCGTGCTGGCCGCGATGGCCCGCCCCACCATCGGCCACCTCGATCCGCAGTTCCTACAGTTGCTCAACGATCTCCGCGAGATGCTCCAGGCCGTCTTCCAGACACGCAACCAGCTCACCCTCGCGGTCAGCGGCACCGGCTCCGCGGGCATGGAGACTTGTGTCGTCAATCTGATCGAGCCCGGCGACCCGATGCTGGTCTGCGTCGCGGGCGTATTCGGGCAGCGCATGAAGGATGTCGCCGCGCGCGCCGGCGCGCGGGTCGCTACCACCGAGGTGCCCTGGGGCCAGGTCATCCCCGCTTACCAGGTCGAGGACGCGATCGAATCGCTCGGCCCGTTCAAGGTGGTCGGCATCGTCCACGCCGAGACCAGCACCGGCGCCGCCCAGCCCATCGCCGAGATCGGCGAAATCGTCCATCGCCACGGCGCGCTGCTCTTGGTGGACACCGTCACCAGCCTCGGCGGGATGGAGGTGGACGTGGACGGCTGGGCGGTGGACGCGTGCTACAGCGGGACTCAGAAGTGCCTCTCCTGTCCGCCCGGCCTCTCGCCCGTCACCTTCAGCCCGGCTGCCGAGCGAGTGATCGAGGGCCGGAAGAGCAAGGTTCAGAGCTGGTACTTCGACATGAACATGGTGCGCCAGTACTGGGGCTCGGAGCGCCTCTATCACCACACCGCCCCGATCAACATGATCTACGCGCTCCATGAGGCCCTCCGCATCGTCCTCGAGGAGGGCCTGCCGGCCCGCTGGCAGCGCCACGCCCTGCACCATCGCGCCCTCAAGGCCGGCCTCGAGGCGATCGGCGTGCGCTACCTCGCCGATCCCGACCATCAGCTCCCTATGCTGAACGCGGTCGCCGCGCCGGAGGGTGTGGACGAGGGCGCAGTGCGCAAGCGCCTGTTGGCAGAGCATGACATCGAGGTCGGCGGCGGGCTCGGCGAGTACAAGGGCAAGGCCTGGCGCATCGGCCTGATGGGTGAGAGTGCCACCGAGCGCCATGTCACCGCACTGCTCTCCGCGTTGGGGATGATCCTCGCCGATCTCGGCGCCTGCGAGGGGACTGGCTCCGCCCTCGCCGCGGCGAAGCAAGTCTACTCGCGCGGGATGGGGTAGAATGTCTGCGATGACCACCCTCATTGAGCGCCTCGACACCGCCCGCGTCGCCGACCTCCGCCGCCGCGTCCGCTCCGCCATGGAGCGGCCCGCCGCGGCCGGCTGGGACTGCCCCTCGCGCATTGACGAGCGCAACCTCGCCGAGCCCCTGCCGGTCCGCAAGGCCCGCGCCATCGCGCTCAAGCTTGCCCACATGCCCACCGATCTCTGGGAGGGCCAGCTCTTCGCCGGCTCGATGACCCTCGAGGAGCCGCGCCTCCACGCCGAGTGGGGCTTTCCGGACTACGTCACCGAGGCCGAGCGCGCCGCCGCCGCCGAGCGCGGGCTGAGCATCTGGTCGGTCTTCGGCCACATCGTGCCCGACTATCCCGCACTGCTCAGCAGAGGTCTCGGCGGCCTCCGCGCCGATGCCGAAGCCCAGCGCCCGCACGCCGAGAACGCTGAGGAGATCGCCTTCCTCGACTCCGTGATCGTCGCCCTCGACGGCGTGATGGAGTACGCCGCGCGCCTCGCCGACCGCTGCCGGACCGAGGCCGAGGCCCACCCCGACTCCGTCCGCGCCGTGGAGCTGCGCCAGATGGCGGCCAATCTCCTCCAGGCCCCCGCCGGGCCGGCCCAGACCTTCTGGCAGGCGCTTCAGTCCGTCTGGCTCCTACACATGGTCTTCCACTCCACCATGGACGGCAACGCCATGGGCCGGCTCGACCAGACCGTCTGGCCCTACCTGAAGGCCGACCTGCAAGCCGGCCGCCTCGATCTCGACCGCGCCGCCGAGCTGGTGGACTGCTTCTGCCTCAAGTTCAACGAGCGCGCCGAGACCAGCGAGCGCCAGCGACCCGAGGCCCGCGAGGCCGAGCAGGCTGACCTTCGCCGGCGCACCCGCCACTACACCTCTTCCCAGATCGGCACCAACCGCGACAGCCTGGACGCCACCAACCATTGGCTCCAGAACATCGTCGTCGGCGGCCTCACCCCGGAGGGCCGCGACGGCACCAACCCGCTAACCCTCCTCCTGCTCGAGAGCTATCGCCGCAACCAGATGACCAACCCATTGCTGAGCGTGCGCGTACATCGCCGCTCGCCGGAGGATCTCGTGCGCCGTGTCTGCGAGGTCCTCAAGGACGGCGGCGGCATGCCCGCGCTTTTCAGCGACGACGCGCTCATCGCCGGCCTGGAGCAGCTCGGCATCCCCGGCCCCGACGCGCGAGACTACACCAATGACGGCTGCTGGGAGGTGATCATCCCGGGCCGCACCGACTTCGTCTTCCAGCGGCTCAGCCTGATGCTCTGCCTGGACTGGGCGCTGAACCGCGGCCGCTCCCGCCTCGATGGGTCACGCCAGGGCCCCGACACCAGCGACCCGCGCCGCTTTACCACCTATGAGCAGGTCTGGCAGGCATTCCTCACCCAGCTCGATGCCATGGTCGGGCGCGTCGTCCAGCGTGTCATTGCCTCGGCGAACGACCGCAGCACCATCGCGCCGGTCCCTCTGCTCAGCGCGCTCGTCGCCGGTTGCCTCAGCTCCCGCCGCGATCTGACCGCGGGCGGCGCGAAGTACCGCACCTTCGGCATGCTGGCGGAAAGCGCCGCGCACGCCATTGACTCCCTCGCCGCCATCAAGACCGTTGTCTTCGAACAGGGCCAGGCCACCATGTCGGACCTCTGTGACGCGCTCGACGCCAACTTCGAAGGCCATGAGCCGTTGCGCGCCAAGCTGCTCGCCGCCCCCAAGTACGGAAACGACGATGACGGCGCCGACGCGGTGGGGCAGGCCGTGATCTCCGCCTTCACCGAGATCGTCGCCCGCCACGCCGAGCAGCACCGCGCGACGATCAGATTCCCTTGCGGCGTCGGCACCTTCTCCTGGTACATCGGCATCGGGGAAGGGCTTGCCGCCTCTCCTGACGGTCGCCTGTCAGGTGAGCCTGTCTCCTCCAACTTCTCGCCCGCGCTCGGCCGCGACCTGGCCGGCCTCCCGGCCGCCATTCTCTCCTACGGGAAGATGGATCACCTCCGCCTGCCGGCCGGCTCCCCTCTCGATCTCCGCCTCGCCCGCCGCCTGGTGCTGGGAGAGGAGGGCACCGCCCGCATGGCCGCCCTTATCCGCAGCTTCGTCGACACCGGCGGCGCCATCATGACCCTCACCGTAGCCGACACCGAGGAACTCCGCGCCGCCCAGCGCGAGCCCGACCACTACCGCTCCCTCCGCGTCCGAATGGGCGGCTGGTGCGCCTACTTCACCATGCTCAGCCACGAGCAGCAGGACCACCATATCCGGCGCCAGGAGGGTCGCCGTTGACCGTCTGGGGCAACCATCGCGAGGGCCTCGTCTTCGACCTCGACACCTTCGCCATTCACGACGGACCCGGCATCCGCATGGCGGTCTACCTGAAGGGCTGTCCCCTCTCGTGTCAGTGGTGCCACAGTCCCGAGTCGCGCTGCCCCGCGCCCGAGCTGATCTTTCTCCGCGATCGCTGCACTCGCTGCGGGACCTGCGTTGCGATCTGCCACCACGGCGTCCATGAGGTGACGGAGTCCGCTCATGTGCTGAACCGCGTGGCCTGCCTCGCCTGCGGCCGCTGTGCAGAGCACTGCCCGCGGGGCGCGCTCGCCATCAAGGGCTACCACATCTCCGCGGCCGAAGTGGTGGCCAGGGCCGCCCGCATGAGGCCTTTCTTCGCCCATTCCGGCGGTGGCATTACGCTTACCGGCGGCGAGGTCACGGCTCAGGCGGAGTTCGCCGCCTCCGTCCTCGAGGGCTGCCGCGCCGCGCACGTCCACACCGCCATCGAGACCAGCGGCGCCTGCGAGTGGTCCCAGCTCGCCCCCCTGGTCGCGCACTCCGACCTCGTGCTCTACGACCTCAAGCTCATGGACGAGGCGGAGCACCTTCGCTGGACCGGTGTATCCAATCGTCGGGTCCTGGACAATGCCGCCCGCTTGCCCCGGGACCACACCCAGGTGCGCGTGCCACTCATCCCTGGCATCACCGACACCGAAGAGAACCTGGCCGCCATCTTCGCTTTCATGCGCCAGGTCGGCCTCCCCTCTGTCGCCCTGCTGCCCTACAACCCGGCGGCCGGCGCCAAATACGAATGGCTCGATCTCGCCTACAAGATTCGCGCCGAGCCTCAGACCCCAGAGCAGCTCGCCCACTCCGCGGAGATGGCCTGCCGGGCCGGGCTCCACGTCGCCATCAACTGACCACCCCGCACCACCGCGCGATCAACAGCCCTGTCGCCACCGCCGCCTGCCTGATGTGGCCCATCGCGATCCGCTCTCCCACCGCGTGCGCCTGCCCTATCTCCCCCGGCCCGAACACCACGGTCGGCATCTTCCCTCGATGGTAATAGAGCCGCGCGTCGCAGCTCACGTTCCATCCGAACACTTCCGACCTGAACCCGGCCTGCCCGCAAGCCCCGGCCACCGCCTGCACGAACGGATGGCCCGGATCGGTCTGGTACGCCTCGTTATGCAGCTTCGGGAAGTCGAGCGTGAAGTGCTCTCGCGTCCACTCGTCTGACTCCGCCCGGATCGCCTCCTCCAGCTCGCGCTTGACCTCGGCCATGCTCTTGTTGGGCAGGAACCCGACTCCGCCCTCGATCACGCACTCGCTCGGCACGGTTGAGGGCCAGTCACCCGCCCTCACTATGCCGACGTTCACCTGAACCGGCTGCTCGTAGCGCTCGAACAGCGGCAGGCCCTTACTCTCCGCCACCAGGCGCTGTTCGTACCTCCGGAGGATCTCGATCACCTGCATCGCCTTGTCGTGCGCGCTGATCCCCTCGCGGATCCGGCCCATGTGCGCCGACTTCCCCACGATCCGCACCCGGTACCAGATCGCGCCCCGATTCGCCGGATGAATCTGCAAGTCGGTCCCTTCCATCACCAGCGCGGCGTCGCCCCGATGTCCACTCAGGATCATCCCCAAAGCCCCGTTCCCCCCGACCTCTTCCTCGATCACGAACTGCGCCTCCACCGAGCCCGCGGTCCTCACCCCGACCGCGTCGAGCAGACGCAGCGCCAGCCACACCGTCGCCACCTGTCCCTTCGCGTCACACGCCCCTCGGCCGATCACGCAGTCGCCCTCCAGCTCCGGCTGGTAGGCGCCCTCCCATCCCTCGGCCGGCACCACATCCACATGGCTGGAGATCACCAGGCTCCGGCCTCCCCCGCTCCCGCGCCGGTGAAAGGCCAGGTTCGGCCGGTCTGCATAGTCGAAGCGGGCCTCACCGAAGCTGTAGTCCGGATCGTCCGCGATCCCCGGCGGAATCGGGACCAGCTCCGCCTCCCCGTGAAGCTCCTCGCACCTCCGCCGCAGGTGCTCGATCGCTGCCCCCTCCTGTCCCGGCACGCTGGGGAATCGGATCAGGTCGCACAGCAGCTCGCGCGCCTCCACCAGGTTCTCCCCGGCCGCCTTCTCCAGCGCCTCTCTCAGCTCCACACCTCACCTCCTTCTCCTTCCGGTTGGGCAGGCCTGCCCTGAGCCTGCCGAAGGAAGCGTGTCTCCTGACCCGCTGTTGCTGTATAATACGCCCCGGCATGCGGTACGCGCTAGGCATTGACGGCGGCGGCTCCAAGTGTGATGCCGTGCTGGTGGACGAGACCGGCGCGGTGGTCGGCTGGGGCCGCGGCGGCGCCATTCACGTCTACTACGATCCTCCGGAGTCGGTGAGCGCCTCCTACCGCTCCGCCGTCGCCGGCGCCGTGGCCGGGAGGTCCGACCTCGAAGTCTGGGTCGCGGGCGCCGCGCTCGACGGCCAGCCCCCGGAGGCCTTGGCCGCGGCCGGCAAGGTGGTGGGCTATGTCCGCGCCACTGAGGTTGACACCGCCTTCGCCTCCGTTCAGGAGGAATGGGGCCTGGTCGTGCTCTCGGGCACCGGCTCCTTCGTCCACGGTCGCTCATCCGACGGACGCGATCTCCACTGGGGCGGCCTTGGTCCCGTGCTCAACGATTACGGCAGCGCCTACGAGATCGGCCTCCGCGGCCTCCGGGCGGCCTTCGCCTCCGGCTGGACCGAATCCCGCCGCACCACCCTCGTCCAGGCGATCCCCGAGGCCTTGGGCGCGCCCCACCTGCGTGCGGTCTTCAGACTCGTGTATGTCGAGAACATGGGCCGGCGCCAGATCGCCTCCCTCGCCAGGGTCGTCAACCGCGAGGCCGAGGCCGGCGATCGCGTCGCCCGCGAATGCCTCGAGCGCGCGGCCGATGAGCTAGGCGCGCTCGGCGCCGACATGCTGGCAGAGCTGGGCATGTGTGACCTCTCCTTCCCCGTCATTGCTATCGGCAGCGTCGCCCAGCGCTCCGCCATCTGGTGGCAGCGGGTCTGTCGTCGTCTCGCCGAGGCCGCGCCCGGCACGCGCCCCGTCATCCCACAGCTCCAACCGGCCGTGGGCGCAGCCCTCCTTGCCCTCCGCGAGATGGGAGTCCCCTGGACTCCGGCGCTCATCGCGCGCCTGGTTGAGACACAAGCGATCCATCGGCCGTCCGACTAGCACGTTTGGCAGGAACTCCGCTCCTGCTGCGCCGTTCTGTAGGGCGAGGGTGTCTCTGTTCACCTTGAGCGGAGCCGAAGGGCATCCCCCGCCGGCCGTCGCCGTTCGGCAGGCCCTGCGTGCCCAGAGCGAGGCCGAAGCGACCGTACCATCGTGATGCAAGAGAATCCGTAGCAGTGGCACCGGCCTCCGCGCCCTGGCGCGGAGGCCGGTTCTTTCCGTACGGGCGAAGCGCAAGGCAAGGTAGACAGGGCGCGCCATAGTGGAAGTTGCGTCACACGGGTCAGGGCGGCAGGAAGCGGACCGATGAGACGGAAGCTGCTGGGGAGAGGGGAACTGCACTCGCGCGGGCACATCCCCGCAGTAGACGTGTACCGGAGGTGACGAGCATGAAGGTTGGGCTATACACGGTGAGCTTCTCGGGGGCCTGGTATGACGGGCCCGGGCTGCCGCTGGCGGATGTGTTGAAGCTGGCCAAGACACT
>Ga0315285_10008497_pt1 | contig 10520 bp, 8 predicted proteins | sample YL17G09_36_MG_FD_203698 | JGI IMG/M metagenome (GOLD analysis project Ga0315285, IMG submission 203698) | Sediment microbial communities from Yellowstone Lake, YNP, Wyoming, USA - YL17G09_36 | ecosystem: Environmental > Aquatic > Freshwater > Lake > Sediment | place: USA: Wyoming | collected... | reverse complement strand
CGAAAGGCCTCGTCCTTAAACCGCAGGCCCTCGAATTCCGGATCGTTCGCGGGCGGGCCGGGACGGACAGCGTCTCGCGAGGCCGGTTCGAGGCCGAGATCGGAAAGGACGGCTCGATACAAGGGAGCATGCGCCTGGAGCTTTCGGGGCTGTTCGACGCCCGGGCCCGCCGAGAGCTCAAGGATCAAACGGGACCGGAGCGAGACCGCTTTTTCGCCGAAGCCGTCAACAGGGTCCTCGGCGAGGGCCGGGTCCTCAAGACGACTTTGAGCGACCCCAAGGACCTCGTCCGGCCCGTCTCGATCGTCCAGGAATTCCGCGGTGACGAATTCGCCGTTTTTCAGGGGACGGTCATGCTCATCAACCTCCCCCAGTACCTGTACGCCTTCGCCGAACTTCCGTCCTACCCGAGCCTGGCCAAGCGGCTTTATCCGTTCCGGGTCAGCGACGAAGCGGAGACCGAGACCGTCATCAACCTCAAGATCCCGGCCGGGTATAAACCCCTCTACCTTCCCGAGGGGTTTTCCCAAAAGACGGATTACGGCGAGTTCGTTTTCAAGGCGGCCTACGACCCCGCGATCCGGACGGTCCGGATCGAACGGGTCATGCGCTTCGCCAAGAAGGAGATCCCGGTCGAAGCCTATCCCGAGTTCAAGAGGACTGTGGACGCCTTCGGCGGCGTCAAGAACAACCTGATCCTCCTGGAAAAATAGGCGGAGGCGGACCCGGGCTCGGTCGGGCCGCTTCTCCGTTTTCCGCTTGACAATGGTAACTGATTTAGTTACTATTTAGCCCATGAGCTTCGATGTCGTCCGTCTCCGAGCCGCCTTTCCGGCCCTGGGTACCTCTCTGCGCAAGAAGCCCGTCATCTACTTCGACAACGCCTGCATGACCCTCAAGCCCGAGCCGGTCCTCCAGGCCATGGACGACTACTACCGGAACTTCCCCGGCTGCCATGCCCGGGCCGACCACTACTTCGGGACCGAGACCTCGCGCCGCTACGAGGAGGCCCGCCGCAAGGTCGCCGCGTTCTTCAACGCCGCCGATCCCCGGGAGATCGTCTTCACCCGGAACGCGACCGAGGGCCTGAATCTGCTGGCCTATACCCTGGACCTCAAGGCCGGGGACGTCGTCGTCTCCTCCGACATCGAGCATAATTCGAACCTTCTCCCCTGGCAGGCCCTGGAGAAAAGGAAAGGGGTCCGGCGCCTCGTCGTCTCCACCCGGCCCGACACGACCTTCGACCTGGCCCGGTTTCGGGAGCAGATGACGCCGGCCGTCCGCCTGGTGACGGTTCTCCACACCTCGAACCTGACCGGCGTCGGCTTCCCGATCGCGGACATCGTCCGGATCGCCCACGGCAGCGGCGCCCTCGTCTGCGTCGACGCCGCCCAGGCCGCCCTCAGCAAGGGCATCGACGTCCGCGCCCTCGACATCGACTTCTTGGTCGCCTCGGTCCACAAGATGTGGGGGCCGACCGGAATGGGAATTCTCTACGGGAAACGGGCGCTCCTCGAGGCCATGCCCCAGTTCCTGACCGGGGGCGGGACCGTCGAGGACGCCGGCTACAACTCGGTCACCGTCCAAGGGCTTCCCGACAAGTTCGAGGCCGGGCTCCAGAACTACGCGGGCGCGGCGGGCGCCGGGGCGGCCGTCGACTTCATCCGCGAGGTCGGCCAGAACGCGATCGCCGGCCAAGTCGGAAACCTCAACGCCCGCGCCACGGAGCTGCTGGCTGAAATGAAAGGGATCACCATCCTCGGCCCCCGCGAGGCCGCTTTGCGGTCGGGCATCCTGAATATCGTCATCGAAGGCATGGACGCCGCCGACGCCGCCCGGGTCCTCCACCAGTCGGAGAACATCATGGTCCGCTTCGGCAAACATTGCGTCCACCCCTGGTACGCGAACCGCCGCATCCCCGATTCGCTCCGGATCTCCTTCGGCGCCTACAATACGGCGGCCGAGGTCGAGACCCTGGCCGCGGGGCTGCGGAGCGTCCTCAAGTTTTTCCGGCAGAAGGCGTCCTGACCCGGACGGGCGAGGAAGGAGAAACCATGGCCTGCTGCGCGCTGAGAAAGAAGAAGAAACAGCTCATGATCGTGCCGGTCAGCCTGCTCCTCATCGTGAGCCTGTTCGGGGGGATCGCGGTCGGGCTCTTTACGCTGGGCGGGCTTGTCTCCAAGGGCTTCGCCCGGAAGCGGGACAGGGCTCGAAAGACCATCAAGCAGCTCACGGACGGCCTGAAAGACAGGATTCTCAACGAACCCTTCCTGTTCGACTCGACGGTCCGCTGCAAGGTCAGCGGCCGGCTGATGGGCTACTCGACGCCCCTGGCCGGCCTCGTCTTCAAGTACTTCAACGTCATCGTCTTCAGCGCGGTTGTCGGGTCGGCGGCGCTCGCCGTCGGCAGCCTGGTCTTGGTCGTGAGCTGAGGCGGCCCGTCATGAAGAACGAAATCATCATCCAGTTCTCGGGCGGAATCGATTCTCTCTACGCCGCCCACTATCTCGCCCCCCGCTACGACCGCGTCCACCTCCTGACCTTCGACAAGGGCTATCTCCATCTTTTTCTCAAAGCCAACCGGCCCAATGTCGAACTCCTCAAAAAGCTCCACGGCGAGGACAAGATCGTCCACACCCTCCTCGACATCAAGCCCCTCTTCAAGGAGATGGCCGTCAAGAGCTACGGGGAGACGCGGGACGCTTTCGGGAACGAAATCGCCTGGTGCGTCCCCTGCCGGGCGACGATGGCCTTGGGGAGCATCCTTTTTGCGCTCGAGCACGATATCCCCGTTTTCACCGACGGGGCCAATTGGGAGCAGGCGCCCGACGGGGAGAAGGTCCTGGTCACGGCCGACAACTACCCCGAGTTCCTGGAGGTCATCAAGGCCTTCGCCGCGGCCTACAAGGTCAGCTACCTCCCCCTGATTTACGAGCTCAACACCCGGAAAGAGCGCCGGGACGAGCTGCTGGCCCTGGGCGCCAAGATTGACTTCAACAGCCTCGACCGCCCCAAGAAAAGCGTTTTCGACGTCTTCCGCAAGACTTTCTTCAAGCGGTCCCAGCCGATGTGCCTGTCCGGCTACCTCATCCATTGGAAGCGGAACCTGTTCAACGTCAAGGAAGAGCTGACCCCGGAGATGACGGTCCGCGGCATCGAGCCCAAGCTCGGAACGATCGCGAAGCGGCTCGTCGAGGATTATTTCGCGGCCAAGGGCCTGAACGTCGCGGACATCGTCCGCGCCCGCGGATAGCCGGGGGACATCCGGAGAAGTCAGGGTCGGACTTTCCGGCACGCCGCCGTTTCAGCGTCGATCATGTCGCGGAGGGTCGTCTTGGCGAGGAAGGCATCGACGATCTTCTGAAGTTCCATCCATTTGAGCTTGGCGCCGCAGTTCTTGTCCCGGCGGCAGATCCCCTTGCGAACCAGGCAGGGCGCGATCCGGTCGTCTTTTTCGGACAGGACATTGACGATGTCGATGAGCCGGATTCGCTCAGGTTTTTTTAAAAGCCGGTAGCCACCCTTGATGCCCCGCGTGCTGCCGACGAGCCTGGCCCGCATCAACGGCTGGAGGATCTGCTTGGCGAACTTGGCCGAGATCAGCTGCCGCTTCTCGACTTCGGCCAGCGGCAGGGCTCCCTCCGGATGGCGTCCGATCTCGACCAGAATGCGGATGCCGTAGCGTATTTTTGCGGGCAGTCTCATGGTTAATGGGAACCGATCTGGTTACCTATTCTACATTTAGGACCGGGCCGAGTCAACTCCTTTCGGCGCTCAAAATCCCATGCGCCGAAATATAGGATGGGGCATCAAGGCCAACTCCCCGATAATCTTTCCCCTGGAAATCTGAAAAAGTAACAAAGTGCAGGTCTGAAGCTCCGCGGACTCACGTCCGTGGCGTCTGCCCATGACAGGAGTTGGAGCGCACTCACAAGCCGTTTTCGGCTTATGAGTACAGGCGAAACCGCCGCCAGTCCCCGGAGCGGTTCTCTCGCGGCTAATTCAGGACAAGGCGCCTGGGTTTTCTCGCGGAGGGGATTGACCCCGAATTTTTATCGGAGGCGGAAGGCGATGTAGCGGCGCAGGAAGCGGACGGCCTCGTCGCAGCGCCTGAAGACGGGCACGCCGGACATCTCGAACATCCCGGCCAGCGGGTCGTAGACCTCTCCCGCGTCGATGTTGACGACGAAGGGCTTATCCGTCCTGTGGAAGAGGTCGATGATTCTCATGGCGGCCGTGCCGGCCCGCTTGAAGTCCTCCGCGTGCCCTTCTCCGGCCGGGAGCGTCTGCATGGCCGGCGTCATCGGGACGTTTGAGATAACTGCGCAATCGACGCCGTCATCGCCGAGGACGGCCTCGACGCAGCCGGCGAAGGCGGCGTCGTTGGCGACAGGCGTCACGTCGAGGGGGTTATGGACGTCCTGGAGCTTGTCGATCCCGAGCGGCCGCAGGGCCTCGTTGATGCGCGCCTGGGCCGACGATCCGAAGTTGGCCAGTTCGAGCCTCTCGCCGTTCGCGAGCGTGTCCGACATGATGACGCACTCGAATCCCGCGTTCGACAGAAGCCCGGCCCGGTTCCCGCGGACCGTCTTTCCGGCCAGGAGCGGCGCGTTCCGAAGCCAGGTCTCGAACTCCCGGATATCATCCGCGACGAAGACGCCGGCCTGCTCGAGCACGGCCTTGCTGATATTGTAATCGCCGGCGACCGAAGCCGTGTGGCTCGAGGTCGCCGCCCGGCCTTCGGCGCTGCGTCCGGCCTTGTAGAGGACGATGATTCGGTCGCCCTTGGCCAGGATCTCCTTGGCCGCCCGGGCCGTGTTCAGGCCGTCTCCGGGCTGGAAGCCTTCGACATAGACCGCGAACAGCTTCGCCTCGGGGTCGTCCTTGAGATAATTCAGGTAGTCCGAAACCCGGAGGTCGAGCTGGTTCCCGAGCGAAATGCCGTAGCGGGGCCCGAGATCCATCAAGGCGTTCATCCGGGTGATCATGAAGGCCCCGCTCTGGGAGAGATAGACAAGGCCGGTCCGGCCGCCCTTAGGCCGCGGGAGCTTATGGTCCGTGATGAAGGTCGTATCGTACTTCCCGGGGACCGAGCTGATGCCCAGGCAGTTTCCGCCGTTGACGACGGGCGTCAGCTTCCCTTCCTTGCGGCCCCGGCTCAAGACGTCCTTGATCCGGGTCTCGATCGACTGGGTCCCCTCTTTCTCGCCCATGCCGCCGGCGATGATGATGACCGAGCGGGCCTTTTCCTTCTCGGCGAGCTCCTTCATGACGTCGTAGCATTGGTCCGCGGCCAGGGTCAGGACGAACATATCGACGGCCTTGGGAAGGTCGGCGACCGCCGGGACGCAGCGGCAACCCTCGATCTCGGCCAGGCCGGGCTTGACGACGAAGACCCCCTCCTTGGGAAAACCGTTCTTGAGGATGTTGTTGAGGATGATGCGGCCGATGTTCATCTTCTCCGAGACGCCGATGATCCCGATCGACTCGGGCTCGAGAAGGTGGCGGATCCGGTCGATGGGAGGCCCGGAGGGAACCTTTCCCCGCCGCGAGAAGCGGCAGACGCCGTCGAGCGGCAGCGGAATCCCGTCCTTGATCACGAGAGGGTTGATTTCGGCTTCCTCGATGACGAAGGGAGCGTCCCCGAATGGGGAGTAATGGGCGGCCAGCCCGGCGAACCGGGCGGCCGTCTCGGCCAGGGTTTCCTCCTTGAGAAGGGGCGGTTGTCCCCGGAACTCGCGGACGAGCTTGTCGGTGACGGCCGCGCCCGCCAAGACGGCCCCGATCTCCTTCCGCTCGACGAGATGAGGAGACAGCATGGCCATGGCCCGGCCGGGTTTGAGGCGCTCGCTGAGGTACTCGACGTCGAGCCCGCCGGCCCCGAAGGTCAGGATCGGACCGAATTCCCTCGAGTTGCGGACGCCGAGCAGGAGTTCGGTCCCGAAACCCGCCTTGCTGAAAGCGACCATCTCTGAGATGAGGACGCCGCGGATGCCGGCCGCGACCTCGGCCTGATCGGGGAGGTCGGCGTTCCCGTGCCGGCTGAATGTCCTGGCCCAACGCGCGAACTTGGCCGGGACGGTTTCGACCATCTTCCGGACCTCGCGGTTGACCTCCTCGGGGTCGTTGCGCACGAACTTGACGCCGCCGGCGTCGGTTTTATGGACGATATGGGGGGAGACGATCTTGAGGACGAGGGATTCGCTCCGGAACGGCGCGAGATCGTCCCGGCTGACCGGACGCCCCTCGACGAGAAGGGTCCGCGGGGTCTCCATCCCGGCTTCGCGGAGGATCGCGTAGACCTCATGCTCGAACAGGAAGGCCCTCCCTTCCCGCTCGGCCCCGACGAACAGGGCATCGATGTTCGAATAGTTGACGGCCATAACCTCCCCTCCCTCCCCTTTCCGCCTCAGGCGGCCGCCCGCCCCGCCTCGCGGCCCAGGGCGAAGGCCTTCAAGTTCATCGCGACCATGGCCTCGCCGCGCGGCTCGAACAGCTTCCGGATGACCTCCTCGAGGTTTTCGGTCTTGAGCATGAGGCGATTCGAGGCCGCGCCGAGCATGACCATATTCTGGGCCTTGGACGAGCCGGCCTCCTTGGCCAGCTTGTCCGAGTCGACGACGACCGCGTTCCCTCCCCGCCGAACCTCGGCCAGGATTTTATCCAGCTCGGGATAATCGGGGATGTTGACGAAGGGGGTCGCGCTCGTGATCAGCATCCCGCCCGGGGCGAGGTAGTCCAGGTAACGGAGGCTTTCGAGCGGCTCCACGCTCAGGACGAGGTCGGCCTTGCCCTTGGGGATGAGGTCGCTCCAGATCGGATCCCGGGACAGGCGGAGATGGGACTGGACGGCCCCCCCGCGCTGGGACATGCCGTGGACTTCGGCCTGCTTGATCTGAAGACCCTCCATCAGGGCCGCCGAATCGATGACGAAAGCGATGGACAGGATCCCCTGTCCCCCGACACCGGCGAGAATGATGTCTTGTTTCATGGCCGCGGCTCCTTGTCGTCCCGTCACTTTTTCTTCCGCGTTTCCTGGATGCAGTCGCGGACGGCGATGATGACCGAGAGCCCGGGATGGTCGAGCTCTTCCTTCATGATCCGGACGTTCGTCTCCAGGTTCTTGGGAAGGGGCGTGATGACCCGGATGTGGTCCTTGGGGACGCCCAGCCCTTCGACGATCTTGAGGAGCCCGGCCCCGGTCGCATAGCTCGGCTGCCCCCCTGTCATGGCGACGATCGCGTTGTCGAGGATGAAGACAGTCATGGGCGAATCGGCCAAGGCGGCGTCGAGCAGGCCGGTCATACCCGAATGGCCGAAAGTCGAATCTCCGATGACGGCCACCGCGGGATGGATCCCGGCCTCGGCCCCGCCCTTGGCCATGCTGACCGAGGCGCCCATGCAGACGCAGGTCTGGATAGCGCTGTAGGGCGGGAGAGCGCCCAGCGTATAGCAGCCGATATCGCTGAAGACGTTGGGCTTGGGGTAGGATTCGAGGGCTTTCTTGAGCGCGTTGAGGGTGTCGGCATGGGGACAGCCCTGGCAGAGTTGGGGCGGCCGGCCCGAGAGCTTGAGATCGGCCGGCGTCCGGGCCGGGAGCGGCGCGAGCCCCAGCGCCTTGCGGACGTTTTCGGGGGTCAGCTCGCCGGTCGCGGGAAGCCGGCCGCTGAGCTTGCCGACCACTTCTTTACCCGGGATCCCAAATATCCCTTTGATGGAGCGCTCGATGAGCGGATAGCCGTCCTCGAGGACAAGGATGGTCTCGACATGTTCGACGAGCTTCCTGATCTGGGCTTCGGGAAGCGGATAGACGCAGAGCTTGAGCCAGGACGGCCGGATGGACGCGCCGGCCAAGTTCTCCTGGAGATAGTTGAAGGCGATGCCGGCGGCGATGACGCCCAGGGATCGGTCTTGGGGATTGAGCTCGAGGCGGTTCCAGGGCGACCTCTCGGCATTCCGGACGAGTCCGGGCTGGAGGTCGGTAAGGAGGTTGAAACGGCGCCGGGCGTTGCCGGGAAGCAGCGTCCAGTCAGTCCAGGCCCCGTGGCGAAGCTCGTTCGGCCCCCGGGCCGGCCTCGGCTGGACAGGCCCCCGGCTGTGGGCGAGACGGGTCACGATCCGGATCATGACCGGAAGCCCTATTTTTTCCGAGAGGTCGAAGGCCTCGCGGGCCATGTCGTAGGCCTCCTGGTGGTCCGAGGGTTCCAGGCAGGGGATCAGGGCGAATTGGGCGTAGTAGCGGCTGTCCTGTTCGTCCTGGGAGCTGTGCATGCCGGGGTCGTCGGCCGAGACGACAACGAGCCCTCCGTTGGCGCCGGTCAAGGCCGAGTTGATGAACGGGTCGGCGGCCACGTTGAGCCCGACATGCTTGAACGAGACCAGGGCCCGCTTCCCGGCGAAGCTCGTTCCCAAGGCTTCCTCGTAGGCGACCTTTTCGTTGACGCACCAGGCCGCCCTAAAACCCTTGTCCCGCTCGGCAAGCTTGATGAGATACTCCATGATCTCCGAAGCCGGGGTCCCCGGGTAGGAATAGCCGGAGCTCAACCCGGCATGGACGGCCCCCAGGGCGATCGCTTCATCGGCCAGAAGGATTTCTCTATCCATGGTTCAATCCTTTGGGGCGAATTGGGACGGGCTCGTCCTCGGCCGGGAACGAGCAAAGTCAGGGTCTTGTCCGCTGGACATGAGATATCGAGGAACAAGGATACACGTCCGCCGTCCGGGCTGTCAAGCCGATCCGAAAGCTCAGGTGAAATCGAGGGGGACCCGGCCGGTCGATCCGCTCGATTCAATCGAATTTATAAAATCTATAAAATTATGTTGAAAACGGCCGCCGGGACGGATAAGATAATAGAAAGAATGGACGGCCTCAAGGTCCGGAGAAGGAGAGCTTGCCATGATCAAGATGTCGACCAAGGGACGCTACGGGACCCGGCTGATGCTCCAGTTGGCCCACCATTACGGAGACAAAGGCCAGGCCGTCATCCTGCGCTCCGTGGCCGAGAATGAGAATATCTCGATCCGCTACCTGGAACAGATCATCATCCCCCTCAAGGTCAGCAAGCTCGTCAAGAGCATCCGCGGCGCCGGCGGGGGCTATTCCCTGGCCCGTCCCCCCGCTCAGATCAAGATCAGCGAGATCCTTCACGCCCTGGAGGGCTCCTGCTGCCTGGTCGAGTGCATCGAGGACGCGGATTTTTGCCCCCGCATCTCCTATTGCGCGACCTTCGAGATCTGGAACAAGGCCTCCCAGCTCCTCAAGGGCTATTTCGAGAACCTGACCCTCCAGGACGTGGTCGAAATCGACCGCAAGAAGAGAAAGGCCAAGCCGAAATAAGCGGTCGGTTCGGCCCTTGAAAAGCCTGATCAGTCTCCTGAGTTCGGTCCGACTCGCCATCTTCCTGTTCATCCTGGTCACGGCGGCCTCGATCCTGGGGACCTTTCTCCCCGGCCTGAACCTGTACCGGACGCCCGGGTACTTGTCTCTTCTTCTGCTGTTCGCCCTCAATATTCTGGTCTGCACCCTGACCCGGTCGTATCCACGGCTGAGGCGGACCCTCAAGCCGTCCTGGGATTGGACGGCGGCCGGTTTGGCCGCCGCGGCCGCGAGCCGGACCTTCCGGCAGCAAGCGGAACTCGAGGGCCTCGTCCGGGCCCTCCGCGAGGCGCTGGCGGCTCGCCGCTACCGGATGCGCGGACTTAAGCGTGGCGGGGTCGTCCTTCTCCTCGCCCGGAAGAGGACGCTCGGCGGATTCGGAGCGGATATCGTCCACCTCGGTCTCCTGGTCATCCTGGCCGGGGGGATCCTGAGCGGAGTCCTGGGCCGCAAGGCGGACCTCGTCCTCTCTCCGGGGCGGATCGCGGACGTTCCCTGGGCCGGATTCCAGGTCCGGCTCGAAGACTTCAAGACCGATTACTACCCGAACGGAAACGTCAAGAGCTGGAAGAGCCGGCTGACCGTTCTCAAGGGGGGAAATCCGGCGCTGACCCGGACGATCGAGGTCAACCGTCCCCTGAAATACGGCGGCGTCAATTTCACTCAGTCAAGCTGCGGCTGGAATTGGGATGAAGCGTCCGTCATCCTCCGCGTCCGGAAAAACGGCGATCCCGCCTTGGCGCGGGAGATCGAGGTCCGGGTCGGGGGCGAAACGGACCTCCCGGAAACGGACTTGCGGATCGCCGCGGTCCGCTTCGTCCCCGACTTCGTCCTGGACGGGGCGAATGAAGTCCGGACCAGATCCTACGAACCCAACAATCCGGCCGTTCAGATCGAAGCCCGGCGGGCCGGCCGATCGATCCTCTCGGGATGGCTGTTCTCTAAATACCCCGAATACGGCCGCGTCCGGGAGGCCGAGGCGACCGGCTTGACTTTCGAGCTTAGGGACGTCAAGGCCGACCAATTCTCGGTTCTTCAGGCGGCCTCAGACCCGGGCGTCTCTGTGATCTGGATCGGCTGCGCCGCCGTCATGGCCGGACTATTCCTCGCTTTTTATTGGGCGCCGCGGGAGATCCGCGCCGTC
>Ga0315285_10008493_pt1 | contig 10523 bp, 11 predicted proteins | sample YL17G09_36_MG_FD_203698 | JGI IMG/M metagenome (GOLD analysis project Ga0315285, IMG submission 203698) | Sediment microbial communities from Yellowstone Lake, YNP, Wyoming, USA - YL17G09_36 | ecosystem: Environmental > Aquatic > Freshwater > Lake > Sediment | place: USA: Wyoming | collected... | reverse complement strand
CCAAAAAAAAAAAAAAACTTTTGACTTTTTTCCATTTCCCCGTAATTGAGCTACAAATTTCGAATTCCAACTCTTTCTAGAGAGCGAGCGAGCGAGAGGCATCATTCTACTTAACAAATACAAAATCAAAAACATTGCATGAAAACAAACCAGAGAGTAAAATGATTTTGCGCTCTTTGTTTGTTTCTTTTTTTTTGCAATTAAAAAAAAAAACTATCAACGAGAGCAAAAAAAAACAAAGCCCCCACGGGGGATATATCGAATCTCCTCCTCCTCGCCGTCTCCTCCCCGTTTTCGTTTATGGTGAGAGGTTCTCATCACATGGAGGTAGGGGGCAAAGCAGGGAGACGGCTTCCGCCGTCGCCGTCGCCAGTCGTGGCGGCGAGGACCCTCGACTTTTTTTTCCCCTTCTGGGGGGGAGGTGGGGAGGGTGACGGGAAGTTGGCGAGGTATACGAAGAAGAAGGAGAAAAGAAGACTGAGAAGAAATAGAGTCTCGCAACGACATTCGAAAGTATTTGTATATTTGATGGCGCCATCGAATTTCTCTTGTGGGGAAGAAAAAGCCTTTGTTGGGGTTTTGAGAGAGCTTTTTCCGTCTCGTTGTTGCTCGATGCATTTTTTTTTCCTTCGCCACGAGAAGGCTATTTTTTTCCTCCCCCCCGCGCCGTCTCTCTCTCTCTCTCATCCTCATCGTATCACAACCGGATGTACGCCAGACCCGGCCTGGTGAGCGACCCGGTAAACAGCGTCCTCCCGTCCGGGGACAGCACCGCGGAGCTCGCCCGACCCACCGCCGCGCCGGTCGGGTCCTGCAGCGACTCGGCGACCCTCCCGCCAGAGTCGACCCTCACGACGAGGCCGAAGGGGGGCGCGACGAGCTCGACGACCTGCTGCGGGACGCGAGAAGCAGCCCAGCGCAGGGGCGGAGAGGAAGCCAGGGCAGTGGCGCCTGCGGCGGTCAGTTTGGAGTTGATAGAGACCCAGAAGTGGTCGACGACGACGGCGGCGGCGGCGGCGGCAGCGATAGTCGGAGAAGAAGAAGAAGAAGAAGGCGGGGCGGGGGAGGGCGGCACGCCAAAGACGCCGTCGCAGTATCCTGGAAGGGAGCGCGCGAACGGCTGGATTCGGCCGGCGTCAGGTCCTCGCAGGGGCGCGAGAACGAGCCTCGCGGAGAACGTCTCGCACATGATTATCGCGTCTTCGTTCCCGGTGGCCGCCGCGCGCGAGTCCGAAAAGGCGATCCCATTACTAAACCAGCTCCCCGTCGAGACCACCACAGTTTTCCCCGTGCTCGGGTCGTGGCGGCAAAGCCTGCCCCCCAGGTCGCCCGAGAAGAGCGAGCCCAGCGACGTGGAGAACGTGTCGAAGGCCTGGATTCCTAGCGACCTCGCTGGCGGCGCCGGAGGGGCGGCGATCGAGTCGGTGAAGTAGATCGCGCCGCTTCCCGACACGAGGACCCCGTTGGCGTAGAGGATCCGCCCCGAGGCCGAGGCGGGGACGAGAGGGAACTGGGCCGGGTCCGCCGAGGCGTAGGCTGTCAGCTGGGTCACGACGGCCGTCGAGGAAGGTCCGGGTGGAGGGAGGCTCACGCGGTAGAGGCCCGCGCCGGCGAGCGCGACGACGAGCGAGCGCCCTCCGCCGACGGCGGCTGCCGCGCTGTCGTCGACCGCGATGCCCAGAGGCCTCCCAGGGAGGCGAGCGATGATCTCTCCTGCTCCCGGTGTGCTGCCCGGGACGGCCAAGGGAGGTAGGAAGCGCCAGAGCCTGCCCTGGGAGTCGGGGAGGTAGGCGGTGCCGTCGGCGGCAAAGGCTGGGGTCTCTGATTTCGTTTTTTTTCCCGTTTTTTTTTTGGGGGGTGGCTCGTTTTTTTGGGGGTCTCGTGGATAAGAGGCTCGATATTTTTGGGGCGCGGGGATGAGGGACTCGTCCTCGCTTTCCTTTCCCGCAGAGAACGAAGACGGGGAAAGAGAAGAAGAAGAAAAAGAACAGCGAGGCAGAGGTGGAGGCGGAGAGAAACGAGGGGTGGGTCGGCGCGGCAGAGAGGAGGTTACAGCAGCCAATTGCAAAGAGAGAGAACAGTTTCTTACCGATTCCGATGACATCCGAGTACGCCAGGCTCGCATTTGTCAGCCTGTAGTTCCTCTCTTCCGCGTTGATCCAGTTGTACTCGTTGCGCCCGACGTCGGGCCACAGGGACCTGGGCACATCTGCGGGCTTGGGCAGGTCCTCGCCTCGAATGGGCACGCCGAGCGTGTCAGAAATCTTGTCGGCCTTGAGGCTCTCGACGAGCGCTGTGACTCGGGAGACTTCGGCGGCGAGGGTCTGTTCGGTCGTATCGGGCGCCGCGTGCGCGCCTGGTACTGCAAAAAAGGTGCTGCCCGCGAGGAGCGCCGCGAAGAGGAAGGGGAGGATTCGAGGCGGCATTGCAACGGGCTAACCGCCGCCGCAATTGGTTGTGGCAAGGGCACCGATGTTATTGCGCTCCCACTGCCCATGTGCTTTTATCGTTTTTTCCCCCTCCCTCAACCTCCACCTGCTCACCTCACCAATGGCGGCACCGACGAGGCGGCGGTGCCGCTGCGCTGCGGCTTCCCACCTCGTCGTCGCCTTCTTCCTCGGAGTAAGCTCCGTTGCGGCTGCAGACCTCTCCACCGTGAACCTCCCCGGGGAACGTCTCCCGCTCGTAAAGGTAGATCCGCTGCGGATCCCTCGACCGCTGCCGCTCGCGGGAGCGCTGGCGCCGAACAAATTGCTCCAAGCAGCACAGCCAATCTTTCCCGAAATCATCGGATGCAGTGAGTTTTAGAACAGATCAGGAGGCACAGAAAGGAAGGGAGTTGAAACATAGCGAGGAAGGAACAAGGGGAGAAAAAGGTCGAGAAACTGCTCTCAGCTGCCCACATGGCATTGTCGACAGAGGGAAAAACAAAGAGAGAGAAGAGAAGACTCTGCTCGCTCCTTTTTCTCAGCTGCCCCTCTTTCCCTTCGCGCTCTCTTCCCTGCTTTTCTCTCCCCCCCTCCCTCGCTTTTCCACAAAATAAACAAACACACGCCTCCATCTCATCAGAGCTCCCCGCTATCGACGCCACCAACCAGCTCCTCTACTGCGGCGACGCCTCCGGAGACATCTGGGAGGCCTCGCTGGCCCAGTTCCCCGGCGCGCCCTCGTCCCCGCCCAGGGTGCTCGCCCGGACCGGCGGCAGGCCGCTCTCGCACGCGCTCACGGCCGACGGCTCGCAGCTCGTATTCACGGACGCCGTGCGAGGCCTGCTCTCGCTGGACCTGACGCAGAGGGCGCTGGCGCCCAACGCCCCCCTGCGGCTCCTCTCGGGGTACGCTTCCGATCCCAACCCCGCGACGGCCGCCTCGGGCCCGGTCTCGTTCGCGCAGGGGATCGCGCTGACCCCGACGGCCTTCTACTTCTCCGACACCGCGGATGCTCCCCCGGCCCTTCCCGCGTCCCCGGGCAAGCCCTGGAACGCCTTTGGAGCGACGAGGGCCAACCTCTTTTCCGGGAAGCCCACGGGGAGGCTGCTCAAGTACGACCCCGCGACGGCGGCCACGACGGTCGTCTCGTCCGGGTTCTACGTCGCCAACGGGATCGCCCTGTCGAGCGACGGCTCTGCCATCATCCTCAACGAGTCGATGTCGATGCGGGTTCTCAGGATTCCGCTCTCGGGGCCGGACGCGGGGATCGCGACGGAGTTCGCAAGGAGCCCCGGGTACCTCGACTCGCTCTCGGCGACGCCGGCCAAGGACGGGTACTGGGTCTGCGTATTCTCTCTGGCGAGCCAGACCATCCCGGGCCTCTCGACGGCGCTGGCGGCCTCGAAAGCCTTGCGCGCCGTCGCAGGGAACCTTCCCGAGAGCGTCACGAGCGCGTTCATCGCCCGCGGCGACGGCGTGATGCTCCTGGGAAGCGACGGCGGGGAGGCGCGGGGGTGGCTCGAGGACCCCGACGGGTCCGTCGTCGCGGGCGTCTCGGGCGTGGTTCAGTACGGTAACAAGCTGCTGCTGACGGCGTTCGACGGGCCAATCAAGGTGGTGGACGTGCCCGCGTTCGTTGCTGCTTCGCCGCCCGGTTGAAAAATGAGAACGAGCTGAATGATTTTGTTTGAAGTCGTCCTCTTGTGCGCTCTTCTCGTTTTTTTTTGCAATCTTCGAAAGAGAAAAAACTATCAACGAGAGGTAAAAAAGCCTCTTCGGGTTTGTTCGACGAGAGATGGAAAGAAAGGGGGGTCGTTGAGAATTACTGCGGTGCGGATGAGGGAAAGGCAAAGCAAAGACGGAGAGAGAAAGAGAGAAGGAGAGGAGAGCAGAGAGAGAAGGAGAGGAGAGGAGAGAGAGAAGGAGAGGGGAGGAGAGAGAGCGAGGGGAAAGGAGGCAAAAGAAAAAAATAAGAGGAGAAAAAGTCAAAACAGGATGTCGACCCCCTCGAACAGCATCGCCTCCTCCCCTCCTCCCCCGCACTCTCCCGCTCCCACTCCTCCCCCTCCGAGGTCCCACTCCTCGTGCGCCGCCGTGGGGAGTTTGTCGCAGGCGGTGAAGACGCCACCGCCGCCGCTGCTGAGCTGCTGCGGCAGTGGGGGCTGCGGGGAGGGCGGCGGGGGAGAGGGGAGAGGGAGGGGAGCGTCGTCGTCGTTGCTCTCGTCGGCGGTTTGTCCTTGCTGCTGCTGCTGCTGCTGCTGCTGCTGCTGCTGCCGCGCCTCCTTCTCTTGCTGCTGCTCCCTTCTCCCTGCCTTCTGCGCCGCCGCGGTCTGAGACGACAGCGGGAAGGGCGCCGCAGAGTTGCTGCCGCTGCGACGGGGCGGCTGCTGCGGAGAAGAGGGCGGCAGCAGCGGCGCGGCGACGACTCCCGCCGCCGCCGCCGCCGCCGCCGCCGCCAGGGCTCCCGCCGCTCCCCCCCCCGCGAGCGGGGAGCCGGGCGGCGACGCGGAGGCGGCGGCCCCCCCGGCCTGAGCCATCGCCTGAAGAGGGAACCACGGGGGCAGCTGCGCCTCGCCTCGCGACTGGGCCGCGGCGGCGGAGTGCCCGAGATGACTGCTGTTTTTGGGTTTCGGTTTTCGGTTTTTGGGTGGGTGTTGTTCGGGGGAGGGAGGGGGAGGGAGATGCAAGAGAGGGGGGAGGTTTTTTTGGTTTTTTTTTGCAAGGAAGAGAGTTTCTTTCTTTTCTCTCTCTCTTTCTCAAACAACAACCAGCAGAACTCACATCAGCGTCGCGAGCGCGTCCTCGGCGGCCAGGGCGCGCGACCTCCACAGGTCCTGAAATACGTTTTTTGTTTCTAAAGAAAAAAAGGTGAGTTTTTTCCTTCCGTCGCCTCTCCTCGTCCGGCTCCGCGGCCTTGGCGGCGGCGCCGACCTCGGCCTCGCACAGGGCCCCGTCCTCTCCCAGCGGCACTCGCCCCCTCCCACTCCTGACTCTCGCGCCCCTCCTCCCCTCCTCTCCCGTATCGAAAGAAAAGCTCCAAAACCCCAGAAAAAGAACTCACCAGGATCTGCAGCAGCTGGCCCGTCGTCACGGCCGCCGTCCTGACCTGGCTCGCAGATGCGTCGATCTGGTCGTGAGCGGCGGCCACCGTGGCCGCGGAGGCCGCGGCGGCGCCCCCTTGCTGCGGGAGCAGCTCCCGCTCCTGCTGCTGCTGCTGCTGCGGCGGCGGCGGCGGCGGCGGGAGCGGCGACAGCGGCAGAGGGCCGTGGCCGGCGGCGGCAGAGAACGGGGAGGCCGCCGCCGCCGCCGCCGCCGCCGCCGCGGGCATCGTCGCCAGCACCGGAGCGCGGCTCGTCACCCGGTTGCCGACCGTCGCCCCGCCCCCTCCTCTCGCTCCCGCGACGATGCCCCCGCGCGGGGGCGCCCTCGCCGAGGACGGGGGCGCGGGCGGCGCCGCGCCGGGGGGCCCGTGCCTCGCAGGACGGGAGGCCAGCGGCGGCTGCGGCGGATCGACCGCCGCCGAGAGGTTCCCCGAGCCGGGGGCTCGTGCGGCGAGGGGCAGGGCGGCCTCGACGGGGGAGAGGGGGAGGGGGGGCTGCTTGCTGCTGTGGGGGGGGAGCTGGAGGTGCTGGAAGGAGAGAGAGAGAGGGAAAGGTCCAAGGCCGAGAGTTTTTTTTTTGAAAATCGTTCGCGACTCTCTCTCGCGGTCTCTTCTCTCGCTCTCCCCTGGGATCAAAACTCTCTCTCTCACCTGCTTCCGCGGAGGCTTCTGCGCCCTCCCTCCTCCCCCTCCTCCCCCTCCCTCTCCTCCTCCTCCTCCTCCTCCTCCTCCGGCCTGTGCGCTCGTTTTCGCGCGCTTGCTCGCCGCGCTAGGGGAGGAAGGAACTTTCGCAGCAGCAGCAGCCGTGGCGTCGCAGCATGTCGTCGCCGCGGGCGCTCCCTCGCCGCCGCCGCCGCCGTCGCTCCTGGGCTGTTTCCAAAAACCAGCAGCTCCGACGATCCCCTCTTGGTTCATGCTCATCGACCGAGACATCGCCAGCTGGAGCGCCTCGCTGGCCTCTGTGGGGGCCGGGGGCCCCTCGTTCCGGAAGCGGGAGGAGCGGGTCACTCGCACGGCAGTTGCCGCTGCCGCTCCCGGGGTGGAGGCGTCGGCGGCGCCGACGGCGTTGTTTTCGGCATGTCCGGCGGCGTTCGAGCGAACGAGGGACTCGCTCGCGTCGAGGATCGTCCTCTTCTTCCTCTTCCTGCTTTCTTTGCTTTCGACCGCCTCTTTTGCTGGTGGAGGAGCTCCATGGCCTTCGTTGCCGTTCATCGAAGCGGGCGAAGAGAGTGAGGCGGGGGAAGGAAGTGCTCGGCGGAGAAACGGCCTTTTGACCTTTTTGCCTTGGAGGGAGAGAAGACGCGAAAAAGGAGAAGTGAAACCAAGACGAGCGAGTCGAGCGAGTTTTTTCCCCCTTTTCTGATTTCCACCTTCTCCTCTTTCTTGTTCGCTCTCGATCCACTTCCCCCTCCCTCTCTTCCTTCTTCTTCTCCTTCTGCCCCTTGTTTAAAATCTTCTAACCAGAACAAACAATACGCTTACAGTAGTCCCTATTTTTCTTGTTTTACAACAACAACAGGAGAAGCCGAAGAGCTCCTCTTTCCCCTTTTCACCCCCCCCTAACCTTTCACCGCCCTCGCCCCCCGCGGCCAGAACCACGCCACAAGCACTCCTGCGATCGCCACGCCGGCCCCGGCGGCGTCACCCTTGTCGGGCCTGGTCCCGTCTGCGAGCCAGCCCCACAGATAGGAGAGAACGATGAAGAAGCCTCCGTAGACGGCAAAGACCCTCCCGAAGGTCGCGTTGCTCTGCTGACTCTGCCCCTCTCCGCTCTTCGGCGCGAAGAGGGTCTGAAGCACGGGCACGAAGCCGTAGAGGACCAGGCAGGCCAGGCCAGGGAGGAGGAGCCAGAGGCGCGCCGGGGAGGCGCGGGGCGGGGTGGGGAAGCCGCGCCAGGAGGGGGAAGAGGAAGAAGAGGTCGAGGGCGCCGACGAATTGCCGGGGCCAATCGCCGCTTCCTGTTTTCCTCCTCCACTTTCTCCTCCTCCCAGCATCGCCCGCCAAACGAGCCAGCCGCCAATGATCTCGAGCAGCCCGGAAATTAGGAAGAGAGCGATCGAGGCAGCGAGCTTGGGGGCCTCCCAGCCGAATGCTCGAGCCATCACGACTCGAACTCTTCGAGCAGGAAAAGAAAAAGAAAGAAGAGTCGCTCGCCCTCTCACAACACTGTTTTTTCCTTTTTCCCTTTTTTTCTTCCTCTTCGAACGGAAAAAAAAACATGGCCTCCTCCTCCGACCCCCGCAAGGCCTACCCCAACCCGCAGCAGGTCCGGGCCGACAGGGCCCCGGCCCTGCAGAAGCCCCCGGGCGGCAGCGAGGTGAGGTAGTTTTTTTTTGGAAGGAAGAGAGAGAGAGAGAAAGAAGGAAGAGAAAGAGAAAGAGAAAGAAAGACTTGGTCACCCTCGACCTGACGGCGACGACGCCGAAAAAAATCAAAAACATTCAACAGGCCGCAGTCCCCGAGCTGGGCACCTTGGCCCCGGACTTTGGCCTCTCCTCCTACCACGGCTCGGGGAGGCTCCGCGGTCTCACCGCCGTCGTCACCGGGGCCGACAGCGGCATCGGCAGGGCCGCGGCCCTGGCCTTTGCCCGCGAGGGCTGCGGCCGGCTGGTCCTGACCTCGCTCGACTCGCGCGAGGAGAGGGAGGACCTCGTGGGGACCGTCGTGGCCATCGAGGAGCAGGGGGGCGAGAACCCGGGAGAGCGCGGCACGAGCGCGGTCGCGGCGGTGTCCCGGGACCTGGCCGACGAAGGGTTCCGCGTCGCCGTCGTCGAGGCCGCGGCGGGGAAGATCCGTGCGTCGTGTGGTGTTGCTGTTTGTTTGCTGTTTTTAGTGTTCGCTGCTGTTTTTTTTTGCTGTTTTTGCTCTTTCGACTGCGGCGAGCGACGACGAGCAATCGAAAGTAACAGAGGAAGGAGGAGAAAAAATCGCGCCCTTAAAAAAAAGGGACGGTGCCGGCCGCGGCGAGCGACGAGCGACGACGAAAAAGAAAAAACTTTGCAACCTCAACCTCCCCAACAAAAACTTCCAACAATATTAAAAAAAATAAAACCAAAATCTCAAAAGACGTCCTCGTAAACAACGCCGCGTTCCAGGGCGAGGCGGTCGATTCAATCGCCCAAGTCGCCGCCCAGCGCTTCGAGAGTACCCTCTCGGTAAACGTCGTCGCGCCCTTCCGCCTCGTGCAGCTGGCTCTGCCCAGAATGCAGCCCGGGTCTTCGGTCATCTTCACTTCGTCGATCGAGGCCACGCAGCCCGAGGCCTTCATCGTCGACTACGCCGCGTCCAAGGCGGCCGTGACCTCGCTGGTGCGGTCGCTCGCGCCCGAGCTGGCCTCGAAGCACAGGATCAGGGTCAACGCCGTCTGCCCCGGCCCCGTCCACACGATGATCCCGATCACTTCCTTCTCTTCCGAGAAGATGAGGCGGTTCGGGGAGACGTACCCTCTGGGGCGCGCGGCGCAGCCCTGCGAGTGCGCTTCCGCGTTCGTCTTCCTGGCGGACCCGAAGAACACGTACGTCGCCGCCGCGGAGATTGCGGTGACGGGAGGGACGCCGCTGTGAGGGAAAGGTTGAAGTTTTTTCGTTGAGAGTTTTTTTTTCTTTCTCTCCCTCCCCCTCATTCAAAGAGAGGGAGAGAGAGAGCGCCGTCCGTCGTTGTGTCGTTGAGAAGAGTTCCTTTTTTTAGAGAGTAGAGTTTCTTTTTTCCCGCACCCTTCCCCCGCATTTTCAAAAAAACAAGAGAGACAGGGCACATGAAATGGTCTCGTGAACGAAATGGTCTCGAGTTGCGGAGAGAAGGGGGCAGGCAGCCCGGTTCGCTCCCTCTCTCTCCCTTTTTTTCTTTTCTGTTTCGATAGTTACATTTCCCTCCCCCCCTCGTCTTTTTTTCTACTTTTTCCCTCCTCCTCGTCCTTCCTCGGCGCGGGACAGCAGCCCGCTGCTCGCGTCCCGCCGCATCCTCGACGACGCCCTCCTCCTGGCGATCTGGGAAACAGAGAAAGGAGCGTCTCCTCCGTCTTCCCCTCCGTCAGCAAGGGCCTCGGCCTCGGACTGCGAGGAGACGCGCCGCGCGAGCGCGGCCAGCGCGGCGCTCGTCGTCGCCGCCGGGACCGCCGCCGCCGTCGGAGCCGGCGTCGGAGCCGGTTGGGGCGGCGACGACGGCGGCCGCGCCGGGCTCGGCGGGAAGAAGGAGCCGAAGGCCTGCAGCTGGGAGGGCGCAGCAGCTTCAGCAGCAGAGGGAGGAGGAGGGGGAGGAGGGGCGGCGGCGGAGGAAGGAAGAGCTCCTCCTCCTCCTCCTCCAAAGGCCGAGGGGAGAGCTCTCGGCCCCTCGCTCTCGGCAATCGTCGTCGCCGCCGCCGCCGCTCTCACTTCTCCCGCCCCTCCCCGCTGCCTCCTCCGGTGCCTCCGCTGCATCTCCAGCGCCGCCGCCCGCCGCTCGCGCGACTCCCCCTCGCCCACGCTGAGCCTTCGCCCTCGGAGGGCGACGACCGGCGGAGCAGCGGGAGCGGGGGGCGAAGCCGCCGCCCCGGCCTCCGCCGTCGCCGCCGCCGCGCGCCCTTGCTCGCCGTTCCGCGCAGCAGCGGCGGCGGCGGCGGCGGCGGAGGAGAGACCTCCTCCTCCTCCTCCTCCTCCGCCGCCGCCAGCAGCAGCGGCGGCGGCGGCGGCGGCGGCGGCGGCCGAGGCAGCCAGCCCCCTCGGGGGCATCATCGTCCCATCCCAGGGCCCCAGCGACGCCACGGGCCGGTCGCCCCCCCCGCCCGCCGCGTCGAACTCGCCGCGGCTCAGCCGGCGCAGCACCGAGATGTAGTAGTCGGGCAGGTGGTCGAGCGCCATCCTGGTCGACAGGAGGATCCCCTCCCGCTGCAGGGCGGCGTGGTCGACCCAGACGGCCTCGAAGGCGCGGGCGTGGCGCGGGAGGCGCGGGGAGGGGGCGGGGGGGGGGGGGGGGGGGGGGGGGGGGGGGGGGGGGTGGGGGGGGCCCGGGGCTTCGAG
>Ga0315285_10008492_pt1 | contig 10523 bp, 8 predicted proteins | sample YL17G09_36_MG_FD_203698 | JGI IMG/M metagenome (GOLD analysis project Ga0315285, IMG submission 203698) | Sediment microbial communities from Yellowstone Lake, YNP, Wyoming, USA - YL17G09_36 | ecosystem: Environmental > Aquatic > Freshwater > Lake > Sediment | place: USA: Wyoming | collected... | reverse complement strand
TCTGCAGGAGAAAGGCGGCGCTGAGGATCACAATGATAACCCCCATCCAGAAAATCAGAAACCCGGGCTTCGGCGCCCTCGGGGTGCCCAATTTCAGCTGCACGCCCTCAAAAGCAATATAAAGGCCAAAGAGCCCCCAGATCAGGGATTGGATTCGGTCTGTGTTCTTCATCTTCTTTCTTCCGGCGCGGATCATCGATTTCCCGGCTATGGAGCCTATGGATCCATGATCCGCGCTCGTCCTTCCCTCTTTCGCCGACCGCGGATGATTATTCCGGCTGGATCCCTGCCCGATCCGACACCTTTTTGAAATAATCGTTCTGATTTTTGATCCAGGCTTTCGCCTCCTCAGGTCCTCCGTGGAACTGCTCCAAGCCATTCTGGGTAATAAATTTATTGAATTCTTCGGTCTCCATCGCCTTCTTAAAGGTTTCGAGCAAGAGGGTCCTCACTTCCGGGGGAAGACCCTTGGGAACCCCAAGCCCCATCCATCGGCTGATGACGATGTCATATCCCAGTTCCTTGGCCGTGGGCGTATCGGGGTAGAGGCGGGTTCGTTTCGCACTGAGGGAAACCAGGGCTCTGATCTTATTCGCCTCCTTCAAGGTAACCGCCTCGGAAATTCCGGCCGAGGCAAAATCCACGTGCTTCCCCGCCGCTGCCACCAGGGCGGGGGCCGCACCTTTATAAGGAACGTAGCTGATTTGCGTGCCGGTGGCGGCGGCAAAGGCCGCATTGGCCAGGTGTTGAGGAGAGCCATGGCCGGCGGTGGCTCCGGTGACTTTTCCCGGATTGGCCTTGGCTTTGGCCACCAGGTCGGCGGCCGTCTTTAACGGGCTGTCTGTGGCTACGGCAAGAATCATGGGATCTTCTGCGGCTACGGAGAGCGCCTCAAGACGCTCGACGGAAGGATAGTCTTTGATCACGTTGGGGGCGATGGTATTGGTTGTCGTCAGCAGCATCAGGGTGTAACCGTCGGGCGGTGCATTGAGCGCTTCCCTCATCCCCATGAGACCCGAAGCGCCGGTAATGTTTTCCACATACACCCTCCCGCCAAGCTGCGGATTGACCAGACGGGTCAGCATCCGGGCCATCACATCACTTCCTCCTCCTGGTGCCCAGGCGCAGATAAACTTGATTTTTCGTTCGGGGTATTTCCCCCAAGCCGATTGGATTCCCAAGGCCAAGGGGACAACCGCCAATAACCAAACGATCAATCCAAGATTTCTTTTCCTCATAGCCGGACCTCCTCACTAGCTGGTTTTTTGAATCAGAAATTCGTTCTACAAGGTATCTGATCAATAGCTTCTTTCAGGGCTTTTGGTCAACCTGGTTAACGCCGTCCCCCAACCCCTGCCTAATTTTTTCTCAGCTATGAAATTAATCAATTACATATTTGGGGGCTTTTTTCAAAATATCTTCTGCCTCCTTTATGATCCGATCTACCAGATCCTGGACCTTGGGCAGGTCCTCCACTCTCTGGGCGCATTCGCCCCCGGCCATCAGGGCGTTCTCCCGGTCCCCGTCAAACACGGCTTTGATGCCTTTCCTTTCATAGGTGATCAATTCCTGGGTGGCGGGGGTGCTGTAATCATCAGGCGTATCGAGGAATATTGACGGAGACTTAAGCAAGGTATTTTTTTGATGCTCCACACTGGAAGGGGTCCTCAACCACCTGGCAGGTCCCACCATACCGCGGGCTACGAGGGTTCCCCGGTCCTGGGTTCTTACGACTTGTTCCTTCCACAAGGGGTGGAAATCGCTTTCCTGGGTCGCCAGGAACCTTGTACCCATTTGCGCCCCGGCTGCACCTATAACAATAGAGGCAGCCAGGGTCTTGCCGTCGCAGAATCCACCCGCACCCACCACTGGAATATTCGAACCTGCCAGGGCATCGACGACGGCAGGCAATAAAGTCATGGAGTGAACCGGTTCCCAGGAAGTATGAAAGCCGCCTTCATGCCCGGAGGCAACGATGCAGTCAACCCCCGCCTTTTTGCAGCGCAGGGCGGCCTTTACCGATGGGACGACATGCAGCCATGTAAACCCGGCGCTTTTGATCTTATCGCGCCAGGGAACGGGGTCGCCGGCAGACGTAAAGATCACTTTGAAATGGTTTTTCATCGCGGGATTTTCTTTCACAACTTTAATGGCCGTATCGATGAGGATGGCTGATAAATCGACCAATTCCGCCGACACCATCACGTTAATGCCGAACACACCGCCCTTGTCCTTGGTCAAGCGATAGGTTCGCTTCAGCACCGAGGTCAACACCCCGGCCATATCATCGTCCGGCGATGCTTCGCCGCTCTCCACAAAGGCGTTGTAGATCCAGGGCGAATCTTGTTTGCTGAAAAGTCCGCTGGTGGAAAGCAATCCAAGGATCCCTGCATTGCTCGCGGCAACGCAAAGGTTATTGTTGCTGAACGGCCCCATGCCAGCCTGAATGATCGGATGTTGAATCCCCAGCAGCGCGGTAAGTTTAGTTCTTAACATATTCCTTCCTCCTTATTCGATTGGCTGAATTTGCGCATATTTTGAGTGAGTATAAAAAAAATCTTCATCCGTGTCAAAGAGTATTCCCAAAGAGTTGGTCAAAGAGATGAAGGACATACCCAAGGGGGACACCAAAAGGCGGGAACTTTCTTACGGGGCCAGCCTGGACACCCTCAAAGCGGTTGAGATATTGCCAGGCCCTATCCAGTCCCAGGTGATAACCACCATCTATAACGATCACCGGAATCAGGTCATTGCCCCCCTGATCCAGGAGTTTCTTAACCAACTTCTGGCTCATTCCAGCGATCCGATACGAGAGGAAGAAGAACCCGAGAGCGAGGGGTAGAACACCAGCCTTGTAAAGACCCGTGGGAAAGACCAAGGGAGAGATATTCCAGAGTCAGGAGATTTCGGGCTTATTCCTATCCCTCTCCAGCCCCAATCCTCTTTTAATACCCAGAAAACAGAAACCCAAAATTCAGAAAACAACTAACGGGGAGAGAGCCCCAATCGAAACCCGAGGGTGATGCCCCGAGCGGACGCATCGAGCTTGAGCCGGACCGCCGTTCGCACGCCTACCCAATAGTGTTCCCAGGAACCACCGCGGAGCATTTTATACTGCCCACCGCTCGGACCCGGCGGGTCATTCTTGGGGCTGTTACGATAATAATCTTTATCACCCCAGTCCCCACACCACTCCCAAACATTCCCACTCATATCGTAAAACCCCGGGCCATTCGGTTTTTTCTGCCCCACCGGGTGAGTCTTACTTCCTGAATTGCCGGAAAACCATGCATAATCCCGAAGCTCGAATTCACTGCTGGTGCCCGCCCATTTCTCCCTCTTCCCGCCGCTCCTGGCCGCGTACTCCCATTCTGCCTCCGTGGGCAACCGATAACTCTTTCCGGACATCTGGCTGAGCCTGCGGATAAATTCCTGGGCATCGTTCCAGCTGACCGTGTCAACAGGATTATCATCGCTTACCTGGAAGTGTGAGGGATTGCCACCCATCACCCTCTTCCATTGCCCCTGGGTGACTTCATATTTTCCCAGGTAGAAATCCTTCAGACAAACCTCATGGCCCGGCCTTTCATCGGCATTTCCGTCCCCAAAGGCATCCCCCATTTCAAAACATCCACCTTTAACCAGAATAAATTCCATTCCTGTGGTCGAATCTCGATAAAGGCCGGGTGCCGGTCTTGCGGTTGGAGTCTCTGAGACTTCCCCGAGCAATTCACGGACCGACCCCTGGATGAGCTCGATCAGTTCATCTTCCGACTCGCAGGTTTTGGATATGGCATTCTCCGCCCTGGGATTCTGGGTGTCGAATAGGTTCAGGGATACCGTGTAGCGCTTGCCGATCTTCCCCACGCTCCCGGAAATCAGCTTGGCGATGTCCATCTGGCCGAGGGCCGTCAGGCACTTGGTATCCGTGCAACCCAGTTGCATCCTCTCGGCGGTCCATCCGGCAAGGGTCCTCACGTTTTCTTGGCTGTAGACTTCATACTTCTTTATCTTTGTGATTTCGCTAACCACAAAAGAGGTCAACTGCCTGGCATGAGCCGCAGGGGTACTCATCGGTTCCAGATCCCAGACTGCAACCTTGGGAAGCTCTTTGCCGTTCGATATTGAAGGGAAAATGGCTAAACCCAGAAAACACAAAAGAATCAACGAGGTCTTTTTCATCTCGACACCCCATGCCGAGTGGAGATTTTGGAAGAAAAGATCACAGGTGAGAATTATTGCAGGAAATTTACCCTGTTTATAAGGGGGGTGTCAACCGCTAATTTAGGAAGGAAGTGCCAGGTCTTAGGCACACCCGCCGTCTTTTGGCAGATTTACAGTGTACACCTGCTACTGTGTGGCCAACCATTGCTTTTTGGATTAACGATTGCTAAGAGAAGTCATGCATTCCAATTCAAGGGCATTACAAGGATAGAAAACTTTTTTTTCTTGCCTGAACATAGAAGAAGTTAACCGAGGGGCTTGCTTTTCAGGAATGCAGGGGTCAAGGGTATTTTGATTTGAGTATCCGGATCTATGACCCGAGTTTTTGCCCTGGTTAGATTAGGCAGCGGGGGAGGTGGGTGGAAGGATTTATTTCCCAACGTTACGAAAGCCATGAAGCACAAGGGCCTGGAAGACGTCGAAGAATTCCGCTGGGCCTGCCTTTATGAAACGGGATTAAGTTTCTGTATCCATTTCGGCCTTCCGGCGAAACGAAACAGTACGTGCGATTCGCCTATCCCGGCATCGATGTGCTGGAAATTAAAGAAGGCCTGGATAAATTATCCGCGTTCCTGACATAGCCCCCGCGTGTTTTGGCAAACGTAACCAATTTCAAAAATTAAAAAATTACCCCCGTCCCGAGCCAGTGGATGATTCCCTCAGGCTGAAGTCGTTCTCTGTCGGATCACTTCGACTTTGGCGGGGAGCTCCGCCTTTCCGCCTCTATCTTCTTCAGCGTGTCTTGCATGAAGTCTTTAGGAGGGGCTTCCATATCTCTTTTCGCCACCATGGAAATGGCTTCCGTCGGACAAACGAAGACGCAAAGTCCGCAACCGATACATCGTCCATCGATAACTTCTGAAGAATTCTTTCCTTCTTTGATTGCGGCCATCTGACAGCGGTCAGCGCATTGACCGCAGGCGGAGCAGAGTTCAGAATCGATATTCGCCTGGTAATAGGATAAGACCACGTCCGCAGGCCGGGGCATCAGCTTTGAATACCTGAGGATCGGGCAACAGCATGGGCAGCAACAACAAACGCCCGCCGGTTCCTGACTGTTCGTTGGGCAAAGTACCAGAGCCGATTCCTCTGCCAGGTCAAGAATTCTTAAAGCTTCTGCTTTACTGATCGGTCTTGCCATTTTGTTTTCAATATAAAACTCAGCAAAATTCCCAAATCCAAGGCAGGTCTCCAGGGGTCGGGAACATTTCTTGCCCAGGAGGTCTTGCTCCTTCCGGCAGATGCATGGTGCTACGGAGAACGTGGTTTGCCCGTTAACCAACTCCCGTATTTTATTGTATGTCTCCACCTTAGCCGATGCCCTTACTGAAGAATCTACGGGGATCACCCGCATCTGTTTTGTTTTAACAGACATAAGAGACATTCCGAAGTAGGGGAGGTACTCCTCGATCATCTGGCTTAATTCCTTATCCAGGGCGTTAAGCTGAAACTCATAAATCCCAACTATGAAGTGGACTGCCTGGTACAGGGGCTTATCCCCTTTCCTAACTCTGTAAATGAGACCCTTCAGCGCCATCGCTTCAAGACGATCCCCTAGTGCCTTCTCTTCTTCCCCGACCCGGGCGGCGATCACGGATACTTCCTCTGGTTCGCTTTTCAGCTGCATTGTGAGTTTCGCTTCAGACGGCAAAAATACTTTTTTCAAAATCCTGATTTCAACTCCTGTCGGTGTTGTAGGATACCCCGATCCCAGCGTGTCCAAAAACTCTCGAAGCTTTAGGTATACGTCCTCACTCATGTCTTCCTCCTTCCCTGGACAAAGCATGCGGTTAAGAGAGGCTAACAGGGTTTTTAGGAACTCTTTGTGGCACCGCGAGGATACAATCTATTCGCCCCATATTCCTGATTTTGGTCGAATAATTCTTCAGGGCATCCCCCTACGAAACAATGTTTCTAGCTGTCTATAGAAAGAGTCAAATTGAATGAAATATAATCATTATCACTCACCATTCATTTTTTGATTCAGGCACATTCTATACTATTGTAGCTATGAAGGAACAACAACTAGGAAATACTTTTATGAGAATAGGTTGTCAAAGAAAAACTGCTTTTTGTGTTAGCCCCAGCCCAAGTTGATCCAAGGAAGGGAAAAGCAATGTTCATCCCGGCTCGCCCCTGCTCAGGGACTCATAGAGAAGACGCATGCGCGTCCGAAGGCCCCGGTAGAGGTCCACGCTGCGCGGATCAGGCTCCAGGCGCCTCCTCACCGGCGGGCACACGGACCGGAAAGCAGCGGGATGATCGGGATAGACGCCGAGGCTGACGCACGCGCTCATCAGCGCTCCGAGGGTGGTCGCCTCGCTGTTCTCGAAGCAGTTGACCGGACGGCCGAAGCAATCGGCCTGTATCTGGTTGAAAAGATCGAACCGGGTCAGCCCCCCGGCGACTCCGATCTCTCGGATTCCGCCGACGAGCGAATCGATGGCCGCCAGGCCCTCGCTCATCTCGATCGCGACCCCCTCGAGGATCGAGCGGGCGATATCGCCGCGGGTGGTCTCAAGGCTCACCCCGAAGAACACCCCCCGGGAGCGGGGGTTCCAGTACGGGGAGGCCGATCCCTTGAAATGCGGCAGCGTCAGGACCCCCCGCGCCCCAATCGGAGAGGCCTCGACCCCCGCGTTCATCTCCTCCACGGTGGAATCGCGGAAAAGCTGCTCCTTCGCCCACGAGTAGGCAGCCCCGCTGACGAGCACGCCAGCCTCCACGATCCATGTGCCCGGCACAGCCCCGCAGCTGCACAGGGTGCGCATCCGGGGATCGAAGGCCGGCCGGTCCGCGTACGCGACCAGGAAGGACCCGGTGCCGGTATTCGCGGCGGCCGAGCCCGGCGAGAGTACGTTCAGGGCGAGGGCCGCGCTCTGCTGGTCCCCGCCGGAAATGACGACCGGCACCCCGGAGGGCAGGCTGCACACGGCGGCCGCCCCGTCATCGAGCATTCCCCCCACGCTTCCCGGCGCCGCAATGCGCGGCAGCAGGTCCTCGGTCACCCCCACCGCGGCGAGCAGGTCCGCGTCCCAGCGCAGGGAGGCGATATCCATGAGCATCGTGCGGCACGCCTGGGTCGCGTCGGTCACGTACTGCCCGGTAAGGAGCCACACGATCCAGTCCTGGACGCCGATCAGCTTGGCGGACCGGGAGAAGATCTCCGGCCGGTTCTTCCGCAGCCAGAGCATCTTCGGCGCCGAGAAGTAGGGGTCGGCGCGGAGGCCGGTCCGCTGATAGATCCCCTCAACCGTGAAGGAAGAGGCGAGCGCGGCGCTCTCCCCGACGCTGCGCTTGTCGTGCCACATGATGGCGCGGCACAGCGGCTGGCCGTCCCTGCCCACGGGGATCACCGAGGCGCGCTGCGAGGCAACCGACAGCGCTAGGACGCCGCACTGCGCCGAGCGCGCGTATCCGGCCGCCTCGGCGAGGGTCTCGAAAAGGGCGGTCCGCCATGTGAGCGCATCCTGCTCCACCGCGTCCCCTTCGAGGAACAGCGGGGAGCATGCGCGCGACGAGGAGTATCGCATCGTTCCGTCAATGCCGACGACGCTCGAGCGCAGGCTCGAGGTGCCGACGTCGATCACGATGATGCTGTTCAGGGCTGCCGTATTCCTACCCCTTGAAGATCCCGATGTATTTCCGCGCCACCCGCGTGACGAGGCCAACCGCTTCGAGGGAAAGCTTCGAGTAATGGAAGTCCTTCCCGGAGGCGAGCATGGCGCGGAACCGATCGACGACGAGCGTCGATATCTCCGTGTTGACGTTGATCTTGCAGATGCCGTTTTGGATGCACTCGCGCAGGACGGCTTCCGGCGTGCCCGACCCGCCGTGCAGGACGAGGGGCACGGACACCAGGCGCCGGATCGCCTTCAGGGTGCCGACGTCGATCTTCGGCTCGCCCTTGTACAGGCCGTGCACGGTCCCGATGGAGACCGCAAGGGCGTCGACGCCGCTGGCCTCCACAAGCTCGCCCGCCTGCGCCGGATCCGTGTAGATCTGCTCCGCGGCCTCCTCGTTGGAGCGGTCCCCCAGGGCGATCGCCCCGAGCTCCGCCTCCACCGACACCCCCGCCGCGTGCGCGATGCGCACGACGTCCCGGGTCGCGGCCACGTTCTGCGTGAACGGCAGCGATGAGCCGTCGAACATGACCGAGGTGAAGCCGGCCCTGATCGCCTGCACGATGTGGTCGAACGACTTGCAGTGGTCGAGGTGCAGGGCAATCGGCGTGGAGACCTCGCGCGAGAGCCCCTCCACGACGAGGGCGACCGACTCGAAGTCCATGTTCTCCAGGTAGCGCTCGCCGAAGGCCACGATGACCGGGACCTTCTCCTCCTGCGCCGCCTTCACGACCCCGAGGATGGTCTCGTAGTTGTACACGTTGAAGGCGCCGACCGCGTACGCGCCCTTCTGCGCCTCGTCGAGAAGCTCTCTCATGGGACGCATCACGGCTTCACCCCCTTCAGCCACGCAGCGAACGACGGATCGGAAAGCACCTCGGGGTTCTTGATGAACCTGGGCTTGTCCCCGTCGAAAAACCTCTTGATGTCCTCCATCAGCAGTCCGGGCGAGCCGGAGAGAGCCTCCTGGGTCGTGCCGGCGATGTGGGTGGTGAGGGTCACGTTGTCCAGTTCGAGGAACTCGCTGCCCTGCTCGAGGGGCTCGTTCTCGAACACGTCGAGGGCCGCTCCCGCGATCTTGCGGCCGCGAAGCGCGGCAAGCAGCGCCTTCTGGTCGATGAGCCCTGCGCGCGCCGTGTTGACGATGTAGGCCGTCGGCTTCATGAGCCCCAGCTCCTGCGCGCCCACCATACCCTTGTTCTCCGCGCCCAGCCGGGCATGAAGCGTGATGAAATCGGCGTTCTGAAAAAGCGCGTCCCTTTCCACCAGGCGCACGCCGCACTCGGACTCCACGGACTTGTCGACGAACGGGTCGTGGACGAGGATCTCGACATTGAAGCCGGAGAGCTTCCTCGCGACCAGCCGCCCGATGTAGCCAAAGCCAACGATGCCGACCTTCTTCTCCTTCAGCTGAGGAACCCATTCTGAGTTGGAGAACTCCTTGCGCCACTTTCCGTTCTTGATGGCGAGGTGGGCCCGCGCGATGTTCCTGCTCTCGGCGATGATCAGGCCGACCGCGAAGTCGGACACCGCCTCGGCGTTGCGGCCCTCGATGTTGAACACGAGGATCCCGCGCCTGGTCGCCTCGGCGAGGTTGACGTTCTCGATGCCCGCGCGGGAGACCCCGGCGATGCGGGCCTTCGGCATGGCGTCGAAGACCTTGCTCGAGATGGGAACGAAAAGCCCCATGATCATCTCGGCATCGGCGCCCTCGGCTTTCACCAGGTCGGGGACCGACTCGATCTCCGGCCCCTTTTTCTCGACCTCGAGCCTGCGCTCCTGGAGACGGTCCCAGTTGGATTCCCAGTCACCGACCTTGAGGTCCCCGATGACGTTTCCCAGGTATCTCTTCGCTGCCGACCCGAACTCGCTTCCCGGGATCATCGCATCCCCAAGAACCAGCGCTTTCAGCTTCCGCGTCATCCCATCCTCCATTGCCGTATCCAATTGATAAGAACTCGCTTTGGGGTGAGGTGAATATACAAAAATGGGAATTGTGCGTCAAGGGTGTTTTCTCACAATAATTTAGGTAGGAGGAGCCAGGTTTTAGGCACACCCGCCGTCTTTTGGCATATTTACAGTGTACCCCAACAAATCCGTAATCCAACGCCGAAGTGAAAATCAATGATTACGGGCAGAAATATTGGGCGAGTTAGCGAAGGTCTGGGTAGTGATGAGGGCTCCGGGGAGGGATTCTTCTCGGGCACCGCCTGCTGAAGAAAGAGCTTAAGGGATTCCCCAGCGCAGCGACCCAGGTCGGAAAGAAGATCCCGGTCATAGAGAAAATACCGCCGCAGGATCTTCCGGAGGCTGAAGACGAAATGCCGGTGGGGAACCTTCTTGGGCACGTAGGAACAGAACCATTCCCCGAATTCCACCCCCCGCTTCTGACGGCAGGAGAGACAGAAATAACGGCGATTACAGTGAATCAAGGTGTCAGGTCAACACGGGCAGTTGCCCAAAGCGATTTTGCACAGCAAGCTGGTTCCTCATTAAAATCGGGTTGAAAGGAAATCAATTAGTTCCAGTTAGCGCTATGGTGACAAATTTAAACCAAAGGGTCAAAATTTGATTTGGGCAACAGCCCGTACAGACCTGACATCCCTTATCACGTAAAGTTAAACACTAAACACTAATAATAAATAGTCAACCAACTCCATCCGGCAACACTCTGTT
>Ga0315285_10008487_pt1 | contig 10526 bp, 6 predicted proteins | sample YL17G09_36_MG_FD_203698 | JGI IMG/M metagenome (GOLD analysis project Ga0315285, IMG submission 203698) | Sediment microbial communities from Yellowstone Lake, YNP, Wyoming, USA - YL17G09_36 | ecosystem: Environmental > Aquatic > Freshwater > Lake > Sediment | place: USA: Wyoming | collected... | reverse complement strand
CTGTTCCATCCTGCGGCGCAAATCATGGGGTCAGGCCTCTTCGCTGAAGCTCGGGCATGTTGCTGAGGCCAGACCCCTCGAGGTCCGCGTAGCAGGAGACCGGCGGCGCGTATGCGCCGCCCGGCTCTCTGCACTGCCGTTCGTCCTGTCGATAATCGACAGGACTTCTCCTCCCTCTATTAATAGCAAAAAATGTTCACTTGCCCTGAGCCTGCCGAAGGGCCTAACCCCTTGTTCCTAAATCCAAATCCCGAATTCCCAAGCAATTGACCGAATTTCAATCCGGTTAAACAGAATTAATTGCCTTTATTTATCAAGTTTTTACGCCGGATTTTTGTTTAATCAGGTTGAACAAAATCGCCAAATAACAAGGGTCAGGAAATATAAGGGTCTGAGGCCGAGCGAAGCGAGTCCCGCGGAGTCCCGCTCTAAGGCGGGACGAGGCGGGATTGCCGGCAGTTTTCGGCAGTTTTCGAAGGGTCAAAACGGGCAAATCGCAGGGGTCTGAAGGCGAGCGCAGCGCCTGTCCGCAGTAGTCCCGCTCATTGGAGGGACGAACACGGAAGTCCCGCAGAGTGCAACGAGGCGGGATTTCGAGGGGTCGTAAAGAGAAAAAACAGAGGGCAGATTCGAATAAATTGCCGCAGGTTGACAACGATGCACCATAATGATATTTTCCATTTAAACACCGAGAGGCAAATTCTGACCTCACTATTCGATGTTTCATTAACTAAAAAAGGCTTCATGGAGGTCAATGGTCGTGCAAGGGCAAAAGGGGGGGGAATGACGAAAAGTCGCGAGTACAAGATGAAAGTGGCGGGTCAGTTATTCAAGCATCTGGGTTTGCAAATGTATTCTGGTGCCGTTTCCGCCATTTCGGAGCTCATTTCTAACGCTTATGACGGCATGGCAAGAAACGTTTGGATTACGATTCCTGCTGGACGACCGATACAACCCCATGATGAAATCATCGTTAAGGATGATGGTCACGGAATGACATATAACGAGTGCAACGATTTGTATCTCACCGTGGGACGCAACCGCCGTTCGTCGGGAGAAGAGTGGACAAAAGCATACAATGGTTTGAAGCCAAGGAAAGTCCAGGGCCGAAAGGGCATCGGGAAACTCGCTGGATTTGGGATTGCTGACCGCATAGAAGCGCGAACAATCAAGGATGGTGAGATTTCGCACTTCGCACTGGACTATCCCGCCATAACTCAAAGCCCGAGCTTTGCCGACCAAAACGGTTATGCACCTGAGCCACTTGCGGAGGATGGGAAGAAGACCAAGGATAAATTTGGGACCACCGTCACTCTATCCCAATTGAAGATAAGTCGATCCATTGTTGAGAACCAGTTAATAAAGGGGCTTGCGCGAAGACTTCTAGTTTTGGACCAAGACTTCAAGGTTCATGTCAATGGACGCGCCATTTCAAGGCAAGAGATACCCTTTCAATTTCGATTCCCAAAGAATCCGGGATCTTGGGAAACGGCTGAACTGGATAATGGTCAACAAATTCAGTGGTGGGCGGGCTTTTGCAAAGACACCATTACAGACGAAGAGCAAAGGGGCTTTGTCGTTTATGTGCGAGGAAAACTTGCCCAGACGCCGTGGTTTTTTGACCTCAGCGGTGGGGTTTGGGGACAACACGGAATGCAATATTTGACGGGAGAGGTTAAGGCGGATTTCATCGACGACAGCGTGGATCTCATCGCAACGGATCGCGGCACAATCAGATGGGAGGATGCCCTCGCGGTTCCCTTGAAGGAATGGGGGCGCAAAGAGGTACGTGAGCTATTAGAGACATGGGCGGACAAACGGCGAGAAGCTAAGGTCATAAGCCCGAAGGTTACCTTATATCTGGAGCAATCCTTTCGGCTTCCAGAAAAAGAACGAAACGCTTTCAAGTCCGTCGTGGACAAGATATGCTCGATCCCTCAATTGGACAAGGATAAGGAAGGGCGCGATATGGCCGATGAATTGGTTGAATTTGCATACAATGCGCTCACCAACAGGAGCTTCCTTGAATTGATCCGGAAGTTGAATGCGGCCTCATCCGAGTCCCTTGAGAAATTCTCGGAGATTCTCTCTGAGTGGGACATTCTTGAGGCGATAAACACGGCCCATCTTGTCAAAGGGCGCGTGGAAATAATCAAAAAGTTCGCCCAGATGATCGCTGACAAGGCCAGCGAAAAGCCAGACATGCAGGAGTATCTAAAAAAGTACCCTTGGCTCATTGATCCAAAGTGGACGATGCTTTATCACGAGAAATCATTGGATAATATACTGGCTGGACATTTTGGTCTACCCAAGACTGGGTTAAAAGGCGGCCAACAACGCTTAGATTTTTTCTGCTTGGGAGATGGCCGTTATTGCGCTCATGTTGTCGAGGTCAAGCATCCCGCAAATATTATTGGCAAGGACGTGTTAGATAAGCTGAACGATTACGTGTACTTCCTGAGGGACAAGTTGATAGATAGTCCCCTCGACCAAGAGAAGAAACGGACAGTTGTCACGGGATTGCTCATCTGCAAAGACATTCGGAAAGAAGACAGGCTATACGCTAAAGACTTGCAGGATGATATGGGCTCATTGAGGATTTGGCGGTTTGAGGACCTTCTTACAGCCACATTAGCAATGCACCGAGATTATTTTCAGGTAGTGAAAGATCGGGCGCCATCAAAGGACCCAAGGATTCAGGAACTGGACACCATTAGCGCGACCCTTTCATCGCCTCGTGCAAGGAAGGTCTAGGAAGATTTTCTCATGAATACAAGGCATCTCATCGCTATAGACCTTTTTGCCGGATGCGGGGGGCTGACTAGGGGCCTCCGTGAGGCGGGATTCCACGTTGCCGCCGCGGTGGAGATTGACCCCATCGCGGCGCGAACCTACAGGTGGAACAATCGTCGCACCCGCTTGATTGAAAAAGACGTTCGAGAGGTGACCGCCAAGGAACTGCTGGAGACTGCCGGGAGCGAGAAGATTGATCTTTTAGCCGGGTGCGCGCCCTGCCAAGGATTTTGTTCCCTGACGGCGAAGTACAAACGCGAGGACCCGCGCAACGAACTTCTCATCGTGATGGGCGAACTCATTGAGGAGATTCAACCCACCGCGATCATGATGGAGAACGTGCCCGGCTTGGCGAATCGTGGAAAGACAATTTTTGAGAAGTTTCTGAACGCTTTGCGACTGCTTGGTTATGAATACGAATGGCGTATCCAGCAAATGGCGGACTATGGGGTTCCGCAATCGCGGCGACGCTTGGTTCTTTTGGCCGGGCGTGGCTTTCGTGTAGCCTTCCCCGCCCCGTCACACGCCCGGTCACCGAAACCTGATTCAGAACTGGGGCCGTGGAACACGGTAAGAGAAACCATTGGCCACATGGTTGCACCGGTTACACTGAGCGCCGCACTCCGAAACGGTGGTCCCCAGTCGCACAATTGGCACGTGGTTCGAGACCTTCAGCACCAAACCAAGGAACGCCTCAAGGCTGCTCAACCTGGACGGACGTGGCTGAAGGTTGACGAGTCGGTAAGGCCGCCTTGCCACCGAAACGGCTATGATGGATTTACAAACGTATATGGAAGAATGTCATGGGATAGCGTTGCTCCGACCATCACGGGCGGATGCACGAGTCCGTGCAAGGGAAGGTTCGGACATCCTGACAAACGCCGTTACGCGATCTCCGTTCGTGAAGGAGCCCTGCTCCAGACGTTCCCCGAGAACTATCGCTTCATCACCGATCGGATGGACGCGGTTTGCGACCTGATTGGCAACGCGGTTCCGCCTCTTTACGCGAGATTGGCCGCTAAGAAAATCTTGGCCGCCATCAAGGAAGGTGATCGACGGAAGGATGGCGCCAATCAATGAGCCGGTGGCCGGGAGACGCACGGAAAGAGAAAACGACCTTTGGCGGCTTGTCTCGCGGGCAACTAATGTCCCGCGTGCGCAGCACCGGAAACCAAACGACGGAAGGGCGCTTGGCCGGATTGCTTCGAAAGGCGAGCCTGTCCGGCTGGCGTAGGCACCAGCCTCTGCCCGGACGCCCGGATTTCGCGTGGCCAAAGTTTAAAGTGGCCGTTTTTGTTGACGGTTGCTTTTGGCATGGTCACGACTGCGGCAGGAACGTCAACCCGAAAACGAACGTGAAGGCATGGCAGGACAAGATCAGCCGGAATAAGGCCAGAGACCGGCAAGTAACTCGTATCTTGCGACAAAACGGATGGAAAGTGGTTCGCATCTGGGAATGCCAACTCCGAATGAATTCTACTCGATGCGTGAGTAGAATACGAAAATCCCTTGAATAGATTTGACCAAGGCATGACAAATCCGTATGGAATAATCTGCCCGGCTTGGCGTTTTCGCCCAAGCGCAGCACGCAGTTCTTGAGGACCTGGTTCACCGCGTCGCAGGTTCCGCCTCCGGGGCGGGGATCATTTATAATCCATCACGATTATTTCCTGGTCCTTGGGCAGTTTGGAGATCACGTAGATGTTCCCGGCGATTTTCTTGACGTTCTTTTTCCCGGCCAGGAACTGGTCAACCGTCGCGAGCGGGAGACTGATGGCCGCGGTTTTGTAGTGCATGGGGAATATGATCCTGGGGTTCAGCCGGCCTATGATTGCATCCGCGGCCTTGGCGTCCACCGTGTAAGTCCCGCCCACGGGGATGAAAAGCACGTCAATCTTTCCGATCTGTTTGATCTGGTCCTCGGTCAGCGCCCGCCCGACGTCTCCCAGGTGCGCCAGGCGCATGGCGGGCATTTCCATTACAAAGATCGCGTTTTTACCGCGCTGCGCGTCCTTGGGATTATCGAAATGATAGGCATTGACGCTGTAAATGCGGACGTCCTTGACGGTGGCGTCAACCTTGCTCCAGCCTCCGGTCTTGTCCAGGCCGTGGAATATTCGGGGATTGCCCTTGGCCATCTGGATGTAGTTGTGGTCGAAATGCTCGTGCGAGATGAGCACCGCGTCCGGCGCCAACTCGGGCATGGGATAACCGAGTTCGGGGTTGAAAGGATCGGTCAGGATTTTCAACCCGCCGGGCGAGCTAATAAGGAAACATGACTGGCCGAACCATTGAATTTTGACTTCCGAGTTTGCCGCGCCTGGCGCGAACGCGAGGGTTAAAAGCAGCGCGCCTGCGATAAGAAAGTTCTTCATGGCGGTGTCCTCCCCGGCTATTTGCTGACCCGGAAGTAGAAGGTCATTTTGGTCTTGCCGATTTCCAGCTCGTCCCCGGTGCGGACCTTGACCGCGCTGACCAGCATCCGGTTGACCCGCGTGCCGTTCCGGCTCGCCAGGTCCTTGATGGTGATCTTGTCCTTGGAATGAATTTCGAGCTGGAAATGGCGCATGCTCGCGGCCTCGTCATCGAGGTTGATGTCCGCGCCCTTGCGGCCGACCACCGTGCTCCTCTGCTTGAGTTGGTAGCGTTGACCCTTGTTCGGGCCTTCAGTGACCTCCAGCGCGGAGTGAAAATTCGCGGGCAGCTCCGGGTTGTAAAGCCCGGGGCCGAGCACGCTGGTGTGCTCGTCCATGATCGGAGTCCGGTTCAGCACTTCCTCCTCCGCGCCCGCGTCATCGTGGTAGATCGCATACGGGTCGTTGGCGATGCTGAACAACATGCGGGTCTCGCCCAGCTTGATCTCGTCCAGGTTCTGAAGCGGACAACTGGTGATCTGCTCGTTGTTCACGAACGTGCCGTTGGTCGAGTTCTTGTCAGACACCATGATGTCGTCCCGGCTCACCTCAATCGAGCAGTGCTGCGAGCTGACCGTGCCGTCGCTCAGCATGACCTCGCAGTTTTTGCGGCCGATGACCGTGGACAATTTTTTGAGTTCAAACTTTTTTCCCGCGTCCGGACCCTCCAGGACCTCCAGATAAATCCGGATCCCCGGGGGCAGTTCCCCCTCCGGCGCCTTCTTCTCGCCGCTCGGCACCTTGGTATCGTCCGCCATGTTTTTATCTTAAGGACATTCTCCGAGGGCGTCAAACCTGGGAGCAACGCCGGCCGGAGCGTTCGCGCCGCCGGTCAGGCCGCGGTCATCCGAAGGTGTAGGCGTAAACCCTGAGGCCCGGGAAGGGAATGATCTTGAGCTCGTTGGTTTGGAAGTCGGGAGTGGACACGAGATTACACATGTCTGAATGGTCGATTTTGACCATGGAGTTTCCGTTGCGGAAAAAAATATTGCTCCCGGCTTCGGCCCGGGTCAGGTGGCGGCCGTTGAGAAAGACCTCCGCGGCGCCGTGACCTCCCATCACCACGTTCACTTCCCGGCCGAAATAACTCTCGGAGATCATCCCCTGCCCGCCTTTGAACTCCAGGTATTCCGGCTCCTGCCGCCAAAGCCCGGAAAGGTAGATGACGTCCCTCTTGCGCTCTTCGGGCGCGTGGAACTCATCGCAGCCCGAGATGGTGCAGACCTTGGTTGAGCCCAGCCCCGGGTTGCGCAGGTACCCGGCGTAGGTTTCCGGAGACAGCTCCGAGAGATAAATCCGGTTCACGCCTTCAACGCAGGCGCCTTCCACTTTTTCGCCCCGGGCCGTGAGCGTGTCCGCGATGGCCTGGTCGATCTCCTCATACCCGGCCTCGCCGATGTGGTCAAGGATGACGCCGCGGTCAACAATCAGCTCCGCGCGCGGCCAATAGCGGTTGCCGTAGTTCTCCCAATTGATCCGACGGGGGTCGTTCAACACCGGGTATTTGATCCGCAGCCGCTCCACCGCGGACTTGACGTTGCTAAATTCCTTCTCAAATTCAAACTCCGGGGTGTGGACCCCGATGATCAAAACGCCCCGGTCCTTATATTTGCCCCACATCGCGGCCAGGCACGGAATGGTGCGAACGCAATTAATGCAGGAATAGGCCCAGAAATCCAGCAACACCACTTTTTCGCGCAATTCCGAAAGAGTCAGCGGCTCGGAATTGATCCACTGATCAGCATCCCCGATAAGCTCCGGGGCGCGTATTCTGGGCTGCTCTCTAAGCATCTAATTTCTCAACTAAAAATAAGCACGTTTTTGCCCAAGTCAAGTCCGGCATTGATCTTACAAGTCAAACCCTGTCTCTAGCTATATGATATTATTAACTATTTTCAAATGAAGGTGTTTGCTAAAAATGATATATTTGGATACTTTCATGGACTATTTTCAAGGGCCTAAGAATCATGGGGTTTTCAAAAATGCTCGATATTTTTTCCACCACTTTTCCACACCGGCTGTTGAAAAGCCTTGGTCTATGGGGTCAGGCCTCTTCGCTGAAGCCCGAACTGGAAGCTAAACATCGTCGATGGGGTCTGACCCGAATGGCGCTAAGTTAAGCTCATGGACAATCCCGGTTTTGCGTTTCCTAGCCCGGCCATTCATGGTTTGGACTGCGATTGAAATTGCTTTTCGATAGCCCGGCCATTTATGGCCGGGAACGGCGACCGCCTAAAACCCTTGCTGCGGCCCGGGCCGCGGCCCGGGACGCAGCGGCAGGGGGCGCGGCCGGGTTCCCCGGCGCTGAAGCGCCGGGCTATCGAAACCCGAACTCCCGATCAAATTATTTGGTTGATGACCATAACCGCCGGGCTATCGAAAGAATTGAATGCCGGTCAAATTATTTGGTTGATGACCATAACCGCCGGGCTATCGAAACCCGAACTCCCGATCAAATTATTTGGTTAATGACCATAACCGCCGGGCTATCGAAAGAATTGAATGCCGGTCAAATTATTTGGTTGATGACCATAAGCGCTTGGCTATCAGGCTCAACCTTAAATTAGCGCCATTCGGGTCTGACCCCAAAAAAACGCGGCCAGACCCCTGTGTTTTTCAACAACCTGCTATTGTAATTGGACGACGTCGGCCAAATCAGATGTGAAATTGACATCGCGATTCGGGAATGGTATTTTCAAGGCGAAAATATTTTCCAGGAGGTTGGCAAGATGGCAAGAGAGGTCGTGATAACTTCGGGGGTGAGGACTGCGATCGGTACATTTGGCGGCGCGTTGGTGGGGGTGTCGGCCCCGGACCTTGGCGCGATGGTGGTGAAGGAGGCGATCAAGCGCTCCCAAATTGAGCCCGGGCTGGTGGAAGACGTTATTTTCGGCAACTGCATGATGCGTCCGGACGAATACACCATTGGCCGGCTGGTGGCGCTCAAGGCGGGCCTGCCTTTTACCACACCGGGCGTGAGCATCCAGCGGCAATGCGCGAGCGGGATGCAGGCGGTGGTCTATGCGGCGCAGCAGATTATGCTGGGAGACGCCGAGGTGATGGTTGCGGGGGGAGTGGAGTCCATGAGCCGGGCGATCTATTATTCCAAGGACGCCCGCTGGGGCGCGCGGCTCAAGCACCAGGAGTTGAGCTGCGGCATCTGGGACGGACTCACCGATTCCTACTGCGGCCTGATCATGGGCCTGACCGCGGAAAACCTGGCGGAAAAGTATAAGATCAGCCGGGAGGAGCAGGACGTGGTTTCGCTCAAGTCGCACAACTCTGCGGAGGCCGCGATCAAGTCGGGCAGGTTCAAGGACGAGATTCTTCCGGTTCCCATCCCCCAGAAAAAAGGCGAGCCCAAGATCTTTGACACCGACGAGCACGTGCGCATGGGCATGACCATGGACCAGCTCTCCAAACTCAAGCCCTCGTTCAAGCCCAACGGCACGGTCACCGCGGGCAACGCCAGCGGGATCAATGACGGCGCGGCCGCGCTGGTGCTTATGTCCCGGGACAAGGCCCGGGAGCTTGGGGTGCAGCCGATTGCCAGGCTGATCAGCCACGCGGCCGCGGGCGTGGAGCCCGAGCTCATGGGCTACGGCCCGGTGCCTGCCACCCTGAAGGCCTTGGCCAAGGCCAAACTCAAGCTGTCCGACATCCAGTTGATCGAGGTCAACGAGGCGTTCGCGGCGCAATACCTCGCCTGCGAAAAATTGCTCGGGCTTAACCGCAAGATCACCAACGTGAACGGGTCCGGGATCGCGCTCGGCCATCCGGTCGGGTGCACCGGCGCCAGGATCATCATTTCCCTGGTCAACGAGATGAAGAAACGCGGGGACCGGCTGGGGCTCGCCACGCTCTGCGTGGGCGGCGGAATGGGCATGACCTCCATCTGGGAAATGGTCTGAGCGAAAAGGCACGGGACGCTTTCACGCCGCGACGGTTCAGCGCGCACCCGGAGTCGGATTAGCCGCATGATCAAGCGCATACGCATACGCTATCAAGGCGCGGTCCAGGGCGTCGGCTTTCGGCCCCACATCTACCGGCTGGCCAAGGCTCACAAGCTCGCCGGATGGGTAAGCAACGACCCGGCCGGGGTCACGGTGGAGGTTGAGGGAAAAGACACGGAGCTGGACAAATTCGCCCGGGAGTCGGTGCGGAAAGCGCCGGTGCTGGCCCGGGTGAAATCGGCGAAAATCACCGGCGTTGAAACCAGGGGCGAAAAAGAATTCGTGATCCGGGAGTCGGGCCGGGGCGAGGTCGTGTCCACCCAGGTGTCTCCGGACGCGGCGACCTGCGCCGATTGTCTCAAGGAGCTTTTTGATCCGCAAGACCGGAGAAGCCGCTACCCTTTCATCAACTGCACCAACTGCGGGCCGAGGTTCACGATCATCGAGCGCATCCCCTACGACCGGCCGTTCACCACCATGAAAAAGTTCAAGATGTGCCCACGCTGCCAGGCCGAGTATGACAACCCCGTGGACCGGCGGTTCCACGCCCAACCCAATGCCTGCCCGGTATGCGGACCGAAACTGTCGCTCCTCGCCCGCGACGGCAAAAAAATCAAAGGCGACCCCGTAACCCGGGCCGCGAAATTGCTGGCCGAGGGAAAAATCATCGCCGTCAAAAGCATCGGCGGGTATCAGCTTGCCTGCGACGCCCGGAACGAATCCGCGGTCGCAAAACTCAGGGCCCGGAAGACCCGGGAGGACAAGCCTTTTGCGCTCATGGCCCTGGACCTGGCCGCAATTAAAAAATACGCCCGGCTGTCCCATGCCGAGCAGGAAATCCTTTTCAGCCCGGAGCGGCCGATAGTCCTGCTCAAGAAAAAGCGCGGCAGCCGGCTGGCCGAGTCCGTGGCCCCGCGCCAGAAAAACCTGGGATTCATGCTCCCCTATACCCCGCTCCACCACCTGCTCCTGGCCGAATGCAAAATGCCCCTGGTCATGACCAGCGGAAACCTGAGCGACGAGCCCATCGCCTATCGTGACCAGGAAGCCATGACCCGTCTGCGGCGCGTGGCCGACTATTTTCTCACTCACAACCGGCCGATCTTCATCCGCTGCGACGATTCGGTGGTGAGAGTCTTCGAGCGCAAGCTCTATCCGCTCCGCCGCGCCCGCGGCTACGCGCCCCGGCCCCTGGAAATTCTTTTCCCGGAAAAGCGACCCCTGCTCGCGGTCGGCGCCCATTTGAAAAACACCTTTGCCCTGGCCAAAGCCGGACAGGTGATCGTGAGCCACCACGTCGGCGACCTCGAAAACCTGGAGACCCTGGTCGCCTTCGAAGAGGCGGTCGAGCATTTCAAGAGCATCT
>Ga0315285_10008486_pt1 | contig 10526 bp, 7 predicted proteins | sample YL17G09_36_MG_FD_203698 | JGI IMG/M metagenome (GOLD analysis project Ga0315285, IMG submission 203698) | Sediment microbial communities from Yellowstone Lake, YNP, Wyoming, USA - YL17G09_36 | ecosystem: Environmental > Aquatic > Freshwater > Lake > Sediment | place: USA: Wyoming | collected... | reverse complement strand
GTTCTACCGGACGCTGGAAGGAGAGCAGGTGCTGAGCCGGGAGCCAATTTAAAAACCCGGCTTCATTTTCCAGGTAAGCCGATAGCCCGATAAGTTTTATCCGGGAGTTATTTTTACGGATATATTTAATCATCTCTTCCAGTAGTGGTCCTCTTTCCGGGTCATGAATCATTTGTAGTTCATCGACAATGATTAAAGAAATGTTTTCTAAAAGGGAAGGATATTTCAAAAGAAAGTAATTAAACTTCTCATAGACCATTATCGCTATCTCATATTCTCCTGCAATTATTTTAGGATCATCTTCGCGGTGGTCGCGAGAGGAGATCAGGATTTTTATCGGACAATCTTTGCCACTATAGAGTTTTTTAAAATGCCGGTATTTTTCCTCGGCTAAAGAACGCAAGGGGACTAAATAAATGGCTTTTTGGTAGTGGATGGCTTGGGTTATGGCGGCCATCTCTCCGATAAAGGTTTTGCCGGAGGAGGTAGGAGAAAGGGTTAATAAAAAGCGGGAATCTATTGCTCTATTATTGTCCCTTCGCCCTTGAGGGGAGAGGGTAGGGTGAGGGTGGATCTTCCCTTCCTCATAATCCAAAATCCCATAATATCTTACCGCCTCTTCCTGTATCGGGAGCAAAAAAGGGGAATAATTTTTTTCCCAGATATCAATAATATAAGAGGGGATACCATATTCCTCCAGACTTCTCATCTTCATCGGTTTTTTTAACATTCTTATCTTTCTCCTTTCCTTATATAAAACATTTGTTTGCTAAAATATTATACTCTTTCTCCTTTCCACTTTCAACCCCTATTTAAAAATATTTTTCCAAATAAAAAAGAGGATTTTCCAAACTTATGTTGAATAATAATTTATAGACTTTTAAATAAATTTTAAAAAATATATTTTATCTCATAATTTATACCATACTGTAGTCAAACCAATGTGCTATAATTTCTAAAAACTAAATCGATAACCTAAAACTTTCACAAAAAAGAAGGATTTTATAAGACTTTTGTCGTATTAATATTAAGTTATAGAAAAATAGAAAAGATTATTTTTTTGACGCTGGTAGCAGCATTTTAATAAGGTAAATATATATTCTTGAAGTGTGACAAAGAACCGTACCTTGTCACATTAATTCAGAAGAAATGGGATGTGTCCCTATTTATTTTATTCTATTTATTTTATTAAGTTGTGCGTAATTTTATTAAATGGAGAAGAAAATATGAAGAAGTGGATACAGGTCATTACTTTGATAGCTGCGTTAATCGGTGCTGCAGCATGGTTACCAACAGCTTTCGACTATTTTAGGAAAGCAGAAATATATGGAAAAATTATTAGTAACTATGGAACCAAATCCAATGATGGAAACCTAGTCTATTTGCTGAAATTATCTATATTTTCAAAAAATAAAACCTTCTACTTAAAAGATATAAGAGCGTTCATTAAATTCCCCGGCTCTGAAAAAGAATTGGAGTGTAAGCCTTGGACGTGGAGAAAGGCATCCTTTACATTTGCTGAAAATGGAAAAGAAATTACAAAACAACTTCAGATAGATAGCAAAGAATACTTATTACATTTTACAATTTTCCCAAAAGACCAAACAGTTGTTGGATATTTCGCATTTTCTGTGGGGTATTTGGAAGATGAAATGTTCGACTATATTAGATTCATCTTCGACGATTATAGTGGCAACAGTGTCGAATTAAAAATAACCAAAGCAGAAATACAAACCAATAAATTGATATTTGATGACAATATTTGGAAATAAAACTACGCACAACAGTGGGCTTACGAGAGGCAAAACCTCTCAAAATGTCCTTTCAGGGCACTTCGTAAGCCTGCGGACCGTTAGATGAAATGTCGTCAATTTTTTAGGAGGACGAAAAATGCAAAATCTATTAGAAGAACTTAAAAAACTTTTAGAGCAGGATGAGCGGTTAGTTGTTGAAGGTAAACTTTTAAAGAACAAGATAATTGAATCGGCTCTTAAACTTGATGTTGATTTGATTAGACTTTTATTAAAAAGTGAAGCCATTAAAACACATTTCTTTCAAGAGGTTGATGGAGTACTTGTTTTTGATAAGATAAAATTTCAAAAATTTGTCAGTAATAAAGCATTCTTACCTGATAGTTATACTTCATTTAAAAACAAAATAGGACTTGTAACTGAAAATGAAGAATATCTTTCTGAAAGTAAAGAGGCTGTTTTAGCCTGGCCATATAAGGATTGTGTGCTGGAAGGTGGTATGGAAAAAGAAAATGAGAAACGAGATGAAATATTTTACAATGAAATACTTACCCCAGATGAAATTGACCGCTTATTTGAACCGAAGGTTTTAGCTAACTTTAAGAGAATAGATAAAGACGGAGAACATAAAGTAACAGAAATAAATAAAAATGACAATTTAATTATACGAGGGAATAATTTACTTGCATTACATTCACTTAAAAAAAGATATGCTGGGAGAATAAAACTGATTTACATTGACCCACCGTATAATCAAGAGGGAAGCGTTTTTTATAATGATAGTTTTAAACATTCCAGTTGGCTTGTATTTATGAAGAATCGTCTCGATGTTGCATGGCAATTACTTAGACGAGATGGCGTTATTTTTATCCAAATAGGCGAGGAAGAAATATCGTACCTGAAGATATTATGTGACGAACTTTTTACAAGAGACAATTTTATTTCAATAGTTGCTAGGGTAGCTAAAACAGCTAGTAATAAGGGGACATACTTTGCACCCTCTATTGATTTCATATTGTGTTATGCAAGAGATATAAATGCTTTACCACCATTTTTTGATAAAGTGGACGAAAGTTTATATAAAAAGGTGGAAACAGAAGGATCTAGAAAAGGAGAAAAATATAGGGATGATGTAGCGTTATATCAATCCTCATTGGATATTAGGCCCAATCAAAGGTATTTTATAAAATGTCCAGATGGCTCTTTAGTAATCCCGCCTGGAATTACATTACCAAATGAAAAATTAGATGGTGCTAAAATATTGCCTGATAAAAATGATGGTGTTTGGAGATGGGCTGTAGATTCATATAAAGAAAAGAAATATTTATTAGTATTCAAAAAAACCAAAAGATCTCCACTTTTAAATGAAGAAGGTAAACAAGCAAAATGGAATATCTATACAAAAAGTTATCTAAATGATAGAAAAGAAACTGGCACATTACCGAGAAATTATTTAGATCAGTTTATAAATCGTAAAGGGGCTGACTATATAAAAACTCTTGATGTTGATTTTAATTATCCGAAGCCAGTTGAATTAATTCAGTATTTAATTGAAATTGTCGGAGTAGGTAAAGATGGAATTATATTAGATTTTTTTGCAGGAAGTGGTACGACAGCAGAAGCAGTAATAAGAATTAATAAAAATGACAAGGGACATAGAAAATTTATTTTATGTGAGCAAATTGATTATATAGAAGATACGACAATAAAAAGGGTAAGAAAAATAATTGAGGATAATTATTTTATCTACTGTGAATTAATGAAATTAAATGAAAAATACATTGATGAAATCAAAAAACCAAAGACCACAAAGCAACTTGTTGATATCTGGAAAACAATGAAAGAAAAAGCGTTTTTAAGTTACAAAATAGATGTTAAACAGTTTGATGAGAATATAAATGAATTTGAACGATTGAGTATTGAAAATCAAAAGGAATTTTTAATAGAATGTTTAGACAAAAATCAATTGTATGTTAATCTGTCAGAAATAGATGACACTGAATATGAAATTAGCAAAGAAGACAAAGAATTAAATAAACAGTTTTACGAGGTAAAATAAATATGCCAGGACAAACATTAGAACAAAAAATATCAGCAGCAAAGGAACTTGGATTACCTTTCCCTGAAGTCCCCAATACTATAAAAAGCAATCTCAATCCTTTATTTCAATTAAGACCATATCAAATAGAGGCATTCTCTCGTTTCATATTTTATATGAATAACCCACAAATTAAGCAAAAACCTATTCAATTGCTTTTTCATATGGCAACAGGCAGTGGTAAAACACTGATAATGGCAGGAGCAATTCTTTACCTTTATGAGAAAGGGTATCGTAATTTTATCTTTTTTGTAAACAGCACTAACATAATAGACAAAACAAGAGATAATTTTCTGAATCCTTTATCTATAAAATATCTTTTTTCTGAAAATGTTACTTTTGGAGATAAACAGGTTCGTATTAAAGAAGTTGATAACTTTCAAGTTGCTAATCAGGAGGATATAAATATTGTTTTTTCAACCATTCAAGGGTTACACTCTCGTCTGAATACTCCTCGTGAAAATTCTATTACCTATGATGATTTTTCAGATAAAAAAATTGTTCTTCTTTCAGATGAAGCTCATCATATCAATGTAGAGACAAGGAAAGGAAAATTAACTATTGAAGAAAAGGAAGAAATCATTAGTTGGGAAAGCACTGTAAATCGCATCTTTAGGTCAAATCCTGATAATATCTTGCTTGAATTTACTGCGACAATAGATTTTAGCAACCAGGATATCGCTAATAAATATTTTGATAAACACATTTTTGATTACCCATTAAAACAATTTAGGTTAGATGGATATTCCAAAGAAGTGAAGGTTTTAGAGGCTGATTTACCACCAATAGATCGTGCATTGCAGGGTATATTATTAAACCAATACAGAAGAAAAATATTTGAAAAATATAAAAAGAGGATTAAACCGGTTATTTTATTTAAATCAAAAACGATAGCAGAAAGTGAAAAATTATTTGAAGAGTTTAAAGATAAAATAAAGAACCTAAAAGAACAAGATATTCAAAAGTTTAATCGTCCTGATAATGATAAAGCAATTAAAAGGATATTTGAATATTTTGAAAAGGATAACATTTCTATTGAAAATATTGTTACCGAAATAGAAGAGGATTTCTCTGAAGATAAATGTATCATTGTAAATAGCAAGTCAGAAAGTGAAGAAAAGCAAATTTATATAAATACTCTTGAAGATGAAAATAACGAATATAGAGCTGTTTTTGCTGTAAATATGCTCAATGAAGGATGGGATGTTTTAAATCTTTTTGATATTGTTCGATTATATAATACAAGAGATGCAAAAGATGGTAAACCCGGCAGAACAACAACATCAGAAGCACAACTTATTGGAAGAGGTGCAAGGTATTGTCCCTTTCAGATAGAAGAGACACAACCGATATATCAACGTAAATATGACAAAGATATTGAAAACGAACTTCGTATTTGTGAAGAGTTATATTATCATAGTGCATATAATCCAAGATATATTCAGGAATTAAATACTGCTTTACAGGAAATTGGTATTAAGGCTAAAGAATCAAGGGAGATACAACTTATCTTGAAACCAGATTTCAAAGAATCTGATATTTATAAAAATGGTATTATTTTCCTGAACAAACAATTAAAAAATGACCGAACTGGGATATTAAACCTTCCAACTTCAATAATCGCACAATCATTTGAAGTTAAGTTAGAAACCGGAATTAGCTTAACAACTACAATTTTTGATAACCAAAATGTTGCTAATATAGAACTGAAAGAAAAAGAGTATGATCTGACAGATTTTGGTATTAATATTATCAGAAAAGCATTGAATAGGTTAGAATTTTATAAGTTCAATAATTTAAAATCATTTTTACCAAATCTAAAATCTGTTTCTGAATTTATTACTTCTAAAAATTATTTGGGAAAAGTTAAGGTTGATATTAAAGGTCTATTGAATCAAATCAATAATTTGACCCCAAAACAAAAATTGGAAATAACAATAAATGTATTAGGAAAAATTAGCCAGATAATTATATCAGAAGATGTAGAATTTAAGGGGACAAAAGAATTTAAACCTTATGAAGTAAATAAGACATTTAAAGATAAAACCTTAAATATATATGTCCGAGAAGGTGGGGACCAAGAATATGGTGTTGGACAAAATGAAACTACAAATACAGATTTGAAACTGGATATAAGCAATAAAGAGTGGTATGTCTTTAATGATAACTATGGAACATCAGAAGAAAAACATTTAATAAAATTTATAAATAAAACGTATGATAAATTAAAAACAAAGTATAGTAAAGTATACCTTGTCCGTAATGAGAAATATTTCCAATTATATAATTTTGATGATGGACGTGCAATGGAACCAGATTTTGTCTTGTTTTTAGAGAAGAAGGAAACCGGACAATCATTATATTATCAGATAATAATTGAGCCGAAGGGTGCCCATTTGTTAAAAGAAGATGCATGGAAAGAAAATTTTTTTAAGTCTTTAAAAGAAAAAGTAGAAATTAACGTCCTATGGAAAACAAAGAAATTTATTATATGGGGTATGCCTTTTTATAATGAACAATTGCGTAAGATAGAATTTGAAAAAGAATTTGAAAAAATAACTAATGATTAAAATTGCCGATACTTCATATAACACGTGCTATACAACTCACTTTGTTCGCCCAAATCGGCTTATGTCGACTTCGTATAGCCCGTTTTATGTGAAATTCTACCAATAAAGAGGAGTGTGAAAAAATGAACAATCTAAACGAGGCGTTAGCGCCAATAGTAGAAAAAATAAAGAAGTTTCGTTCTCTGTACGAACAGAATGAGATGGCGGTTAGGGATCAAATAGTAATTCCTATTTTAAGGAATCTCGGATGGGATCCTGAAAACCCCGAGGAAGTACAGCCCAATGTGTCTACAGAAGAAGGTGTACCAGACTACTCTCTGATCAAGAATGGAAAGAAAATCTTATTTGTTGAAGTCAAAAATTTGCGCGTAGATATTGAGCAAAGAGGAGTTATTCGCCAATTAGCGAAGTATTCTTTTGGCGAGGGCACAAAATACGGCGTATTGACCAATGGCGTAGTATGGATACTGATTAGGTCATTCGAGGAAGGGACCACTTTAACTGAGCGAATCGTTTGGAAAGCAGATTTAGAAAATGAAGAACTGCCATCTGTACTCAGAAAGATAGTGGCAATCTCAAAAACTAACATTGAACATATAGAAGTTTTAGTGAAGAAAGGTCAAATATTGGATGAAATCTGGCAATCTCTTTTGGATGAGCCTGAAGAGATGATAAAGGGTCTAATGCCAATAGTTAAGTCCATTATCAGTCAAGGTTATCCAGACTATCAGTTTGAAGACACAGAAATTGAGGATTTGTTGAAAGAAAGGGTCAAGGAAATAATATCAGGTCCATCTGGGGAAGAAGCTCCGTCTGAGCCATCCACAGAAACCATACCATGGCGAGGGGAAGGCCCACGAAAAATGAAACTAAAAGGTGAAGTCTTTGAACTCCGCAATTCTTTTGAAATTTTGGTAAACACTGCCAATTGGCTCATAAAGAACGGCAAACTGAAACCCTCTGACTGTCCAGTAGTAGCAGGACCTAAAAGGAATCTTATTAATAAGGAACCGAAGCACAAGCGTGGTGATAATTTTCGTGCTCCCAAAAAACTTTCAAATGGACTGTGGATAGAGACAAGTTATAGTACTGCTGGTTGTATAATTTTTGCTAAACGACTATTAGAAAAATTTGGAGTTTTATCCGATATACTAGTGATTGAGTGATTAAGGTGGCAGAACTTCATATAACACATCATAAAAGGTTCGTGCTCTTTGAGGCGCTCACCCAAATATTTGCTTTCGCAAAAACTTCTTTTATGCTGGAACCATTATAAGCCATTAATTAAAATAATTAAAATAAGGACACATCCCATTTTCTTAGACAATTAATATTTTTCCTTTAAATTAAATAAATAGGGAAGGTGTATCAGGTTAATATTTCGGTAGCTTTTAGCGGAAAACCTATGGAGTCTGAGGAGTTTCTTAATCATATAGTCGAGGCTTTAGATATTATTATAGATAGACGTCTTAAAGGAAGACCTGGTAAAACGGAAAATTAAACTATAGAAAAAATAGGATGTATCCCTATTTTAATTATTTACCTTCCCCTTAAAAGCTTTTATTTACAAGGCTTTAAACTCCATTTTTAGAGCAAAAACTTTCTCTTTCTCTTTCTAAAAAGAAAAAATAACTATTTTAATTAAATTATTTAGATATATATAATTGCAAAAAGAGAGAAGAGAAGTATAATAAGGAAAGAAATATACAAAACCTACGGCAATAAAGTATAATGCCGTAGGTTTGTGAAAGTAAGGTAATGAAATTGAAGAATAAAATTAAAGAAAAAATTAAAGAAGTTTTTTATATTAACAATGGTTATATTAGAACAAAGGATATAAGTTCTAAAGGTATAAACAGAAGATGCTTGAGAGATTTAATTAATGAGGGTGTTATTGAAAGAATAAAACAAGGTCTTTATAGATGGAAGGATGCAAAATTTGATGTTGAAGAAGAACTGATTAATGTATCTAAAATTATTCCCCAGGGAGTTATTTGCCTTGTATCAGCCCTGGCTTACTATGAGCTTACCACTTATACACCGGGGGAATATACCATAGCAGTCAGGAGAAATTATAATATAAAACTACCTGATTATCCACCCATAAAACTTTATTATTTTTCTGATAAATATTATACGGATGGAGTAGAAAAAATAGATATAAAGGGAAATATTATTAAAATATATAATATTGAAAAAACTATATGTGATTGCCTTAGGTATAGAAATAAAATCAGCAAAGATATTATTGTAGAAAGCATCAAGGAATATGTTAAAAGAAGAGATAAAAACATTTCTAAACTAATGAATTATGCTGCTAAAGCAAAGGTTAAAGACGTTGTTCAGCAATATATGGAGGTACTTATGTGAGAGATGAAGTAAGAAATATAGATGCTTCAATTAAAGCAAGGCTGAAAAATATTGCTAAAGAGCACAAAAAAACTTTTAATCTGATCCTGCAGTTATACATGCAAGAGAGATTATTATATCGTTTAAGTGTCTCTGAGTATAAAGATAATTTTATATTAAAAGGTGGATTGTTATTATTTTCAATGTCTGGATTTACGGGTAGGCCGACCAGAGATATAGATTTCCTGGCTTATCAAATATCAAATAATATGGAGAATATAAAAGAGGTATTTAGAAAGATATGTAGGGTTGAATATAATGATGGTATTGTATTTAATTCTAATTCTGTTTCTGTTGAAGAAATACAGAAGGAAGCAGAGCATGGAGGAATAAGGGTAAAATTAACCGGATATTTAGGAAAAGCTAAAGAGATGCTTTGGGTAGATATAGGTTTCAACGATATTGTTGTGCCGGAAGTTATTACAGCTGATTATCCTGTACTTCTGGACATGGATTATCCTAAAATAAAGATGTATTCTTTTGAATCTGTTGTAGCAGAAAAATTTGAAGCTATTGTTTCTTTGGGAGAGTTGAACAGCAGGATGAAAGATTTTTACGATGTTTTTATTTTGTTATCTGAAAAAAACTTTAATAGAGATATTTTGCAGAAGGCCATAGTAGAAACTTTTATAAGAAGAGGAACAGATATTCTGAAATTTGATCAGGTTTTTAAGAAAGAGTTTATTGAAGATGATAATAGAATAAATCAATGGAAATTATTTCTAAAAAAGATAGGTCATCAGAATATTGAATTTGAATATGTAATGGATGCTATAAAAAAATTTCTGTTACCTATATATAATAATATTAAAAAAGAAAATAGATTTTGAGAGGAAATAGAATAAAATAAGGCTAGGTGTGCCAGGTCAATAATCCGGTAACTTTTAGCGGACAACTTATAGGATCTAAGGAATTCTTAAAAGGGTGGTTGAAACTTTAGACAATGCTATATATAGATGTCCTAAAAAAAGATTTCGTAAAAAGGGAAATTAAACCATAGAATAAATGGGATGTGTCCTTATTTTCCAAGAATAGGCTTCCATCTTTTTATGAAGATCTGTTTACTAATTTTAGAATTAAGTACCACCTTTGGTGGTATAATTATACCAAATAAGTTACTTAATTACTGAGTATGGATAACTGGTCTTTTAAAAAATATTTAAAGATATTTAAAATCAGGATAAAACTTTGCTTAACCAGATGTATTAATAAGGGAGGTGAAGAGAATGGAATATGATAAAGTGAACCATGAAATAAGACGGGTCGATGCCTATGAAAAAGTCACTGGCAAAGCTAAATTTGGTGCTGACCTTTTCTTCCCTAATATGCTTTATGGTAAAGTTTTACATAGTAAATATCCTTATGCTCGAATTGTAAAAATAAATATTAAAAAAGCCTTAGCCCTTACCGGCGTGAAAGCATTTATAACGGCAGAAGATATCCCTAATAATAAATTTGGAGTGATTATCCAAAATCAACAAGTTTTAGCCCAAAAAAAAGCCTTGTATATAGGTGATGGGATTGCTGTGGTTGCTGCTGAGACTAAAGAGGCGGCTGCAGAAGCTATAGAGCTGATCGAGGTAGAATATGAAGAATTATCAGGGATTTTTGATCCCCAAGAGGCAGCGAAAGCAGATGCACGATTAGTCCACTCAGAATTAAAAAATAACCAGGTAGTTCATCATCGATTAAGAAAAG
>Ga0315285_10008485_pt1 | contig 10526 bp, 9 predicted proteins | sample YL17G09_36_MG_FD_203698 | JGI IMG/M metagenome (GOLD analysis project Ga0315285, IMG submission 203698) | Sediment microbial communities from Yellowstone Lake, YNP, Wyoming, USA - YL17G09_36 | ecosystem: Environmental > Aquatic > Freshwater > Lake > Sediment | place: USA: Wyoming | collected... | reverse complement strand
CCGAATCGAGGTCCTCGCGATCGGGAACCCTGCGGCGCTGACCGGGGGGCTGACGCGTGCCGGCGGCCTGGTCGCCCAGCTGCAGGCGCGCTACGAGGACGTTCTCGTCGAGGTGACGCCCCTCGACAGCGTCTCCGTCGCCGCCGCGGATCGGTCGCTCGCCCCGGTCTTCGGGGTCCCGCGTCCGTAGCGCCCGCCGGCCCCGCGGTTGGGCCCCGGATGCTACCCTCGCGGCCGATGCAGTCTCCCTTGTGCCCGTGACCCTTCCCGTCGCCTTCCGGCTCGGCGACCGCCTGGAGCTGCGTCGCCGGCATCCATGCGGCGGCAATAGCTGGGAGGTCGACCGCCTGGGTGCCGACATCGGCCTGCGCTGCGCCACGTGCGGGCGCCACGTCCTCCTCGAGCGCCGGGCCGTCGAGCGGCGCCTCGTCGCCTTCGCCGCCCGAGGTCCCGAGGTGGGGCCGACATGAGCCTCGGCCAGCTGCCCACGACCGCGCCCGACGCGAGCGGCGTCGCGGTCTTCCGCAACCGGCCGTTCCTGCTGCTCTGGCTCTCGCAGCTGGCGACCCAGGTCGGCGGGAACATGGTCCTGTACGGGCTGACGGTCCTCATCCGCGACCTGACGAGCTCAAACAGCGCCGTCGCGCTCCTGATCCTCACCTTCCTGGCGCCGGCGGTGATCTTCAGCGCCCTCGCCGGTGTCTACGTCGATCGCTTCGACCGCCGGATGGTGCTCGTCGTCACGAACCTCCTGCGCGCCGGCTTCTTCATCGCGCTCGCCCTCTTCGACATGAACATCGCGGTGGTCTTCGTCCTGAACATGGCCGTCTCGATCGCGACGACCTTCTTCGCGCCGGCGGAGCTTTCGATGATCCCCCTCGTCGTGCCGCGCGGCCAACTCACCGCCGCCAACGGGATCTTCACGCTCACCCTGAACGCCGCCTTCGCGATCGGCTTCACCGTGCTCGGCCCGCTGGTGGTGACCATCGCCAACCCCACGATCCTCATCGCGATCGTGGCGGCCCTCTACCTCGTCGCGGCGGGCTTCTGCTGGACGCTGCCGCCGGCGCCACCGGGCACCATGCCGCGCGAAACGACGCTCCACGAGACCGAGGAGGCGGTCGGCTCGTTCGTCCAGCAGTTCCGCGAGGGGATCGCCTACGTCCGCGCCCACCCGGTGGTGCGCTGGGCGCTGCTTTACCTGGGGATCGCCGCCTCCATCGTGGGCATCCTCGGCGTCCTCGGGCCGGGGTTCGCACAGGACGTGCTGGGCCTGCGCACGAAGGACTTCGTCGTGGTCGTCCTCCCGCTCGGGGTGGGCGTGGTGGTGGGCGCCGTGGGGGTCAACGCCATGCAATCCCTCGTGTCGCGACGCCGCCTCATCGAGGTCGGGATGATCGTGCTGGGGGTCAGCCTCGCGCTCATCTCCATTGCCGGCCCCATCGCCCAATTCGTCCGGGATGTCGACGACGCGGTGCCCGGACCCGACGTCTCGGCCTTCGTCAGCGTGCTGACGGTGGTCGTCGTCATCGCCTTCGTGGCCGGGGTCGGCTACGCCGCCACGGCCATCCCCGCCCAGACGGAGCTCCAGGCGGAGATCCCCCAGGCGGTCCGCGGGCGGGTCTTCGGGATCCTCAACATGCTCGTGTCCGTCGCCAGCCTCCTGCCGATCATCATCGTCGGCCCCATCTCCGACGTGGTCGGCACGATGCCGGTCGTCCTCGGTGCCGCCATCGTCATCACCGTCGTGGGGATCGCGTCGCTCGTGGGGCGCCGCGACGCCCGGCCGCCCGGCGAGCTCGTCGAGCCCGTCGAGCTGGTCGCGGTCGAGCCCGAGGTCGAGCCCGAGGCCGTCGCGACGGACGGCCCCACGCCCGAAGAGCCATGAGCCCGCTGCCGCGGGTGGCCGCGATCTTCACGGGCGGGACGATCAGCATGACCGTCGACTCGACAGCCGGGGGGGCGGTGTCCACGCTGGCCGGCACCGACCTGCTGGCCGCGGTGCCCGGCCTCGCCCAACGTGCCGAGGTCGTCCCGATCGACCTGGGCCGGATCCCGGCCAGCCATCTCTCCTTCGCCGACGTGCTCCGGATCCGCGGCGTCATCGACCGCGCGCTCGACGACCCGGCGGTGCGCGGCGTCGTGGTGGTGCAGGGGACGGATACGCTCGAGGAGACCGCCTTCGCGTGGGACCTCTGCCACGCCGACGCGCGCCCCGTCGTCGTGACGGGCGCCATGTGCACCGCGAGCGAGCCCGGCTGGGACGGCCCGGCGAACCTGCTGGGCGCCGTGCGGGTCGCCGCCGCGGAGGCGGCGCGGGGTGCCGGGGTGCTCGTCGTGCTCGGGGGGCTGATCCACGCGGCCGACGCCGTGGCCAAGCGTCACGCATCGGCCGCGGACGCGTTCGCGACACGCGAGGGCCCGCCCCTCGGGCGGGTGGGGGAGGGGGGCGTCCGGCTCCGCCCGCGCGGTCTCCGGCGGAGGCTGCCCGTGATCCCGGCCGCGGCCGCCCTGCCCGTTCCGATCATCGTGGCGGCCCTCGAGACGACCGGCGCCGCCCTCGACGCCGCCGTGCGCGACGGGGCGCGCGGCGTGGTCGTGGCGGCCACCGGCTCCGGGAACACGCATCCCGATCTCCTGCGCGCGGCCGTGGACGCCCGCGGGGCCGGTGTCGTCGTCGTCCTGGCGTCGCGCACGGGCGCCGGCGCGGTGGGACCGACCTACGCCTTCCCGGGTGGGGGAGCGACCTGGGTGCGGGCCGGGATCCCCCTGGCGGGAGGCCTGACGCCCGTGCAGGCGCGCGTCGCGCTGGCCCTGGGCCTGGGCGCCGGAATGGGCGGCGCCGCCCTCGCCGAGCTCCTGCTGGGGCCGACCGGCGCCTGAACGTCTGACCGGCGCCCAACGTCGCGCCTGCGGCCGCTATCCTTGCCCCACTCACCCCGCCACGGAGGATCGCCGCGATGTCGCTGCCCGAGGATGCCCGGAAGAAGGACCTGAACCATCGGCTGGAGACGGTCGGCTGGGGGCTCTTCCTCATCATGCTCGGCGGCTTCGCGCTGGTAAGGGGCGTCCCGGAGGGGACCTGGCTGATCGGCGCGGGGCTGATCATGCTCGGGCTCAACGCCGTGCGCCTGATGGTCGGCATCCGGGCGAGCTGGTTCACGCTCATCCTCGGGACCATCGCCCTGCTCTCGGGGCTCGGCAGCGTCTACGGGGTCGACATCCCGGTCGGGCCGCTCCTCATCATCCTCATCGGCCTCGCCATCGTCGTCCGCGCCTTCCAGCCGCGCTGGTAGCACCGGGGCCGCCGGGCGCGCAGAGGCCGGGCCGACGGGCGGGCGGTCGCCGGGCATCGGCCGGGCATCGGCCGGGCGAACCGATCTGGCGGGAGGCGAACCCCCCCGGGCGTCTCGTGCGGAGCCGGGGGCCAGGCCGGAGGCTAGCGATCTATAGGGCGGCCGGAAGATAGCCGCAGCGGCACTCCGTCCGATCGGTGTCCGGAACCGGCCGATCGCAGCCCGGAACCGGAAGGGGCGGAGCGCTCCCCGGAGCGAACCTCGTGCCGTTCAGGGCGCGGCACGTCGGGCACGCATCGTCGGCCGCGTGGTGCTCAAGGGCGCCGGGCTCGTCTTCCAGCGGGAGCAGGTTCGGGATGTCCTCGCCTGGCGCTACGAGCAGGTGCTCGAAGAACTGGTCGTCCACGGTGCCGCCGAAGACCGGCACTTTGGGTTTGTCTGGATCTCCAGATTCCCTGTATCGCACCATCTGCTCGTAGCCAGGTTTGGCCTGCTCAGACTTGTCGACGGTCCCACCCCCCTTGTTGTCCCCGTCCAGACTCTTGAACTCGCTTACTCCCTTCTCCCAATCGATCGTCTTTCTCAGGAACGCCTCCGCGGTCGACGAAGACCAGTCGACCTTCTCCCCGAGCTTCCGGCTCTTCGCCACCCTGTCGAGGACCGGCTGGAGATGGGTGTCCCACAGGTCCTTGCTGGCCTTGACGTGTTCCAGCTCATGCGCATTCAGCGCTGCCGCCGCGCCCGGGCTCACCCACCAGCCGGTCCCCTGGTCGCCGGCGGGGCTGGTCTCGTAGGAGCGACGGACGGTAAGGGTGCCGGTCCCCGGAATGACCCAGGCACTGGCCTTGGAGATCGGGCCACCCCAATCGGTGTCGTATTCTGGAGGCTTCTCTTCCTCGATCTCGCCGACGTCCTGCATGACGTGGGGGCCCCCGCCGTGGCCACCGCCGCTATAGGGGATGCTCCCGGCTTTTTCCGTCACGAAGGCGTGCGGTACGTCGTCGGACCCCGGGTCGAGGTCGGCCGCGTCTGCGTCGGCGAACGGGACGCTGCCTCGAAGTCCCTCGTCCACGAAGCCGCCCCCGCCGCCCGCACCCTCCGCCCTCGGGGGTGAGCCGCCCTCGAGCGGGACGAACTCGTCCGTGATGCTGACGCCTTCGCCCTCGGCCTCTTTCGCCGCCCGCTCGGCGGCGGAGTGCTCCCGGTCGGGGTCGTCGACCGGGAGCTCGGGCTCGACGGGCTCGCCACCCTCGGCCGGGGCCTCGGAGGCGCGTGCCTCCGAGGCCTTCTGTCGCTCGTCGATCTCCTCCTCGGGGGCACCCATGGTCCCGGGCTCGGGTGCGGTCGGGAAGCCGCTCGCCCCGCCGACCGGGACACGCAGCGCGGTGGGCGTGGCGCGTCGCTGCAGCAGCTGGACGACGGAGGCATTGCCGGCTGCGCGCTGCAGGCCGAGCAGCATCCGGACGGCCTCCGGGCCCGCCATGGCGAACGGGCGCGACGACGCCTGGCCGGGGGTGCGCTCGGCGTCGGTGTCGCTCGTGGCGGCCGGAGAGCGGTTGGCGAAGAGGCCGTCGCTCATCGTCCCTCGATGCTGGCCGCGGGCGGGGCTCCTGTCAACGCCCGGCCCGCATGTGTGCCCGAAGGGGCACGCCCGGGGCACCGGGCCGGGCGCAGTGCGCCAGATCCACGAGCGGCTGTCGCAACCACGATCAGCGTGATGAAGGCGATGAGGGTCGGTCTCGCCAGTGGCTCGGCGCGGTCCCGGGTCGCCCGGCGTTCCCTACGCCTCGGCCAGCGCCTTCAGCTTCGCCAGCATCTCCCGCACGTGGCCCTCGGAGCTGCGCTGTCCGACCTTACCGATCAGTCTGCCCAGGACACCGTAGGGCAGCTCGACGTGCTCCTCGAAGGTGAAACGGGACCCCGCCGGGAGCGGTTCCACGGCCCATCGCTGGTCGTAGCCCTTGACGCCCGTGCCCGAGACCAGGTGGAGCGAGAGCGCCCGGTTCTCGACCCAGTCGCTGATCTCGAAATGGAGCTTCATGAGCATGCCCGACGCCTTCTCCTCCGCGTAGACCCGGGCACCGGGGCCTCGCTTCCCGGCGTCCTCGTACTCGTACCTCCTGAGAGTCGGATACCACTTCAGGATGTTGGCCGGCTCGACCAGCAGCGGCCAGATCCGCTCCGGCGGCGCCGCGACCTCGATCGACTGATGCACTTCCATCTCGACTGCCTCCCTGTCGCGCGAATGTATCCCGAGCATCGCGCCGAACCGCTCGTTGTAGGTAGCGACATGGGGCGGGTGTAATCGCCCCTCCTGAGGTCGGTTGGCGGCGTCCCGCGATGCCGCCCTGCTACTCGCCGCGCTCCGCCTGGAGCCACGGCGCGCCTTCGAGCCGGCGGGCGGAACCGAAGCCCGCCTCGGCCAGCATGGCGGCGTACTCCTCGAACGTGTACACGCGACCGCGACGCGCCACGTTGAACAGCCACACGGCCGTGAGGTACGGGCCCGGGATGTCGAACTCGCCGGGTGATGGCAGGACCTCAAGGATGACGATCCGCCCGGACGGGGCGAGGAGACGATGGGCCTGGCGCAGCGTCGAGCCGATCTCGATCGGGTCGAGGAAGTGAAGGACCCAGCCGAAGAAGACGATGTCGAAGGGGCCGGCGAGGTCCCGGAGGACGGTCACGTCGCCAGCCACGAACGACGCCCGCGACGCGACGCCCATCGCCTCGGCGAAGCGGCCGGCCACCTCGACGACCGGTCCCCGGTCGATACCGGTCACCGATGCCGTCGAGTCGTCAAGCGCCAAGACGAGGCTCGCGATCGCCGGGCCGCAGCCAACATCGAGGACGCGCGCGCCGGGCATCGACGCAGGCGTCACCCCGAGGGCCGACCAGCGCGCCCGGTAGGTGGCGAGCTCGTCAGGCCAGGTAAGCAGGCGAGAGGCGGCGAAGGCCACCCAGAGCCCGGTTGCGTCGGCCGACGCGAAGTCGGTCTGGACCTGGCCGGTCCGGATGTTCTCCGTGAACTGATCTCCGGCTCGGAGGTCGCCGAGGATGAGCCCGGCGCAGTAGGTGGGCATCCCGGGAACGAGATACGCCTCCGCTGTCGGGGTGAGCGAGTAGGCTCCGTCGGACCAGCGCAGTAGCCCCAATGCGCACAGGCCGTCGAGCAGGATTTGCATCCCGGCAAGGGAGCAGCCGGTTGCACGGGCGATGCCCTCCGCGTCGCGATGACCGGCGGCGACCGCCGGGATGACCTCGAGCTCCAGCGCCGCCCGGACGATCTGCACCTTGAGAGCGAGAACGTCGTCGACCTCCTTGAGGATGCCAAGCGAGGGGATGGTTCCGGAGACCACGGACTGTGTCATGGGTGGCACCCTCAGTCGGGCCGAGTTGCCCCGCGGGTCGGTCTCGCCAGTGGCTCGGCGCGGGCCTGGCGGCCGGGGTGTGGGCAGCGCGTCATCGCATCCCGCCATCTGGGCACGATCGCCGCTCCTGCAGCGGCCGACAAGAGGCGTCGGTCATCTGGTGGCCCTCGACGCCGGCCGACTGTCCAGCCCGGCGAGCCGGAGCCGCGACGGGACCCGAGTCGGCTGCTGGAGGCGCCTCGGTCGTCCGCGCAGTTCGAGCCTACGGCGCCGTCGACAGCGGGATCGAGTGGACCAGGGCGAGCTTCCAGCTGTCGCCCTCGCGGCGCCAGGTCATCGTGCGCTGACCCTCAGATGGCGACACACACGCTCACGCGCAGAGAGGCTGGGTGGCCGGAACTCGCAGGCCCGCCTACTCCTCGCTGACCACGTCTCGCCAGGCCCGGTTGGAGGCGAGGCGGGCGCCGTCGTCCTCCGCCCGCGGTCTGTCCGCGGCAGCGTCATCGACGCGAGCGCCAGCGGCGACGCCCTCCCAGAACTCGACAGCGGCCCGCTCGTAGAGGAGGCCCATGGGCAGGGTCACCCCTCGCCAATGCTCGACGGTGCGCGCCGCTGAGTCCGAGCCGTTGAGCCCGCGCTCGCCGCGCCGGTCGTCCTCGTAGCGGGCGAGAGCAACGCGATGGACCGCGAGTTGCGCAACCGCAAGAGCTCGGCGGTCGTCGGTTGACCCTAGATCCGCGAAGAACAGCTGGAGCAGGCCGGCATCGCGCAGTTCGGTCGGTTCCTGGGCGGGCGTGGCGAGCCATGCCCGGATCGCCGCGCGGCCACGGCCGGTGATCGCGAAGAGCCGCCGCCGCCGACCCTCCGCCTCGCGTTCTTCTGTCAACAGCCCCAGCTCAACTAGGCGCGCCGGCTCCTTGTAGAGAAGGGCGTGGGGGAACGACCAGAAATGGCCGATGGTCGCCGCCACGTGGCGTTTGAGCTCGTAGGGCGTGGATGGACCTTCCCGCTCGATCAGGCCCAGCACGAGGTACGACGTCGAGGTCAGGTGGGCGGGTGGTGCGGCGGTCGTGTCGATTGACATATCATCCAGACGATACCATACTGATGCGACGGTTTCGCAGAGATGATGTCCCATGTCGAGCGCTCTCTGCGGACCTGTCGCATCTGGCTGAGTCCGTGCCGGCGGCAGACCTTCAGGAGGAACCATCCGTGGCCACCGCCACCAAAGCCAAGCCCGTCCGCGCCTCGAAGTCGACCCGGCGCGCCACCGCCACCCCGATCACAAAGAAGCTCCGCCCGCTCGGCGACAAGGTGGTCGTTCAGCCGACTCCCCGCGAAGAGACGACGAAGAGCGGCATCGTGATCCCGGACACCGCCAAAGAGAAGCCCCAGGAGGGGAAGATCCTGGCTGTCGGCCCGGGTCGTGTCCTCGACGACGGCAAGCGCGAGCAGATGGACCTCAAGCCGGGCGACACGGTCCTCTACGCGAAGTACGCCGGCACCGAATTCAAGCTTGACGGCGAGGACCTGCTGATCATCAGCAGCAAGGACGTCCTCGCGGTGGTCGAGAGCCGACCGTAGGTCAGGCTCCGACTCCGGCACTCTCCGGCCACTGCCGGCGCGCCCTCGCGGACCTCCTGAAAGGACAGACACGCCATGGCCAAGCAACTTCTCTTTGATGAGATGGCGCGCCGGGGTCTCAAGCACGGCGTCGACCGTCTGGCCGACGCCGTCCGCGTCACGCTCGGGCCGAAGGGCCGCAACGTCGTCCTCGACAAGAAGTACGGCTCGCCCACGATCACCAACGATGGGGTGACGATCGCCAAGGAGATCGCGCTCGAGGACCCCTTTGAGAACATGGGCGCGCAGCTGCTGAAGGAAGTCGCGACCAAGACCGACGACGTGGCCGGTGACGGCACCACGACCGCCATCGTCCTCGGCCAGGCGATCGTCGCCGAGGGCCTCCAGAACGTCAGCGCCGGCGCCAACCCGATCGCTGTCAGGCGCGGCATCGAGAAGGGCGTCGAGGCGATCGTCGCCGATCTCAAGCGCCAGTCGCGCCCGGTCGACAACCGCGAGCAGATCGCGGCTGTGGCCTCGATCAGCGCCGCCGATCCCGAGGTCGGCACGATCATCGCCGAGGTGATGGACAAGGTCGGCAAGGACGGCGTCATCACCGTCGAGGAGGGCCAGACGCTCGGCCTCGAGACCGAGTACACGGAGGGCATGCAGTTCGACCGCGGCTACCTCTCGCTGTACTTCGTCACCAACGCCGAGCGCATGGAAGCGGTCCTTGAGAACCCCCTCATCCTGATTACCGACAAGAGGATCTCGAGCGTCAAGGACATGCTCCCGGCGCTCGAGATGGCCGTCGGACAGGGCAAGCCGATGCTCGTCATCGCCGAGGACGTCGACGGCGAGGCCCTCGCGACCCTGGTCGTCAACAAGCTCCGCGGCACCGTGTCGGTCCTCGCGGCGAAGGCGCCGGGCTACGGCGATCGGCGCAAGGAGACCCTGCGCGACATCGCCGTACTCACCGGCGGCACGCTCATCAGCGAGGAGATCGGGCGCAAGCTCGACTCGGTCGCGGTCGAAGACTTCGGCCAGGCCCGCCGCGTGGTGGCGACCAAAGACGACACCACGATCGTCGACGGCGCGGGCTCGCCGGACCAGATCAAGGCCAGGATGAGCCAGATCAAGGCCCAGATCGAGGACACCACCAGCGATTACGACAAGGAGAAGCTCCAGGAGCGCCTGGCCAAGCTGGCCGGCGGCGTGGCCGTCATCAAGGTCGGCGCAGCCACCGAGGTCGAGCTCAAGGAGAAGAAGCACCGCATCGAGGACGCGGTGTCGACCACCCGCGCAGCGGTCGAAGAGGGCCTGGTCGCGGGCGGCGGCGTGGCCCTGCTCCAGGCCATCCCGGCGCTCGACCTGGTCGAGCTGGTGGGAGACGAGGCGGTGGGCCTCGGCATCCTGCGCCGCGCGCTCGAAGCGCCCATCCGCCAGATCGCCGACAACGCCGGCGCGCACGGCGAAGTCATCGTCGAGCACGTCAAGACGTTGCCCGCGGGTCATGGCTTCGATGCTCTCAAAGGCGACTACGGCGACATGTTCGAGAAGGGCATCGTCGACGCCGCCAAGGTCACGCGATCGGCGCTTCAGAACGCCGCGTCGATCGCCGCGATGGTCCTCACAACGGAGACGCTCATCACGGACATCCCGGAGAAGAAGCAGGCCGTGCCCGCCGGCGGCGGATATGGCGGGGACATGGACTACTAGTCTAGAGGACCGGACAGCCTCCGCTGGGGTCCGCCTAGAGGGTTTCACGCTCAGGGCGCAGAGAGAGCCGGGTCGTCCGTCCGATGCCCGGCTTTCATTTGGCGACGGCGGCGCGCAGCCTCTTGCACTTGGGATCGGCAGTATCCCTGGGCGAGTCGACGGCCGGACCGTGCCCTCGAGGTCGGAGGTCCTGGCCGTCCTGGCGGAGCCCCTTCTGGACGCAATCGGCCCGCGACCCCTTCCAGCCCCTAATCGCAGCCGTGGCCTCCGGGCAGGAGCGGCCGATCCGCGACGAGATCGCCCTCAACTGCGGCTGGCTCACCCAGCCCTGATTGCGCGTCACACGCTCCCTGGGACCGCTGTGGGTCACGGAGCGCGTCCAAGGATAGACACGCACGATGTTGCCATAGTGTGGCCTGACGCCTGCTTGCTGCCGCGGCTCACGAGATACCGCTCTGGCTCAGGCGTTGCACACGGCCCCCCGGCTCCGCACCGGCCGCTCCGCTTCGGCGGGATGGGGACGCACTCGGCGTTCGGGGGCCGTTTGCCTCTCGCCAGATGCATGACAGCCGCCTAC
>Ga0315285_10008482_pt1 | contig 10531 bp, 9 predicted proteins | sample YL17G09_36_MG_FD_203698 | JGI IMG/M metagenome (GOLD analysis project Ga0315285, IMG submission 203698) | Sediment microbial communities from Yellowstone Lake, YNP, Wyoming, USA - YL17G09_36 | ecosystem: Environmental > Aquatic > Freshwater > Lake > Sediment | place: USA: Wyoming | collected... | reverse complement strand
CCGTTTAACGCCGTTGTGTCTTCTAATAGACAGACAGGTGAGCGACTCTACCGACTCAGGTTGGAATTCTCAGGCGCTGGTGCAGAATCCTTCGCAAAATTCAAGCCGGGCCAGTTTGCCCAGATAGACATTTACGGCGCCGCCCTGCCGCCGGCTGAAAAGATACCGGAAGGTTTGCGAGATGCCTCCGGACGAAACATTTTATTGCGGAGGCCTTTCAGCTTCGCCGACGTTGATAAACAGGGAATTAAGACCTTTGTTGACCTTCTTTATCGTGTTGTCGGGCCAGCCAGTTTACGAATGACGACGCTGTCAGCAGGAAATTTGCTAAGTGTGATAGGGCCTCTTGGAAATGGTTTCTGGATTCCACAAAACAAAAAAAAGGCCCTTTTAGTTATGGGGGGGATGGGCGCTCCGCCATTGCTGCATCTGGCCAAAGTTCTTTCCGCCAATTATCCTGACATAGAGATTACTGCGCTCGTCGGCGCAAAGACAGCAAGGGAGCTGCCCTTTGAAGGCCGACTCGATGAGATTTCGCAGCAGTTGGAGTTTGCATTGCGGGAGTTCGCTAAGTATGGTGCAAAATCAATGCTGGCCACAGATGATGGCACAGCAGGGTATCACGGTCTGGTCTCTGATTGTCTTTCGCAATGGTTCGCAAGCTCATCCTGGGCACGGGACACTACGATTATTTATGCTTGCGGACCGCAGGCGATGCTGGCGAAAGTCGCCGAGATTGCAAAAGATAAGGCAATCGATTGCCAGGTAAGTATGGAGCAAATGATGGCCTGCGGAATTGGCGTATGCCAGAGCTGCGCAGTCCGGTGCAGAGTTAACGGCTCAAACGAAACTATTTATAAACTCTGCTGCGAGGACGGTCCCGTTTTTGACAGCAGAGAAGTAGTTTTTATTTCGTAGTTCGTGGTTCGTGGTTCATCGTTCGCAATTTATGCAACAAGACATTGATATTTCGGTTGATTTTGCGGGTATCAAGTTAGCTAATCCGGTCTTTACCGCTTCGGGGACCTGTGGGTATGCGGATGAGCTATCCGACTTTATGGATGTAAAGTCCCTCGGCGGATTTATTACCAAAAGTATTACGCTCAAGCCAAGAAAAGGCCACCCGACTCCTCGGATTGTTGAGACCGATTCAGGAATGCTTAATGCTATCGGACTTGCAAATATCGGATTAGATAAATTCATCGAAGAAAAAGTGCCTATTATCCGAGAGATGTCCATACCTGTTTTTGTTAATGTAGCCGGCGAGACCATCGAGGAATATGTGGCGGTAGCCGAGCGCCTGTCATCCGAAAAAGTGATAGCCGGCTTTGAGCTAAATATAAGCTGTCCGAATGTGGCTAAAGGCGGGATATATTTTGGAACCGACCCGGCGCTCGTAACAGAAATTACCTCCGCTGTGAAAAAGGTCGTCGGAGAGAAGGTCTTAATGGTCAAGCTCCCCCCTGCCGTTACGGACATAAGCGTAATAGCTCAAGCAGCGGTGGAAGCGGGAGCGGATGCGATTAGTTTGATAAATACCTTTACGGCAATGGTTATCGACATTGAAACCCGCAAACCTGTCCTGGCCAATAGGACAGGCGGATTGTCGGGGCCGGCGATAAAACCAATCGCAGTTTACTTAGTGAACAAAGTCTATAGAGAGGTTACAAAAGACCGCGGAATAGCGATTCTGGGTATGGGCGGAATCAGGAACGCATCGGACGCTATCGAATTCATCATTGCGGGAGCATCGGCGGTGGCAATCGGGACGGCAAGTTTCATTGAGCCGGCTTGTGCGGTAAGAATTATCGAAGGGATAAAGAAATACTGCGTCAGCCATAAAATCACACAGATTAAAGAGCTGGTAGGGACACTCTCAGAGTAAAGCGACGGCGGGGAACGGCAGAACGGCTGTTTGACGTTTCTGCTGAATTCAAGTAGTGTATGCTCGTTAAAATGATAACGCGCCAACCAATAGCAAAAAGGAGTGCTGTAAGATGGCCAAGGATATGGAACAATTATATGCCCAGCGGCTGAAACGCTACGTTACAGCGATGCGGAACGAAAAGCCGGATATGATTCCGATTCGGCCGTTCGTGGCGGAATTCACGGCTAAATATGCCGGCTATACCTGCCAGGAGGTAACGCACGATTTTGAGAAGGCGTTTATAGCGGCTCGCAAATGCGCCGCTGATTTCGACTGGGACGCGGTGGTCGCCAATATGGTCTATGTGTGGACCGGACTGACCCAGGCCATAGGGCTAAAGTATTACGCGGTGCCCGGCATCGACATTTCGCCCGACACCGGTTTTCAATACCTTGAGCCGCCTGAGGACGGGGCGTTTATGAAGCCGGATGAATACGACCAGCTTATCGAAGACCCCACCGGGTTTTTGTTCAATGTCTGGCTTCCGCGCGTATCATCTGACGTCAGCGCTATGGGCCAACCAACATCGTATCGCAACAACCTATCCTTCCTGAAAGGCGGAATGGCGATGCTGTCATATTTCAATGGCTTCGGCAAACAAATTGAACTGTTGCGAACCGAATCGGGGACTGTCTCGGCCATCGCAGGCATTCTCAAGGCGCCGTTTGACATTATTGCCGACAAGCTCCGCGGCTATCTTGGCTTACTGACGGACCTGTTCGAGCGGCCGGCCAAGGTCCTGGCCGCCTGCGAGGCGATGATGCCGCATCTGCTTCACGTGGCACTTTCGGGGGCAGACCCTGATAAGAATGTCCCTATCGGGTTCTGGATGCACCGCGGATGCGTGCCATTCGTTTCGCACGAGCATTTTAATAAGTTTTACTGGCCAACGCTAAAACCAATTATCGAAGAAATATGGGCACGGGGACATCAAGTCCTGTTCTATGCGGAGGGCAACTGGAACGCACATTTGAAGTCCTTTGCCGAACTACCGGAAAAGAGCATTGTTTATCACGTTGACCAGGCCGACATCTTCGAGGTGCACAAGGCGCTCGGCGATAAGTTCTGCGTCAGCGGCGGTATTCCCAATTTTCTATTAAGCTACGGCACACCCCAGGAGGTGCGGGACTATTGCAAGAAAGTAATCGACGGCGTGGCCCGCGACGGCGGCTACATTATGGACGCCGGCGCTATTATGCAGGATGATACGAAGGTTGAAAATGTAAGAGCGATGACGGAGCTCACCCGCGAATACGGCGTGTATTGAACAATTGATTATTTGAGGAACCAGCAGGATGGCCAAACAAAAGAAACAGAAAAGAAAACCGGGTGTTTGTATTCCCTGGGAAGAAAAGTTAAAGGAACTGCCCAAGATTTCCGGAGATAAAGAGCTTATCCGGAAAGTATGGGAAGACATTGATGCACTGGGCTACGTTTACATCTGGCAGTGCCTGCTTTCATTTTGAGAAAGCAATATCGAGCGTATATCCGGAGGTCGTCCTATGAGCCAACGACAGTGTATCACACGCCGTGCCTTTCTGAAAGGCACCGCGGGTTTTGCAGGGGGAATTGTGGGATTTCCCTACGTTGTGTCATCGTCGGCGCTGGGTAAGAACGGCAACGTCGCTCCAAGCAACCGGACAACGCTGGGCTTTATTGGAACCGGCGACCACGGCAGAGCAGTCAACCTGACGAATTTTCTTGGCAATCCAGATGCTCAGGCAGTTGCCGTCTGCGATGTTGACAGCAATAACCTCAGTATTGCTAAAGATATGGTCAACCGCAAATACGGCAACAACGATTGCGCTACATACAAGGATTTTCGCGAGGTGCTGGCGAGGGATGACATCGACGCAGTGATGATTTCAACGCCAGACCACTGGCACGTTCCGATTGCGATAGCTGCCGCGAAGGCAGGAAAAGATGTGGAATGCGAGAAGCCGACATTGACGGTTCGGGAAGGCCGTATTCTTGTTGACACTATGAAACGCTATGGACGCATCTTTCAATGGTCAACGGAGGACCGGGCCGTTTATGAATACCACAGGATGTGTGAGCTGGTTCGCAACGGACGGATTGGCAAGGTGAATACAATACGCGTGGAGCTGCCGAGCGGCCCAAATACGCCGGGCGACCCTACGCCTATGCCGGTGCCGAAGGAACTGGATTATGATATGTGGCTGGGACCGGCGCCGTGGGCTCCTTACAACAAAGACCGATGCCACTGGAACTTCCGCTGGGTTCTTGACTATTCGGGCGGGATGTTGACCGACTGGGGGGCACATCTGCTGGACGGCGCACAATGGGGAAACAATACGGAATATACCGGGCCGGTCGAGGTCGAGGGCAAGGGTGCGTTCTGCAACGACGGACTTTACGATACGGCTAAGGAATTCAAGATAGAATACAAATATGCCAGCGGTGTGCAACTGATTGTAACATCCGGCACGCCGAGTCTGCGATTTGAAGGAACGGAGGGATGGATTGGAAATCGGGGCTGGCGGGCGCCACTCGAAACGAACCCCAAATCCATCCTCGATTCGGTGATTGGCCCAAATGAAGTCCATCTATATACGTGCCCGGCAGGCGAGCAGCGTAACTTCCTGGACTGCGTGAAGTCGCGCAAGGAATGTTACTTTCCGCCTGAAATCGGGCAGCGGTGCTTTACAATCGCACATATCGGGAATATCTCGATGCTGCTGGGTAGAAAACTTAAGTGGGACCCGGATAAGGAGCAATTTACCGGTGACGAAGAGGCCAACAGAATGCTGTCACGGTCGATGCGCAGCCCCTGGCGGCTGGAATGATTATTGATTATTTTCAATTGATTATTTCTAAGGAGACACTATGAGAGCTTGGGCGAATATTTTGGGCACAGTTTCTTTGCTTTGCATCGTTGTAATGCTATCAGTGGTGAACGCTGGCCCGGCAGTTAGCAGCGAAAAGATTAACCTGGTGGGCGATGATTTTTCCGCCTGGCGGCCTGACACAGGCCAATGGCAGATTGTCGGCGATGTCTTCAAAAAACCCGACAACGAGAAATTACTGGGCAGCAAGCCGGGTAAAGGCATTGTCGTAAATGGCCCTACCGGCAGGACATCGCACCTTTTCAGCAAGGCAGAATTCGGCGATGTCACGGCCCATATCGAGTTTATGATTCCGAAAGAGTCGAACTCGGGCGTCTATTTTATGGGGCGCTACGAAATCCAGGTGTTAGACAGTTGGCAAAAAGAATCAGACTACGCGGGTAACGAATGCGGCGGTATCTATCAGCGATGGGATGACAACAGAACCCCACAGGGCTACGAGGGCCATTCGCCGCGGGTCAACGTTTCCAAGCCGCCTGGAGAATGGCAGACGTTCGATGTGGTATTTCGTGCGCCGCGGTTCGATAGCGAAGGGCGGAAGATTTCCAATGCCAGGTTTGAAAAGGTCATTCACAATAACATAGTAGTCCATGAAGACGTGGAAGCTACCGGGCCGACACGGGCCAGTGCCTACAACGATGAGAAACCGACCGGGCCGCTGATGCTGCAGGGCGACCACGGGCCAGTAGCATACCGCAATATCTGGCTTGCGCCAGCAGGGCCAAACCCCTTCTTCGCAATGGATACCGGCACAAAAGATGACAAACATCAGACCGCAAAAGAGCAGGTGGAGATGATTAAAGAACTGGGATATGACGGCATCGGGCCAACCGGAGACACAGGACTTGCCGAGATGGTGCAAGAGCTGGACAAGAATAATCTGAGGTGCTTTGCTGTATATATGGGCGTAAATATCGACCCCGACCAGCAAAAGTATGACCCAAAATTAAAAGAGGCGATGGAGATACTAAAAGGCCGCAATACGATACTGTGGCTTTTTGTTTTAAGCCAGAAGCATAAGCCCTCCTCGCCGGAAGGTGATGCTCGTGCGGTGGAAATCATCCGTGAGATTGCTGATATGGCCGCCCAGTATAAACTGCGTGTGGCACTGTATCCCCATTATGGTTTCTGGGTCGAGCGGGTGGAAGATGCAGTACGAGTCGTAAAAAAAGTGGACCGCAAAAACGTTGGAGTAACCTTCAATCTATGTCACTGGCTAAGAGTTGACGATGAAAAGAATATGCAGCCGCTGATAAAAGCAGCAATGCCGTATCTATTTGTGGTAACTATCAATGGTGCTGACAGCGGCGGAAAGGACTGGAAGCAGCTAATCCAGACGCTGGACCGCGGCTCCTTCGATATGCACCGCTTTTTGAAAACGCTGAAGGACTCAGGCTATACCGGCCCGATCGGACTGCAGGGCTATGGCATAGGAGGCAATGCGAATGACAACCTGAAGCGTTCGATGAGCGCGTGGCGTCAACTTTCAAAGCGGCTGCAGACAGGCAAAAATTAAAGAACCCGATAGCACCTCGTGGAGCAGGCAATGGAAACTCTCAAGCTATTACGCGACTATTTTCCGACAGCCATTTTTACCGGCAAATGCCTGGTCTTCATAAGCGAAGACTGGCGAGTTGAGCTTACTGAACATAAAGATAGCGATTTTAGCAAGTCCCAGGCCGAGCCTTCCATAATACGCCTGCGAATATTCAGGAAGACGCTCGACAGCGGGTTTATCCCGAGCCATTACGAGGATTTCCAGCTCGCATCCCTCGGCGAACTTGCCGAACAGATTGAAAAATACGTGCAGTCGGCAATCGGCACTAATCTCAGGGAAAACGTTGAATGAGCATTGGCTTGCACTTATGGCGTCTTGGGCTGCAAGGCCCCTACCTGCGGCTTGTAAGGATTCCTGACGCAAGCCTGTGAGTCGCTCTATGGCTAACTTAACGATTCAGGAAACCGATGATGGTGTAGTTTTTGCAGCCAGGATTGTGCCAGGCAGCAGCAGGACGGCTGTCTGCGGATTATTCGATGGGATGCTGAAGATTAAGGTTTCGGCAGCACCGGAAAAAGGAAAAGCAAATCAGTGTCTGCTTGAATTTTTAGCCAAACAACTCGGTGTGAAAAAAAATGCTGTCCATCTGGTCTCGGGGCAGACAAACCGGGTTAAGCGTCTGCAGGTATCCGGCATTTCATCTGCGATGCTGCCGAAGAAACTGAATCCGAATAATGAATAGAACCGAAGAAGTGAATATTTCTAATGGGGTGGACGAGACTTCACTGAGATATATGCTGAAGTTAGCGGCCCCGACGGTGATGACCACCTTGTCCTTCACTATTATGCAGTTTGTCGATAGAGTTATGGTTTCACGTTTGGGGACTAACGCATTGGCGGCGATTCTGCCGGCCGGGGTCGTAAGTTTCGTGCCCAACAGCTTTGCAATAGGCGCGATGACAAGCCTCAGCACCTTCGTCAGTCAAGGCCTCGGCAGAGGCGATAGAAGGGACTGTTCGAATTATTTTTGGCAGATGACATATGTAGGATTCGCATATTTTGTGGTTGTGATGGCGATTATGTGGCCAGCGGCACCGTGGATATTCAAAATAATGGGGCAGCCGGTGGACGTCATCAATATGGAAGTAATATATTTTCGGATTATGCTTTATGCCCACTTAGTAGCAGTTATTAATTATGCAGGCGCTCAATTTTTTGTGGGTATCCATCGACCCATTATTACGCTGTATGCCTCGTTGTGTGGGCAGGTGACCAACGTGGTGGTTAACTACCTGTTGATTTTCGGTAAATTCGGTTTTCCACGGATGGAGATTGCAGGCGCAGGATGGGGAACATTTGCCGGCATAGCGGTCGCCGCCGGCGTAAATGCGATTGTGTTTCTGGGCGGCAGTATGAATCGGACTTTTCAATCGCGGCGGATAGCAAATATCAATTTCGGCAAAATATATGACCTGCTGAGAGTCGGGCTGCCCGCAGGATTCGGATTAACGATAAACGTTGCATTTTGGGGCGTGATTCTACTGGCGCTGGTTGGGAGATTCGGCACGGAGGCATTAGCCGCAACAAGCGCCGCACTTTCTTACACGAGCGTCTCTGTTATGCCAGTTGTGGGTATAGGGACTGCCCTAACAGCGGCGGTAGGCAAGACAATCGGTGAGGGTAGAAAAAACCTGGCAGCTAAACAGACCGGCGTTTGCTTGAGAATTGCGATTGCCTATATCGGGTTAGTCAGTCTTTGCTTTTTGCTATTTAGAAACGCGCTGATGACCTTTTGGTCATCTGACAATAAGGTTATCGAAATCGGCGTTAAAATTCTAATTTGTGCTGCTATATACCAGGTTTTTCACGTTGTGCGTGTCATTTATGACGGGTCTCTTCGTGGTGCAGGTGACACTATGTGGCCGGCGGCTGTGTCGGCATTAGGAGCAACAATAGTATTAGGATTAGGCGGCCTGCTTATGCTCAAGCTCTTTCCTTCTTTCGGGGTCCTGGGGCCGTGGGTTGCCGCCACATCAAGTATGATTCTGGTGGGGCTGGCCAATCGCTGGAGATTCAACAGCAACAGGTGGATGAATATAGACTTATTCAAACGGCGGGTGCCGGCTGTGCCGGTTGCAACCGACGCAGTGGTCGAGTAGTATCTTGCATCTCGCCCCTCAAGTTTTAATCTAAAGAAATGTAGTAATCGCCATCACTTTGCAATCCTCCGCACACGGATGTTGCGAATTGCTGCTGTTGTCCGCCACGAGGCAATACCCAGAGGTTGGGAAGGGTCAACCTCAGGTCGGATACTGATTTTTCGGCCGGTAGTTACCACATCAACGAGCTTACTATCGTCCAGCCAAGCCTCGATTTTATCGGGCGTAACGCACAGGCGGACACGATACCATCGACCATTCTCGAACGAAATGACTCGTGTAGTTTCGTTGTTAGCGGCATCATAGTAGTCGATGTTGGACAGGCCGCAGACGGTGCCGCCCCAGCCGCCGAGGATTAGCGAGCAGGGATTGGGACCGACAGGGAAGGTCAGGCCGCAGAAAAAATCGCTGCCCGCAACCCGCATCGCTTCGAGAGTAATTTCATAGTTCATTCGGACAAGAGGTCCTGTCCAGTGGACGCCGGTCAGGTCGTTGCCCATCTCGAGAACAATTGTGCCGTCCTTAACATAGACCTTACCCTGGCCGCCGAATTCGGTAACCTTCCAATGCCCCAGATTTTTGCCATCAAACAAACTGCTTTCTTGCGGGCCGTGACATCCACCTACCACGATAACAGCGAGCACCAGAAATACTATGTATAAAATGTGTTTTCTACTCATAACATTTCTCCCTGACATTAAAAAATCACGTTGAATAAGATAACCGCAAAATATAAACTATACAATAGTTTATTTACCGGAACCGCTATATTTTAAGTATCGTGTTACAAAAAATACCAAATATCGCAGAACCGATGAAACAGCCCTTTGTGCTAACAATTTGCGTGCTGGTTTTTTGCCTCCAGGTATCTTTTGGCCGAGACGGGCCTTTGGCCAACGAGAACAAAACGGGTCTATACGCCAGGTCAATCGAAGCTGTCCTTCGGCTAAGCGAGGATGAAGTTGACCTGGCTACGGCTGCCTTGATTATTTCCGAAAACTGGAGTGATATGGTTCACGGGCGAAGGCATCTATCAGCATTGGACGATATGGCCCTGGAAATCCGCGACCGGCTCAACCGCCAAAAACTGGAGGCAAACTTTCGGGCAATTCCTCTGATAAACAAGTACCTGTTTGATGAGCTTGGCTTCCAATCGATTTCAGAAGCAAATGACCCGAACGATTTGTTCCTGCACTCAGTGCTGGACAAAAAACGAGGGTATTGCCTGAGTCTATCAATTCTTTATCTTTCATTAGCTGAACGGCTTGGTCTGCCTTTATATGGGGTGGTTGTGCCGGGGCACTTTTTTATAAGATACGATGATGGGCGAGTAAAATTCAATATTGAGACAACAGCCAAAGGCAACTTGGCACCTGATGAACACTACGTCAAGAAATTCAAAGTGCCGCAAGGCAACAACAACGGCATTTATATGAGGAACCTGAATAAAATCCAGACGCTGGGCTGCCTTTTTAATAATCTGGGCAATGTTTATTTCGATACCGGCAATTACGAGCTTGCACTGCTGGCACTTACGAGAGCTGTCCAGATAAATCCGACGCTATCTGAGTCTCACTCGAATTTGGGGAACGTTTACCTCAAAAAAGGTCAGGTAGAGGATGCGATATACCAGTATCAGGCAGCTCTCGAAATCAATGCAAACGACCCTAAGGCACATAACAACCTCGGCAACGCATATACCGAGCGTGGGTGGCTGAACTATGCGGTTTCACAATATACGCAGTCACTCGAGCTGGACCCGAATTTCATAGATGCGTACAAGAATCTGGCCATAGTTTATTGTAAGCAGGAAAGATACAGCCAGGCAATAGTGCAATTGAAACAGGCGATTGCCATACAGCCCAACAACGCTGGCTGCCACAGTCAATTAGGCGATGTCTATGGCCAAACGGGCAATTTTGAAGCGGCAACATCCGAATATAAAAAGGCACTGGAGATTAAGCCAAATTTTGTCGAGGCCAATTACGGCCTGGCCCTTTGCTACAATAAATTGGGTATGGTTGACGATGAAATAGCAGCATACAAAAAAGTCCTGGCTGTCAAGCCCGATATGCTGGCT
>Ga0315285_10008481_pt1 | contig 10533 bp, 10 predicted proteins | sample YL17G09_36_MG_FD_203698 | JGI IMG/M metagenome (GOLD analysis project Ga0315285, IMG submission 203698) | Sediment microbial communities from Yellowstone Lake, YNP, Wyoming, USA - YL17G09_36 | ecosystem: Environmental > Aquatic > Freshwater > Lake > Sediment | place: USA: Wyoming | collected... | reverse complement strand
GCCTGCTGCGTCTCAGTGCCGCTCTTCTTCGGACTCTACTGGAATGGAGGAACAGGCACCGGCTTTGTGGCCAGCCTGCTGGCCTCCTTCGGCTCTGTGGTGCTGTGGCAGCTCTACGGGAATCCACTGATACATCCCGTCTTCATCGGCCTGATCTGCGGCAGCCTGGCCTATGTGGGCGGGAGCATTGCCACCAACCATGTCCGCTGCGCAAAGGAGGCCGCAGGGGCGGACGGGCGGCAATGAGGTGTTGTTGCTCGATAAAACCCACTCTATATTTTTAATTAAAAAAATTGCAGAAGTCCCCCAGAATGATAGGGTGGCAAGATGGCCTCTTACAATCAGCTGAATCAATAAGCCATTAAGTCCATCTATTGGATCCGGGGATGGATAAGCGTCTTCCCAGATTGCATGGTATGATTTTAATATTTTGATTACTATCCATATATCTGGCCGATACTATGGCTGATGGGTGAGGGAGTGGAAAAAAGTGATTGGAATTGATTTTGCAAAAAATAATAATGTGTTTTATCAATATAATCGCCTGGATATCAGGCTCGTAGAATAGCTAATTCGATAAGATTTATTTTAATACAGAAAAACTTATATACTCCTGCTATGCTCTCTAAAACTAGATAAATATGAAAAGAGAGTAGCACATATCCGAATCCCATCTCAAGGTAGTTGGCCTGATCATTGCCCTCAGCTTTTTTGCGGCCATTTTGGGAGGTGCACAGGGGACTGACCAGCCTTCAGGCGCAATTGAATATAATTCGGTCGAAGATGCATTTGAAGCCGCATCGGATGACCAGACTGTGGAGAGCTCATACTTGGTCATGAATATCACAGCTGACCAAGCAGAGACTCTGACCTGTGTGAGCATGGAAGAGAATCTCACGGAGACCAACGAGAGCGATGCCTCGAGTTTGACTGACGTAAATCCCGAGGCGGACGTCGACGTGGGGAGTTTGCCTGTCTGCACCATAACTGCTCCCAGCAGTGTTTGTGCTGGCTCCAAGAGCAACAAGGCCTCAGTCCCCCTTCAGCCGGGGGCTACCTATGCCTGGACGGTCACCCATGCGGTGATAACTGCCGGCCAGAACACCAACCAGATCATCTGGGACTCCTTGAGCGATGCGCCAGTTACCATTAGCGTAGCTGTTAAGAAACAATATGGTTCGTCTATCTGCACCTGCAGCAACTCCGTTACAGTGCAGGTCAACGCCAACCCTGACTGCACCATTTCGGTCTCCAACAGCAGCGTCTGCGCCAGATCTGAAGGCCACACTGCAGAGGTTCCAGATCAGGGCCCAACCGCCAGCTACAGCTGGGGGATTACCAACGGGGAGATAGTTTCGGGGCAGGGCACAAATGAGATCAAATGGAACGCCAAAGATATAGGGCCGATCACCATCACAGTGACTGTCAGCAAGACCTATGGATCAGCAGTATGCACCTGCAAAAAGTCGGTTCAGATTCAGGTTCAAAGAAATCCTGACTGCACAATTACCGCCCCCAGCAGCGTTTGTGCCGAATCGACCGGCAATTCGGCCTCGGTTCCCAATCAGCCGGGAGCCACTTACGTCTGGACAGTAACCAATGGGCAAATAGCATCCGGACAGGGCACGAACTTGATCACCTGGAGCGCAGAAGATGCAACTCCTGCAACCATCGCCGTGACGGTCAGCACGACCACCGGGGGCAGAGCATGCACCTGCCGCAGGTCAGTTGATGTCCCGGTCTACACCAACCCGGATTGTACCATTACAGCGCCGAACGGCGTTTGTGCTGGATCCCGTGATAACCTTGCATCCGTCCCCGGCAATCCAGGGGCATCCTTCGCATGGACTATTAATAATGGGCTAATTACCTCAGGACAGGGCACCAATCAGATCAAGTGGCAGGCCCAAAGCACATCGCTGGTGACCATCCGCGTCACAGTGACCCAGTATCACGGTTCGAAGCTTTGCTCCTGCAGCAACTCCCTCCAGGTGGCGGTCTTCCCCAACCCCGTCTGCACCATTACCGCTCCCAAGAATGTCTGCGTCGGCTCAAAGGGCAACAAGGCATCAGTTCCTTATCAAGACCCAGCTGAGTATGATTGGACGATCACCAACGGTGTGATTACTGCCGGACAGAATACAAATGAGATAACCTGGGACGCCCTCCAGACCACGCCGGTAACCATAGAGGCGACTGTAACCAAGAACTATGGACCGACGAAATGCAGCTGCGGCGGTTGATCACAGTTAATTTTTTATATTTTTTAAAATTATTTTCTATTTACCAAATAATGTCGGCTCGACTTTAATATACCTTAAAATTAATAGAATATTCTCCTTTCGCTATCCTCTCCTCCCCTACTCTCGCCCTCCGCAGCTTCGGCACATCGCCCCATAGAGCCATCTCCTCGCCCCGGATCACAATCGCTCCCCTGATCCCGGGCCGATCTATGGCCTGAAAGCTCTCCTCCAGTGATCCTTCCGCTGAAACGGCATTCCCAAGAGCCGTAGCAGCAGCGTCCGCCAGGATGGCATCAGCCGCGATAACCGTGGCTGCGTCGGCGAATCCGAAGCTGATGGAGGGGCCGACCGTCCCGGAGCTGGTGCAGATGCCCAGGGGCTCATCCCGGGGAGGGAGTTCCAGGGCCAGATCTGTGATGGGAGAGCTGCCGGCGTAGATCCCCACCAGCACCGTCTGGTCGTTTAGAAGTGCGATATCTCCGCCGTTGTCCACCACTGCATAGCTGGCCCCCTCCTCTATCATGGCCTCCACCGCAAACCTGGCTATAGCCCCGGCCACGGCGCTCATGGGGCCTATGGCGAAGCTGGAGCCTGCCAGAACCATCTGCCTCACGATCTCCGGAGCCCTAACGCTAGGCAGATCGTATGGCTCCAGGGTAAGCATGAAGAAGGGATCCTGGCGGATGAACTCCTCCAGAAGGGCGCGATGCTCCCGAATAGACCTCTTGGCAGCCCTGATATGCCCCTCTTCCCGGGCGGAGATGAATGCTCGGGTCTCCTTGAGCTGGAAGCGCTCGCGAAGAATCTCAGACATGTTTTTATAATAATGTTATATATTATATTTATAATATTATGATACCATCAGCGTTTTCCTGTTTCTTCAAGGACGCGGGCAACTCCTGAGACCCGGGAAGCCGTCTCATCTCTCCCTTTGAGGCGAACCACAATATCTTCCCCGTAGCTGACAGAAAGAAGCTCTTCTCGCTCATAGAGGGAAGAAAGCTCTCTCAGGCCTTGATCTGTGTAAGGCAGGCGGATCTGATACTCCTTCAGAGGCTGCAGGCGCGCGCCAATGCGCTCCACCAGCTCGCCCAAGCCCAGACCCAATTCCGCAGAAGTGAACACGGGACGGCCTGCCAGATCCCCGATCTGCCCTTCTTTATAAGAGATATCCCCCGGAGAGAGCCGGTCCATCTTGTTCAGAACGGTGAGGATGGGTGCAGACACGCCACAATCCCACAGCGCCTTGTGGGAAGCAGCCAGCTTTCGCCTCAGGAGCTCCAGGGGCTCGCTGGCATCGGCCACCAGCAAGACCAGATCCGCCCGGGAGATCTCCGCCAGAGTGGAGGCAAAGGCCTTGATCAGGAAATGGGGAAGGTCGTCGATGAAGCCCACAGTGTCAGTGAGCAATATCCTCCGGCCGTTGCCCTCCAAGGCCCTGGTAGTGGGAGAAAGGGTGGTGAAGGGCTGGTCCTCGGCCGCCGCATGGGCATCGGTCAGGGCGTTTAGAAGGGTGCTCTTGCCGGCGTTCGTATATCCTGCCAGGGCCACCAGATCAAAGCCCATCTCCCTCCGCCGCTGCCTTCTCTCCTCTCCCTGCAGCTCCACGCTCTTCAGAGCGGTCCGGATCTTGGCGATTCTTCTCTGCATATCTCGGTAGATGGACTGATCATAGGCGCCGGAGCCCCTGAAGCCCGGCTGCTCGGAGAGCTTGCTCTGAGAGAGAGCGTCGCGAATGTGAGGAGCATCATAGCTCAGCATGGCCAGCTCCACCTGCAGCTTGGCCTCGCGCGTGGAGGCGCGGGAGGCGAAGATCTCCAGGATGAGGTTGAACCGGTCGATGACTGGCACCCCAAACTGGCTGATGTTGAAGACCTGCTTGGGGCTCAGAGGGTTGTAAAAGATTAGCTTTTCAGGCTCGAAGCTCAAGGCCTCGAGGATCTTTCCCCGTCCCATCTGAAACCGGTTGTCCCTTGACCGCTTCTGCACGATCTCTGCCAGCACCCGGTATCCTGCTGCCCCGGCAAGGCTCCTCAGCTCCACCATGCTGTAGGGAGCCGATGCCTTACGTGGATCCTCCCTTTGCAGCAGCACTGCAGGCGTCCCGTCATTCATCCCAGCCAACCTCTTTCCAATCGCAGATAAGCCTTCGGCCGGCAACGGAGATGTGATGGGCCAGCTCAAGTGCCGCGCGCTCTCCCAGAGTCTCGGGATACTTGAACGCCCGGCCCAGAATGCTCTCTACCATCCAGGCCTCCAGGTTAAATAGATCTCCAGGCTCGGCAATAACAACGCCTGCCAGGCCTAGGGCTGCCGTCTGAATCAGATCGGTCACTGTCTTCAGGTCCAAGACCTGGGCCTTTCTTTGCATCAGCCTGACGAAGTGAACTCTATCCATGCACTCCGGGGAGATGCTGGCAGAGACGGCGGCGCATACCATCTGATAGCTTCCCTTCACTAGGTGCCTCCCCGAAATGTCCACGGCCACGAAGTCTATTGATTCACCCCTTATGTCATAGATTCAATTATTATTTATTCAAGATGGCATGTTCGACCACAATCTTTCGGGCCTCCTCCCAGTCCAGGCCGGCTCCAAAGGCGATCTGCACCGCCCTCTCTTGGTCAATCAGGTCCGCGGGGCTGTGGGCATCGGTGTTGACGACCATCAGAGCCCCGGCCTCCTTCGCCATCCTGGCCACATGGCCGTTGGTGATATTGTGCCCCGCCCGGGATGTAATCTCCAGGCAGACCCCCCTCTCCCGGGCCATCTCTGCCTCCTCTCTAGTCAGGAAACCGGGATGGGCCAGGATGTCCACGCCGGCCTCGAGGGCGGCACGGTTGGTGCCCGGCCGCACAGGCTCTACGGGGGTCTCGCCGTGCACCACCACCAGCTCCGCCCCCGATCTCCGGGCCAGCGCCGCCAGCGGCTCAATCTTCTCCCCGGGAACATGGGTGAGCTCAACTCCCACCAGGACCCTGATATCCAATACGTCTTCCAAATATTTAGCTTTGAGGAGGCTGGATAAAACGTGCTCAATGTTGGTGTAGTCCACGTGGTCGGTCAGAGCGATGGCCGTGTAGCCCTTCACCTCTGCCCTGCGCACCAGCTCGCTGGGGAGCAGCTCTCCGTCGCTTAAGATGGTGTGGGTGTGCAGATCGATCATGGTAGGAGAAGAAACCTCGAAGAGTATTTGAGGATTCGCTTTTGCCCTTTAGTAGGAGGACGGAGGGAGACAATTTAGCTCCAATCCTGAGCCACGGGGTAGTGAACAAATAAGTGGTTGGAGTTTTTTGAACTCGTTTAAGGAGAGTGATTCCATGAACGTGCCCCACCAAGTGCTATCCTAGAAAATCAGTATCTAATGATCCCGATTTCTGCAATAGATCCAAATACCAACCCGTAACTCATTCACGACCAGCCGCGGTCGTGGACCTCTAATTAGTTTTGAATTTTGTAAAGCCATCTTTTTCCTGCTCACTGCCACGATGTTTGATCTGCACAGGTGTGGTGTGGCATGCATCATGTGGGGGCTGTCCGTTTCTTGCCGGTTTGGCTCGGCTCTCCTCTTCTGGTCTGGCTGTCCTCGGGCGCTCAAGCTGCAATTTCTTACTATTATGCGTCTTCGTGTGTCGCCCCGGGGCCTTTAGATCCCGCGCGAGAACGCGGGCGGTTACCCTAAGCGGTCGCGGGGAACACTACACGCGGAGGCGCGCAGAAAACGGTTGATAGATCGATTTGCTCTTCACTCCCGGCGCCGGCGGGCCCCGTTAGAAGCGCCCCTATAGAAACCACCCTCGATAGCGCCTGGATAGAATGGGGGAGAGGTCCTCGTCTGGTTTGCGGGGACATGTACGCACAGGCACGGAAATGATGCAAGTTGGAAAGATCGTATATTGCCATTGTTGGCTCGATCGGCGAACACCCTGCAGAAGCCATGACAATTATACTTTCTAATCCTTCAAGAAGATCATTCGCACACGCCACATCAGAAAATTGAGACTTTCGACCCAATTTTTCCCATATTGCTGCACCCCAAGCGGGAATCAGATTCAGTTTAAAACAACCTATTGGCTCACGACCTGAGCCGCCCTAGATCAGGATCTGCTGAATATAAAGATTCGCGGAGTGGAAATTGGGAAATCCCGGGAGCGATCAGAGCAAAAAAAGCGCTCACTTTCGTCTCCCTCTCAGATTCTTTGCTATCCTTTTCAGCACCAGGCTCTTGGGCTCTTTCTTGGGCAGGAGAATCCTCCCTGCGCTCTCGTGCCACGTCTTTGGATGCCTCTTTTCGCGCTCTACCTCTGGATCGAAGCCCGTCCTGATGGCAGCAGTAATGACTTCGTCCAGAGTGGGATTGCTGACCCCCTCAGCGGAGGAGACCATCCTGCCCTGGCTCCGCGACCTATTGGAGTCGAAATAGAGAGGCCAGATCACCAGCTTGTCTATAGCGGGCATATGAGCTAAAAGAGAGAAAGGCATCGATAAGTACCTTTCTTTTCTGTTGAGAGGAAAAGTCTTTTAGAAGAATAATTCCAACTGGGAATGACGGATGGCCTTGGAGCTACAATCATGACGGAAGATGTCTTTCCCGTGGCTAATGTGGGCGGAAGAGAGGTTCCTTACGATCCTGAGCAGCTAAGGCGGATCAGCGAACACCCCTGCTTCAGCGAAAAAGCCTGCCATACTTTTGGCAGGATGCACCTGGCCGTGGCGCCCAAATGCAATATCCAGTGCAAATACTGCGTGCGGGACTTCGATTGTGTGAACGAGTCACGGCCAGGCGTGACCTCGCGAGTCCTTAGCCCCGAGGAGGCTCTGGAGCGGGTGGACCAGGTGCTGCAGAAGTACCACTACATTAAAGTGGTGGCAGTCGCCGGTCCAGGCGAGCCCCTGGCCAACGAGGAGACTTTTGTTACCTTCCAGCTGGTGGGAGAGAAGTACCCGCATATGATCTTATGCGTCAGCACCAACGGCCTTCTCCTGCCGGACAAGATTGGGGAGCTGGACAGGCTGGGGGTCTGCAACATCACAGTGACTATGAATGCCATCGATCCCCGGATCGGCCAGGAGATCTACGATTACGCCATTTACCGGGGAAAGCGGTATGAAGGCCTGGAGATGGCCACGCTGCTGCGCAACCAGCAGCTGAAGGGCATCGAAGAGGCGGTCAGGCTGAAAAAGATCGTCAAGGTCAACACCGTCCTCATCCCAGGGATTAACGACCACCACGTCTTCGACATCGCGCGGAAGATCAAAGAGATGGGGGTCTTCATCCACAACGTCATGCCCCTGATCCCGCAGTACAAGTTTGCCCACATCAAGCCTCCCACGCCGGAAGAGAAGAGAAAGATCCAGGGCCAGCTGGGCGAGATCATCAGGCAGATGAAGCACTGCCGCCAGTGTCGCTCTGATGCCATCGGAAGGCTGGGCTGCGACTTGCAGCAGGAGTTCGAGAGCCGCGGAAGGGAGCTGGTCGAGAAGAAGGCAAAGGATTGATTTTACAATGCTTTCGACTCCCGGCCTTTTGTTGGGATTCCCGGGAGCGCTAGAGCCCTCCCGCCCAGGGAAGAGGCTGAAAAGTTGAACCGTTCTGGCCTTGGCCCTGACCAGCTTAAGAGTCTTGCTTTACTAGCTTCTTCACGCCATGAACGAAGCTCGAGAGAATGCCCTTCCGCTCCTGCGCTTCATGCTTCATGCCGGATTTGCCTTGGGGAGCATTTGCTGCGAACTTGTGGTTGCGATACTCAGGACCTTTGTTCATCTTTTTTTGTTTTGCCATAATCATCACGCTGGCCTCCGAATTATGTCAAAATTGATATAGGTTGCGCCTCAAAAGAGGGACGGATACGATAAAATGGTGTATAAATATTCATGAGAGTTTGAGCTCAAATTCGAATTTTAAGATAATAATTAATTCTAATGTTAAAATAATAATTAAAGTCGTAGGGCTATCTGTCCATGGCGGTTTGTTTTTGGCCCCTCTCCAGGTCTGGCTGTCCTCGGACTCTAAGAGCTTACAACTTGGTACTAAAATGCCCCGATTCTGGACTCATTTTCATCATCATGGGTGATATCAAGTCATGAGCGTTTCTTACTACAGTGCTTCTTCCTGTGTCGCCCCGATGCCTTTAGATCCCGCTCAAGGCCGCGGGCGATTTCCCTAAGCGATCGCGGGGAACACCACACGCTGGGGCGTCGAAAACGGTTGATAGATCGATCTGCTCTTCACTCTTGCAGGGATCACTACACGCGGGGCGCGTGAAACGGTTGATAGATCGATTTGCTAAGTGTGGCATAGCATGCATCACGCAAGGGGCCGTGCTGGTTTGTTTTTGGCCTCCTTATCCCATATTGCTACGCCCCAGGCAGCATATAGGAATGGGATTCAATTGAAGCAACTATTGTTGGCAAACGACCGAAAATTGTAATGTGAAATAATAAAAATTGGGCCTTCGAGCAGAACCTACTCGCAGGTGTCCAGCAGCCGCTTCTTGCTGACTCTCTTGTCTCCCGGCTTGATGGGCTCGACCTTCGCTACCTTTTCTTCCTTCTTTTCTTCTTTCTCTTCGTGGTGTGTCATTTCACAGCCCCTATTTTGCCAGGGCTCTGTTCTCTAATATACCTTCCGGTGAATTATAACATTCAAATATTATTTCATTTTAAATACCAGCCCGACGCCGGTCTCTCACCCCCATAGACGGGATGCCGCCTCCTCTGGCCCGCCACCCTTAGATGCGGTGCTGCCAGCCCCGTTTCCCCTTGACCTTGCCCATTTTGGCTTGGACCTTTGACCAAAGATCACCTTCTGCGGGGGATAAGCTGCTTTGAGAGAGATAAGGACCTCTTTCTCTCCCCAAATAATATTCCTAGCTCCTCTTCTCCTCGACTATGCAGGTGGTGTCCTCCCCCCGCAGGTCGCCTGTGTAAAATAAGGCCTTCTGCCGGCAGCCTCCGCACACCTCCAGATACTGGCAGTCACCGCAGGCCCCTTTGAGGCTGGACTTAATCTCCCTCAAGGCCCGCAGCTCTGCAGAAGGCTTGTCTATCCAGATCTCCCGGAAGGAGCTTTTCTGCAGGTTTCCGAGGAGTATGTGGGGCATGAAGTGGCAGGGGTGAACGTCTCCACGGTGGTTGATGTTGGCCACCTTCACCCCTGTGGAGCAGCCTCCGGCGTTCTTCATCAGCCGCCAGACCTGCTCTCTCCGCAAGTCGCCTTTCAAGATCTCCAGAAGGTAAGCCCCGTCCATGGGGGAGTCAGTGGTCAGGATCTCAAGATCCTTTTCCTGTAGCTCTAGGGCAGCCTCTGCCAGCAGGCGAATTACAGCTCGCCTCTCTTCAGGCGTTACATCTCGAGACGCTATGCCCGCTCCTCTGCCGGTGGGCACCAGGTGGTAGAGGCAGAACCTGGGGATCCCCTCCTCGATGGCCAGGTTCAAAAGGGCCGGTATCTCGTGCCAGTTGTCCCTGGTCAAGGTCACCCGCAGGCCGGTCTTGAGGCCAGCATCCCGGGCGTTCCGGAGGCCCTGCAGAGCCCTGCGGTGGGCTCCGGAGATGCCCCGGAAGCTATCGTGCCTCTCCGGCACAGCCGAATCCAGGCTCACCCCCACATACCCAATCCCGGCCTCGGCCAGGAGCCTGGCCACCTCCGGAGTTATGAGGGTGCCATTGGTGGAGATCACAGCTCGCAAATCCGCTTGCTGAGCGTGGAAGGCATAGGCATAGAAGTTCCTGCTCATCAAGGGCTCTCCGCCAGTGAAAATGAGCATGGGTATCCTGAGCTCGGCCAGCTCATCGATGATCCTTATGCCTTCTTCCAGGGACAGCTCGTCTCTGCCAACAGCATTAGCATCCATATAGCAATGAGCACAGGCCAGGTTGCACTGCTTGGTGAGGTTCCACATCACCACCGGCCTGTTCTGAGCAGAGAACCGAAGCATCTCTGGGGGCAAGTTCTCGCAGCCTTCTATAGCATGCAGCGTCTTCCAGACGGTGGCCTGGTCGGCCAGCGCTTTAGAGAATACTATCACGACGGCCTCCGCAGCGCCCGGAGGAGCGCGGGGAAGGTGAACTCCGCCGGCATCACATCGACCTTTACCCCTATTCTGGCCAGCTCTTCAGCCGTGGGCTTGCCGATGGCAGCGACCGTAGCCTGATCCAGAGCCTGCTCGAGCCTTTCAGCCAATCCCAGCTCTATGGCTCGCTCCATCAAGAACCGGGCGGTGGAGGAGCTGGTAAAGGCAAAGATGTCCACTTGCCCTGGCTCCTTTAAGAGATCGTCAAGCCTGGGAT
>Ga0315285_10008478_pt1 | contig 10534 bp, 10 predicted proteins | sample YL17G09_36_MG_FD_203698 | JGI IMG/M metagenome (GOLD analysis project Ga0315285, IMG submission 203698) | Sediment microbial communities from Yellowstone Lake, YNP, Wyoming, USA - YL17G09_36 | ecosystem: Environmental > Aquatic > Freshwater > Lake > Sediment | place: USA: Wyoming | collected... | reverse complement strand
GGCCCTCGACCAGGACCTCGTGCACCGACCCCACCTGGGCCTGGTGCTTGCGCTCGGTGATCTCCGCCTGCAGGGCCTGCAAGCGGTAAATCCGCTCCAGCTTGGTCTCTTCCGGGAGCTGCCCTTCCATCCGGCCGGCCGCGGTCAGCGGCCGCGGGGAAAACCGGAATGAGTAACTTTCATCATACTCCGCTTCCCCCATTAAAGCAAGCGTCTCTTTAAAGTCCGCCTCGCGCTCGCCCGGAAACCCGACGATCAAGTCCGTGGTCAGGCCCGCCTCGGGCATGGCCCGCCGCAGCGCCCGCACCCGCTCCAGGTAATGCTCCCGGGTGTAGCCCCGGTTCATCGCCCGCAGCACCCGGTCCGACCCCGCCTGCACCGGCAGGTGGATGTGCTCCATGACCTTGGGATGCTCGGCCATGACCTCGATCAGCCGGTCGGACAGGTCCTTGGGATGCGAGGTGGTGAACCGCACCCGCTCGAGCCCGGGAACCTCCGCCACCCGGCGCAACAGCTCCGGAAAGCCGATCCCGGCGCCGTTGCTTGGGCCGTAAGTATTCACGTTCTGACCGAGCAGCGTCACCTCCTTGACCCCGCCCGCGGCCAGACTCTCGACCTCGGCGAGCACTTCCTCGGCCGGCCGGCTCCGCTCCCGGCCCCGCACATAGGGCACCACGCAATAGGCGCAATAGTTGTCGCAGCCCTGCATGATGGTCACGAACGCGGTCACCCCGCCTTGGGGCCGCGGCGACGGGATCTCGAACAGCCCGGGATCATCCGGCTTTAGCCACCCGGTCTCCGAGAGCCGCCGGCCTTCGCTCACCCGCGTCAAGAGCTCCGGCAGGCGGTGGAGGGCCTGGGTGCCGATGGCCAGGTCCAGGCCAGGCACGCGCTCGAGCAGCCGCCCGCCTTCCTGCTGGGCCACGCATCCGGTCACCGCCAGAATGGTTCCCGGCCGCTCTTGCTTGAGCAGGCTGTAACGGCCGAGAGTGCTATACACTTTCTGCTCCGGCTTTTCCCGGATCGAGCAGGTGTTGACCAGGATCAAATCCGCCTCGGCTTCGGACGCCGCAGGTCGAAAGCCCTGGTCGAGCAAGAACCCGGCCATGCGCTCGCTGTCGCGCTCGTTCATCTGGCAGCCATAGGTTTTGATGAAAAAACTTTTCATCGCTCGGCCCGGATTTTTCCGACTGACGCTTTCCTTTTACGCTAAAGCAATGTCCGGTCAATGTCAAACCCACAGGAGTTCCTGGCCTTGACTTCTTTATTCCGATCGGATAGGTTTTATTCCAGGAAGGGGGGCGGTTAAGACATTCTTCACTGACCCATACCTGCTTTTGCTAGCCGGTGCTCTGTTCAGCCTGACCGCGGAGAAAGGGGAGCGGAGCGTGTTGGCCCGGAGGAGTTTCTGGCTGGGGTTGGTCGAGGCCCTGCTCATCACCGGGCTGGCGGTCTTTTTCTTTGTGCTCAAGCCGGAATGGATGTGGATGTATAGCCTGCATGAAAAAGAGGTCCCGGCCTGGCTCGGTCCCTCCCTCTTCTGCCTCTATCCCTTCCCCTACGCGGCCTCGTATTTCATCGGCCTGGAGCTCAAGAAAGCGAAGGACGGTTATGCCTGGGTCTGGGCCGGGGCGGTGGCCCTGGTGGCGCTCATCATGCACCTTTTAATCCTCAACCGCTGGACCTCCTGGCTGACCACGGATGAGTTCATCGCCGGCGTGAGAGGAGGCTTTTTTACCACGCCCCTCTGGATCTACCTCTTCGCCTCCATCCTCATCGCCGGCCTTTCTGCCGCGGCTTTTCTCTATCTTTCATACGAAAAAGTAGATGAGAATTATTAAACTTTTACTATACAATGGATACTTTTCCAACCGAGGCTCCACCCGTCCCCCAGTAGCCGCGACCGCCCCGGTCGCGGATTCCTGGTTTCGTTCACGTTCACGTTCAGGTTCACGGAAGATGTATCCATTACTTAGCAAAATATCAATAACTATCGTATCCCTTAATTTTTAACCTGGTGCGAAGATGAATTTCTCATGTCTGATCCAACTACTCCCCATCCCGTGACAAAGAAAGCCCGGCTCAATCGGGACGGGGTGAGGAATATCGCCCGGGAAATTGCCCACATCCTGCTTCACCTGGTGGTGCTGCTGGCCGCGGCCGGAGAAATCGGCTGGATCAATGCCTGGGTGATGGCGGGCTTGGGCCTGGTCTATCAGGCTGTCAACACCGCGGTGCTGTGGCGGTTCAACCCGGAGCTGCTCAACAAGCGAGGCCGGCTGATCCATGAAGACACCAAGACCTTTGACAAGGTCTTTGTGGCGGTCTATGTCCCGCTGGGAATCTCGATCTCGATCCTTTGCGGCCTGGACGCGGTCCGGTATGGCTGGTCGCAGATGCCGTTGGCCGTGATTCTTTTAGGAGCGGTCCTCTTTGTCCTGACCAGCGCCTTCGGGATGTGGGCCATGGCGGTCAATGTCCATTTCGAGGCCACGGTGTTTATCGGCAAGGAGCAGCGAGTCTGCGCCTCCGGCCCTTACCGGATCGTGCGGCACCCCGGCTATGCCGCCGCGATTATCGGCTCGATCAGCTACCCGCTCATCCTCGGCTCCTGGTGGGGCCTGATGGCGGTCGGGTCCTTGATCGTGCTGTTCGTGGTGCGCACGGCCTTGGAAGACCGGACTTTGCAAAAGGAACTGCCCGGCTACCGGGACTATGCGGAGAAGACGCGGTATCGGCTCATACCCTTGGTATGGTGACCGAAGTGGCGGGGTGGACCCACCCTTGCCGAAGCCAGGGTGGGCTACAAATCAAAATCGCTGCGGTCTGAGGTCCGAGGCCTGAAGCCTTCCTGGCTCCGGGTCTGGAGACGGAGGTATCCGCCGAGCAGGGCGGCCGGGACGGTCAGGATGATGCCGGTGGCGGCATACCAGGCAGGGCCGGCGTCGGGGGAGATCACCACCATGACCCCGGCCAGGATCAGGGACAGGAATCCCATGGCCAGGGCGTTGGGCAGCTCGGCCCGCCGGGCGAGGTGGGCGGCGACAAACCCGCCGACCATGACGAAGACCAACCCCAGGACCAGGCTGGCCAGCAGGAAAGAAAAGGAAGTCTGAAAGAGCTTGGCCATTTCTTCCGGGTTGGGCGGAGTCCCTCCCCCTTTGGAAGCGGCATCGGCCAAGCCCCAGACCACGCCGATGACCAACGAAGCGATCAGGGTGCCGAGGATGTCCACCGCGGTGCCGATCACTACCGCTTTGACGTTCAGATTTTTCAGGGTGATCATGATCCTCCTCTTTCACACCTGCATGACTAGGGCTAAGTGAAGGACTCCAACCTAGCCCGTCCCAGACCGGATGTCAACGGATTTTGATGTCGGCACGCGATCCACCCCTATACACTCCTCGGATTTCATGTTAAATTTAGTTCAGGGATGACGGAAAAAGTTCGGCCACGGATTCGACCCCAGTTGATTACCTTTGACTTCGGCGACACCCTGGTGACCTCCACGCCCTCTTACCTGGAGCGGATCGCCCTGGGGCTGACCGAGATCGGGTTCCCCTGCCGGGCCCAGGACGTCGAGGCCGCCTTTCACCGGTCCGACCTCAAACACTCCGCGCAGATGCTCGCCCAAGCGCCTTTTGACAACGCCACCTTCCAGACCGGGTTCGCCGAGACCTTGTTTGAGGAGCTTAAGCTCTCCGGCGACGAGGCCGAGCTTTACGAGAAGCTCGCCCGGTGGCTCCTTGACTTCCGGCCCAAGCGGATGCTGATGCCGGGCGCGGGCGAGCTCCTGGACGCGCTCAAGCGGCGCGGCTATCGCCTGGGCGTCATCTCCAACAACGACGGCAACACCCGGCCGAAGTGCGCGGCGGTGGACATCGAAAAGTATTTCGAGTTCATCCTCGACTCGACCCTGGAGGGAGTGATGAAGCCGGACGGCCGGATCTTTGCCAAGGCGCTCCAGCTCGGCGGCGCGAGCGCGGAAAAGACGGTCCACGTCGGCGACCTCTGGGGCTGCGATATCCTGGGCGCTCATGCCGCCGGCCTGTGGGCGGCGTGGCTCTCCAACCCCTATGTCTCTCCGGACCCGGTGGACCGGGTCTTTACCATCGAGAAACTCCTGGACCTTTTGGAGATCCTGCCTTCATGAAAACTTTCCCGCGGGCCGGGCCGGCCCTGGCCCTGGTGAGCCTGCTCCTGCTTTTGCCGGCCTGCAGCCGCAAGGCCAAGCCGGAGATGGAGCAACCGGACCGCCGGGTGGAAGTGGGCGTGGCCAGTTGGTATGGCCGGGAGTTCCAAGGCCGGCCCACCGCCTCGGGCGAGCGCTTTGACATGCACGATCTCACCGCGGCGCACCGGACCCTCCCTTTCGGCACGCGGGTGAAAGTGACCAACCTGCAGAGCGGCAAGAGCGTGGTGGTGCGGATCAATGACCGCGGGCCGCACAAACCCGGGCGGGTGATTGACCTGAGCTACGCCGCGGCCAAGCAACTGAACATGATCGAGCCCGGGACCGCACGGGTCCGCATTGAAGTGCTGGAGTAAGCCGTGGCCGATCCGCTCCTTCAGATGGAGGAGATCACCAAGGACTTCCCCGGCGTCCGGGCGCTGGACCGCGTGCGCTTCGAGCTTAATCCGGGCGAGGTCCACGCCCTGGTGGGCGAGAACGGCGCGGGCAAGAGCACGCTGATCAAGATCCTGGCCGGTGTCTATCCGGCCGGGAGTTTTCAGGGCATGATCCGGCTCTCCGGCCGGCCGCTGCGCCTGCGCAGCATCCGCGAGGCCGAGGCGCACGGGATCGCGGTCATCCACCAAGAGCTGGCCCTGGCCCGGAACCTCTCCGTGGGCGAAAATATCTTCCTCGGCCGCATGCCGGCCCGCGCCGGCCTGGTGCAGTGGGACAAGCTCTTCCACCAGAGCGCCCTGATCCTGGCCGAGTTCGGGCTGGACCTCAACCCCCGCGCGCCGGTCGAAACTTTAAGCCTGGGCCGGCAGCAACTGGTGGAGATCGCCCGCGCGCTGGCGCGGGAGGCGAGCATCCTGGTGCTGGACGAGCCGACCTCCGCGCTCGCCGACCACGAGATCCAGGCCCTGATGGCCATTCTCCGCCGGCTGAAAGAAAGGGGCGTGGCCTGCATCTATATCTCGCACAAGCTGGCCGAGGTGTTCGCCATCGCCGACCGGGTCACGGTGCTGCGCGACGGCAAGAACGCGGGCGCGGGCGAGGCGGCCGAGCTTTCCGAGGGCCGGGTGATCTCGATGATGGTGGGCCGCGAGCTCTTCGAGCTGTATCCGCGCACGCGGGGCCGGCCGGGCGAGGTCAGGCTCGAGGTCGTGGGCCTTTCGGTGGCGGACCCGGAGCGGCCGGGCCGGCGCCTGGTGGACGGCGTGAGTTTTCAGGTGCGGGCGGGCGAGGTGCTGGGCCTGTGCGGGCTTTTGGGCGCGGGCCGGACCGAGATGCTCGCGGCCGTCTTCGGCGCCGCGGCCGGGCCGGTCGCGGGCGAGGTGCGGGTGGCGGGCCGGCCGGTGGCGATTCGCTCGCCCCGGGACGCGATCCGGGCGGGCATGGCGCTCTTGACCGAGGACCGCCAGCGCCTGGGCCTGGTGCCGACGCAGAGCGTGGAGGAAAACCTGACCCTGGCCAGCCTGCGGGAAATCTCGCGCGGGCCTGTGCTCTCGCGGCCGGCGTCGCTGGCCCGCAGCCAGGAGATGGTGTCCGAGCTCCGCATCAAAACCCCGGGCCTGGAGGCGCAGGTGATCAACCTCTCGGGCGGCAACCAGCAAAAGGTGCTGCTCGGCCGGTGGCTGCTCACCCGGCCGCGGGTGCTCCTCCTGGACGAGCCGACCCGCGGCATTGACGTGGGCGCTAAGGCCGAGATGTTCGAGATCATCAACCGCCTGGCCAATGAGGGCGCCGGCGTGGTCATGGCCAGCTCCGAGCTACCCGAGCTTTTGGGCATGAGCGACCGCATCCTTGTGCTCCGGGAGGGACGAGTGGCCGGCGAGTTCCGGGTGGAAGAGGCCACCCAGGAAAAACTGATGGCCGCGGCAGCTGGGGTCAGGTCTTGACATTTGACATTCAGCTTGACAATTCTCCTGCCGGCCTGCTAATCTGAGCACATGGCCCGCCCCTGGCGAATCCAATTTCCCAATGCCCTCTACCATGTGACCGCCCGAGGCAACAACCGCCAGGCGATTTATCTCTCCGACAGCGACCGCACGGATTTCCTTGAGCTCCTCGCCCGCTCGCGCGAGCGCTTCTCCCTCGAAATCCTCGCCTTCTGCCTCATGACCAACCATTACCACCTTTTCCTCCGAACTCCCCAAGCCAACCTCTCCGCCGCCCTCCACTGGATCAATGCCACCTACACCAACCACTTCCACCGCCGGCACCGCCGCAACGGCCATCTCTTCCAGGGCCGCTACCAGGCCATCCTGATCACAGAGGAAGCGCATTGGCTTCACCTCTCCATGTACCTCCATTTGAACCCGGTCCGTGCCGGTCTGGTAGATGACCCGGCTGATTATCAATGGTCGAGCTTCCGCGACTACACCCGTTCCCAAGCGCGTTTCCCCTGGCTCAACCGGTCCCCGATTTTGGCGGAGTATGGTTCCAACGATTCCTCCCGTCGGCGCCATTACCGGAACGAATGCCTGGCGCTGGCCGCAAAACAACCCAACTTTTGGAAAGGGTTGCTCAACCGCGTGGTTTTGGGTTCGGCTGAAGCTCTGGCCGAGTTGGTGCGGAAATATCCGCCCTCTGGTCAGGCCGATACAGTGCCGGATTTCCGGCGAGCGGCGCGCCCACCTGTGGATCCGAAGGCCGAACTGGGCCGGGTGGCAAGAGCTTTTGGAAAAGATCCAGCCAGCTTGAACAAGCGCGGCGCTCTCCCCCTCCGCCTGGCCGCTTACTACCATCTGGTGGAGCATGGCGGGATGAGTGCGACCCAAGTAGGAAACCTGATGGGAGTAAGTGTCTCTGCGGTTTCTAAAGGCTTGGCTCGGTTTCGCTCGCAACTCGAAAAAAATCGCTCCCTCCGCGCTCGTATGGAGTCAATGTCAAATGTCAAGACCTGACCCCAAAGATGGCTGCTTGGCATGAAGAAGATGCACGACTGGCAAAAGCATCTGCGCTTCGGGATCATGGTGGCGATCCTGCTCCTGATCTGGCTGGGCTTCCATTTCGCCACCGAGGGGGCCTTCCTCTCCGCCCGCAACCTCAGTAACCTCATGCGCCAGATGTCGGTCACCGGCCTGGTCGCCATCGGCATGGTGCTGGTGATCGTGGCCGGCCAGATTGACCTCTCGGTCGGCTCGGGCGTGGCGTTAGTCGGCGGCGCCGCCGCCATCCTTTACGTCCACCACAACTTCTCCCCGGCCCTGACCATCCTGGCCGCCCTGGGCCTGGGCGCGGCCATGGGACTAATTCAAGGGACCCTGGTGGCCTACCTCCGCATCCCGGCCTTCATCGTCACCCTGGGCGGGATGATGGCCTTCCGCGGGGCGCTGTGGAGCGTGACCCAGAGCATTTCCATCCACCTGCCCGAGGGATTCTTCCGGACTTTCGGCGCGGCTTATTTACCCAAGCCCCTGGGCTGGGCGTTAGCCGGCCTGGCCGTGGCGATCACCATCTCGGCTTTCTTCCTGCGCCGGCAGAGCCGGCTCCGCTACGGGCTTCCGGCCCACGGCGCTCTCTTCACCGCGGCCCAGACCGCCCTGGTCTCGGCCTTGATCCTTCTGTTCATGGCGGTGATGAACTCCTACCAGGGCGTGCCCCTGCCCGTCCTGATCCTGCTCGTGCTCACGCTGCTGATGAGCTTCGTCGCCTCGGGCTTAAGCTTCGGCCGGGGCGTCTATGCCATCGGCGGCAACCCCGACGCGGCCTACCTCTCGGGCATCGCCGTCAAGCGCCACCTGCTCGGAGTGTTCGTCATCCTCGGCTTGCTGGTCGGCGTCGCCGGGCTGACCCTCACCTCCTGGGTCGGATCGGCCACGCCCGAGGCCGGCCAACTCCTGGAGCTCGACGCCATCGCCGCCTGCGTGATCGGCGGCGCCAGCCTGATGGGCGGCCGCGGCCAGGTCCCGGGCGCGATCCTGGGCGCCTTGATCATGGCCAGCCTGGACAACGGCATGAGCCTGATGAACCTGGACCCCTTCTGGCAACTGGTGGTCAAGGGTTGCGTTCTGGTGGCGGCAGTATATATTGATATCCTGACCCGCCGGCGGAGCGGATGAGCCGCCGCCGGCGGTCAGGAGGACGAGGTGAAGCTCAGGGCAACGGCGATGGGGATCGCGGGGGGGCTGGTGTTGCTGGCCAGGTGCCACTCGGCTGAAGACTTGAACCGTCAAGGCTATGACAAAGCGACCAAGGGCGAGCTGGACGACGCCATGGCCTTGTATCAGCGGTCCCTGGAAAAGGACCCCGGCCTGGTGGCGGCCCACAATAACCTGGGCGCGGTGTTCATGCAAAAGGGCGAGCTGGAACTGGCCCAGGCCGAGTTCGAGCAGGCGCTCCGCCTGGAGCCGGACCGTTCCGAGACCCTGAGCAACCTGGCCATGCTCCTCTTGCGTCAAGGCGATTACCCGGGGGCCCGGATGCGCTTCCAGGAAGCGCTTCTCCACAATTCCCGCAACGCCTCGGCTTACAACGGCCTGGGCCAGATCGCCTTTCATGAAAAGAAATTCGACGAGGCGGTGGAAAATTTTCAGATCGCGCTCAACCTGAACCGGAACATGGTCTCGGCCATCTCCAACCTGGCCGCGGCCTTGAGCGAAAAACACGAATACGACAAAGCCCTGAACGTGTATATGCGCCTGCTCAAGATGCAGCCCAACAACGGCCAGGCGCTGCTCAACGGCGCCTCCTGCGCCGTGCTGGTGCAAAACTACGACCTCGCCCGCCAACTGGTCAAGCGCGGCCGCAAGCAAAAGGCGCCCGGGATCGAGCAAATCGCCCGACTGATCCCGGCCCCCACGCCCACGCCGGTCGAGACCCCGGAGACTTCCACCGAGGCCGGGAGCACGACCGCGCCGGAACCCGCCCCCGCCCCGTCGCCGGCAAAATAACGCGAGGGGGTCAGGACCCTGCCCGGGTTTCCCGGGTCCGAGGGTGGCAGGAACTCGAGCCGGGACGTGCGCGGGGGCGCGTCTGAATCCTGTTGTCCATCAACCTATCCCATTGAAAAGATTGAGTATTCTGGTCATGATGCCTGCACGCTCACCCCCCAATTCTTAAGGGGAGCCATTTAATAATCTCTGATTCTAATCGGAAGGTCTTCCTGAAAGCCCCTTCTTGGCCTTTGCGATCAATTTGACCGCTTGCATCCGGAATTCCTTGGCCTGGGAAGCCGTGGGAAGGTAACTGGCGGGTTGGCAGAATTGCAGCACTTTTTCAAAGGATACAGGATTGGGCACCTGCCCGAAAAAAGCGATCGGGATCTTTTTCGGTCTGGCAAAGCCTTGCTCAAAAGCGCGGATCGAGATCGCGGTGTTGACCCCGCTGATCAGAGGCATCCGGATATCCAGGATAATCAAGTCCGGTCCAGAGTCGGATTCCAAGCGGGCGCTGAACTCGGTCAAAACCTTTTCGCCATCGGTAAAGGCCGTGGCATGGCCCACGAGAGTTTCCTCAACCACCTCGATTAACACCTGCCGCAGGGCCGGGGTAAAGCCGGCCAGCCAGACTTCTTGAATCTCGGGTTTGACGCTCGGCTCCGGCTCCACCGATGGGGTGACCCCCTTCTCCGGCTTGGGACCCGGCACCTCCATCTGCACTTCCAGCTCGTATTTGCCCAGGGTGATCCGGTCGTTGGCCTGGAGCAGCGACCGGCGGATGCGGCGGTCGTTGACCAGGGTGCCGTTCATACTCTTCAAGTCTTCAATCCAGAGTCCGCCTTCCTGAAAGAACACCCGGGCGTGCTCCGCGGAGACCGTGGTATCACTCAAGATCAAATCCATGTCTTTGCGCCGGCCGATCCGCACCTCCGGCCTGGCCAGGTGATAGCGGAGCCCTTGCTGGGGTCCTATCCGGACCAGCAGCGTGATTTCCACGCCCTGGGGCATGCCGGGCAGGTGGGGTTTATGATTTTGCGCAGGCAATGAGCCGGTCCCTGTGAACGTCCTGCGGAGAATTGTAACGCGGGCAGGGATTTCAGTCAATATAGCCCCATTGCTTCAAGGTCTCGCGCACCGCGGGGGACAGACTCCGGTCGCTGAAAGTTTCCTGGACCCAGTCGGAATATCTCATGGTGAACAGGAACGCCCCTTGGGGATCCCCGTAAAAGCGCGGGTTGCGCTCCGCCCGCAACAGCGGATTCTTGAAACTCTCAGGGGCACAGGTTTTAAACCTGTGCCCCTCTAAGTTCAGAGCGAACGGCCCTTGCCAGACCCGGAGCGATTCGCCTGCGGCCTCAAGCTGCAAATCGCGGATGGAGTAAGGCAGGATCAAACCCTGGCCCGGCTCCGTAAGCTCGAGTTGGAAGGAAACCCGCAACCACTCCGGATGCTCCGGCAGCGGCTCGACCTTCCATTC
>Ga0315285_10008477_pt1 | contig 10535 bp, 7 predicted proteins | sample YL17G09_36_MG_FD_203698 | JGI IMG/M metagenome (GOLD analysis project Ga0315285, IMG submission 203698) | Sediment microbial communities from Yellowstone Lake, YNP, Wyoming, USA - YL17G09_36 | ecosystem: Environmental > Aquatic > Freshwater > Lake > Sediment | place: USA: Wyoming | collected... | reverse complement strand
AACCGGCGGCGGCCGACCACGCCAAATCGGTCCAGGCGGACGCCAAGAGCGTCCGCCGGCACCCCGAAGAGCCTTTTACCTCGTTCATCATCGACCTGAGCGAAGGGGGTTGCCAAGTGGCCGTGCCGAGCATCCACCCGGACATTCCCTCGGAGCTGCCTTCGGAGATCCTCCGCCAGATCCGGCCTGAACGGCGCTTGCTGCACCATCCCGAAACGCTCAAGGAGGCGTTCCAGCCGGGGGACGTCTGCACGGTCCAGATGGAGCTTCCTTTGCAGGAAAGCCCCACCATTCACGAAGCCGGAGGCGAGATCCGTTGGGCAAAGGTGTTTCGTCACCACCATCTGTTGGGTCTGCAGTTCGTCCAGGTGCCGGATCCCCTTACCGCCCAGATCAGAAAGCTGATGGAATTCCAGGCCAGGTTCTTTACCCCTCCGTTTGAGCCGTTCTAAAGGACTCGCGACGCATGGCCGATAAACCCGCCATAGGCCGGTCCCGCACGATTAAGGTGGAGCAGTACTCCGGTGTGGAGCGGGAGGGGGTTCGCCTGTTCCTGCCGCTTGTTCCCGACACGCTGATGGCCAAGCATCCTCTGTATTTTGACGTATATGAGAAGCTGAGCACGGCTGAGATCAAGCTCCTCCTGCCCAATGGCAGCGAAGTGCCCCTGGCGATCCAGAGTTTCATCCGGTTGCGGAAACGCGAGGCGGCGAAACGTTTCTACCTGCCCGCCAGCCAGAGGGAAGACCTGTCCCGCTACCAGGAGGCCATCCTCCCCGATTTGTTGTCGGATGCGGACGTGCCGGTTCTCGCCAAGTGCAACGTGCTCCAGAACGTGACCACAAATCTTTCCCAGGAGATGTTTGACAGCCCCACCCCGCTGAACATCCAGCGCCAGCGCCGGAACGTGGAGCAGATGGTGGATTTCACCCTCCATGATCCCGCCGCGCTCAAGGGACTCCTGAGCCTCACCCACCATGACTATTTCACCTATACCCACTCGGTCAACGTGGGGGTCTACGCCCTCACGATCGCCTTCGAGCACCTCTACAACATCGGGGCCGTTTCCAAGAGCACCCTCCAGAGGATCGCCGCGGGCTTTTTCCTCCATGATATCGGCAAGAGCCTGGTGCCCAGGGAAGTGATCAACAAGAACGGTCCCTTGGACGAGGCGGAATGGGAGGAGATGCGCAAACACCCCGCCCACGGCCACGCGCTGCTCCTGGAAGAGGGCAATCTGACGCCGGAAGTGGCGACGGTGGTCCTGCAGCACCACGAGAAGATGATCGGGGGGGGATATCCCGAAGGCCTGAAAGGGGACGCCATCCACCTTTATGCGCGCATCTGCAGCGTTGCGGACGCCTTCGACGCGCTGACCACCCGGCGCTCCTATAAGCTGGCCGTTGCGCCCTTCGACGCGCTGGCGATCATGAAAAAGGACATGTACGCGCAGTTTGACCCGGATGTGTTTCAGACGTTTGTTCTACTCATGCGGAAGAGAACCCGGTAGGACCGGCAAGGTCCTTGGATTCCTGTGTCTGCCTCTGTTGCCGCGAAACGGATTATGCTTACTCGTCGCCGCTGCCGGTCTTGAATTCCTTGCGGTCGCGGAGCATCTTGCGCTCGATAAGGCTGATGAAGCGGAAGAGCATCTCCCGGTCGTCGTCGCGGATGACCTCGAACTGCGTGCCGATCTCGAACTCTTCCTTGCGCGTGTTTTCCTCCGCCGGCCGGCTCCACATGACCTTGCCTATCGCCAAAACCTCGCTGAGAGGGAATCGGCTGAAGCGGATTCTGAGCCTGAGGAGGGTTCCCCCCGCGAGGTTCTCCTTGCCGAGGAAGCTCAGGCCGGCCCCGCTGATGTCGAGAAGGTAAACCGGATGCTCCGAGACCGGCTCGACGGGTTTTCCCTCGGCGAGGGCGATCAGGTAATCCAGTTTCGCGCCCAACTGGCCGAAAGAACGGGCCATGAGGGCAAACTGCTCGTTCATTCTCTCACCCAGATCGGCGCTGTGCCAGAGTTTGTCCGTCTCGATCTCCAGTTCCTGGGCCAGGGGGGGCTGGTTGTAGACCTCCAGGCCCGCTTCCTGCAGTCTTTCCGGAGGGACAATCTCGTAAAGGACGATCAGGCCCGTCGCCTCCACCCGAAGATACTGCCGCCGTTCTTCCGCGTTCGTTTTCTGTGCCATAGCGCCCTCCCTTGCCTGCTTTTTGTCTGTCACTCACCACAGAGAATAAAGGATGAATATGGAATGATGAATGACGAATGACGAATGATAAATGTCGAATTCGCGTACAGGAAAGCCCGCTGGAGAAAGGAACTCGTTTCGGATGGAGTTCATTGTTCATCATTCACCATTCTGCATTCATCATTCTGCATTCATCATTCATCATTCTGCATTCGACATTCGTCATTCGTCATTTCCGGCGGCTCGCCAGGCCGCCCACCTGTAAACAAAGCCTTCCTGCTCGATCGTCTCTATTGAGCCCGGGCGCAAGCTTCGGACCATCCCGATCGCCTCGGCCGGTGTGTGTCCTTGTGCCACCAGACAGCAGGCCAGGAAAGTGCCCGTGCGGCCATACCCGGCGTGGCAGTGCACCACGACCCGGCCCCCGTGGCGGATTTCCTCCTGGACGAAGCGCACGCCCTGTTCCGCCGCCTCCAGGGCCGGCACCCCGAAGTCCTCAATCGGCAAGTGGAGCCAGGCGATCCCGTACTCTTCCAGCACTTCTTCTTCGAGCGGTTCCTCGGTGAGCGTGACCATGGCGGTGATCCGCCGCTGCTGGGCCAGCTCGCTGAGGGCCTCCCGGAGCGAGTTCCATCGCCCGGGGTGCGCGCAACCAGCCAGTTTCTCATCGAGGACAAATCCGAAATTCGCAATCATAGGCGCCCGCTTTGCTGCCGAGGGTTCATTTTTTACCCAGAATCTGAGAGGCGCGCCGGCGAAGTTTCGCGCGCACGATATCTCTCATGGGCACGTTTGCCGCGACATACTCGGGGTGTCGGCTGTTGCGAGCGGCGGTCAGGGTCTTGTTGACCATTTGCGTAACCTGTTCGCCCATGCGAAGGTAGCCCACCATCTCCTCTCGCGGGATATTGGCGTCGTTCAGATAGGGCCAATCGTTGAGCATGAATGCCTTGCCGTCGAGGAAGTCTTTCTCCTCCACTTCCACGCCCCTCATGTTATTCTCGGATAGACCATACCGGGCCGCGGCCTTTTCCCAGACGGGCGTTCCTGGGAAAATCATGAGCGGAGTGATCTGGATCTCATGGAACACGTCAATGCTCTCCTGGAGGAACTGATACGTCTGAATAATGTCCTCTCGAGTCTCTCCCTCGAGCCCCAGGATGAAACAGGAACTGAAACGGATACCGTACTTGCGGCCTAGTTCCACGGCCCGGCGGTTGTGCTCCACGCTCGCGGCGCGCTTGTTCATGAGCTTCAGCGCGTGGTCCGAGCCGGATTCAAATCCCACGTTCAGGATGGTGAAATTGGTTCTCGCGAAACTCTCCATGATATTCTCATCCAGCAGATTGGGACGGACAAAACACGTGAACTCACGCCCTTTGTGAAGCCCCCTTTCCCGCATGGCGGCCATGATAGCCAGGGCCCGGTCGCGTTTGACGATGAACAGATCGTCATCGAAGTGAATCAGGTGGACGGACCCCATTGCACAGATCTGTTCGAGCTCCGTGACCACCCGCTCGGCGCTGTGGAACCGGTAATGGTGTCCCCATTGGGCGATGACGCTGCAGAATGAGCAATCGTAAGGGCAGCCGCGCGAACTCATGACTTGCCAGACCCGCTGCGGATCGTTCCACTTCTTGCCGAAGAACGCGCGGTCGGGAATGGGGATGCTGTCCAGATCCTCTATGAATGGCCGCGGAGAGGTCACGCAGACCTGTCCCTGTCCATCGCGGTAGCAGATCCCTTGGACTTTGGCCAGTGAAGACGGTTTGAAACATCTCTCGGCCTTGTAAAGGGCGAGGAGCTCCGCAAATGTGGCTTCCCCTTCCCCGATGACACCCACGTCCATCTCCTGGGGGAGCGCCTTGGGGATAGTGGAGATATGAGGCCCCCCGCCGACGATGGGACATCCCAAGGCCTCTTTGAGGCGGCGGGCTTCCCGCGTGGCATTCCGCGAGGAATGGGTGAGGTAGGTGATTCCCACCAGGTCAGGCCGCTGCTCGATCACGCGCTCCAGGTTCCGCTCGGCAAAGAACTCAAGGCCTTCCACACGCTGCCGGGCGTAGGCGGCAAGATACCCCAAGCTCAGCGGCGGGATGTAGTCAAAGCCCGTATCGCAGAGCCGGTATCTGGCCTGATAAAGGCCTACTTTCAACATGCGGGGTATCCTCTTGAGGGAGCCAACCGTCTCCGGATCGGTGCTCTGTCGAAAGCAGGACTGGCTATCCCTAGGGGGTGATTGGCCGGCAGAGGCTATGGCCCGTCTCGCCGGTTGAGCGCATTATCGCCAGGACAGCCTGGGAAGTCAAGTCTGGCACGGGGTGATTCAGGGCAGTGGGCCGGGATATTCCAGGCGCCGAAGGAGATCACGAAATTGCCTTGGCCGCCAGGTGCCGGTGCAGGATGAAATCCGTGGAGAGGATCCGCATCCCGAGGTCCGCATAGCAGTTGAGCGCGGGGTAGTTGTTCTGGCTGGTGCGGAGCTCCACCATCGAAGAAGCCGGCGCCAGGCGGCGCAGGGTTTCCGCGATCAACCAGCGCCCAAGTCCCCCGCCCTGCGCCTCGCGGTCCAGGCATACCAGGTCCAGGATGACCAGCTTCGTCCCCATCGCCTGGTTCAGTCGCATCGGGTAGAGGTAGATGATGAAACCACAGGACCGTCCGTGGCGGTCCAGGACGAACACGTCGGACCGCATCCGCTCGCAGCAGCGCTCGATCCAGGCGGCGAAGAGGCGGTCTGTCCCCTCGCGGTCTAACCATGGATCGTTGTAGTAGTGGTTGCACGGATGCGAGGAGGTGACGATTCTCCGCATCTCGGGCAGGTCCTCGACCTTATAGGGTCGGATGGACATTCCGGCGGCGCGCGAGGGCGGCGCCAGCGGCGGTACCGCCTCGATCCTGGCGGACATCTTGACGGAGCAGTCCACGAGGCGGAAGCCCTCGTCAACAAGAGCCCGAAGGGCCTCGTATTCCGAGCCGTCCACCCGTGTTATCAGGTGCTGATATCCCGCCGCGGCCGCCTGGGCCAGGAGATCCCGGATAAACCCGGTCCGGGCGGACTGGGACGCGCGGTAAGTAAGGAAGGGAGCGATGCGTCCGAACCGCCAGGGGTAGAATCCGGAGTGCCAGGAATCGGGCTGGAGTCCGGCGAAGGCCGTGAGATCGCCGTTCTCGCGGAGGACCCACTGGACGGCTTGGTTGGGGCCGGCTTTTTCGAGGCGCGCGCGTTCCTCTTCCAGGAAAAGGTCCGCGAGAACATCGGGATTCAACGACTGGAAACGCTGCTGGGGGGCCTTGTGTGGAAATCCACGGAAGAGGACGCGCAGGGCGGGCAAATCGGCGGGGCTGAACGGCGCTATCGGGGGCATGGGAGCTTTCTCCGCAAGAGAGGATGAACCGCGGTGCTGATTCTCAATCTAACATCACTATTGTCCAAAACGTTTCCCCGAAGGGGAAAAATACGAATAGCCGTGGGTGAAACCCACGGAAGGAGGCCGCCTCTTTTCCCCCCGACCCTGAAGGGGTCGAACACCCAAATCCATAAGGTTCAACCCCTTGCGGGGTTGGGCGCCTTTTTCAACCTGTACCGTGGGTTTCACCCACGGCTATTCACATTGGACTCCTGTCGGAGTCCCACAAATCCGGTTTGTGGTCGAAGCTATTCACATTGGACTCCTGTCGGAGTCCCACAAATCCGGTTTGTGGTCGAAGCTCCGGTTTGTGGTCGAAGCTCCGGTTTGTGGTCGAAGCTCCGGTTTGTGGTTGCTGCTATGGTGATTTCGCCCTTTTCTATCAAGGATAATCTCATGATCACAGATTTTATTTTGGACAATAGTGATCTAACATCTCCTTCTTCCTCAGGGAGCTTTCTTCTGGACGCGGAAGATGGTTGTGGCTTCTTTTACATGCTCTTCTGTGTTCTCACCCATAACGGAAACCGGGGTGAAAACCCAATCGGCGAGAGGCGTTCCGATTCCAGGCTCAAGCCGCCAAAGGAGATCTTCCCGGCGGGCAAAGGCCCCTTGGTTGAAGAAGACCGGGGCGCCGCCGGGCTGCGCGCTCTCGACGAGCCACTGTGTGAGCTGCCTGGCTTTGGCGGCGTCCCATTCGTTGGGATCCACGATGAAGCACTCACGCTCGGTCTGGACGGCCGGCCTGAGACCCTCGACCTCCTCCGAGAGGAGGGTGACATAACGGGCGTTTGCGGGGGTGTTGGCTTGCACGGCGCGGTAGAAGAGGGTCAGTACATCGGGCTTGCGCTTCTGGACGACGTGGGGCAGGTACACGGCCAGGGAGACAAGGACTGCCACACACGCGTAGACCGCCAAGGCCTTGGGCGCGGGCGTGGAACTGGGGGCGCCGGGGGGATCCTCGCCGCCCTCGGGGGAATGTCCCATCAGGAGATACGTGCAGACGCAGAAAACCGGATAAGAGAACGCGAGCACCCAGGAAAGCGCGGCGCTTCGCGAGACGGCCGGTAGCGCGGGCAGGAGCATGAACAAGACGGAGTAGCCCACCCCGCCGGCTACGAGGAGCACGGGGCGGCCATTTGCTTTTCCGGCGAGTTTCTGAACGGCCAACGCGGCAAAAAGCCCCCACAATGGCAGGAGTGGAAGGTAGAAGACGCCCCTGTCCGCAACCCAAAAGGCATAGAACATAAAGAACAGGAGCGTGGCGAGGCATGCCGCCGTTGCGAGCTCCGGCAGGCGGGAGCGAAACCACTTCCAACCCACCCACGCGGGGAAAAGGATGATGCCGGCGTACATGGCAAACTGGTAAAGCGGGGCGGCCACGATCCTTCGGAGAACGCCATCCTGCCCGCGCATCCAGAAACGCCCGAAAAAAGCCTTGGTGGCGCCGGCCTGCGAGGCGCTTATGGCCCCGGCCAGAACCAGCCAAAGGAGCGCCAGGGCCGGGATCGCGGCGGCCTGAAGAATCCATCCCAGGCTCCTTGCCGGCCGCCTCCGCCCGCCCCAGGCAAGGGTGAGATAGAGCGCCATCACCCAGAACACGAAACCCACGTGGAGCGCGAAGAGAGAGAAACAGCAAATCCACAGGAAGAAGGCGTTGAGCCGCCCGGGGCTCCGGAAAACGGAATCGAAGGCGTGGAGCGACAGCACCACCATGAGAAGGCATGCGGCATACAGCTCGGTGGTGGTTGCGACGTCTATCACGCTCGCGTTGAGGCCCAGCAGCGCGGAGAACAGGAGCGCGGTCCCCCGGCTCAGGCCGTGCCGCCGAAGATAGCCATAGAACAGCGCGGCGGAAAGGGCCGCGAAAACGGCGGACTGAAGCATCCCCGCGGTCATCAGGGAAAGCCCCGCGGCCCTCCCCGCGAGAAGCCAGGGAGCCAGGACATAGAAGAATAAGGGGTGGTGCGGATGGATCTTATGATGGAAACCGGCATAGGAATAAAGGAAGAACCTGGTATCGTAGGTCGGGATAGGTTGGCTGGCGGCGAGGTAGAAGAGCAGGAAGGCCAGGCAAAGCCCGCCCGGCAGCAAAACGTCCGCAGTGCGGTGAGGACTGAGGGCTGAGTGCTGAGGACTGGGGGCTGAGTGCTGAGTGGACATAGTTATCAACTCGTAATTCGTAATCCTCAATCCTCAATCCCCAATCCGCAATATTCAGTCCTCAGTCCTCATACCGATATGCATTCAAAGTGACACAATATGGAAGAACTCACCACAGAGACACAGAGGCACAGAGAAACAACCACAAAAACCGCGAAGACACAAAAATCCGGGGAACAAGAGGGTTTGTGGCCTTCATAGATTGCTTCCCGCAATGTTCATGCATTGAACAGGGGTTTGAATTGTATCTCTTTGATTGCTACTCAGTATCAGCACTCAGCACTTGAGTTTTTCTACCCCCGGTTTCCCCTCTTATGTGCCCGTCTTTCCCTTGCGGGACCATTGTTCGGCTGTGTTGGCCCTCCCTGGGCGCCGTCCGACGGCCCTGCCCCTTCCGGACTCGCTTCCTCGGCCTCCGTCTTCTGAGCAATCGGCTGGGTCCGCCGGAGGTGGCGCCACAGGAATGGCACGGAGATCACGCCCATCAACGTGATGGCCTGTGAGGTGGACAGGGCTCCGAAGCGGTCGCGCTCCACATAATCCCCTCTCAAAAACTCGAGGCTGAAGCGGAGCGCGGCAAAAGGGTGGCCGGCATAGGGCAGCAGCGCATCGTTGGATTTCAGCCTTCTTTCGGCCAACGCGCGACGACTGCTCATTTCGACCCGATATTGGGAGATGGCCCCCCCCTCGCAGGAGTCGGAGCCCTCCTTCGGCAAGCAGAAACGGCGCCAGTGCGCTGAAGAAGGCCAACAGAATGTTAAAGACGATCCTTCTCTGAGACCGTTTGCCTGTTCCTGGGGCGTTCTTCATGAAAGAGTCTCCACCTACGAAGATCGCGCCCCGGGCCGCATGGCGATGTGACAATATGGACAGATGGCGGGAAGGTTCATGGAGCTCATGCTGCGAATGATATTAGGGAACACGGCCAAGCACAACATAAAACCGCAGCGGAAACGGCGTTCTGTTCCGGGCGGACTCCGAAGCGCGGTAGGGGGGGCTTTTTCCGGGAGAAGCGGGGGCGGTAAGGCATGGCATCCGGGCGCCAAGCCTGACTGGATGCCATTGTTGAAAGGTTGATGCTGAAGTCGGTGGAAAAAACGGTTACAAATGCGAACGCTTCAGAACGCGGCCCTTCAGCGTGCGGAGAGTATTCCACAGCGGCGTGGGCAAAACGCGTTTGACCGTGTTTTTTAACCGGGGCAAAAAGGCCCGCCGCTGCGCGGAAAGGGAATCGAGCGAGCGTACCGGCCACAGCAGCGGCCGCAGCAGCGCGGGGCGGCGCATGAGCCAACGCGCGCGGCTGATGGCGAGGAGCAAGCTTCCCGGCGGCAGGCTTTGGCGCGACAGAAGATAAAGGATGTTGTAACTTTCGTGGTTGGGGGCGTGGGCGGCGGGGGGCCGGGGTGAATCGCTCAGGATGGTTTCGATTTCCGTGGCGGGGAATAGGGAGAGTTTGCTGAGGCCGCCGTTGAATTGGATGCCGGGCGGGAGCGCAAGCAGCAGTTGCAGCGTGTCGCGGCAGTCGTTGTCGGTTTCCAGCGGGTTGTTGGTGATGATGTCGATGGTCACCTGAATGCCCAGGGCGGCGAGACGCCGGGCGGCGTCGAGAATGGCTTCGCGGTGGTCGCGCCGTTTGTACACTTTTTCGAGTATATGGCGGCTGCCGGACTGGATGCCAAGCGTGGTCCAGTGGAGACCGGCTTCGCGGAGCATGCGGAAGTTTTCGTCGGTGAATCCGACGGGATAGACATAGCAGTAAAACGGGAGAGCGACTTGGGCCTGGTAGCGAGCGCAGAAATCCTTCAGCCACTTGGTGTTCATGCTGAATACGTCGTCCTGAAAAATGAGCCGGTCGAACCTGTGGATCCGGCGCGCTGCAAGGATTTCGTCAATAACGTTACCCGGGCTGCGGCGGCGGACGCGCGGCTGCCCGGCGTACAGCCGGTGCAGCGCTTCATTGCAGCAGAAGGAGCACGAGAATGGGCAGCCGCGCGAGGAAGTAGTTTCGTAAAGGGCCTCGAAGTTGCTGACGACGGGATCATTCCGGATCAGATTGTTTCCGTCAATGGTAAACTTGCCCTCGGGCGAAATGTCGGGCCACGGAAGCGCGTCCAGGTCGTGGATGAGCGGACGCGGAGCGTTGCGGAAGGCGGGCTGCCCGGCGCGGGCGTTGCCCCACAGGTTGGCGATGCCGCTCCAGGGGGTTTTTTCATCGAGGGCGAGAGAGAGATCGCCCAACGCTTCCTCGCCCTCGCCCACGCAGACCACGTCGCAGTGTTGCAGGCAGCGCTCGGGTTCCAGCGTCGGACCGATGCCGCCCCAAAGGATGGGCGTGTTCGGGAATCTCTGGCGCAGGTCCCTGGAGAGCAGGGCGGCGGCGGAGATGGAGATGGACCGCAGGGAAAAACCGATCAGATCGGACTGGAGTTCGGCGACGAGGCTGGAAAACAGGTCGCGTTCGCGATCCGTGATGGGCGCGGAAATGCTCATGACGGTGTCGCGCCCGCACAGGTCGACGCTCTCGTGGAGCAGGCCGGGGGGCAGTTCTTTCAGCGAGGATTTGAGGACCGTACCGTAACGCTTGAAGTAAATGAAGGAGATGCGGTGCCCGGCGGCTTTCAGGTATGAGGAGAGATGACGGAGCCCGAGCGCGCCTTGGTCGTAGAGGGAGATGAGGAGAACATGCGCCATGAGGGTATTATGCTTGGGGGGACGCAAAGGGTAAAGGGGAAAAAGGGGTCTTGCAGCAGGAGAATTTCAAAGTCGTGCGGCG
>Ga0315285_10008471_pt1 | contig 10537 bp, 8 predicted proteins | sample YL17G09_36_MG_FD_203698 | JGI IMG/M metagenome (GOLD analysis project Ga0315285, IMG submission 203698) | Sediment microbial communities from Yellowstone Lake, YNP, Wyoming, USA - YL17G09_36 | ecosystem: Environmental > Aquatic > Freshwater > Lake > Sediment | place: USA: Wyoming | collected... | reverse complement strand
CAATCAGTTCTAAAAATGTCAGGATTCATAAGAAATGAAAAAATTGAGTAACATATTCAAAAAGGTGCTTATCTCAATTCTAAATTTATATAAATCTGTGATTTCACCTTTGTTACCACGCGTATGCCGATTTTATCCTACTTGTTCCGAATATGCTATCGAAGCGATTGATACCTATGGAGTCATAAAAGGATTATGGTTATCACTGAAACGTCTTCTACGATGCAATCCTTTATTCAAATCAGGTTTCGACCCTGTCCCAATAAGAAAAATTAATAATGAAATCTCTGATCATTAAGATGGACAGGATATTCATCCTGTCCATAATTTGGGTGCGGGATATATATCCTGCATCATCTTACACAAAGCCAATTAATTTTCTTAATATAGATAACAGTAGGAAATAGTTGATGGAGAAACGTTGGGTTTTATTTTTTATAGTCACATTTTTCTTGGTTACTATTTTTCAGCTTTTTATTTTTGGTCCTCAGAAAGCCGAATATTTAAAAAAGCTTGCTGAAGAAGAAAAACTAAAAGGAAAAAAATCCCCTCTACCCTCACCTCAACAAACTCCAGCACTACAAGAAGAAAAAGAACCGCGCACTAAAATTCAGGAAACAGAAATCGAAAAGGCTCAAAAATTGCCCTCCATCGAAGAAGCAGATAAAATCTCTATCAAAACCAAACAATATGAAATCGTCTTAACAACATTAGGTGCAAGACCACTCTCCTGGAAATTAAATAGTTACTTTGAACCCGCAAATGGCGAGAATGCTAAACCTGTTGAATTAATTGTGCCTGCTTTCAAAAATGAGTTAACATTCCTTCCTTTATCTGTTGATTTAGGAGGAACCGTAACTTTTAATTATGATATATTCGAATATAAAAAAATCCAGTCAGAAAAATCTATTATTTATCAATTTACTTCACCGATAAAAAATAATTTACAATTAATAAAAAAATACGTTTTTGAAGAGGAGGGATTTTTATCACAGCTTATTATTGAGATCATCAATCATTCTGACCAGAATATTGAACTGAATTGGGATGGAGCAGGATTCGGTATTTCACTTGGTCCTGGTATAGGTCAGCTTCCTAAATCTAAAAAATGGGGTCTTTACTTTGATGGGGCTGTTTCCCATCGAGATGGGCAAAATGTCTATGACAAGAGAATTAGTAAAAAACCATTATCTGTTTATGAGGGAAATCAGGTTCAATGGACTTCCCTGCAAAATAATTATTTCTGTGGTGTTATTATACCAACTGTTGCAGGAAAAAAAGTTATTCATCGTCTGGAGAATTATCATTTGTCCCAATTTGAGAAACAACAAGACCAACAACAGAATTTAATGACTACCACCATCTATCAACATAACACTATTCTTGCTCCTGATTCTCATACCACGTATGAATACAGCCTTTATGTAGGACCAAAAAAATATGATCTGCTTAAGACCATTGGTCATAGAGTGAATAAGCTCTTCTTCCCTGATAGTTGGAACTGGTTCAGATGGCTAATGATTGCCCTGTTAAATTGCCTAAACTTCTTTTATAAATGGATAGGAAACTATGGTATTGCCATCGTCCTTGTTACTATTTTAACAAAACTGATTACTTATCCCTTAACTCATAAAGGGATGAAGATGCAGGCAAAGACAATGAAGGAGATGGCAAAGATAAAACCTTTGATTGATGAACTCAATGAAAAATACAAAAAGGAACCGCAAAGAAAACAAAAAGAATATTTAGCTTTATTAAAAGAACATAATATTAGTCCTTTTGCACCATTGAGAGGTTGCTTACCTCTCTTGTTGCAATTACCTGTATTTTTTGCTTTATACAAAATGATTTATCAGGCAATTGAATTAAGGGGAGCTGGATTTTTGTGGATAAAAGACCTTTCGGAACCCGATAATCTTCTTACACTTCCTTTTATTATACCATTATTAGGTAATCAATTAAATATTCTTCCTTTACTTGTTGGTCTAACGCAATATTTAACGAGCAAACAAACGATGAAGGATCCAACACAAAAACAGATGATTATTATGATGCCTTTAATATTCATCTTTATGTTTTATGGATTACCATCAGCTGTGGTTTTCTACTGGTTTATTTCAAACATTTGGCAAATAGGTCAGCAACTTATTATTAATAAAAGACAAAATGAAGAAGGTCCCGGTAAACCTATCTCACCTCCACCAAAATCTACTTCCAGCTTAAAATCAAAAGCCTGAAATTAAAATCTCATTTGATTTTTGTATCGCGAGGATTTTTTGCGCAATCCCCTCTTGAGAGGGGTAGGGGTGTGTTTATGCGACATAAATGTCGCGCTACATCTTTTTTTAAACAAACCATTAAGGAGTGATAACCAATGGAAGAGATAATATCAGAAGGAAAATCTGTGGAGCAAGCCATTGCATTTGCATTAAAAATATTAAATATTTCAAAGGAAGAAGCAACCATTGAAATCCTCGAAGAACCGCTCGGTGGAGAATTTTCTATTGGAATGACCCGAGCAAAAGTTAAAGTAACAAAAAAATCCTCAAAATCAGAAGACGTACCTAAACCACATCTTGATTCAAAAGGAATAATGAATATCGTTCGCTCAACAGTTGTTCAATTACTCAAACTAATGAAAATCGAAGGCGAAATTATTGCCAAACAAGAACCTGACGATTCCATTAATATTAAGCTTAATACCTCTGATAATGGCTTACTAATAGGACCTCAGGGAGAAACACTTGATGATTTGCAATTCATCGTGAGTAGAATTGTGAATAAAGGACAGGAAAAATCGACACACATCTCTATTGACATTGAAGAATATAAGGAAAAACATCTTAATAAAATTATCAAAATCGCAAAGGATGCTGCAACCAAAGTAAAAACTACAGGAAAAGAATATCAATTAAAACCGATGAGTGCTTCTGATAGAAGAATTATTCACACGACAATTAAAAAGATACCCGGTGTTATTAGCTATTCCACTGGTGATGAAGGGAGAAGGTTCATTACAATTGCCCCTGCTAAATGGGAAAGAAGACAAAATAGATAATAAGTGATTGTTCAAAAACTCAAATAAATTCTTATAAGGATGAGATTGCCACGCTCACTTCGTTCGCTCGCAATGACAACCTTTAATTCTCTCCCCTTGCGGGAGAGGGAAGGGTGAGGGGTGTCATTGCGAGTAGGCTTTAACCGACGAAGCAATCTCGTATTTTGATAAAAATAGTCAATATTTCAGAAATCTCAAATTGTTGAAAAAATAACAGGAATAATCCAGCCCTTAAAAAAGTGCTATCAACAAAACATCTTATAGAAAAAACTCATCCTGTATATCTCTATCATCCTGAAATCCTGTCGGATTTTCTTAAAAGGATTAACCAATGATAGCTATAGTAGATTATGGAATGGGAAACATAATGAGCGTTCAAAAAGCCTTACAGAAACTGGGCGCCAAAACAATCCTGACAAATAATCCAAAAACAATCTCAAAAAGTGACAAACTGATTTTACCAGGGGTCGGGGCTTTTGGTGATGCCATTAAAGGACTAAAAGCCTACAATTTGGAAAATGCGATACGCAATTTCATCAATAGTAACAAACTTTTTCTTGGTATCTGTTTAGGTTTGCAAATATTATTTGAAAAAAGTGAAGAATCACCCGATATCCCCGGATTGGGCATATTTAAAGGCTCTGTTGCTAAATTCAAAACAAAACTTAAAGTTCCCCATATGGGCTGGAATAGCATTAATATTTTAAAACCATCCTCTATCCTGAAAGGAATAAAAAACAATAGCTACGTCTATTTTGTCCACTCCTATTATGTTAAACCAAAAGATAAAAATGTTATTCTAACGCTAACAAACTACGATAAAGACTTTGTCTCAATGATTTGGAAAGAAAATATTTATGCCTGCCAATTTCACCCAGAAAAAAGCCAGAATGTAGGTCTTAAGATTCTTGAAAATTTTTTGAAGATGTAATAAACATTTATATCTTATGGTATTCACGAGATAAATCTCGTGTTACATAACTTTATTCCGATGAACAACCAACAATATTCTTACTGCCCAAGATATTCTGCACCACATACACTATAATAATTGATAGGACAACAAAGAAAAATTTAAATGTATTAAGAGTTAGCAAAAACTGTTTAAAAATTGTAGGCTTTTCAGGGAACAAAAATTTATTAGACAAAAGTGACTTATAAATTCCATTGCCTGGAACTGTCCAATACAAGTGCATCAGTCGATAATTCACATCTACAGGTTTATAATCTAAAACAAAGTCGTAGTATCCTCTCTTGAAGAATTCTACAGCAGTTGATGTATGTTGATATTCCACGTCTTTATTACCAAGAATATTTTTATTGCCAATATTCAATAAATAATAACCCGATGCCTTAATATGAAACCAATAGTCCCCGTCTTTAGGAATCCAAATAGTCCCCAGCCATTTCATATTGATTTCTTTGATTTTTTTCCCATTCTTTATCGAAACTTTTATAGGTTGTCCTGACTTTTCTATGCACACTATATAATCATTTTTTTTCTCCAGAGATTCTTCACCATTATCATATAGAACTCGAACATATCTTGGTATCCTATTAGAATAAACTCCTATGAAGGAAATCAAATAGATAAGTAAATTAATAATAATTAAAATAGTCACGAGCTTTTCTAATCGAGTAAACAACCGCAAAGGTTTAAATTGAATAATATCTTTTAGCTCAAATCCTACAAATTTTTTCATTTGTATAAATGAAATGAAGAAACAGCAAATTAAAATAAATAAGATGATGAACAAAAGAATGGGATTAAAATTTTTTGTAAAATTAAGGATAAAGGAATCTATAAAACTCATTTTTATAATATCAATGTTGCCGAAAAGGGAAGAGAGTTGTGGTAAGAATAAAAACAAATTCTCATCTTTATTAATTAATCCAAAAATATTATTGTCATATTTAGAAGGATTCACCATTACACCGAGTAATTGCACAACGAATCCAACAATTACTATTAAAATGATTAATATTCGAATGATTGGTGAGAAACGTTTATATCTCAGAAAAGCTTCGTTTATAAATAACAAATAAAGTGGCACTAATGGAAGTAAAAATCTTGAACCCCATGACCATCCTCCATACCAGCTCCACCATTTGCCAAAGAAATAGAGTTTGACGATAGTTATACCGATTATAAATACGGTCAAAAATGCTCTCTTTCGCCAAAATCTTCTAATGAGAAAAAGTGAAATAATTATTGGTGGAGAATAAATGAGGAGCCCTTTTCCTGTGCTGAATAATAGTCCGTATACTCCCACTAATAAATTCGTCGTAAAAGGTTCCTCATTATATCCGGAAGTAAATAGCGAACCAAATCGCAAATAATTTAGTATCAGAAGAATGATTCCGCAAATTACCAAAGGTATAAAAAATACGAGTAGCGCAGGCGTCCCGCCTGCCTTTTTCTGACAGGCAGGGATGCCTGTCATACAATTTATAGATTTTTTGCTTCTCCCATTTTGTTTTCTTCTGTAATTCAATAAGATTATCGCTGGAATAAAAATGAGTATCAGTGGAAGATTGTCAATTTTTGCCAAGATGGAAAGAGAGAGCCATATTGAGGATTTAAATAAATAAAAATTTCTTTTTGTAGGGGCATATTGCTCATTCTCTTTAGAAGCAGAAGAAATCTTAGTTGCTTTAACAAAATTATACACTGAATTCAATAACGTAAGCGCAACAAGTGGTTCAACAAAGAAATATTTCGAATAGGGAAATATGATTGTGCACAAACCTAAAACAAGAGAAGAGTAAAAGGCAGTTTTTACTGTATATCTCAAATATCGTGAAAAGGAATAGAAACAAACAATTAAAAATGCAGAAATAAAAGCATTAGTAAAATAAATGCAAAATATTGATACGATTTCTCTTTTAGTTTCTAAGAAAAATAATCCTGCAACTTTAGATAAAAGATAAAACGGAATGGCAACGACAGGCTGAAGGATTCCATATCGTGAAGTTGTAACGCCATAAGTTTCCGGAAAATGAAGTGAAAAATTGTCAACAATCTGCTGAGTAGTTAGAATCATCAATCTTTCATCACTAGCATAATACGACTCAGAAAAATGATCCCCTGAAAATAATAAATAAAAGGAAGTGAAAAATAGAAACAGATAAAATTTGATTTTTTTCTCGAAAGCCAAGCAATTCACCTCGTAAATAATAATAGCAAAAATCTTAAAAGAGATTCGCTAAAAACAATTCTGTATATCAATCTCTTTTCATTGCATTGCATAATGACAATTAGAAATTTCTTTTCTTTATTAGAATCCTGAAAGGATTCCAAACATTTAGCCCAGCGTAAACACGCTGGGTCTATGAATGAGATAAGTTTGTTATATCTTTAAACCCTGAAAGGGTTTTGCCGAATCTATTATAATCACAAAATTATTTATTTAATCCCCAATATACCTTTCATCATACTTAATACCATATTTTTTAAGAAACTTCCGTACCTCTTCTTGAAATGAAATCTTTCTATGGTGTTCTGATTGATTCTCTAAATATTTTTTCACGGACTCAATATGGGAAGGACTGACTGAAAATACGCTATAACCATTCTGCCAATGAAAAGTCTTTAGCAATGGAGCTTTATCTTGAATCCATTTGGATGATGTTCTCTTTAATTCTCTCACAATCTCCGCAACAGAATAATTTCGCGATAATTTACAAATCAAATGTATGTGTTCTGATGTGCCACCTATTTTAATAATAGGAGAGTCTAATTTTTCGCTCACACCTACCATAAAAGCATATAATTTTGCTCGCAAAGATTCATCTTGTAGAAAAGGAAAACGATTTTTTGTTGAAAATATTATGTGGATATATATTTTAGAAAGAGACTGTGCCATATTTTTTATACCAAGAACATATCTTTTATTTCTTAGCGAAACCCCTTCAGGGTTTGGAATGTGGGGCGACATCCCTGTCGCAAAAAATACGAGATAAATCTCGCACCACAACCCAGCGTGATTACGCTGGGTTAAATATACAGAACACTTTCAGTGTTCTAATTAAATGTTATAAAAGTCTTTTCTATTAAAATATAATTATCTAAATTATAATAAGTGTATTGGGAAGTATAAATAACAATAATCATAAAGCTATTGACAAATAAAAGAATGAAGAATAACTTCTCAAGTGTCAAGTTTTATACGAAAAGTTATATTGATTAATTTACAAAATTTAAATGCTGAACAAAATAACTTTTTTGTTAGCAACAATAATAGGGGCATATGGAATTATAAACCTTTTTCTAACTAATTGGAGCGGAATATTTTATATTTTACCAAGTCTGTTATTATTTCTTTTTTCTATAAAAGATAAGAATCTTTTTCAAAAATAGCTAATAAATCAAAAAACTTCTTTTAAGAAATCAAATGATTTACGAAAAAATATCTGAAACATTAAAAAAGAATATTAGTGGTGTTCTTCTTACTGTCATTGAAACGCAAGGTTCAACGCCAAGAAAAGCCGGGGCGAAAATGTTTGTCACTGAGGATGGTGAGATTACCGGGACAATCGGTGGAGGGGATTTTGAAGCTACTTTGATTAAATTAGCTCTTGATTTCATAAATAGGAAAAAACCTAAAGTAGAGAATGCATATATGTGTTCTTTACAACATTCAGGAAATGTCTTAATTGAGGAATTTGATTTTTCTTTAATAGACAAAAGTAAAATCGATATGCATTGCGGAGGAAAAATGAAAGTCTTGATTGAACCTATAATCCCTTCTCCAAAAGTCATTATTTTTGGTGGAGGTCATATATCAATTGTATTAGCAAAAATTCTAAAACTGCTCGGTTTTCACATTACTGTTACTGATGATAGAAAACAGTATGCGTATAAAAAACGTTTCCCTGAAGCCGATGAAATTGTGGCTGGAGATTATAATAAACAATTTTCTAAGCTTAAAATTAATGATAATACTTATCTAATTCTTGTGACACGTGCTCATTCGCAAGATGAAATTTGTTTATATCATTCACTTAAAACAAATGCGAAATATATAGGAATGATTGGTAGCAAAAATAAATTTGAGATAATGAAAGCAAATCTATTAAAAAAGGGATTTAAAAGGAAAGATTTTGAAAGAATTCATTGCCCGATTGGAATTGATATTGGTGCTCAAACACCTGAAGAGATTGCAGTAAGCATTGCTGGAGAAATTATAAAAGAAAAATATAGCTAATAAATAAAACTAATTATCTTTAAACCACGAACTTCACAAAGAGCACGAATATAATTAGATATAATTCTTTGTGCTTTTCGTGTTCTTTGTGGTTAAAATATTTCAATTGTTTTTATTGTTTTCGCTTTTATTTCCTGATTCCTCTTCTTTTTTATCCTTATCCCCAGTCAATATATTAATCTTATCAATCAGTTTAGAGATTTTTCCTGTGGCATCTTTTGCCTGTGATTTAATAGAGACAAGTAAATCTTCACTATCACTTTTCAAATCTACAAATTTATCCTGAGCTCTTTTGTTAAGGTTATCCAGAGCTTTTGAGGCTTCTTGAGCCCATTCCTTTGCGGAATCATAACTTTTATTCGATTCCAGTTCAATCTTTGCCTTGACTAACATTGATTTTGTCTGTAATAACTCGGTTTCCTCATCATAGAGTTGTTTCAAATTAACAGGTTTTACTGATTGTGGTTTTTCTTGAATTTTTGCAAAGTTCAACGAATCTTTAGTCACAATCCCACTTTTGAAAAGGATAGCAAGGGTTAATATAGATATTGCCAAGCTTAATAAGGCTATCAAAAAAGTTAGGATGTGAAAAAAAGAAACTCTTCTTCTTTCTTGTTCTGACATCACAAAACTCCTAAACATATTTTTTACTACAACAAACGAATGGAACGCAGATTTGCGCAGATTGTTACGGATAAATACGGATTTTTATTTCATTCAATCTGTGTTAATCTGTGATTATTCTCTCTCTGTGGTCGTTGTGCCGTCGTGGTTAAGTATTTTTTCAAGCAATCAATATGATTTAGCGACCATATTTTTCAATCTTCGTTACGATATCTCTGAAACTGGCATCAATCATAAAAATCTTTTTATATATAGTCTCTGCCTTATCATCTTTCATATTTTTTTCAAAATTTGCACCAATTTCATAAAACAATTCTTTCAACTTATTTGATTTTTCATCGGTGCCATAAATTAGCTCGACATCTTGAATCGTTTCAAAAGCAATGTCCGCAAGTCCTTTTTTGACAAGGCATAGAGCAAGATAAGTCTTACTTAAATCTCGCAATTCATCTGAATGCACTGCTCTCTGGAAATGTTTAATTGCCTCATTCAATTTCTTAAAATCAAAATATAATGATGCAAGTTCATAATGCTTCTCGTATTTTTCAGGTTCTTTCTCTAATTCCTTCTCTAAATCTTTAATCCTATTTAGTTTTATTGTTTCCAGAACTTCTTTATATAAAGCTATTGCTTCCCTATCCTGATTATCGAATTTTTTTACTTTATCTAAATAATCAAGTGCCTCATTATATTCTTTTCTTTCCTTTAGAATCTTTCCTATCTCTTTCAAAACTTCAGTATCCTTTGAATCCTGATTCAGGATATTCTTCCCGCAATTAACAACTTCATCTTCCTTACCCAAAATCAAATAAGCTCTGAACATATTTTTAAGCATTATAAGAGGCTTTCTGTTAGAGACTTCGAAATACCATTTATAATATTTTATCATTTCCTCCCATTGTTCATTCTCACGCATATGTTCACCAATCCATTCAATAGCCGGTAAGAAATTGGGACTAACCTTTAATATACTTTCACACCCTTCAAGAATCTTCTCTTCAGGATGTAATAAGCCTCTTGACATCCTCAGTATCATTTCATAATATTTATCATAATTCCCTTCGCGAAGGAAAAGATCTGCTAAGAATTGAAAAACGGTAAATTTGTCGTGTAATTCCTTCTCAATCTCATTAATTATTCCAATTATAAGTTCCTTATTTCCCGATGAGTGGGTTAAAATTTCGTTTAATTCGATGGCGACCTGAGAGCTATCTTGGATTTTAGCCAATTTTTTAACATAGTCAATTCTCAGATTCAAATTTTGTGGATTATTATACACATTTTCCTTGAGTTGTTTTAATCCTAATAATGTAATTTTTTGGTTAATGTCCTGTCTTAATTTTTGAAGACTCGCCTTCTTATCTTCAGGGGCATTTTTTAAAGCATCAGCAACATATTCCAGAGCTTTGTTAAACTCCGTATTATGAAAATTAATTTCTGAAAGTCTATATTTTATCTGGTAATTATTGGGATTTAAGGAATCATATTTTAAATATAAATCCAGTTGTTCATTTTCTTTTCCTTCGTTGGTTAACAAATCTCCTAATTCTATCACGGCATCCAGATTTTCATTTTCAAAGGAAATCAATTTATAGAGATGTGTAATTGCCTTTGAAATCTCATCTTTACTCTTATAAAAATTTATTAC
>Ga0315285_10008466_pt1 | contig 10541 bp, 8 predicted proteins | sample YL17G09_36_MG_FD_203698 | JGI IMG/M metagenome (GOLD analysis project Ga0315285, IMG submission 203698) | Sediment microbial communities from Yellowstone Lake, YNP, Wyoming, USA - YL17G09_36 | ecosystem: Environmental > Aquatic > Freshwater > Lake > Sediment | place: USA: Wyoming | collected... | reverse complement strand
TCGAGGTAGACGTGTATTTAGTATCCTGTCCCCGAAACCCCGAAACCCGAAACCCAAACGACAAGAAGCAAGCAATCCCTGCGAACTCGCTCCTCGAGGTAGACGTGTATTTAGTATCCTGTCCCCGAAACCAGCAATCCCTGCGAACTCGCTCCTCGAGGTAGACGTGTATTTAGTATCCTGTCCCCGAAACCCAAACGACAAGAAGCAAGCAATCCCTGCGAACTCGCTCCTCGAGGTAGACGTGTATTTAGTATCCTGTCCCCGAAACCCCGAAACCCTTTTTCTCTTGAGTAACTTCTTTGTGGAGGGGTTTCCCACGGGTATAGCGTTAAAAGGCTATGGGATTGCGCACGAAGCCTCACCTTGTTCGTAGTGAGCCCCGTAAGGGGCGTTTGCGGATTGCGGAATGGATAAGAATCGGAGAAAACGCCCCTTACGCCCCTTACGGGGCTCACTACGAACTCTTTCCGGAAGGGCGTCAGGCGGATACGAATCAACTCAAAGCGCTCTAAGGACCGCTAGACTTGCGGACTGGCGGACTGACCGGCAGAAGATTTTTTGCGAGCCGTTGATAGTTCCTCAAATACTGTCGAATCACGGGGTCCAGTTTCGGGTTGGCCGCGAGGGCCTGGTCTATCTCGCGGATCAGTTTCGCGGCCTCCTGGTTCCGCTGGAAAGCAATCTCCACGTGGAAGACGTGGAGGTACTTGCACCGGTACAGGAGATCAATGGCCGAAGGATGGAGATAGGACTTGGGAAAGCGCCTGATGAAATCCTCGAAAATGGGAACGGCCTCCGTGTATTCGGCAAGCTCCATCTTGCAGTGGCCCCGGAGGTAACAGGCCACGTCGAGCGTCTTGGACGACGCCGTGTAGGCCCGGTCATAGAACCTGAAGGCGTAGTTGGGTGTCTCGAGTTTTTGCCGGTACGCGTCACCGACGGCCATGAGCGTGGCGGTGGTTCCTGGGCCGTCCGGCGGCGGTGGCAGCGTCTTTTCCAGCGCGTCAATCTCGCCCAGGGCGGACTTCAGATGAGTCCGTACCCGTTCACTCTCCGCGTAGGACCTGTGTTGCGAGACGCCGGAAAGCCTGTTGAACTCCTCCAGAGTTTCCAGGGCCTTGCGGGGTTCCATCAGGCTTTGGCGGTAGATGATGGATATCTGCAGGAGGGCGCGGGAGGCGAGGTCCGGACCCGCGTGGTCGGCAACGTCCCGGAACATTCTGATAGCCAAGTCTTCATCCGTGCTTCGGGCCTGGTGGGCCTGTTGGTATTTTTTCTCCCAGACTTCCTCGGTGTTGGACGAGACTTGGCCGGCGCGGGAGGGGACGTGAGCTATGCCGGAGGAGACCTGGCCGGCGCGTAGAGAAGGTAAGAGATACCAAAACAACGCGACCAGGAACGCCGCGAGAACGAGACGCGAGCCAAACCACAAAAGCCCGGAACGGGATTTGCTCATCGGGGCTTCCTTTCTTCCGGTTTGCCGGTTCACCAGTTCGCCTGTTTGCCGTTTCGCCATAGTCGTTGTTGTCCTTGCCGTCCTTGTTGTCCTTGAGGTCCTTTCTCGAGGCGCCCCTGCCACACACCTCATGGAATGGCGGGAGGACGAGCGTCGGGCCGCCGGACGTAGTGAGGTTGAACGTCTTCGGCCCGGCTGCGCTGTCCCGCTTCAAAGCGCCGGCGGCCCAGGTCCGCCACTTGCAGCGCAAGGTTCTGTCCGGCATTCGGCAGAAACCGGGCACGCTCGCCGAGAGACTCCTCCAGCACCTGGCGGTATCGTGCGACACCGTCTCCCACCAGCCAGAGCGGACTGTGGGATTTTGCCCGGGCTTCACCGGAGGAAAAAAGGCGGGCACGGAGCCGTTCGGGGCGCACCACCATATCTTCACCCAGGCGCCGGATGACTCGAGCGTCCCCTTCCTTGCCCACCTCAAAAAGCGCCGCGTAGATCTCGCCCCGGCGGGCATCCGTCACCGCCGCCACGCCGTCACCGGGTTGGGCCTCCTCGGGCCGGGTCAGGATGAGCGACGCTACGGCCTCGAGCGTTGGAACCGCCACCAGCGCGGGCCCCTCCCCCTCCCCCAGGCTCCAGACGAGGGTTTTGGCAATGGAAAGGCCCACGCGGACCCCGGTGAAAAGACCGGGGCCGGTGGAGACCGCCACAAGGTCGAGAGCGCTGGGGGGGCAGCCATGCTTTTGAAGCATTCGGTCGGCCGCGGCCAGGATTTCGCGGCTGGCGGTGCGGGGCTCAAAGGGCCCCGCCGCCTCGCGAACCCCCGGCGCCACAAAAGCCACGCCGCCGGAATACGTGGCCGTCTCGAAACTCAGAATCCGCATGTTTTCAGTCTGCCAGTCTGCCGGTCGGCCAGTCTGCCGGTCTGCCAGTCGGCCAGTCTGCCAGTTCGCCGGTTCGCCGGTTCGCCGGTTCGCCGGTTCGCCGGTTCGCCAGTTCGCCAGTTCGCCGGTTCGCCGGTTCGCCAGTTCGCCGGTTCGCCGGTTCGCCGGTTCGCCGGTTCGCCAGTCTGCCGGTGGGCCAGTCAGCCAGTTCGCCAGTTCGCCGGTTCGCCGGTTCGCCGGTTCGCCGGTTCGCCAGTCTGCCGGTCGGCCAGTCAGCCAGTTCGCCAGTTCGCCGGTTCGCCGGTTCGCCGGTTCGCCAGTCTGCCGGTCGGCCAGTCAGCCGGTTCGCCGGTTCGCCAGTCTGCCGGTCGGCCAGTCAGCCAGTTCGCCAGTTCGCCGGTTCGCCAGTCACCCGGTCTGCCTCTTCGATCCGTCCGATCTGTCCGATCAGTCGGATCGGTCAGTCTCACGCCTCCCGTTTCCTCAATCCGCAATCCGAAATCCCCAATCCGCAATCTCTACAGCCTACAGCCTAAAGCCTACAGCCCAAAAAACGGGCTGTGGTGTTTCTCGATCCCGACCGTGGTGGCCGGCCCGTGGCCGGGATAGAGAACGGTGTTGTCCGGCAGGGTGAAAAGCTTGCGCCGGATGCCTTCGATCTCCTGTTCATGGGCGGCCGAGCCGAAGGTGCCGCCGATGGAGCCTGCGAACAGAACGTCGCCGCAAAAGACCAGCGCCGGGGCCAGGCCAAAGCACGCGGAATCATCCCCGGCCTCAAAAAGCCAGGCCGTGCTGTCCTCGGTATGTCCGGGAATGGCAAGCGCAGTGCCCTTCAGATTGCCCACGCGAATCAGGCCGCGGTCCGCCGGCGCCCGCGCGGAGATCCCGCCGGGGTTCGCGCCGCCGGCGATCACCTCGCACCCCGGAAAAGCCTCCACGTAAGACGCCAGCCCCCCCACGTGGTCATAGTGGTCATGGGTCACCAGGATGTACTGGACGTGAAAGCTATTCTCCCGCGCGCAGTCCACGACGCGGTGTTCGAAGGCGCCGGCGTCGATCAAAGCGGCCCTCCGTGTTTCGGAGCAGGCCAGCAGGTACACGTTGGTTTCGTTGGCTTCGGGGATGAGGAAGTGCTCCACGAACATAACAAAGACTCCATTTTTCACCACGGAATACACGGAACACACGGAAGAGTTCCTTTTCCGTACTACTATCCTTCATTTCCTTGTTCTTTCGGCAAGAAATTCGGGTGGGTGTTGCCACAACCAATTTAATCTCAAGTTCTTATACGATTGGCAATACACCCTGAATTTCTCTTGTTTTCTCACGCGGAGGCTTAGTGGCGGTATTCCGCGGAGCCTCTATCCAGCGCCAAAACTACTCCACCACGGATAAACACGGATTGACACGGATATGTTCGGGTCGAACCAGCGCCCGCCAATGCCGAGGTTCGCCGCAACTTATCTGCCTTTCTTCGCCGCCAAATCCGTGTGCATCGGTGTCTATCCGTGGTTAAAGACGGGTTCGGTTGCGGCTCCGCTGCTCCAAGTGTTCCGTGTATTCCGTGGTTCTTTTTCATGTCCTTGCCCGTTCGAAGTTAGCGGTTCCCCGGACGCCCGTCAGGATGGCGCCGCGCAGGTCCGCCGCCCGGAAGATGGCCCGCTGAATCACGGCCCCCGACAGATCGGCCCTGGAAAAATCCGCGTTTCCGGGGCGCGAGTAGTAGAAATCACACTGGCGAAAACTCGCGCCTACCGCACTCGCGCCCACCAGGTTCGCTCTCTTGAACACCGCTCCGTCGCACACCGCTCCGTCCAGGATCGCGCCTCCCAGAACCGCCAGATCACACCGTGCCCCGCGCAGATTCGCACCGCGCAGATTCACGCGGAACGCCATCACCCGCCGCAGGTCCGCTCCCTCCAGGTCCGCCCCTTCGAGGAGCGCGCCGGAGAGATTGGACTCCGCGAGCTTGGCCAGAGGGATCGCGATGCCCCGCAGATCGGCCCCCTCCAGGTTCACCTTCTCCAGCAGCCGGCCGCTGTGGACGACCATCTCCACGATCCATTTTCGGTAGGCCTTGGGCTCCTCCAGATGCGCCGCGCAGTGCTCCGAGGCATGCAGGGCCGCATTCGCGCAGCCGGGATGCCTGCAGGAGCGGAGCGTGGCGAAGTAGTACATGGCGCGCCTCGGCTATTTCATGCGGCTCACGAGAGCCCCCAGGGCTTGAGCGAAGTTCGACAGCGCCTCGGACGCCACATAGAAGCATTGTCCCGAACCGCGGCGCACGAGAATCACGTCCTTTGCCACGGGCTGCCCAAAAAAGAGCGCGGCGACTTCCCCGCCGGCCCGATCATACAGGCGAACCGTGAGTTGAGGGGAATCCAGCCCGTGTTTTTTCAGAAGGGCGTCATCCGGTTCCCGGGCTTCGGTGATGTACTGCATCCCGCGAAGCGCCGTGAGGAAGGGCTCGACGAGGTTGCCGGGCAGCGCCTTCGGCGCGGCCTGGCCGAGCGTTCCCCGCCAGGTCTGGGCGCCGCCGGCCTCGCGGGTGAGCGTGAGGCTGGTCTTCTGCTCGCGGTCGGTTACGATCATCTCGATCCGGGCGGTGGCGGACGGCTCGAAGGGAATCACCGAGCGGTCCACGAAGCTCTCGCGGGATTTGATGAAGTCTTCGAGAGAAGGAGCGATCTGAAGCGCAAAAACCTCCGCGTTGTCCGGCTGCGGGCCGGGGGATCCCGTGCGCCGCGCGAAGTAAACGGCGCCCCCCTTGGCCACGGGATTGCCGATCTCAAAGCCTTCGCGCTTCGATCTATCCTTGTTTGCGAGGCTCACCCGCAGTATCGGTTTCTCGAAACCCGCGCCGAGGGTGGCGGTCGAGGGTTTCTCCGAAGCCATTTCCTGCCCCAGGCAGAAAACCACATACTTGGACACGCTGTCCTGGTTGACCGGGGTCTCGGGGTCCGCCGCGAAGACCCATGGCCCTTCCGGTTCGCGGGAAAGGGCCACCGACGAGGATATCGTCCCGATTGTCCACTCGATCTGGAGGTAGCAGACCGCGGCGGCTTCCAAGGAGAAAACCAGGCGGTCGCGGAAGGACTCGGGAGAAAAAGAGAGAAGGACCACAAGGGCCGGCGGCGCCTTGAAAAGGAGGTTCCGGCCCTGGATGGCGGCAAACCAAACCGCGGGCCTCACGCCGCTGCGCGCGCCACCGCCAAGCGACAGCGCGACGGAGGTCACCTTGTCTTCCGGCAGGAGGTGAAAAGCGATCACCGCTTCCTCCGGCCGGGCCGACGAAGCGGGTTGTGCGGCCTTTGCGATCCGCAGGACGGCCGACGCCTGCTCCAGAGGGGGGACCGTCAGGCCGGCGGATTCCTTATCCGTCAGGGGCATCATCCCTGCCACGGCCTGCAGGATCCGCTCGACGGCGCGCGCGTCCGCCCGCACCCACTTTGAGGCTTGAGACTTGAGGCTTGAGGCTTGAGGCTCTTTTGAGGCTTGAGGCTTGAGGCTTGAGGCTTGAGGCTCTTTTGAGACTTGAGACTTGAGGCTTGAGGCTTGAGGCTCTTTTGAGGCTTGAGGCTTGAGGCTTGAGGCTTGAGGCTCTTTTGAGGCTTGAGGCTTGAGGCTTGAGGCCGCAGGCTCATTTATTTCTGTTCCTCCAGTCTCAAGTCTCAAGTCTCCAGCCTGCTTTTCTGTTCCTCCAGTCTCAAGTCTCAAGTCCCCAGCCTGCTCTGCGGTCATCCAGGCGCCGTCCTCGGCCTTGCGGAAAAGGATGTGCGTCTCACCGCGCTGGATGGAAAGAGACGGGGCTTGTGCCGCCTCGAAGTCCAGCACGCGCTTGTCGCGCAGATCCAGCAGGGGACGGTCGAAGGCCTTGCGGACCGCGTCCTGCGTGACATAGACCGTGAGTGGCCGGCTCTGGTCGCAAAGGTAAATCTCACTCTCGATCGGGGACCTGGCGCCCAGCGTGAGTTCGACCGATTGCCCGCCGGACACGGCGGCGATCTTCACCGCGTTCTCCACAAGGCCATATTGCCTGCGCTCGTTCTCGGTGATGGGCATGGCCCCAAACTTGCTCGCTTTTTCCAGGACGCCAAGGATTCGCTGCGTCACGGTCTTCTGGTCGGCCTTCTCCTCGACCGGGCTGGTTATCCACCAGCCGTCGGGCCGCCGCTCCAGCACGAAACGGCCCGAGGGCCCCGCGGCTTCCAGCCGGTCGAGCTTGTCCAGCGGGAAGGGAAGCAGGCGTCCCTGTTCCACCCGCTCGGTCCAGCGTTGCAGCTTCCGCTTGGAGTCGAGATAATAGATGCACGCCAGGACCGCCAGCGTGATGGTCAGAAGAGTGATCGTGCGTGTTTTCATCGCCTGCGTCTCCGAACGGTCGTGTAGGCCAGCCCGCCGAAAAAGACGGCGAAAGGCAGCACCACCACCGACAAGATCAACACGAGGTTGCGCTGCCGGGTGTTGAGGACGACGTGGGTCACCGCCGCGTCCTGGGGCAGAGTCTCGATATTGCCGGTCTTCCCCGTGAGCCAGGTGACGATGGAGTAGCCCAGCTGCGCCTGCATGCCGCCCAATTGGGTGTTGGCAAGAAAGTCCGAATCCCCCACCACCACGATCCTCGGGCGAGGCTTGGGCTCGGCGCCCGGCGCGGAATCCCCCGCGGGGGCCTTGACCTCCGCCGCGGCCGCCAGGGCGTGTTTGCGCCACTGAGTCCGCGGCGGGATGGAGACGTTGCCGCCCTGCATCGCGGCTTGCTCATAGGCGCCGAGCGAGACGGTCCAACTCTGCTCGGAGGAGAAAAGCAACTCGGAAACCGCCAGGTTCGCCGGGGCGTCCGCGCGTTTCTCAACCGCGCAGCATAGCGTCAACGGCAGAGGCTTCCCCTCGAGGGTCAGAGGCTCCGAGATGGGATTCGCGGCGTTGAACGCGCGGACCAGCGGCGTGAAGTAATCATTCTGCTCCGCGGCGTAGCTCCCGCAATCCGCCAGGATCTCTTCGGAAACCCGGATGCCGTAATCGTTCAGGAGAGCGCACAAGCGGGAGCGCAGGATGCGTTCGTGGATCGGCGGGTCAATCAGGACGAGCAACCTGCCGCCCTTGTCCAGATAGGCGCGGATGGCGTCAATCTCGCTGGGGGCGCAATCCAATTGCGGACCCGCCAGGACCAGAAGATCGCAGTCCTCCGGCACTAGGCGCTCGTTCTTGAGATCCTGCCCGGCCCGCACGTCCATCCCCGATTTTTGCAGCAGAAGGCCGAAATTCAGAATGGAACGCGCCTCGCCCTGGCTGCCGGCCTGGCTCTGCATCTGCTTCTCGCCGTGGTCCGTCACGAAATACAAACGGGACTTGCGGTCCCGGACTACGCTCAGAATCGCGCTCACCAGCAGTTTCTCCAGGTTCCGGTCCACGCGCTGCAGTTCCTCGGGGCCCATTTCGCTCAGGGAAATGGTCTCTTTCCGCTCCCCGCACTTCACGTCTATCGTGTTCATGGCCGACTGTTCGCCAGGTTTCCCCTCCGAGGCCCGCATTTTCTGGTAGGGGCTCTTGATGCTGTATGTCAAGCGCCCGCACAGGGCGGTGTAGCGTTCCAGATAGCCGGCATAGGGTTCGTTTTGCGTGCTCCACACGGTGATGGCGATGTTCTTCTTCAGGTTCTCGAGAATCAGCCGGGTCTGCGGCGAAAGCGAGTGCCGCGCGCCGCGCGTCAGGTCCCACTCAAGGGGATGATTGAGGGACAGAAGGTAGAGGAACGTGGCGTTGCCGAGCATGAGGACGGCCAGGATGACGAGGCTGAGATAGTAGCGGAGGCTGGCCGCCTCGAACTTGAGGAACATGGCGAGCAGGAGCGCGAATCCCAGGCCGACCAGGACGAGAGCGCCCTGGCCCATCTCGTGCCCCAGGAGGGAAATGGCAACGGCGGCAAGGATCAAGGCGGCGCCCGCGAAGGGAAGTATCTTCAGGAGGAGTCCAAGAAACCGTACCATGGTCTCACGCCCTCCACTTCCGGGCGTCGAGCGCCTGGGCCGCCATGAACAGGAAAAAAACGGCGAAGAGGATCAGATACAGGGCGTGGGGCAACGCGACGATTCCCCGCGTGAAGCTGTCCGCGTGCGGATAGATGGACAGAGCGGAGGCAATTCTTCCCAGCGCGCCCGACTTGAACAGGAAACCCGGCATCTGCAGGATGAGAAGACCGGCGAACGACAGGACGGCCGCGGCGATCTGGCTGTCCGTGAGGGACGACGTGAAAACGCCGAAGGCGGTGTATGCGGCGACGATCAACACCAGCCCGATATAGCACGAGAGGATCACGCCGGGCTCCGGATCGCCATAGAGCGCGCAGATGGCGGGATAAACCGCCGTCACCGCCAGCACGCCCAATCCGATCAGCAGCGCGGCGAAGTACTTACCCAGAAGGATGTCCCAGTTGCCCAGCGGGGTGGTCACCAGCAGTTCGAACGATCCGCTCTTCCTTTCCTCGGCGACCTGGCGCATAGTCAGCGCCGGCACCAGGAGGAGCATCAGGAAGTTCATCAGGGAGAAAACCTGCGAGATGATCCGGATGGTCACATTAAGGGGCAACTCGGTGTCGCGGAGGGAGTCTCCGTTTCGCACCTGGGAGGAGCGTTCGACGAAGTCCCACAGGATGGTGGTGAAGAACGCGCCGGACAGAAGGAAGAAAAAGGCCAGCGCGACGTAGGTGCCCGGAGATTGCAGGTAGCACATCACCTCGCGCTTGAGAACGGGAAGGAAAGACAGGCGGCCGCGCATGGTCACACGCCCTCCCCTTCTCCCGCGATTGTCTGGATGAAGATATCTTCCAGGTTCATGGCCGTGGAGCGCATTTCGAGCAGATCGAATCCGGATCCCACCACCGCGCGGGCTAGTTCGGCGCGCAGATCGCGGTTTCCTTCCACGTGGACTTCATATTCATGGATAGGAAGTCCGGATCCATGAATGGGGAGTTTGGAGGCAGGCGCCTCTTGCCCCGCGTCGTCCATGCCGTCCATACCGTCCACGACGTCCATAGTGTCTGTGGGAGGCGCCAAGTTCGCCTCCGTAACGCGCCGGACCCCGTTCACTTTTTCGAGAAGATCACGCGCCTCCTTGCGAGGCCCGCGCACCGTCACCTGAAGGACGTTCGGGCCGCTCGATCCCGCGTGGACGTTCTCGGGCGTGCCGCTCGCGACCACGCGGCCCCGGGCGATGATCACCACCCGCGAGCAGGTGAGGCTCACTTCGGGCAGGATATGCGTGCTCAGAATCACCGTGCGGCGCCCCGCCATAGCGCGGATGAGCGCTCGCACCTCGCGGATTTGCTTCGGGTCCAGGCCGATCGTCGGCTCGTCCAGGATCAGCACCTTCGGATCGCCCACGACCGCCTGCGCGAGCCCGGCCCGCTGACGATAGCCTTTCGAGAGATTCATGAGGAGCCGGCCCGCCACGTCCGCGAGGCCGCACTCCTCGAGGGCTTGGTCCACGGCCGCCTTGCGCGCGGCGCCCCGCAGCCCCTTGACCTCGGCAAAGAAACCCACGTAGCCGCGCGCGGTCATCTCGTCGTAAACGGGCGCGTTCTCGGGCAGGTATCCCAGGATGCGGCGGACCTTCTGGGATTCGCGCGCCACGTCAAACCCCCCGACCCGCACCACGCCCGAGGTGGCGGGCGTGTGGCCGGTCAAGATGCGCATGGTGGTGGACTTGCCCGCGCCGTTCGGCCCAAGAAAGCCCAGGATCTCGCCCTCGCGCACCGTGAACGAGATGCCGTCCACCGCGACGGTTTCGCCATAGACCTTGGTGAGATTTCGGACCTCGATCATGACCGATCCTTCGCTGCCTGGGCCGCGGGAAGGCCTCGATATCCACGCCGGGCACCCTCATAAGCCTCAGTTGGGAAACTATCCCGAACCATTGGGATACACAAGCAAAAAGCGCCGCTCCGCAAATTGCGGGAAGGGGACCCTCGCGCAGAGACGCAGGGACGCAGAGAAAAGGTGAGATGCTGTTCTCTGCGCCTCTGCGCCTCTGCGCGAGACTTCTGCCGTCGCTGTTTTCTTCCCAGCGCTTTTTCCTTCGGTTTGCCCCCGCCCGCCCGTATAATCCTCCCAGGGATTGCGCGGGGTGGGCAGAAATCAGAGTGAGCAGGGATCACACCCGCCGGATTGCACCGCCGCGGCAGACGCAGAGAGAGGAAGGGACGAGAC
>Ga0315285_10008464_pt1 | contig 10541 bp, 9 predicted proteins | sample YL17G09_36_MG_FD_203698 | JGI IMG/M metagenome (GOLD analysis project Ga0315285, IMG submission 203698) | Sediment microbial communities from Yellowstone Lake, YNP, Wyoming, USA - YL17G09_36 | ecosystem: Environmental > Aquatic > Freshwater > Lake > Sediment | place: USA: Wyoming | collected... | reverse complement strand
TTCATATATCAGAATGCTGCAGCATCAGCTTGCAGAGAGATTCGATTTGAGGTCACAGAGCACCGGCCGCGAGCCGCATCGCCGTGTTAAAATTTATCACGGATAGGGACTTTCTGTAAGAGGTGTCCTCCCTGGATTCCGGCCGGAGTTTACCCCGTACGCCGATACGGGGCCGGAATGACGGAGAATACGTATTCCCCCTGACACCCTCTTTGATAAAGGTGGAAGCGGCGAAGCCGCAGTGGGCGTTCGAGAAGAGGTGCGGGAGTTTTCTCCTGCGGGGGATGTGGGGGGCCCCTATCTTTTCACAATCTTTGATGGGTTACAGGGAAGTCCAGAGGGATCGCCCTCTGGCGGGGGAATTGGGGGTGTCCCCCAAACCTTAAAATTCCCCCATGATTGGGGGTTAGGGGGTTGATACATCAGGGGTTTCTTGCTTATATCGTTTAGATTAAGGAGTCGCATTTGTCACTATTCATAACATTTGAAGGTGGTGAGGGGTGTGGTAAAAGCACGCAGGCCAGGGCGTTATTTCGCAATATCCGCGGTTCCGGTGTACCTGTGATCCTGACGCAGGAGCCGGGCGGGACTCCGCTGGGGCGCGAGGTCCGGCAGTGGCTCAAGGGCGAGGCTGACAGCGACCCGATAGCCGAGCTTCTGCTGTTTAATGCCTCGCGCGTGCAGCTGGTTAAAAATGTCATCCGGCCGGCACTGAAAGAGGGAAAGGTCGTTATCTGCGACCGTTTCTATCATTCTACTATTGCCTACCAGGGATATGGCCGCGGCCTTGATTTCGGTCTGATCGATACAATAAACAATGTTGCTACATCCGGTTTGGAGCCGAATCTGGTGATTTTCCTGGATACGGATGTGGGCCAGGCCCTGTCGCGCAAGCGCAACAAAGACCGGTTTGAGCTTGAAGATATTGTCTTTCATCAGCGGGTGAAGCAGGGTTATCTTGAGATGTCCAAGGCTGATCCAAAGCTCTGGATGGTTATCGACGGGTCTCTTTCCAAGAATATGATTGAGAGGATCATCTGGGATAAAGTGGTGGGGCTTTTGCCGAAGCGATAGACGTCGAGGCAATCATCTTATTCGATCTCAGGCTGTCATCACATTCTTAATATGAAGTAGGCTGATAATAGTAACTCTTTAGAGACCAAGTCTGTTTTGAGAGCGATGAAACAAAACTGGATACTCTACTAGCAATCTGACTTCGACCCGCCGAGCCACACATGTAACTGAACGGCTGCAGCGTAAATGAATAGAATCACAGCTATCGCAATTGCTAGTCCACCTTTGCCCTCTAGATGGTCAAGTATAAAGAAGCCACCACACAGGGCAAGGACAAACTCAGCCTCAAACAGAATAATCTTGTTCCAATAAAAAAGGTGTTTCCTAAACTTAATCATATTACTCCTCTCCCTATGATTTAGAAGATAGTAGTTGCCAAATATATAAAATGTCAAGCTGATTTAATACTTCTTTATACCCTTTCCTCTCTATTCTTTCTGGTGGGTTTCCATTTTGCTCGGCGTGGTGTTCTTCACCGCGCTGAACATTGAAAGTTGAAGGTGAAGAACACCTTCAACAGCGGAAATTTTACACAAAAATCCTATATTGTCTAGTCCCTTCATGGCACTGACGTTAAGCTTTTGACTGCCGCTTCTTCCACCATGCTCTGATTTCTACTATATGCAAAATAATAAGAGTGCCTTCAATTATGCAGATTGTAGGAATATTTAACCAACGAAATCCAGCAATCCCTTTGAGGACTCCAAACAGTATCTCCAATACTAAAGTTAAGAAAATGCAAGAAACAAGATAATTAATCGTTTTCATAAAACCTTCCTCCCCCACGATTCAATTATACTCGCGTCGTCCTCTTTGCGCATCTCCCAATAGATCGCCAAGATCACGGACTCCATATTCTATTTCATCCAGCAAATGATATAGTCCAGCATATTATTACACTTCCCCTATGCTTGACATACCCTCTCCTCTCCTTTAAAGTGTTAAAACCTTATATCTCTTCAATTTGACCCAGATAGGTTTCTTATGAGGATGGCATAAATGAGCAGGAAAAGAAATAGAATAATAGCTATATTATGGGGAATAATACTTCTACCTGTTTCGTGTGGGCTTGGCTGTATTATTCTTAGAATAATTCCAGAAGGGCAACAATGTGGATTATATCAGCCATACCCAGGTTTATTTCCTGATATGGTACAAGAGGTTTGTATCTCTACTGGTATTCCTTGGTGGGCAATTCTGGTTGTCTTTATATTAGTAGTTAGTCTACCGATTATCATTGCGGATAGAATATATGTATCTAGGGAAAGAAAAAGGAAATATAGTGACTTCAGATGCCCCATCTGTGAATCAGATACCATACTCCGTACTGCTAAAAAAGGGCCCGATGCTGGGAAAGACTTTCACGTATGCACAAAGTATCCAGAATGCAAAGGGAGAATAAGAGAAGATTACGAGCAGTAATAGCCCTTCATCCAAGCGGTGCCTTATAGAACTTCAAGCTACATCTATGAAAGTATATCCGCTATAAGACAGAGAAGCCCTTTTAACAGTGTTTGCAGCGTGAAATGACCCCATGAAGGTTCGGGGGTAGTATTTTCCTTATCCCCAACTTTTTATCCCCCTAGAAAACACTGAATAGAGCTTGACATTACTCTGTTTTTACCTTTTAATTATGAAGCTATATACTATGTCAGTTATTTATTATGGGTTAACGTATATCCCGATATCTCCATGGATTTATGAAAATGCGGTTGAAAGTTCCCTGAAAAAGGTGATATAATATATAAACTTTAGCGGTTGACCTTTAATACCAGCCCTGTGAGACTGGAAAGGAAGTACGCAGTGAACTATATAAATAAGAATACATATCCCCTTACCATATCAATGGACGAGGGGATTTTTTATGCCTGAAAAGGTACTGCTTGACGAGCAGGACATCCGCCGCGCCGTTACCCGTATCTCTCATGAGATAGTAGAGCGGAACCGCGGCTGCGACGACCTTCTATTTATCGGCGTACATACGCGTGGAGTGCCTTTAGCGAAGCGGATCGCTGCCTGCATCGGAGGGTTTGAGCGCAAAGAAAGCGCTGTCGGCGCCCTCGATATAACGTTACACCGCGATGATCTTTCATCTACTGAATCCATAACTCCGCTGCGTCCTACGGATATTCCCCCCGATTTTGAAGAAAAACGCATTATCCTGGTGGATGATGTGCTGTACACAGGCCGTACCGTCAGGGCGGCGATGGATGCTCTGATTGACTTTGGCCGACCCCAGTCTATCCAGTTGGTTGTTCTCGTGGACAGGGGCCACAGGGAGCTCCCCATTCGTGCTGATTACGTGGGAAAGAACATACCGACAGCTGAGAACGAGAAGGTTCTGGTGCGGCTGAAGGAGATCGACGGGAGCGATGCGGTGCTGCTTGTGACGGATGGTCATTTAAGAGAATAGGACGAGGCAGCGGTACGTTGTCGAAAGGAGTTCGCCATGAGTCTAGCGAATAGAAGCCTGATCACCATTGATGACCTCTCAAACAGGGAGATCGAAGCGGTATTTTCTGTGGCTGACGAGATGGCGGCCTCGATCCGCGGACAGTCGAATCTGTGCCAGGGGAAAATACTGGCCAGCCTCTTTTTCGAGCCCAGCACCCGCACCCGGATGTCGTTTGAGACTGCTATGCATCGCCTAGGCGGCAGGGTCATCTCCGTCATGGACCTGGGCAATACCTCACTTTCCAAGGGTGAAAGCATCGCCGATATGGCTAGGGTGGTGGGAAGCTATGCCGATATCATTGCCATCCGGCACCCGTGGGAGGGGGCGGCCAGGGTGGTGGCGGATTACGCCGGGATCCCGGTGATCAATGCCGGCGACGGCGGCCATGAACATCCTTCGCAGACGCTCATCGACTTGTACACCATAAAGAGGGAGAGGAAAATGCTGCAAGGCTTGAAGATCGCCATTTGGGGCGACTTGAAGTACGGGCGAACAGTCCACTCGCTGTCATATGCGCTGGCGCGCTTCGGGGCCAACATCCACTTCCGCACCGGCGCAGGGCTTGGCCTGCCGGAACATGTTATACGCAAGCTTACCTCCGACTACGGCGGCGTGTTCGAGAAATATGATGACAAAAAGAAAGCGGGCGGCGATCGCATCTCCCAGTTGGATGCCATATATGTGACGCCCACCAACCCACACCAGCTGACGAATATGCCGGATGTCAGTTTAGAGGTCGAGATGCAGAAGGGCATCGATGCCCTTTATATCACCAGGCTGCAGAAGGAGAGGCTCGAAAATGGCGCCGAGGCCAAGGATTCGGACTACCCCGTCGTCGATAAGAAGTTGCTGAAGGCCAAGCAGTTCAAGAAGGCCCTGGTCATGCATCCGCTGCCGCGCATCGATGAGCTTGCCTACGAGCTCGATGAAGACCCGCGCAGCATGTATTTCAAGCAGGTAGCCAGCGGCGTGCCGATAAGGATGGCCCTAATAGCTCTTTTCCTCGGTGCCAAGACTGTCAAGGTACCTCAGGGTGAAACTGGTATCGTATCGAAGACAGTGGATATTCCTGCAGGACAGGTTTTTGATGTCAACTGTCCCAATAACAGGTGCGTGACCAACCAGAAAACGGAGAAGGGCTATATCCAGCACAAGTACAAGGTGCTCAAAGGCAGGCCGCTTATCTTGAGATGCAGCTATTGTGAGTACGAGGTGCAGGTGCCTTATATCGCCAGCGCCAAGTGGCACGAGGGCACTGCTGAGAATAAGAAGTATTACAGCTCGGACAGCTTCATGCTGGAGAAGATAAAGCCGGAGAACTTGATGGTGTTCGGGTCGGAAGCCGCCGCCCGGGAGCAGGGCTTTGCTCTAAGCCAATATGCGTTCACGGAGGCAAAGAAGCGTTAGCTATGATTGCATCGATACTAATATCAGGCGGGCGTGTGATCGATCCCAGCCGCGGGATCGATGCGGTGGGCGATATATTGCTCGCCGACGGCCGCATCGTTGGCGCGTCGACGGGGATCGCTGCAATATCCGCCAAGGCGGATTTGATTATTGATGCCAGGGGCATGGTTGTCTGCCCCGGGTTCATCGATCTGCACTGCCATCTGCGGGAGCCCGGCGGCGCTAAGAAGGAGACTATAGCTACAGGCACTCGCGCCGCGGCCAAGGGAGGTTTCACGACGGTGTGCGCTATGCCTAATACCAATCCGCCGATAGACAGCGGGGCTATGGTCGAGCTGGCGCGCAAGAAGGCTGCTAAGGATGGCGTCGTCCGCGTGCTCCCTATCGGCTGCATAACTAAAGGACGCGCCGGTCTTGAGGTCGTCAATATGAAGGAAATGGCCGATGCCGAAGTTGTGGCGCTGAGTGATGACGGCAGTTCGGTACCGGAGTATAAGGTTCTTCGTGCCGCCCTCGAAGCTGGCGCGGCATGCGGCCTCCCGATCATCGAGCATTGCGAGGATATGAGCCTGAGCGCCGGCGGGGTGATGAATGAGGGAGATTTAGCGGATAAACTGGGGTTGAAGGGGATACCGGAGACCGCCGAGGACATAATTGTGGCGCGGGACCTGGCACTATCGGAGATGACAGGTGCACACGTCCACATAGCGCATGTCAGCACATACGGCTCTGTTTACCTCATCCGCCGTGCCAAGGCCAGCAGGTACGCGGTGACGGCTGAGGTTACACCGCACCATTTGACTCTGACCGAGGAACGGGTTGCGGTTCCGTCGCAGGGGGCGAAGGTGGATGCCAACGCCAAGGTCAACCCGCCGCTGAGGAAGGAACGCGATGTTCAGGCGCTCGTCGCTGCATTAAAGGAAGGCGTCATCAATGTCATTGCCACAGACCATGCGCCTCATACAAGGGCTGACAAGTCGGGCGATTTCGCGTCGGCCGCATTCGGTATCAGCGGGCTGGAGACAGCCCTCGGCTCCGTGATGTCGCTGGTGCACCGCGGCGAGATCGATTTAATGACATTGATAGCGAGGCTCTCGACAGGGCCGGCGCAGACGCTTCCGCGTATCCGGGAGCTGGCCGGCGGCGAGGTCGGCACGCTGAAAGTGGGGGCTCCGGCTGATGTAACTATCTTCGATCCGAATGCCGAGTGGGTGGTCGAGCCGTCGCAGCTCGTATCGAAAGGCAAGAATACGCCCCTCGGCGGCGAAACGCTGAAGGGGAAGGTGATGGCGACCATATACGGCGGACGTATCGTTTATAAAGAGGATAGGGTCGTTGTTAAGGTGATGTAGGGGCAACCCCCCGTGGTTGCCTATCCGAAGGGCAGGCACAGGGGCCTGCCCCTACCTACGTGATTACCAATCGGGCAATGACAAAAAGGAATCAGGGGTCCCATAGTTTTATGAATAGAAAGGGGTGCGTGTGAGCGAGATTATTAATCTGGTGCTTGAGGACGGATCGGTTTATGAGGGAACTTCATTCGGTGCCGATGTGTCTGTACACGGTGAGGTTGTTTTTAATACCAGCATGATGGGCTATCAGGAGATTCTCACTGATCCTTCTTATGTGGGACAGATCGTCGTTTGCACCTATCCGCTGGTCGGCAACTACGGCATCAACAAAGAGGATTTCCAGTCGGATGGTATCAAGGTGGCTGGATTCGTCGTCCGGGAGCCGTGCGATATCCCCAGCCACTCGCAGACCTATTCCACCCTGCATGAATATATGAAGGCCAATGCGATACCCGGCATCTACGGGATGGATACCCGCTCCCTGACGCGACACCTGCGGTCCAGCGGCGTAATGATGGGGATGATCACATCCGAATCGCCGGATAAGGCGCTTAAAAAGATGAAGAAACTGCCGAAGTATGAAAGCAGCGATTTCGTGAGCCTTGTAGGCACGAAGAAGAAATATAAGTGGGAGCCCGCTTGCGAAGGGAAGCCCGTCTGTCATGTGGTGGTTGTGGATTGCGGCGTCAAGTACAGCATCATGCGCCACCTCAGCGCGCTGGGCTGCGAGTGCACCGTTGTGCCATCTACAACATCGGCGGAGGATATATTGAGCCTCAAGCCGGACGGCATCCTGCTTTCCCCCGGCCCCGGCGCTCCGGACCGCCCCTATCTGGAAAAAACTGTGGCTGCGCTGATCGGCAAGAAGCCTATCATGGGCATCTGCATGGGGCATCAGATACTGGGGCGTGTCTTCGGGGCTAAGACATACAAGCTGAAGTTCGGACACAGAGGGGCCAACCATCCCGTTAGGGATATGGAGACCGGGCGTATACGCATAACTGCTCAAAACCACGGCTTCGCTGTCGATGCCGATTCTGTAAAGGGCGGACTTACGATAAGCCATATCAATATCAATGACGGCACCGTGGAGGGATTGCGGCATAGGGAACATCGGATATTTACGATACAGTACCACTCGGAGGCCTCGCCCGGGCCTATGGACTCTGTCAACCTGTTCGAGGAATTTGTAGATATGATAAAGGGGTCGTGAATGGGACTTAATGAAGAGAAGAAGCTAGATCTGATTAGGAGACTAGAGCAGTTTCATACTGATTTTGTTGAGTATAAGAGGCTTGTATCACAGAGGGGCAGGTATCCAAACGCAGCAAGATATCAGGAGCTCAAAGCTAGATTACCAAGGGACTTTGGTGGTCTAGAAGCGGTTATTAGGGAATATGGAGGTACGACAGAAGTAGTTTTGATGGGGGGGAACTATCATTGTGATGCATTTATTGCATCATTTAGTCCTAGTCCATATGACCCGCAAGCTCTTAATGACATACTAGATACTGCTATAAGTGCTATCAATATAACTATAGGTAAGTTGCAGTCGCTGGGTTCTGTTGAGGAAATGACTATTGCCGAGGCTTCAGTTCCGCCAAATGTTTTTGTTGCACATGGTGGTGAGTCTGAAGTACTTGCAAAACTTCAGAATTTCTTAGAGGCTCTTGGTATGAAATCGATAGTAGCTGAAAAGGAACCTAGCGAGGGTAGGTCGGTTGATAAACAGGTGGAATGGTGTTTGGATCAGAGCGACTGCGCAATAATTCTAGCTACAAAGGGTGATATTGATAATAAAACTGGTGATTTTATACCACGTGGCAATGTGTTAATTGAAGTCGGTAGGGTGCAGGAGAGGTTCCCAGGCAAAATAGTGTATTTAAAGGAGACTAATACTAAGTTCCCGTCGAACATCAGCGAAAAAGTATGGGAACATTTTACAGATCAGTGTATGGATAAAGCTTTCACTAAAGTTGCTAAGGAATTGAGGGCGTTTGGGATTATAAAAACAGTGAAGCCTATCAAGAAGAAGGATAGTGGGTAAAGTGGTCGGCAGCGACGTTTGTATATCCAGTCAGCAATAATATTAATTGGGGGAAGAATGGCGAAAGTTAATAAGGTACTGGTCATCGGTTCAGGGCCCATCATAATCGGGCAGGCGGCGGAGTTCGACTACGCCGGAACGCAGGCGTGCAAATCCCTGCGTGAGGAGGGCGTGACGTCGATTCTGGTGAACTCGAACCCGGCCACGATTATGACGGATGAGGGCATCGCTGACATCGTCTATATCGAGCCGCTCACGGTCGATGTTATCGAACGGATCATAGCGAAGGAGCGGCCCGACGGCCTGCTGCCGACGCTGGGCGGGCAGACCGGGCTCAATATGGCCGTCGAGCTGGCCGATGCCGGCATCCTTGATAAGTATAACGTCCGTTCGCTGGGTACGCCTATCGATACTATCCGCAAGGCCGAGGACCGCGAGCTGTTCAAGAAAATGCTCATCGATATCGGTGAACCTATACCGCAGAGCATGATAGCCACCAATCTGCAAGAGGCTTTGAAGGCGGCTGAGGCCATCGGCCTGCCGGTGGTGGTGCGGCCCGCCTTCACCCTCGGCGGCACCGGAGGCGGGCACGCCTCGACAATGGAAGTGTTTCAAGCTGTTGCGGCCAACGGCCTGGCGGTGAGCCCGGTGCACCAGGTGCTGATCGAGGAGAGCGTAGTCGGCTGGAAAGAGATCGAGTACGAGATGATACGCGACGGCAACGATAACTGCATCACCGTCTGCAATATGGAGAACGTCGACCCGATGGGCGTGCATACCGGCGACAGCATCGTGATCGCGCCGACCCAGACCCTGACCGACAGGGAGCACCAGATGCTGCGCACGGCGAGCATAAAGATCATCAAGGCGCTGGGCGTTGAGGGCGGGTGCAACATCCAGTTCGCGCTGGCGCCGCACAAGATGCTGGCCTGGCACTGGCCGCCGGGCGGCAGCGGCAAAGATGTCATTGCCAAGCTGGACAGCGGCCTGCCCCCTTACTATGTAATCGAGGTGAACCCGCGCGTCAGCCGCAGCTCGGCCCTGGCATCCAAGGCGACGGGGTACCCAATCGCCCGCGTTTCCGCCAAGATCGCTGTGGGCAAAACGCTGGATGAGATACCAAACAAGGTGACGGGCAAGACGATGGCCGCGTTCGAGCCGGCACTGGACTACTGCGTCGTCAAGATCCCGCGCTGGCCGTTCGATAAGTTCGCCACCGGCGATCGTCACATAGGGACACAGATGAAGGCCACCGGCGAGGTCATGGCCATAGAAAGAACATTTGAGGCCGCGCTGCAGAAGGCGGTGCGGTCGCTCGAGGTCGGCGGGAAGTCGCTGCTGTGGGAGCCTCCGGACTGGGGCAAGGATAACGACATGCTCTGGCCCGGCGACCTGCGCCTGTGGGCCATGATGGCGGCGCTGCGCAAGGGCTCGACTCCTGATGAACTGTCGATCAAGACCGGCATCGACCCCTGGTTCACGCATAAATTCGCCAACATAATCGCCATGGAGCGGCGCTTGCTCAAGGAGAAGCTCGAACCCGCCATTATGCGCCAGGCCAAGCGTATGGGCTTTTCCGATATCCAGATAGGCACGCTGGCCGACAGGCTGCCGGAGCAGATACGCGCCCAGCGTCATGAATGGAAGATAACCCCCGTATATAAGATGGTTGATACGTGCGCCGCCGAGTTCGACGCCGAGACCGCCTATTTCTACAGCACATACGAGCAGGAGAACGAGGCCGAGCCGATAAAAGGCAACAAGGCGGTGGTCATCGGCTCCGGGCCGATACGAATAGGGCAGGGCATAGAGTTCGATTACAGCAGCGTGCATGCGGCGTGGGCGCTGCACGATTCGAAGTACATCAGCATCATCATAAACTCCAACCCGGAGACGGTCTCAACCGACTCCGACACCTCGACCCGCCTTTACTTCGAGGCGCTGGACGAGGAGAGCGTGCGGGATATGATAGAGAACGAGGGCATCGACGGGAAAATACCTCCCACCATCGTTCAATTCGGCGGGCAGACCGCGATTAATCTCGCAGAGCCGCTGCACCGCGCCGGCATGCCCATAATCGGCTCCAGCGCCGCGGCCATAGACCAGGCGGAAAATAGGCACAACTTCGAGGATCTGATGAGCCATCTGGGCATACCGCAGCCGCCGGGTGGCACGGCCACGACCGTCGAAGGGGCGCTGAACGTGG
>Ga0315285_10008462_pt1 | contig 10544 bp, 9 predicted proteins | sample YL17G09_36_MG_FD_203698 | JGI IMG/M metagenome (GOLD analysis project Ga0315285, IMG submission 203698) | Sediment microbial communities from Yellowstone Lake, YNP, Wyoming, USA - YL17G09_36 | ecosystem: Environmental > Aquatic > Freshwater > Lake > Sediment | place: USA: Wyoming | collected... | reverse complement strand
CAGGAGCTGGACCCGGCCACCAAACTGCCCAAGCCGAGCTATGACCTGTGGGAACAGCGAAGAGGCGTGCACCTCTACACCTGCTGCGCCGTATACGGCGCCCTCTCCAGTGCCGGGAAACTCGCGCGCCTATTCGATCAGGAAAAGGCAGAGGGGTACCGCCAGGCAAGAGACAAGCTAAAAAGGGCCGTTGTTGATCGCTTCTTCGATCCCCGGCTCGGCAGATTCGTCCGCAGCCTGGTACCCGCACCTGACGGCAAACCCACTTCACTGGAGCCTGATCCGACGATTGACGCGAGCATGGCCGGCCTCTTCCTGTTCGAGCTCCTGCCGCCGGACGACCAGCGTGTCGTGTCCACCATGGAGGCGATATACGATCGGCTGTGGGTGCGCACACCGGTTGGCGGCCTGGCGAGGTACGAGGACGACTACTACTTCCAGATCAGCTCGGACGTGAAGAACGTCCCCGGAAACCCCTGGTTCATCTCCACTCTCTGGATGGCCGAGTGGTACATTGCAGTGGCGAGGAGCATCCGGGACCTGGAGCCCGCGCTCGATCTCCTCGAATGGACGGTCAGGCATGCGTCCGAGGCGGGACTGCTTGCGGAGCAGATACACCCGTTCACCGGCCAGCCGCTCAGCGTGATGCCGCTCACATGGAGCCATGCGGCCTTCGTCTCCGCGGTCCTGAGATATCAGTCCAAGATCCTGAACCTCACCGCTCCCAAAGCGGACAGGGCGTGAGCGGTTCACGGCTCACTGTCCCGATCAGGCATCCGGCATCCGGCATCCGGCGCTACGTGTCCCCGGCAGCGGTTCGTTCCCTCAGCCTGACCGTCTCGTCCAGCTTCTCCTGAAACAGCTCAGCGCCCGGCCGAAGTTCAAGCGCCTTCGAGTAGTGCTCGATCGCGCGGTCGAGGTCGCCCTGTGCCTTGTACGCCTCGGCCATGCCGTACTCCGGCTCGGGCTGCTCGGGCATGAGTTCGGCAGCGGCCTGGTGAGCGAGAACGGCCTTCTTGTAGTTCCCCGCGTTCTGGTACGCCATCCCCAGATGATAATATGACCACCCGATGGTCGGCGTGTCCCGAGTGAACTGCTGCCAGAAGACCAGCTCATTGGCCCATAGCGCCGACTGCTTCACGCTGAGCGCCGAGAACGCCAGCACGATCGCCACCGCGATGCCGATCCCCGCCAGCTTGATCGGCCTGCGCGCACCGACAACGCGAACGACCGCCCAGCCGAAGACGACGGCCAGCCCAACTGAGGGCAGGTACAGGAACCTCTGCGAGACGATCGTGCTCACATCCCGCACGGCGAGGCCCGACGCCGGCAGGATCGTCGCCATAAACCAGAGCAGGCCGAAGAACGGCATCGGAGCGGAGCCTCTGCACGTCCACAGAAACCAGGTAAGCGCCACCAGACTGAGCAGAACAGCGAAGGTGGTGGTGTTCGTAATCTCCTGCATGACCACCTCGTACGAGAGATGCGCAGTCTGCGGGAGGAGGAGAATCTGGAAGTGCGTGAATATCGAGTACGCGATGATGGATACCTGATGAAGCGGGGACCATGGTTCTGCCAGGGGCTCGGTTCCATAGAGGACGCTGCTTCTCACCGCAAAGAAAGCCACCGAGAGCACCGCGAAGGGCAGTGAGTCGAGCACGATCCGCCTGTAGTTCCGCTCGCCGGAGCCCCAGGACGCGAGCGCCACCAGCAGAGGCGCCAGCATCGCAAGCTCCTTCGACAGCAGCGCGAAGACGGTCAGCACGTAGGATCCGGCCAGTGCGATCCGGCGGCCGCTCCGGCGGTAGATGAGATAGAGGCTTATGCCCGAAAGCAGAAACGCGGCGCACGCCAGGTCGGTGCGCCCGGAGATCCAGCACACTGACTCCGCATGCACCGGGTGAACCGCGAAGAGGAACGCGGAGGCAATTGCCGCGAGCCGGCTGCGAAGAACCAGCCAGGTAAAGAGCGCGACCATCAGGATTGATATGGCGTGAAGCACGAGATTCGTCGCATGGTATCCGGCGGGATTGCTCCCCCACAGCGATTGGTCGAGGAGCAGCGAGAGGGTGATCATGGGACGGTAGAAGTCTGCGCCGCCGGTCGGACGTATGAGGAAACCGAACTTGAAGGCATTCAGAGGTGAGCTTCCTTCGTACCGTTTCAACTGCCCCAGGAGGAAGTTGTCGTCCCAGATGAATGGTCCGCGGGCGGCCCTGAGGTATATGACCACCCCGAGGATGACCGCTGCAACGTATGGAGCGGCCCGGACGAGCGAAATCCTAGTTCGGTATAATAACGACGTCTTCACTGCGCCTCGGGAGGAGGACCGGCTTGAACTCGCTTCCTACCGTCTGTATCGCCGCGACTCCGGTCACCACGACCATATCATCCTGATCCGGGACGGTCCATCCGGCGTCGAGCATCACGTGTATCCCCTGCTCTGCCGCGGGCGGCGAGCCGTCGTCCAGCACGACGCAGCCCTGGCCGACGGAGATGATGCGCCCGGCGGCCTGAACGAGAAGCCCCAGCGACGACAGAGGCGACGTGGGCACGGCGGCCTTCAGGTCCCTCAGACGCATGAAGAGCGGCTTGGGGACACCCGGCGATCCCGTTGACCACCAGTCGCACACTCGGAGCGCACGTTCGGGGCCGGCCTTGGTTTCGACCACTCCGACGATATGGAGTTCACGGCCCTCCAAGGGCATGATACTGTATTCGGGGAAAACTGTGCAAATCCCGGCGCAGCGGTCGGGGCACTCGACATAGTGGCCGGAGACGGGTCCGGACGCCGACAGCACCTGGCCTCCGATTGAAACCCAGGATCCGTCCGGTCTCGCTCTCACGTCGGCGATTTTGGACAACTGCTCGGGCACGGGGGCATCCGGCAGGCTGCTGTCCGTACCTTCCGCATAGTAAAGGCAGCCGTCGCCCAGGTTGAAATAGGTGATCCTCGGATGACCTGTTCCTTCAAGAGCAAGCGCCGTATCGCCGCATTTGCGGCCGGTTCGATCAACCTGGTAGATCCGCCAGCCGCCGGCGAGCTTCTCCGCGTAACGCACCCCACACGTGCCTTCGTAGCTGATACGAGGACTGCCCTGCCAGTAGACAATCCCCGCTTCGTAGCCGCCGTCCACCGTGAACTCGACTACGTCAACGTGCCAGGCGGTGCCGTCGTGCCAGGCATATTTCGAGGCGTCGTTTCCGCGATCCCAGTAGGCAATGTGCGGGTGCCCCTGGTCGTCAAGCGTCATGGCGGTATCTATACCGGCGTCGCCGGAGCTGTCAACTATGTCTATGGCCCAGCCACCTTCCGGCTGCTGCCAGGCGAACTTCAGCCTCCTGTTCGTCGCGTCGAAGTAGCTGATGCGGCAGAGGTCCGACGAGGTCAGGTCAAGCGCGCAGTACAGGCCCACGTCGCCGACCGAGTCAATGACCTCGAACTGCCAGCCTGATCCGGGAACGTACCAGGCATGGCGGAGATCCCATCCCACGTTCCCCGAGTACGCGATGTGCGGATTGCCCGCCGAATCGAGCGCAAGGGACGAATACCATCCGCGGCCGGGCGCCGAGTCAACCACCTCGATGGTCCAGTCGTTCGGGCCATTGCGGACCGCGTACTTCAGCTTGTAGTTGTAAGCTTCACAGTAGGCAATGTGGGGCACCCCTGCCTGATCCAACTCCAGAGAGGCGAACCAGCCGACGATGCCTGCGGAGTCCACGGTCTCGAACGTCCATTGCCCGCTGGCGGACCGGACCGCGTATCGAAGGTCGTCGTTGATGTAATCATAAAAGGCGAGATGAAGCGTGCCGTTCGGACCGGCCTCGAGCGAGCTGTAGCGGCCCGTGTTCGCCTGCAGCATCGTCGGCTCGGGCCAGTAGACACCGCCGAACGCGGCCTGCGCCAGCACAATGCATATTAAGGCTATGAACAAAGACAGTCGTGACATCGCATTTCCACGCAGACGCGATACTTCGGAGAGACGGGGGGATCTCACAGAAACAGCGCGAAAACGGGTCCCGCCCACCTGCGCGGGCGGGACCCGAAGCTATCTACTGGCGGCGCCTCCTGAGCAGAAGTCCGCCGAATGCGAACAGGCCCGTGCCCAGCGCGAGTATGCTGCTCGGCTCGGGCGTGATATGGATCACGGGGCCGGAGACCAACACCATTCCCTCTCCCGTGATCGGCAGGATGCCGGTAGGCACGAAACCGGTGGACGGAGTGCCCTCAACCAGGATGTCGCAGAACGGATACCACACGGATGCCTGGTACTCCTGGCTCACGAACACGTGCCATCCCTGAATGGTGACTGATCCCTCGCTGGGCGGAACGGGAGTCATGATGTAGAAATTGAGCTGCGGCGGGTACTCCACGTGCCACCATGTTCCCGGCACCCACGCGTCAATGTGCATGTAGAGCGTCAGGCTGCCTCCGGGCAGTACTTCTATGTCTTCGGGGCCGTGGGGTCCGGCATAGTCGCTCAACTGAACCCCGCTTATACCGCCCTGGGCGATCGCGGCGCTGCACAGCGCCAGGGTGAAAACAACCAGACAAACCCGGACGGTTGAAAACTTGCTCCTCATCTTTTCCTCCTCCTTTTTGGCGCTCCGTGCCGTCTTCCGCAACGGCCTTTCGGAGAGCGCTAACGCCTTGTTCACTCATACCTCGAACAACTGCAAAGGTCATGTTACGTTAGAGCAACCAAGTTAGCACAGCACCACCTCCCCGTGGATCTGCTGCTACTTCCTGCTTGTTCTGTCAGCCGGTAGTAATGAAGATTGCGCGCGGAAATCCTGACCGCCCGGTGACGCGGTGCCCCGGTATGCGGTAGGCTGGAATGAGGATACGAGAGTCTCGGCCCGCCGGGGCCGCAGACGAGAAACCTCCCGCAGCGCCCCGGCTGTCGGGACGTGCGGAGGCCCCTTGGCTGGGACCCTACGGCCTCGCAGGGCATCGCGCGCATCGCGTCCGGGCAATGTAGGGCATCTCGCGCCAGCCAGATATGAAGAAGGTCCCGCCGCACGCCGGCAGCGGGACCCTAAGATTGGCCTTTTACGAGCGCCGTCGTCTGAGCAGAAGTCCGCCCAGTCCGAACAGGCCTGTGCCAAAGGCCAACATGCTGCTCGGCTCAGGTGTGATGTGCTTGTAAACCGGGTTGCTCCACAACCGGACGCCGTCCTGCACTTTCAGGTCAATCTGGATCGCCAGGCCAGTTGAAGGCACCCCGTTGACCTGCACCGTGCCGAACGGGTACCACTTCGACCCCTGGTACTCGATGCTCGGCTGTACATCCCGAGCCACGACTACGGCGCCGCCGCTGCCACACAGAGTCGTGACGTGGAAGGACACGTCATCGACGTGCCACAGTCCGGGCTGGACGATGTGGAACCATAGGGTCTCGATGTCACCGGATGGCACTTCGAGCGTTTCGCCGTTGTACGGCGGCGGAACGCCGCCCGGCCCAGGCGGCTGCGGCTGATAGGGATTCAGTTCAATCCCATAGGGCGGTGGAATCACCTGCGCCATGGCTCCTGCCGACGCCAGCAGCGCGAGCACGATCACGCCCAGCCAGACAAGTAAAGCTGCCTTTCTCATCTTCTCCTCCTTTCCGGCCGCTCCGTGTCTTCATGAACAACTTGCGCACGGGGTCGGCCCAATTCCAGTCCGATGTGTTGAGAGCACGACTGATGAATCATGCTCCGCCTGTCCGCAACTGAGAAGGTTAGCACACCACCCCCTTGCGTGGATATAGCGTTCCACTTCTCATCGGGTAGGCGAATACTCGTGGATCAGTGCTCACCTGCCCGAAAAAGCGATGCACCGAAGATTCGGTATGTTGGGAATGAGGATAGCTTAATGCCCAATGTAGAGTCTAGCAGATAGGGGTCATGATGTCAAGCGTTTGGACGCACTTGGTCGTGAAAACCGGTAATATTACCAGGTGACCGTGCCCTGGGTATCGCCAGGCCGACCGGCGATGGGCAGGTGTTTTGCCATGGAACCTTCGACGGTCCAGGTCAGGGAGCAAGGCGGAGCTGGTCGTTGGAGTCAGTGCCCGGGCAGGAGATACCGAGGTGCGATAGAGCCAACGGAGTGATCTTCCTGCCGGTGGAGGTTCGGATCAGGAATCCAATGTTGAGGAGGAATGGCTCGACAACTTCGGTCAGCGTATCTGCTTCGGCCTGAAGGGTAGCGGCGAGAGCTTCAATTCCCACGGGACCTCCCGAGTAATTCACCGCAATGGTGCTCAACACCCGCCTGTCAAGATCAGTGAGACCGACTTCATCCACCCCCTCCAGTTCGAGGGCCTCCCGCGCTACCGCAACCGAGATAGTGCCATCGGCTCGAACCTGCGCATAATCGCGAATTCGACTGAGCAGCCGGTTTGCCACGCGCGGAGTAGCTCTGGATCTCCTTGCAATCTCCACTGCCCCAGGCTCATCAATTGGGACCTGCAGGATCGCCGCCGAGCGCTTGACTATGCGCGTGATCTCGTCCACGCTGTAGAAGGCCAACTCTCGAAAGATGCCGAACCGGTCGCGGAGCGGCGACGAGAGAAGGCCAGCCCGCGTAGTCGCCCCGACCAATGTGAACTTCTCCAGCCGATACCTGTGACTCCGCGCGTGGACGCCCTTGTCGAAGATGAAGTCAACCGCGAAGTCCTCCATCGCGGGATAGAGGAATTCCTCAACCACCCGGGGCAGTCGGTGGATTTCGTCAATAAACAACACATCCCCCCGTTCCAGATGTGTCAACATGCCCATGAGATCGGCGGGTCTCTCAAGCGCTGGGCCGGACGTGACCACGATGTCCCGTTCCATCTCATTTGCGATTATGTGCGCGAGTGTAGTCTTTCCGATCCCAGGAGGCCCGTGGAGAAGAATGTGATCCAGGCTATCGCCCCGGCCCTGGGCAGCCTGGATGGCTATGCTTACGGTCTCCACGATCTGCTGCTGGCCAACATAATCCACAAGGCGACGGGGACGCAGAGTAATAGGCTCCTCTGTCTCCGCGGAATGGTCGGTTTGCTCACTCATGTCTTCCTTTTCTTTCCTCATTTGTGACCTCTAAGAACCTCATCAAACAGGTCTTCAGGGGAGGCGATCTTCGGATTCCGCTTCATGGCATCTTCGATGGCCCTTTGCGCTTCCACAGGCTTGAACCCCAACTGCTTCACTAGCGTTTCGCGCACTTCGGTCTTGAAATCGATTGGCTCCTCCAGTGCAGAGACCGCACCCTCCGGCAGCAACGCATACTTGGCCGCGCGGCTCCTGAGTTCCGCGATCATCTTCTCGGCCGTCTTTTCCCCGACGCCCTTCAGGGATTTGAGGCTCTTTACATCTCGATCTACGATAGCCTTCGCGATATGAGGAACCGAAACTGACGACATGGCCGTTAACGCCACGCGGGGCCCGACGTCTTCGACGCGCAGCAATTCCTCAAAGAAATCACGTTCGAGTTGGTGCTTGAACCCGTACAGGCGTGGTACAGGCTGTTGCTGCGACTGTTGGAAGGAGATGAACAGCTCGACATCTTCTCCTTCCCCCTGGCCACTAAGCGCGCGTTGAGTACTCCCCGGGACTTCTATCTCGTACCCAACACCCTGCATATTCTTTGGGTCCGTTTCGCCGCTCTTCGCATCACCGACAAGAACAACTATTCCCCGCTCAGACTTGCCCACCAGCTTGCCATGGATATAGCGTATCATCTAGATGCCCCCAGTTCCTTTGCGCATCGCGCCCACGTAGGCAAGACCAAGCGCGTCCGCCGCATGGTCCGGCCGGATCTGCTCCGACAGGCCAAGTAGTCTACGTAGCCCCCGCTCGATCTGCGATTTGTCGGCTGATCCACTCCCCGAGATGGCCAGCTTGACGGCACGTGCGGCAATTCCTTCCACTGCACAACCATGTTGGTTGCTAGCCAGCAACAGAACCCCTCGGACTTGTCCGATAGAGAGAGCAGCTGATGGTGCTGCTTCCTTGACGAACACATCCTCCATCACTACCAACCTCGGACTCCATTCGCCCAGCACCCTTGAGATCCCATCATAAATCAGCCGGAGTCGTGCCGCTGTTTCCTCGCCCGCATTCGTCTTGATGCAGCCAAAATCGAGGCACTTAACACCTCTACCTGACCGCACAACCACTCCGAACCCCGTGGCTGCAAGGCCGGGATCTATACCCAGAACCACCAGTTCTCTCATTTCCCCACACCAACCAGGGCTGCAAAACGCGCATTCACTTCCTGTGACGACCAGATTTCCACCGTCGGGAGGGGGAAGCCTGGCCTCAACTCGCGGATGGCCGCAAGGATGCCATCCTTCGAAGAATCAGGGACATCGCGGGACGTCGCATACACAAAGTGCAGATGCTCCATCACATCAATCCTATCCTGGTCTTGTCTGGCACCCTTCCGCCATTCCTTCGCTTGCCGAACCTTGAGGGCTTTCCTCAGCGTAGAATACCCGCGACCCAACCTGCGGCACACTATGATAGTATCCGCCAGTAGGTCCTCCACGTTCCATTCTGCCTCCATCACGGCGGTGAAATACGTGCCGTCCCGCCCCGATCTGACGACGAAGGCGGTACCCTCGGCGGCTTCGGCGCAGGCGTCATCAACGTCGGTGGCCACACCCTCCAATTCAAGGACCTTGAACACCCGCTCAGTAAAAGGGGCAGGCGACCGGCGAGCAGCATGACGCTTCACACGCGAGGGCGGTGCCCCGGTTACAGATGTTGCCGCCTCCACCGCGTCAGTTAGCATTTCCCTCAGCGTCGTCTGTCGGTAGCGCACGGTGTCGAGATGCTGCACGTTGAAAGCGGGTTTCTCGTCCGCTCGCTGCAGTGAAATGACGCGTTTGCGAAGCGGGCGCATCAGGCCATACTCATAGAACACGTTGGGGTTGCACCCGGTCGCAAACACGATGCAGAACCTGGATTCAACAATGTACGTACATATTTTCTCGCAGAATATCTCCTCGCTGAGAAGCTGCTTATGTACTGCCACTTCCGGCCTTAGACCGGACTGCGCCACTACGTCCTTGGCCGCGATTACCTCCCAATGGTATTCGTCTGCTGACGGCGCCGCGATGAAAACGGTGTCGGCCTGCCTGCCGACAACCCGGTCACACGGACGATTCGCAAACAGACATCGCCCAACCTTGTCTCCGACTTTCAACCAACATGCCCCCAGGCTAGACGTGTGTGTGGGTGTTGACTGCTGCCGTCGTACATCTGTTCTGCCGGGACTGAATTCATTGTAGCACTTACCGGCTGCGGTTGTAAAGAAAACGGGCAACTACGAGGGGCCGAGGATTCCAGGATTCCAGGATTCCAGGGTTCGAGGGAAACGAGCGTCCAACGTTCAACTTCCAACTTTGAACGCCGAACTGGAAAGCACGCAATGGTTCAGAGTTCGACGTTGGACGTTCGGTGTTGGACGTTCAGGATGTCTCTCCGTCGTCCATCTTGTGTTCCGCGAGCTTCTCCAGCGCAGTGATCAGCGCCTGGGTGCCCTTCTCGTCCATCCCGGCGGCTTGCACGGCGCGGAATAGCTGGTGGATGAGGCTCGTGCCGGGAAGCGGGAGCTTCAACTCCTCCGCGGCGGCCAGCGCCAGACGGAGGTCCTTCTGCTGGAGCTTGACCTTGAACCCCGGCTCGAAATCGCGCTGGAGCATCTTCGGCGCGAGATTGGAGAGCATCCAGGAACCGGCCGCGCCTGCTGAGACCACGGAGAGCAGCTTCTCCATATCCAGGCCGGCCTTCGCGCCGAGCATGAGCCCTTCGCAGGCCGCCAGGATATTGCCCACGCAGATGATCTGATTGCAGAGCTTCGTCGTCTGGCCCATGCCGCTCTCGCCCATGTAGATGATCGTCTTCCCGAGCGCCTGGAGTATCGGCAGGCATTTCTCGTAGACTTCCTGCCTGCCGCCGACCATTATCGAGAGCGTGCCTTCGACCGCGCCTTTCTCCCCACCGCTGACCGGCGCATCGAGGAAATCCACGCCCTTCGACGCGGCGAGCTCGGCGATCTCCCGGGCGACCGAGGGCGAGATCGTGCTCATGTCAATGACGGTCATCCCGGGGCGAGCGCCCTGGAGGATACCGTTCTCGCCGGTGACGACTTCCTTCACGTCGGGCGAATCCGGGAGCATGGTGATGACGACGTCGGACGCCTGCGCGGTCTCGCTCGGAGACCCGGCAGCGACGGCGCCGGCGGACACGAGCTCGTCAACCACGGGCTTCCGTCGGCCGTAGGTAGTGACCTTAAAGCCGGCTTTGAGGAGATTGCGGACCACGGGCTGCCCCATGGTCCCGAGTCCGATGAATCCGATGTTCATGGCTAGCTAGTGCAAAACGTCGGAAATGTCCTCCATTTCCGCGCACGGCAGGGCCATCCCCTCGCCCGTGAGCCGGAGGCGAAACGGGAGAGGGCAGGGGTGAGGGCGATATTCCGGACGTCGCACCCTCACCCTTTCCCTCTCCCGCCCGCGGGAGAGGGCATCTCTTCTTCCCACGCGGAAGTGGAATAGATCACTGCTGTT